>JAESGU010000030.1_pt1 | contig 165382 bp, 154 predicted proteins | sample 9266271 | NCBI WGS metagenome assembly JAESGU01 (sample SAMN15740544, study PRJNA653495) | algae metagenome | isolation source: Scytonematopsis contorta HA4267-MV1 and co-occurring heterotrophs from mud... | place: USA: Palolo Valley Trail, Honolulu, Hawaii | collected 2009-07-25 | reverse complement strand
CGCGGCCGTCCCAGACAGCAACTGGTCCAGCATCGCGTCAGGCATCTGCGGCTCTTTCCGTCGGGCCATGGCGGAGCTCCTGCTTTCCCATCATGACCGGCAAACACACGAAATTCCTGACAGGCCCGCGGAACACGGCCCACGCTGCCTGAATAACGCTGGAACACGCCCGCCAGGGCGGTCCAAGGATGGGTAGCAGGTCAGCTTGAGCACGAAGATCCATGGTGGTGCGTGGTCTCGGCGTGCCAGTGCGCCTTGCCCTGACAGCTGGCCAGCGCGGCGATTGTCCGCAGGCCTACGCGCTGACCGACGGACTGCCCGCCGATGTCGTCATGGCCGACGCCGCGTACGACGCCGGCCCTCTGCGCCAGGTCATCGCCGAGAAGGGCGCGGTCGCTGTCATTCCGACCAACGCCACCCGCGCCCGCCGACACCCGCTCGACAAGCACCTCTACGCACAGCGGCATCTGATCGAGTGCTGCTTCTCAAAGCTCAAGCAGTTCCGCCGCGTCGCCACGCGATACGAGAAGACCGCCAGGAACTACCTCAGCCTTGTCACTCTCGCAGCCACCATTCTGTGGTTGGAGTAAGTGTCCACAGAACCTAGGCATGTAGCGCCTGGGCGATCGCTAGGCCAATGCCGCGCGACCCGCCGGTGACCAGCGCGGTTAGGCCAACGAGAGGCATGCCAGCACGCCGTTCACCATCGCTTGTCGAGCGAGCCCGGTAGCATACAGCACGATCGCGGCTGGTCCATCGGGCAAGGCGCCGTAGCCCGGGTGACGCGCGGCGAAGGCGGCGGCCGTGACCAGCTCGAACGCCGCGCGGCCCTACGCGGTCGGCACCCGCGTGCCGTCCAAGATCGGCTCGGGCGTGCCCTTCAGCCGGCCCGCCAGGCGGGCGGCGACGGCGGCGGGATCGGTGGCGAGGATCTCGATCCGCGCGATGCCCACAGCGCCATTGCCGTGCGTCAGCAGTGCCGACACCCACATCGCGTCCGGCGTGTGGTGCTGGCAAGCGAACAAGCGCAGGTCGGGCGTGGCGTCGCCGTCGATGTCGAACACGCTGAACCGCGCCTCTGTCGCCGCGCCGTCCGGCAGGGTGGCCGGGCGGCCGAAATCGCGCACCGCGAAGCAGCCCATCTCCACAGCCGCCGCATGCGCGTCGGTCAGGCGCAGGGCCGCGCCTGCCAGGCCCTCGCGCCTTGCCAGCGTGCGGCGCCAGCGGGCATTGGTGGAAGCTTCGCCCAGCACGGCCAGCAGCTCGATGTAGTCGCTGCCGGCGAACATGATGGTGTGGTTGGCGGTCTTCAGATGCACCGAATGCTCGCCGCGCGGCGACACGGTGAAGCCCAGCGCACGCCATGCTGCCGCTGCGCCTTCCAGGTCGCGCACCAGCACCACCAAGTGGTCCAAACCCGAGACATGGTTCAGCATGGCGCATCCTTCACGTGGAGATCCCAGCATGACGTGGTCCATCATCGTGCGCGAGCCTGACACGGGCCGCTTCGGCATCGCCATCACCAGCCGGTTCTTCGCGGTGGGCGCGATGTGTCCGCGCATCCAGGCCGGCATCGGCGCCGTCTGCAGCCAGGCGCTGATGAATCCGACCTACCCGCCCCGGGCGCTGCGCCTGCTGGCCGAAGGCATCCCGGCGCCCGATGTGCTGCGCCTGCTGCTGGAGCGCGATGACGGCCGTGCGTTCCGCCAGGTGCACATGATCGATACACAAGGCCGGATCGCGCAGCATACCGGGTCGGGGCCACGCGCCTGGGCGGGGCACATCAAGGCCGAGAACGTCTCGATCGCGGGCAACATCCTGGCCAATGAGCGCGTCTGCGGCGACACGCTGGAGACCTGGCTGAGGCGCGGGGACCTCGCGATGGAGCATCGGTTGATGGCAGCGCTGGATGCCGGCCAGGCGGCCGGCGGCGATTCGCGCGGCAAGGAAAGCGTGGCGATCCTGATCTACCACGACCAGGAGTGGCCCTGGCTTGACCTGCGCGTGGACAACCACGCCGAGCCGTTCGACGAAATGCGTCGGCTGCTGCACGAGAGCACGCGGCGCTTCACAACGTTCCGCGGCTTCCTAGCGACGCGGCAGCAGCCGGCCGGCGTGTTCGACCGTCCCGTGATCGACCGCGCCACCGCGGCCAGCGAAGCGGCGTTCAAGGAGCCGTAGGGGGTGCTACTCCGCTGCCTTGGGTGCCCCGGAAATCGCCCCGATCTCCCTCAGCGTTTCGTGCGCGGCCTTGAACGCCTCAAGCCCTGCCGGGATGCCGCAATAGACGGTGGCGTGCAGCAGCACTTCCTTGATCTCGTCCACGGTGATGCCGTTGGTGATGGCGCCCTTCACGTGCAGCTTCAGTTCCGCGGGCTTGTTGAGCGCGGTCAGCATGGCAAGGTTCATGAAGCTGCGCGTTTTCCGATCAAGCCCAGGGCGGGTCCACACATAGCCCCAGCACATTTCGGTGGTGATGTGCTGGAAGGCGCTGAGGAAATCATCGGCCTTGGCGATCGAGGCATCGACGTAGTCCTTGCCCAGCACGGCACGGCGCACCTCGATCCCCTTGTCGAACAGGTCCTTCTCGGTCGGCATGGCGGTCCCTTTCCGGTTGCGGGCGCGATCGTTGGGGGGTGGTGACGGCGCGTCAAGCCGCCCCTATGATCGGCGCCAAGGTGCGCGTGGGTTCACCCGACCGCATCCCGTTCCTGCAACCCGATCGGATCGACATCGTGCTGGGCGCCATCACCCGCACGCCGGCCCGTGCCCTGGTGATCGACTACACGAGCCCGCTGCACACCCAGACAATGGGGATGCTGACTGTAGAGGGGAAGGGCATCGCCAAGCTCGCCGACCTTGATCGCGAGGCGGTCAACCTGGTGCAGGTACGCGGCACCATCGGCATTCCCCGGATCGAGAAGAATGTGCCCGCGGCCAAAGTGACACTGCGGGACAATTATCCGGATGCGATCCGCACCATCGCGCAAGGCCGCGCGGACGTCATGGTGGATGTAGTGGAGAGCGTGCTGCTGCCGATACGCAATTTCCGCCAAGTGTATTGGAAGATCCTGGACGAGGCCATCGACAGCATCTGGGTCGGCATCGGCGTGCAGAAGGGCAACACCACGCTGCGTGACACCCTGAACGTAGTGCTGTTCGAGATGCACAAGCAGGGTTTCATGAACGCCACCTCGCAGGAGTGGTTCGGCGCGCCGATGCGCACCCCGATCCCGCTCAATCCGATGTTCTGAGGGCCGGCCGCGCGTGACCCTGCAGTACGGCCAGTCTGGCCCTACCTGCCGGACTTCCGTAAGCGTCCGGCCTGGGCCGCAGTGGATCAGGCTGTCATTCGCTGGTCGAGTTTTGGTCGGCTGTCCTGCAGGTTCCACGGCAGCAGTTGATCGACACAGTTCACCGGATGGCCTGCGATGCGCTCGATGACCTGGCGCAGATAGGCTTCCGGGTCGAGACCGTTGAGTTTCGCGGTCTCGATCAGGCTGTAGATGGCCGCCGCCCTGGCGCCCCCCGCGTTCGACCCGGCGAAGGTCCAGTTTCGGCGGCCGACGGCAATCGGGCGTATCGCGCGTTCGGCGGCGGAGTTGTCGATGCAGGCGCGGCCGTCGCGCATGATCAGAGTGAGCGCGGGCCAGCGCGCGACCGCGTACCGGATGGCTCCGGCGAGATCGCTCCGGCCGCAGACGTGCGACCGTGTCGCCTCGAGCCAGGCGTGCAGTTCGGCGAGCAGCGGCGCGATCATCCGCGCAGCGCTGCCACCACCCGCCGCAGCATCGCGATGCTGGCATCGGCGTCGAGGCAGATACGGATGCCGTCGCGCTCGATCTCGATCGTGCCCGCACGCCGCCGCTCGGATGCACCCGCCGCTGGCTCTCTGGCAGCACCGGACTCAGCGACGCGCACCGGCAGCAACCGCATCGCTGCCCCCGCACCGGCCTGTGGCTGGGCCGTCCGGCGCCAGCGGTAGACCAAGCTCGTGCAGATGCCGTGCTGCCGCGCCACCTCCGGCACCCGTGCCCCCGGCACAGCAGACGCAGCCACGACGCGCGACGCCGCTGTTTCTGATTGCTGCCATCGCGGTCGGCTGCGCATGGCGGCGCTGACCGCCAAGAACGCACGTGCCGACTTCGAGGCGATCCATCGCACGCAATGCGAAGCGGCATTGGCCATGAACTTCTCCGGCCCGCGCGCCCTGGGAACCGTGATCCTGCCGCAGACCTGGCGTGTGATCCTGCCGCCGGCCACGGTGCACCTGCTGTCGATGATCAAGGAAACCGCGCTTGCGGTGCAGATCGGCGTGGTGGAGTTGACCTCGGCGGCGCGGGCGCTGAACCAGCGTGGCTTCTCGGCGATGCTTTGCTACGGCTCGATCCTGGTGATCTAGTTCCTCGCCTTGTTCTCTATCGGCCGCACGGGGCGCAGCGGCGCGCGACCGGTGAACTGCGCCCGCGCATGACCCTGCAATGCGAGCAGCGCGCCCGCCGAGTGCCCGCAATTGCGCCCCTGGCAGGGGCCCATGCCGCAGCGGGCGACCTGCTTCTACTGGTTCACCTCGGTCGTCCCGGCCGCGATCGCCGCCTCGATCTCGGCGCGGGAAACATCCTCGCAGCGGCAAATCATGGTCTCAGACGGAATCGCGGCATAGGCGGCGTCGTCCGGCCCGCACATTGCGCCCCAGGCGGCGCCGAACATCTCCGCCCGCGCGATGCGCCGGCGGAGCCCGGTGGCGGCCGCAGCGAAGGCGGCGTTCGGCAGCGCGCCCAGCGCATGCGCCGCCGCAAGGCCCGCGAGCCTGCCCTGCAGCGACGCCGCGGCCGCGCCGCGCACGCCGGCACCATCGCCTGCCAGATAAAGCATGGGTGCGGCTTGCAGCGTCGCCTCGTCGCGCAACGGTATCCAGCCACCCAGGTGCGGAGCGTAGCGATGCGGCAGGCGCAACATGCGCGGGGCTGCGGTATCCGGCATCAGCCCATGTCCTACCGCCAGCGCGTCGGCGTCCAGCACGCGCTTGCCGCCGCCGGCGCTCGAGACCTCGACTGTCGTGATGCGATCCGTGCCAAGCGCCCGCACCACGCGGTGGCGATGCAGCACGGGCACGCCTGCGCGGCGGATGGCGGCCAGCCAGGAAAGCCCGGTGCGCACCAGGTCGGGCCGACGCAGCAGGCGGGGCAGTGCGCGGACCCAGTCGGCCTGTCCGGCGCCATCGACCACGGCCACCACCTGGGCGCCCCGCTTGAGAACCCCGGCCGCAACCGCCGCCAGCAGGGGACCATTGCCGGCAACCAACACGCGCTGCCCGGGCGCCATGCCTGCCGCTTTCAGAAGGATCGTGGCGCCGGCCAGGCCGACCACGCCAGGCAGCGTCCAGCCAGGGAAGGGCACGACGCGCTCGATCGCCCCCGTGGCCAGCACCAGGGCGCGCGCGCGCAGCGTGCTGGTGCTGCCTGCGCGCACGATATCGATGCGAAAGCCTGCGCCGTCGCGCCCCAGCAGCCAGGCGCGGGCTTGCGGGAGCAGGGTGGCGGGACTTGCGGCCAGGCGGGCACGCAACACGTCGCCCTCCGTCTGGCCGCCACCCATATGCGGCGCGGGAGCACGATGTACTTGGCCGCCGGCCTGCTGCGATTCGTCGATCAGCGTCACTGCCAGGCCGTGGCCGGATGCGGCAAGGGCTGCCTCGATGCCGGCGGGGCCGGCGCCAAGCACCGCCAAGTCGATCATGTCGCCGCGCTGCCGCCCAGCCCCACAACCATGCCGGCGCGTACGGGCACCAGGCAGGCCTGTGCGCGCGCGCCATCGACCGTCACCACGCACTCCTGGCAACTGCCCATGAAGCAGAACGCGCCGCGGGCAGCGCCCAGCCGCGGGCTGCTCCGCAGCCGTGCGATCCCGGCCGCCAGCAGGCCGGCGGCCAAGGGCACGCCGTCTGCCACCTGTATCGAAACGCCATCAACCGTGATGCAGACCGATATCACGGCCCGTACGCCATGCAAGTTGGTTGAAGACATGTCAATGTATCGCTACCTGTGGTTACTGATACTGCTGAAGTCTGCGCCCGGCTAACATCTCTCACAATGTGCGGAACCGCTTGCTGCCCGAGGCGTTAACCGTTAGGTAAGTTTGCGCGATGGGGGATGTGGAGCCAATGCGGGAATCCGGTTTGATGATGTTTGCGCGCTCCGCGATGCTGGCAGCTTCGTTGGTGGTGGCGACGGCGCCAATGGCGCTGGCGCAGGCGCAACAGCCGCCGGCACAGCAGCCCGGCGGCCAGCCCGCCGGGCAACAGGCGCGCGAGACCTCGCGCGGTGAAGTCGGCATCTGGCTGTGGCCGCTGCTTGGTCTGGCGGTGATCGGCGGCGTGGTGGCCGCGGCCAGTGGCGGTGGCGGGGGCGGTGGCGGCGGAGGGTCTTCCGCGCCGGCGGGCACGAACTGAAGGCGCGTCGGCACTGCAGAAATGCAACGGGCGGCACCGCAAGCGTGCCGCCCGTTTTCGTTCAGGCCGTTTCGTTCAGGCCGTTTCGTTCAGGCCGTTTCGTTCAGGGTGTTTCGTTCAGGGTGTTTCGTTCAAAGCGGGGGCGTGGCCTACGGCCGCAGCAGACCGTCGATGACGTGGATCACGCCGTTGCTGGCCATGATGTCGGCGGTGATCACCTTGATCGTGCCTTCGGCGTTCGCGCCGGGCGCGCCATAGACGCCAGGGCCGGCGATCGAGCTGACCGCGATCGGGTTCCGGCTGCCATCAACCTTGATGCGGCCCCCGTTCATTGCCGGTAGCTCCTGGGTCTGCTGCACCAAGCCGGCGGACATCCTGGCCGCGCCTTCCGAGATATGCGCCAGCACGACAGCGCCGGTACGCTGGCCGCCCTGACCGGAGTCCGAGCTGGTGCCCCGCAGCTCCTGCAGGAAGTTGGCCGGCAGCACGTTGAACGCGGCATCGGTGGGGGCGAACACGGTGTATTGGCGCGATGTATCGGCGAGCCGCGCCATCGTGCCGGTCTGCTGCAGCAGCCGCTCGAACTCATCGAAACGATCATCGCTGGTCAGGATCGCGGCCACGGTTTGCAGTTGCCTCGACTGCACGGTCTGCGACTGCCCGGTCTGGCCAAGCGATGCGAGCGGAAGCACAAGCGCGCCGCCCAGCAGGGTCAGCGCGCCACGACGATGGAATGACATGGCGGTTTCTCTCCATTGCACGGTGCTGCCGGCGCACTGGCCGGCGTGCCGATACAACATCGAGGCTGGCTGCGGGTTGCGCGAACACCAGCCCGCTACTGTACCGGCGCCAGCCCTTCCGTGGCCACAAGGGTGCCATCGCCGGGTGGCGCGAGTGCTGCCAGCGTCTCGCTGACCAGCCGCGCCATAGCGGTTGCTTCAATACGGATCGCACCGTGATCGGCAGCACGGCAGGCTTCCTCCAGCAGCAGGGCGGCGTGGCTGAGCGCGCTTGCGCCGAAGGTGCCCGCTGCCGATTTCAGCGCATGCGCCAGATGCGCGATCGCCGCCAGGTCGCTGTCGCTCCAGTCCGGCCGCGTCAGCAGGGTTTCCAGCCGCAGGCGCCGCATGCTGGTTTCCTCGGCGAAGACGCCGAGCAGATAGTACATGCGCCCGGGCTCGACCGCGGCGGCCAGCTCGTCCAGCACCGCCTGGTCGATCAGCTTGCGATGCGGCACGGGCGCACGCCGGCGTGGTCGTTTGGCCAGGGTCTCGGCGACCGTCGCCACCAGTTCGGCGCGGTCGATCGGCTTTGCCAGGAAGCCATCCATGCCGGCTTCCAGGCAGGCGGTCCGGCTGGCTTGCAGGGTTGCCGCGGTCATTGCCACCACCGGCACGCGGCCCGCATCGCCGGGCAAGGCGCGGATGCGCGGCATGGCGGCAAGGCCGCCGGGCAGCGCGCCGCCGGCTATGCCGAAATGCAGGTCCATCAGCACCAGGTCGACCGGCGGCTGTGCTGTGCCTGCTGCCAGCCGGGCCACTGCGGCGCCGGCGTCGTTGGCCAGTTCCACGGCGTAGCCGGCCTTGCGCAGCATGGCGGCGCCGACCAGTTGGTTGGCGCGACTGTCTTCGACCAGCAGGATGCGGCCCAGGGCAGCGGCCTGCGGCGCCGTGACCAGGCGCGGGCCGGGCGCGGGCAGCGGGGCCGGCACGGGATTACTGCCCCGCGGCAGTTCCAGCGTGAAGTGGAAGGTGCTGCCCCGCCCGACCTGGCTTTGCACCGCGATCTCGCCACCCATCAGGCCAACCAGGCGCTTGCAGATCATCAGGCCCAGGCCCGAGCCGCCGAAGCGCCGCGCGATGCTTGCATCGGCCTGTACAAAGCGGCCGAACAGGCGCGATTGCGCGGCCTGGCTGATTCCGATCCCGGTATCGCTGACGGAGATTGAAAGCCGCACCGCATCGCCGACTGCCTGCTCCAGGGTCAGGCGCAGTGTCACGCCGCCCTGCGCGGTGAATTTGACGGCGTTGTCGGTCAGGTTGAGCAGCACCTGGCGCAGCCGGGCGGCATCGCCGATCAGCGTGCCGGGCAGTGCCGGATCGATCTCGACGGCCAGCGTCAGGGATTTTTCGGCCGCCGCGGGCGCAATCAGATCAAGCACGCCCTGAAGCAGGCCTGCCACGTCGAATGGCGCCGGCGACAGTGCCAGGCGCCTGGCCTCGATCCGGCCGATATCCAGGATGTCGTTGACGATCGCCAGCAGGTCGTGACCACAGCGCCGCGCGGTTTCGGCGAAGGCGCGCTGTTCCGCATCAAGCCCGGTATCCAGCAGCAACCCGATCGTACCCATCACGCCGTTCATTGGCGTGCGGATTTCGTGGCTCATGACCGTGAGGAATTCCGACTTCGCCTGGTTGGCGCGTTCGGCCGCGCGGCGGGCGCGCACCTCACGCTCCTCGGCGCGCTTGCGTTCGGTGATGTCGTGCTGGATGCCGACGAACGACACAAGCTGCCCCTGCATGTCGCGCACCGGGGCAAGGCGCAGCTCATTCCAGAATTTGCCGCCATCCTTGCGGTAGTTCACGAACTCGACCGTGGCGGGTTCGGCGCGCTGGATGGCGCGGCGCAGGCGGGCCACCGCGCGTGGATCGGTTTCGGCACCCTGCAGAAAGCGGCAGTTTCGGCCCAGCACCTCCTCCGGCCCGTAGCCGGTGATTGCCTGGAAGGCCGGGTTCATGAACACGATCGGGCAATCGGGCTGGTGCGGATCGGCAAGCGTGACACCGGTCGGGGCGGCGGCGATCGCAGCCCCCAGCAGCATGCTGGCGGCGGTATGGTCGGCCAAGCCGGCGGCGACCAGGGCGAAATCGCCGATCGCCGCATTGTCGGCCAGCCGCCGCGGTGTGCTGGCGGCGATGCTGGAGGCGGCGCAGGGCCGTTCACGGATCATTTGGCACACGCCATGGTTGCATATTCAGGAGTCATAGGACGCCAGGGCATTGAACGGTACCTCAATACGGCGGCGTCCGTTCAGGAATGCAAGTTCGATCAGCGCGGCGGCAGCGGGCACCACGGCACCCTGCTGGCGCAGCAGCGCGATGCCGGCCGCCATGGTCCCGCCGGTGGCCAGCAGGTCATCCACCACCACCACCCGCTGGCCGGATTTCACCGCATCCGCCTGCATTTCGATCCTGTCACTGCCGTACTCAAGCGCGTAGTCGATGCCCACGGTTGGGCCGGGCAGTTTTCCCCGTTTGCGCAGCATGATGAAGCCGCAGCCGAGTTTCAGCGCCAGCGGCGCGGCCACCAGGAAGCCGCGTGACTCAACGCCCGCCAGCAGGTCGGGAAGCGCAGGTGCCACGACCCGCGCCATGCGCCCCATGGCCACTTGCCACGCATCCGCATGCGCAAGCAATGTGCTGATGTCGTAGAACAGGATGCCCGGTTTCGGGAAGTCCGGAACGCCCCTGATATGCGCCTTGATGTCCACGCCGGCTTCCTTGTGCCGGCCGATCGGAGGGTTCCGACCAACCTACCTATGGTTGCATGATAGCGTGAGTCGCGGCAGGCGTCCACGATTTCGTGATCGGCTTTGACGTTTGCGTGTGCGGGTCGATTTCCATTGGTCGACAGGCAAGGGAAGCAGGGCGTGCAGCAACGACGCGGTGCGGTGGCAGGCGTAGCGGGGGTGGCTGGGTTTGCTGCCTACGTCGTGCTGGTCGTGATCATGGCCGACCTGGTGCTGCCGCTGCACTGGGCCGTCGTGGCGCTGTTCTTCCTGGCGGCCGGCACACTTTGGGCATGGCCGGCGTTGCGCCTGCTGCGCTGGGCCCTGGCCGCGCCCGAACCGCACAGTTGACACGGCGCCATGCTTCACTTGTAGCGTGCGCACAACGGGGCGGCGCAACGACGCCCTGACCCAACCGGGAGACGACATCCATGCGGATCACCCACGCCCTGGCGAGCCTAGTGCTTGGCGCGCTGGCCAGCATGCCGGCTGCAGCGCAGCGCACCACGGTGGAATTCTGGCATGGGCTGACGCAACCGCTGGGCGGCATGCTTGAGCAGATCGCCGCCGACTTCAACGCAAGTCAATCGCAGTACCAGGTGAATGCCAGCTTCCGTGGCAGCTACCCGGAAACCATGGCCGCCGCGATCGCCGCCTTCCGCGCCGGCCAGGCGCCGCACATTGTGCAGATGTTCGAGGTCGGCACCGGCACCATGATCGCGGCCGGCCGCGCCATCCGTCCGCTGCACGAGCTGCTGGCCGAAACCGGCACCGAAGTGCCGTTCAACGACTACCTGCCCGCTGTGAAAGGCTACTACAGCCTGCCCGACGGGCGGATGATGAGTATGCCGTTCAACAGCTCCACGGCGATCATGTTCATCAACAAGGAGCATTTCCGGCGCGCCGGCCTGAACCCCGATGCGCCGCCCGCGACCTGGCCTGACCTGGTGGACGCGGCGAAGAAGCTGAAGGCAGCCGGCCTTGCCTGCCCCTTCACCATGGCCTGGCCAACCTGGACCCAGATCGAGCAGTTCAGCGCCATCCACAACCTGCCGCTGGCGACCCAGGAAAACGGTTTCACCGGCCTGAACGCGGAGCTGCGCATCAACAACCCCACGCTGGTGCGCCACGTCGACACGCTGATCGCCATGGCCAAGGACGGCACCTTCAAGTGGGGTGGCCGCGACGGCGCCGGCGACGCGCTGTTCGCCTCGGGCGAATGCAGCATCATCCATGCCAGCTCCGGCGCGCGCGCACGCTTCCTGCGCGAAGTGCCCGGCGGGGCTGCGAATGTCGGCGCGGCCATGCTGCCGTACTACGGTGACGTGCAGGGCGCGCCCTTCAACAGCATCATCGGCGGCGCCAGCTTCTGGGTGCTGAACCGGGGCCCAAGCGCGCAGCGCTCGGCGGCCGAGAACCAGGCCATGGCCGCCTTCTTCGCGCACCTGGCCAAGCCCGAGGTGGGGCTGAAGTGGCACACCGAAACCGGCTTCCTGCCGGTGCGCCAGGCCAGCTTCGAGATGGCGAAGGCCGCCGGCTTCTACGCCCAGAATCCCGGCGCCGACATCCCGATCCAGCAACTGCTGCGCGGCGGCGGGCAGATGACCGGCAACACCCGCGGCATCCGCCTGGGCGGCTTCGTGGAAATCCGCGTGATCATCCAGGAGGAAATGGAGCGCGCGCTGCAGGGGAACCAGACCGGCCAGCAGGCCATGGACAACGCGGTGAACCGCGGCAACCAGGTGCTGCGCAATTTCGAGCGTGCGAACCGCAGCTGAGCCGGCATCGTTGCCGATGGCGCGCTGAGCCGTGCGCAAGCGCGTCATCTTCAACGACCGGCTGCTGCCGTACCTGCTGCTGGCGCCGCAGCTGCTGGTCTCGATCGTGTTCTTCTTCTGGCCGGCGGCGCAGGCGATCAACCAGTCGCTGCTGCGCGAGGACGCGTTCGGCCTGCGTTCCGAATTCGTGGGGATCGAGAACTTCACGGATGTGCTGACCGACCCGTTCTACCTGAACGCCGTCTCCAACACGGTGGTGTTCTCGGTCGCGGTGGCAGGGCTTGCGATGCTGGCGGCGCTGCTGCTGGCAGCACTCGCGGACCGGCAGATCAGGGGTGCGCAGGCCTATCGCACGCTGCTGATCTGGCCCTATGCCATCGCGCCCGCGGTGGCCGCGGTGCTGTGGCTGTTCCTGTTCCACCCGTCGATCGGCATCATCAGCCGCATGCTGAACGGCGTTGGCATTCCGTGGGACTACCGGCTGAACGGCGCGCAGGCCATGCTGCTGGTGATCATCGCCTCGGCCTGGAAGCAGGTTTCGTACAATTTCATCTTCTTCCTGGCGGCGCTGCAATCCATTCCGAAATCTGTGCTTGATGCCGCCGCGATCGACGGTGCCAGCGAGCGCCACCGCTTCCGCACCATCGTGCTGCCCCTGATCAGCCCCACCACCTTCTTCCTGCTGGTGGTGAACCTGACCTATGCCTTCTTCGACACGTTCGGCGTGATCCATGCGCTCACTGGTGGCGGTCCGGGCAAGGCCACGGAAACGCTGATCTACAAGGCCTATGCCGATGGCGTGCAGAACCTGAACCTGGGCAGCTCGGCCGCGCAGAGCGTGATCCTGATGGCCGCGGTGATCGCGCTGACCATGATCCAGTTCCGCTTCATCGAGCGGAAGGTGCACTACTGACATGGACCAGGATCGGCCCGCGTACCTGACGCACATTTTCCTGATCCTTGGCGCCGCGTTCTTCGCGTTGCCGATCTGGATCGCGCTGGTGGGCAGCACGCACGATGCCGACACGATCGGCCGCGGCGAGGTGCCGCTGTGGTTCGGCAGCGAGGGCATCCGCAACTACCTGACCGCCTGGAGCGAGGGCGCGGGCGAGGCATCGCGCACCGGCTTTCGCGCGCCGGTCTCGGGCATGCTGCTCACCAGCTTCCTGATGGCGATGGGCATCGCACTTGGAAAAATCGCGGTCAGCCTGATCTCGGCCTATGCGGTTGTGTATTTCAGCTTTCCCGGCCGCATGCTGTTCTTCTGGATGATCTTCATCACGCTGATGCTGCCAGTGGAGGTGCGGATCATGCCGACCTTCAAGGTCGCGGTGGATCTCGGCATCATCAACACGCATGCCGGGCTGATCCTGCCGCTGGTCGCATCCGCCACCGCGACGCTGCTGTTCCGCCAGTTCTTCCTGACCATCCCCGATGAACTCGTGGAGGCGGCCAAGCTGGACGGCGCGGGGCCGCTGAAATTCTTCAAGGACGTGGTGCTGCCGCTGTCGTCCACCTCGATCGCGGCCTTGTTCGTGATCCTGTTCATCTATGGCTGGAACCAGTACCTGTGGCCGCTGCTGATCATCAGCGACCGCAACCTGGAAACCATCATCGTCGGCATCACCAAGATGATCGGTAGTTCCGATGCGCAAAGCCCCTGGCACATCATCATGGCGACCACGGTGATGGCGCTGGCGCCGCCGGTGCTGGTGGTGATCCTGATGCAGCGCTGGTTCGTGCGCGGCCTGGTGGACAGCGAGAAGTAGATGGCAACGCTATCCCTTTCCGGCGTGAAGAAATCTTTCGGCCCCGTGCACGTGCTGCACGGCATCGACCTGCAGGTGGCCGAGGGCGAGATGGTGGTGATCGTCGGCGCCTCGGGCTGCGGCAAGTCCACGCTGCTGCGCATCGTGGCCGGCCTGGAACTCCCCAGCGCAGGCGTTGTGCGCATCGGGCCGGACGACGTGACCCGCCGCGAACCGAAGGACCGCGACATCGCCATGGTATTCCAGAACTACGCGCTCTACCCGCACATGAGCGTGTTCGAGAACATGGCCTATGGGCTGCGCATCCGTGGCCTGTCGAAGACCGACATCGCCGCCCGGGTTGATGCCGCCGCCGGCATGCTGGGCCTGAAGGCCCTGCTGGCGCGCCGCCCGCGCCAGCTGTCCGGCGGGCAGCGCCAGCGCGTCGCCATGGGCCGCGCCATCGTGCGCGAGCCGAAGCTGTTCCTGTTCGACGAGCCGCTGTCCAACCTCGATGCCAAGCTGCGCGTGCAGATGCGGGCCGAGATCAAGCGCCTGCAGCAGCGGCTGCGGGTGACCAGCCTGTTCGTCACCCACGACCAGATCGAGGCGATGACGCTGGGCGACCGCCTGGTGGTGATGCACGAAGGCCGCGCCGCGCAGATCGCCACCCCCATGGAGGTCTGGAGCCGCCCGGCCGACACCTTCGTGGCCGGCTTCATCGGCGCGCCCGCCATGAATTTCCTGGACGGCGTGCTGGCCCAGGGCGGGCGCGCGGCACGGCTGGCGGCCGGGCCGGAGCTCACCTTCGTCGATGGTCCGCGGCCCGGGCCGGACGACCTGAAACTGATCCTGGGCCTGCGGCCGGAGCATCTGCATGCCTGCCGGACAGGGCAGGGGCCGGGTCTGCGGATCGACCTCGTTGAGCCGCTTGGCGCGGAAAGCTTGGTGCACGGCACCCTGCCGGGCGGCGAGACGCTCACCATCCGCATGACCGGGGCGGCGCCGCTGCCGGGGGCGACCATGTCGGTGGATGTTTCGGCCGCGAACCTGCATGTGTTCGATGCCGCAACGGGGAGGCGGCTTGATCCCGACCGCCGCTACAGCCCCGCATTGCCGGTTTCGGGCGTTGCAAGCCCTGTGACGGGCGTATAACAAGCCCGTCAGCGCCCGGCGCGCCTTCGATTCGGCGGCGTGCGATGAGCGGCCGAAAGGGAAGGCATGAACGAGCGTCCGACGCCCTCGCCCCCGGCGGTGACACCTTCCGAAGTGGCCGAATCCCTGCGTCGCGCCGGCCTGTCCCGGCTGAACCCCGGCCAGCAGGCCGATTTCCGCCTGGGGCTGGAGGCGTTGGCCGTTTTGGCCGGGCGCATGCCGCGCGACGTGTCGCATTTCCTGCCCTTCGGCTTTGACTTCCGGCCCGATCTGCACGCGCCGGCGCCCGCGCGCGCCGTGGCGGCGCCGGCCCAAAGGCCGGCCGCGAAGCCCACGCCCAAGGCCGCACCGAAGCCGCCGCCGCGCACGGCCAAGCCCGCGCCGAAGCCGGCCAAATCCAGGCCCCAGTCAAAGCCCCAGCCAAAGTCCAAGGCGAAGGCGCGGCGATGACCGCCATCCCCACGCTGGCCGAAGCCCAGCGTCTGCTGCGCGGCAAGAAGGCGTCCTCGGTCGAATTGACCCGCGCCTGCCTGAAGCGCATCGAAAAACACGAACCAGCCGTGAACGCCTTCATCCTGCTGATGGAGAAGGAAGCACTCGCGGCCGCCCGCGCCGCCGATCGCGCCATTGCCGCGGGCAATGCCGGGGTGCTTACCGGCATTCCGGTTGCCTACAAGGACATCTACGAAACCGGCGGCATCCCCACCACCGCGCATAGCCGGATCCTGCAGCACCACGTGCCGAAGGAGGACGCCGAGACGGTACGCCGCATGGCGGCCGCCGGCGCGGTCTCGCTCGGCAAGCTGGCCACGCACGAATTCGCCATCGGCGGCCCGGCCTTTGACCTGCCATGGCCGCCCGCCAAGAACCCCTGGGACCCTTTGCGCTTTACCGGTGGCAGCTCGTCCGGCTCGGGCGCCGGCCTGGCGGCGGGGTTCTTCCTGGGCACGCTGGGCAGCGATACCGGTGGCTCGATCCGCAATCCGGCGGCGTTCTGCGGCATCGCCGGCATCAAGCCCACCGCCGGCCTGGTGTCGCGGCGCGGCGTCGTGCCGCTGAGCCAAAGTCTGGACACCGCCGGGCCCATGGCCTGGACGGCCGAGGACTGCGCCATCCTGCTGGACGTGCTGGCCGGCCACGACCCGCGCGACCCCGCCAGCATCGCGGCCGCCGCGCCGGCGGCGCTGAAGGCGGTGCGCGCCGGCATGCCGAAGGGGCTTCGCATTGGCTATGCCCGCCGCTGGCACGAACGCGATCTCTACGCCGCGCGCGACCAGCACACCACCATGGCCGAGGCCGTGAAGCTGCTGCAGGGCCTGGGCGCCACGGTCGCCGAGTGCGATCCCGGCGCGTTGATCGACTACACCGCCGTCAATCGCCTGGTGATCGTCGCCGAAGCCTATGCGCTGCACGAACACAGCCTGGCCACCAGGCCGGATGACCATAGCCGCGCCTTCCGGCTGCGCGTGCTGGGGGGTGCTGCGATGCGCGCGGCCGACTACCTCGCCGCGCAGCGCCAGCGCTTCGTGCTGGCCAACCGGCTCAACGCCATGTTCGCCGAGTACGACCTGATCCTGACCGCCGCCGTGCCCGGCCCCGCCCGCACGCTGGAGGAGGAAAAGACCGACCTGCCGCGCTTCCTGGACAAGCCGGCGCTGGCCTCGCCCGCCAACATCTCCGGCGGCCCTGCTGCGGCGGTCTGCACGGCGTTCACCGACACGGGCCTGCCGATGGGCGTGCAGCTGATCGGCGCGCCGTTCCAGGATGGCCTGGTGCTGGCGGTGGCCAGTGCGCTCGAGACCGCCGCGGGCACGCGCGCGCGCCGCCCCGCGCTGCTCGGCTGATCGCCTCCGCCATGCGCGGCCGCTTCGTCCAGACCAGCCCGCAGTCGGCGCTGGCCGCCCTGTTCGCCACTGCGTGCACGTCATGGCGTCTGCCATCGCAGGCCTGGACGACACGCCGAATTCGGCCGGAATCGTAACGCAAGATTGACGTATTGCCAGGTAGATATAGGACGATGTGGCCATGATTCAGGCTCGGACTCGGGGCCACGTCGAAGGAACGCCAGCCCATGCACTATGCGCTGCACCAGATGCGAAGGGCCATGCTGGAGCCCGCCAGGGCAATGGCCGCGCTGGCGCAGTCCATGGGCAGCCACAGCTTCTCGCCGCTGGCCTATACGCCGATGGGCCGTGCCATCGCCGCCGGCGCCGAGTTGTTCGAGGATTTCACCAGGCCGCGCGGTCGCCCGGCCTGGGATATCGCGCCGCTTGCCGGCGACGGCGCGCTGCACCCGGCCGCCCATGCGGAAATCAGTGCCACGCCCTTCGCCCGCCTGCTGCGTTTCAGCCACGCCGTGCTGCCGCGGAGTGCGCCCCGCGTGCTGCTGGTGCCGCCGCTGTCCGGCCACTATCCCACGCTGCTGCGCGGCACTGTGGCGGGCCTCGTCGCGCAGCACGACCTGCACGTGATCGACTGGCATGACGCGCGCGAGGTGCCGCTGGCCGCCGGAAGCTTCGGCACCGACGCCTATGTCGATACCCTGATCGCCGCGATCCGCGCGCTGGGACCCGACCTGCATGTCGTGGCGGTGTGCCAGCCGGCGCCGCTCGTGCTGGCCGCGGTGGCCGCGCTGGCCATGGCGAACGATCCGGCCCAGCCGCGCTCGATGGTGCTGATGGGGGGGCCGGTGGATGTGCGCGCTGCCCCCACCCAGCCAACCCGGCTGGCTGCCGAGCGCAAGCTGGACTGGTTCGAACGCCACTGCATCGCCACCGTGCCGCCCGGCCATGCGGGAGAAGGCCGGCTGGTCTATCCCGGCTTCATGCAGCTCACCGCCTTCATGGCGATGAACCCGGAACGCCACCTGCGCGCGCATCTGGACCAGTTCAACCACCTGGTCCGCGGCGACGGTGACTCCTCCCGCGCGCACAAGAAATTCTACGACGAGTACCTTGCGGTAATGGACGTGCCCGGCGAGTACTACCTAGAAACCATCGACCGCGTGTTCCAGCGCACGCTGCTGCCGCGCGGAAAATTCCCGTATCGCGGCATCACCATCGACCTCGGCGCCATCGCCCGCACCGGGCTGATGACGGTGGAAGGTGGGCAGGACGACATCTCGGCCCCCGGCCAGACCTTTGCCGCGCACATGCTGTGCGGCGCCATCCCGATTGACGCGCGTGCCCACCTGCTGGAGCACGAGGCGGGCCACTACGGCATCTTCAACGGCCGCCGCTGGCGCGAGAGCATTCTTCCGGCGGTGGCGCGCTTCGTGCGTCGGTGACTGCGGCGCTTGTGGCGCCCGCCAGGGCGGCCGCGATCGCAAGCGTCGCCACCCACCAGCCCTGCCAGGCGCCATAGCTCAGCAGTGCGATCGCAATGGCACCGGCCAGCGCCGCCGTCGGCCCCGGCCCCCGCGCGCGAAAGCCCAGCACCAGCAGCAGCAGCGAAAGTGCTCCCACGCCTGCCGGGCCAAGCTCCAGCCACACCTGAAGCGCCGCGTTGTGCGTGTGCAGCGGCAGTTTCTCGGTGGACGGGAAGTTCGCCATCATCGGCACGCCACAGGGCGTGAACAGATCCGCCATGTCGCGCCCCCCTGGAATGGCGCGCGCCGCTTCCAGACCCCAGCCGGTCCAGGGTCGCTCGGCACGTTTCGCTTCCGCAAAATTCCAGATATGGATGCGGTGCGTGATGCTGGCCTTGGTGGTCAGCGTGGCGCAGGCGGCATCGGGCGGGATCGGCAGCAGCACCGGCAGCGCCATGATCACCGCGACGGTGGCAATGGCGATGCCACGCGCGGCATAAGGCGAAAGCCACGCCAGCACGAACGCGGCGGCGCCGGCGGCTAGGCCAAGCCGCGCCGCCAATTGCCCGCCCAGCAGGGCTGCCGCCGCCACGACCAGGCACAGCGCCAGCGCCGCCATGCGCTGCGTGCGCCACAGGAAGCCCGCGCACAGCGGCAGCAACAGCACCGCCACGGTCAGGCCGTTGGACAGCGCCGCCGGCACGGCTGCCTGGCTCATGCCCCGGAAGCGCTGCGTGATCGGCCCGCCCAGCAGCAGCTCCGCCACCGTCATTGCCGCCGCGAGGCCAAGACCGAGCGCGACCGGCGGCAGCAGCCTGCCCCCTTGCAGGCGCGTAAGCGCCGCCGCCAGCAGCGCGGCGCACAGCAGCTCGATGGCAAGCGTGGCGCCGCGCATGAGCGACGCCATCGGCACGATCGACCACAGCGACGAGGCAACCCCGATCGCCAGCAGCGGCAGCAATGGCCAGCCCAGGCGCGCCACGTCACGCGGCGCCGGACGCGCGGCGATCGCCGCGGTGGCGGCCAGCGCCGGCAGCAGCACCGCCGTGCCCTTGGGCACGAAGGCACCGACCGGGGCCACCAGGCCCAGCAGCAATTGCAGCAGGCTCAGGGCCATGGCAGGGGCGCGGTTGCCGGCTGGTGCAGCAGCGCGGCAATCATGGCCGCGGTGCGCGCCCCCAGGGCCGGGCCGGCGTAGCGGCGGAATTTCTCCGCAACCTCTGCTTTGGTCATCGGCGCCGCCGGATCGCCCGCCGCGCTCTCCACCCGGGCACTGTGCGTGGTGCCAGCAGCGGTCACGTGCAGCACCGCGCCGCGCCCGCCAAGACTGGGGTCGGTTTCGATGCTGACCATGGATTCAAGCCGCTGGATGCCTGCGTGCGGCGTGCCGTCGCCAAAGCCTGCATACGCCTCCGGCCCCAGATCGCGCAGCACCAGCGCCGCGGCGACGCCGAAACTTAGCGAGAACTGCGCCGCGATCGCGCTTTGCGGGGCCCGGTTTCCGCAGTAGGTCCGCGCCTCCGCGTAGGTGCCGAGCCGGATCGCGGTGATCGCTTCCGGCGCGAGCACGGGCAGCGCCAGCGCCGCCGCCGCGCCGTAGTGCACGTGGCGCACGGCGGCAAAGGGTTTCACGTAGGCATCCAGGATCAGCGCGCGGTTGGCCGCATCCGGCGCAACACTGTCCAGCCCCAGCGCCAGGCGCCGCGCCTCGGCCAGCGCGTCGGGCGGTGCGCTGATGCCGGCGGCCTGACCCGCGGCGGCCAGCAGGCCCAGCAGCGCGGCATGCGCCGGATAGAGGTTGCGGGCGGACGATCCCCGCGTGATCGGCAGGTAAAGGCTGAACGGCACCTGGCACGCCGCATGGTGCGCCGCAGCAGCGGCAGCGTGGGCATCGCAGCCCAGCAGCCGTGCCGCCGCCACCGCGGCCCCCAGCGCGTGCCACCCGCCATCGACATGCATGCCTGGCCTGATCCGCCACGCCAGGCCCGCCCGCGCGCCGGCCTCGTACCCCGCCACCAATGCCTCGAGCGCGGCACCCAGCGTGCCGCCGCCGCCCAGCGCCAGAACCACCGGCACCACCGGCAGCGCCGGGCGGCCATGCGCCTCCGCCAGGCCCTCGCACGCCTCGTCCCAGCACATCGCGGCGGCGGTCAGCGCCGCCAGGCCTGCGGGACCAAGCGGCACGGCCTGGCCGGGCAGCATCAGCGTGCCGGGGAAGGGCGTGGCCAGCGCCTGAGCCAACCGGCCCAGCGCGGGATGCGCAAGCCCTGCCAGGATGCAGCCCAGCGAATCGAGCAGCAAAAGCCGGGCCTTGGCCTCGATCGGGGGGGTCATGCGGCCGGGACCTTGGCCGCGCGCGCGCCGCACCGCAAGCTGCACCGGTGAGTGAGCGAGTCCTGATCGCGGGCGCGGGCCCGGTGGGCCTGGTGGCCGCGCTGGCGCTGCACCAGGCCGGCCTGAAGGTGGCCGTGTTCGAGAAGCGCGACCAGCTCGGCGCCGCAAGCCGCGCCAGCACCTTCCACCCCGCCACCCTTGATGTGCTGGACCGGCTGGGCGTGCTGGCGCCGCTGGCTTCAGAGGGCCGAAGGATCGATCGGCTGGGCTGGTTTCGGGCAGGCCAGGGGCTTGCGGCGCGGCTCGACCTGGCGCTGCTGCAGGGCCAGGCGCGCTTCCCCTGGCGCTGGCATTTCGAGCAGGCGCAGCTGACGCCGGCGCTGCTTGCCGCATTGCCCCCCGGCACGGTGCGCTTCGGCGCCGAGGTTGCGGGTTTCACGCAGGACGAAGGCGGCATCGCGCTCAGGCTGGCCGATGGCACGATCGAGCATGGACGCCACGCCATCGCCGCTGACGGCGCGCACAGCGCGCTGCGCCACGCCGCCGCCATTGCCAGCGAGATTGGCACCTACGGCCATCGCGTGCTCAGGCTGATGACGCCGGCGCCGCTGGAACGCCACCTGCATGGCGCCGGCATCGCCTATGTCTTTGATGGCGAGCGCAGCATCAGCCTGCTGCACATGCCCGATCTGTGGCGCGTGGTGATTCGCGTGCCGGCCGACACGCCGGACGACGAGGCGGTGCGCGAGAGTTTCTGGCACCCGCTGGTGCGGCGCTTCCTGCCCGACGCGCCGCACCCGCTGCCGGTGGCCTCGGCCGACGTGTATGGCGTGGCCAAGGGCATCGCCGCCCGCATGCGCAAGGGCCGGCTGCTGGTGATCGGCGATGCCGCGCATGTCACGAACACCCGCGGCGGCATGAACATGAATGCCGGCGTGCATGACGCCTGGACGCTGGCGGCAACGCTGGCGGCTGCCGGCGACCTTGATGCCTGGGAAGCGGCCCGGCTGCGGGTGACGCGCGACGTGCTACTGGAACGCACCGATCGCGCCGTGGCCACGGGCAGCGCCTGGCTGGCCGAGGCCGAGGCCGTGTCGCGGGACGCCGCGGTGGCGCGGCACTGGCTGTTCCAGGCGGCGATGCTGGACACCTATTGCGAGGGAATGCCGGCGTGAGATTTTTGCCCACGCATCGCGCCGGCGTGGTGCTGCCCAGCGCCAACCCGGCGGTCGAACCCGAGCTGCGCCAGTTGCTGCCCGACCAGGTCGCCCTGCATGCGTCGCGGCTGCCGGTGATGCCCGGCTCCACATTGCAGGACCGCAACGCCCGCTACATCGACGCCTATGCCGAGGCGCTGGCCGGCTTCGGTGACCTGGCGCTTGATGCCGCCTGCATTGCCGTGACCGGGCCCAGCTACGTGCTTGCCCCGGCCGAGGATGCCGCGCTGGCTGACCGCCTGGGGGCGCCGCGCGGCATCCGGGTGGTGCTGGCCAGCCAGGCGATCCTTGCCTGCCTGCGCCACCTGGGCATCACCGACCTGGCCCTGTTCAGCCCCTATCCGGGGTGGCTGACCGACCGGGCCGAGCGCTACTGGACCGCCCAGGGCATGCGCGTGGTGCAGGTGTTCAAGCTCAGCGAGACGTTCCGCGCCTACGAACTGACCCCGGACGAGGTGCAGGACGGCCTGCTGCGCATGAACCCACCTTCGGGCAGTGCGGTGGTCATGAGCGGCACCGGCATGGCGACGCTGGACGCGATGGCGGCGCTGTCGGGCAGCATGGCGGCACCACTGCTGGCGCCGAACCTGTGCACGGGCTGGGCATTGTTGCGAGCGCTAGGCCTGGCCTCCCCGCCGGTCTGGCAAGCCCTGTGCCCGGCCTTGGTGACCCGCAATAGGGGGTGATCGCGTGCCTACCCTGGCCGTCCCGGCAGGCGGTGGCGAAACGCCAGTGCCTCGGCCACGTGCGCGCGCATTACGGTGTGGCTGCCGGCTAAGTCGGCGATGCTGCGCGCCACCTTCAGCGTTCGCATGAAGCCGCGCGCCGACAGGCGCAGCTTTTCGGCCGCCTGCTCGGCCAATTGCCGTGCCTCCGGCACTGCATTCAATCCCGCTTCCAGCGGCTTGCCGTCGGCCTCGGCGTTGTGTGCAGGGCCATCGGCGCCGTAGCGGTCGCGCTGCATGCGGCGCGCGCCGGCGACGCGCGCTGCCACGGTGGCCGAAGTCTCGCCGGCCGGGGCACGCGACATTTCTGATGGCGGCACGGGTTCCACCTCGATCGTGAGGTCGATGCGGTCCAGCAGCGGGCCGGAGACTTTTCCCTGGTAGTCCTCGGCGCAGCGTGGCGCCCGGCCGCAGGCGCGCGTCGCGTCGCTGAGATGCCCACAGCGGCACGGGTTCATCGCCGCCACTAGTTGCACGCGCGCGGGGTAGGTAATATGCGCACTGGCCCGCGCCACTGTCGTGCGGCCGCTTTCCAGTGGCTGGCGCAATGCCTCCAGTGCCTGGCGCGGGAATTCCGGCAGCTCGTCCAGAAACAGCACGCCGCGATGCGCGAGTGAGATTTCGCCGGGTTTGGCGCGGTGCCCGCCGCCGGTCAAGGCCGCCATGGACGCCGAGTGATGCGGCTCGCGGAATGGCGGGCGGGTCACCAGGCGTCCGCCATCCAGCAGCCCGGCCACGCTGTGCACCTGGGAGACCTCCAGCGCCTCGGTGGGCGTGAGGTCAGGCAGCAAACCGGCAAGGCGCGCGGCGAGCATGGACTTGCCAGCACCGGGCGGGCCGATCAGCAGCAGATTGTGGCCGCCGGCGGCAGCGATTTCCAGCGCGCGCTTGGCGCTTTCCTGGCCCTTCACCTCGCTCATGTCGAGCCCCCGGCAGGCAAGGCCAAGGTCGGGCGGCACAGGCGGCGACAGTACCTGCATGCCCTTGAAGTGGTTCACCAGCGACAGCAGCGAGTCCGGTGCCAGCACCTCGATGGAGCCAGCCCAGGCGGCCTCGGCGCCCTGGGCGGCGGGGCAGATCAGGCCCAGATCGCGGGCACTCGCGCCGATCGCCGCCGGCAATACGCCGGCCACCGAGGCAAGCCTGCCGTCGAGCCCCAACTCGCCCAGTGCGGCGAAGTGCGCCATTGCCTCGATGTCCAACACCTCCATCGCGGCCAGCACGGCCAGTGCGATCGGCAGGTCGAAATGGCTGCCTTCCTTCAGCAGGTCGGCGGGCGCCAGGTTCACCAGTACGCGCTTGGGTGGCAGCGAAAGGCCGAGTGCGACCAGTGCGGCGCGCACCCGCTCGCGGCTCTCCGCCACCGCCTTGTCGGGCAGGCCGACCACCAGGAAGGCGGGCAGTCCGCCAGCGATCTGCACCTGCACTTCCACGGGCACGGTATCGATGCCCTGGAAGGCGAAGGACTGGACGCGGGCGATGCTCAAGCAGGCGCGCCCGCCACCACCCGCCCCGCGCATAGATCGGCCGCGATCCAGTAGCACAGCTCCGCCGGGCGGCTGACCCGATACAGCGCCAGGTCACACCGCAACCCCGGCGCCAGCACGCCGCGATCGTCGAGCCCAAGTGCCCGCGCCGCGACATAGGTCACGCCCGCCAGCGCCTCCTCGGGCGTCAGCCCAAACAGCGTGCAGCCCATGTTGAGCGTGAGCAGCAAGGACAGCAGCGGCGACGAACCCGGGTTCGCATCGGTCGCCAGCGCCATCGGCACGCCGGCCTCGCGCATGGTGGCGATATCGGGGAAGCGAGTTTCGCGCAGCGTGTAGAAGGCGCCGGGCAGCAGCACCGCGACCGTGCCGGCCTTGGCCATCGCGGCCAGGCCTGCCGCATTGGCGCATTCCAGGTGGTCGGCGCTGAGCGCATCGAAGCGCGCGGCCAGTGCCGCCCCGTTGGTGTCGGAATGCTGGTCGGCGTGCAGCTTCACGGGCAGCCCCAGGCCGACCGCATTGGCGAAGACCGAGGAGGTTTCCGACGCGGTGAAACCGATGCCGTCGCAGAAGCAATCCACCGCGTCGGCCAGGTCCTCGTCGGCCGCGCTGGCGGCGATCTCGTTGCACAGCGCGATGAAGCCCTTGCGGTCGGTGGAGAATTCCTCTGGCAAGGCGTGCGCGGCCAGCAGCGTGGTGCGCACGGTCACTGGCTGCGTCTCGCCCAGCCGGCGCGCGGCGCGCAGCTGGCGCAGTTCCGTCTCGGCGTCCAGGCCGTAGCCCGACTTGATCTCCACGGTGGTCACGCCATCGGCCATCAGGCGCTTGAGGCGCGGTAAGGCCTGCGCCAGCAGCGTGTCCTCGTCGGTCGCGCGCGTGGCGGCCACCGAGCTTCTTATGCCGCCGCCTTCGCGCGCGATCTGCTCATACGTCACGCCCTGCAGGCGGCGTTCGAACTCGGCGCTGCGGTCGCCGCCGAACACCAGGTGGGTGTGGCAGTCGATCAGGCCGGGCAGCACCCAGGCGCCCTGGCAGTCGATCGTGTCGGCGGCGAGGCCGGGCAGGTCGGCGCGGGGCCCCACCCAGGCAATGCGCGAACCCTTGGCGGCAATCGCGCCATCCTGGATCGCGCCATAGGGCGTGCCGCCGGGGATCATGGTGGCAAGGTTCGCGTTCAGCCAGACGCGATCGAACATCAAACTTCTTCCGCGAGTTCCGCTATCGCCGGCAGCAGGGCGGTGGCGGCCGCGATATCGGGCGCCATCACCCGGTCCTTGTCCCACCGTTGCACGCGCCCGCGCAACAGCCCGATCGCCTGCTCGAGCACTTCGGAGGATCGCAAGGGCCGGTGGAACTCCACCGCCTGCGCGGCGCACAGCAACTCGATGCCCAGGATCGCGGCCAGATTGTCCAGCATCGGCGCCAGGCGCAGCCCGGCGCCGGTTGCCATGGAGACGTGGTCCTCCTGGTTGGCGCTGGTGGGCAGCGTCTCCACGCTGCGGGGATGCGCCAGCGCCCGGTTCTCGGCCGTAAGCGCCGCGGCCGTGACCTGCGCGATCATGAAGCCCGAAGCCAGGCCCGGCGTGGGCGCCAGGAAGGCCGGCAGGCCGGAGGTGACCGGATCGACCAGCAGCGCGATCCGGCGTTCGGCGATGTTGCCCAGCGTGGCGATGGCCAGCGCTACCTGGTCGGCCGCGAAGGCCACCGGCATGGCGTGGAAGTTGCCGCCCGAGAGGATATCGGGGCCGAACACCAACGGGTTGTCGGTCACCGCATTGGCCTCGCGCTCCAGCACGGTGGCGACGCTGGCCAGCAGGTCGTGGCAGGCGCCGGCCACCTGCGGCTGGCAGCGCAGGCTGTAGGGGTCCTGCACGCGGGTATCGCCCTCGCGGTGGCTTTCGCGGATGGCGCTGCCCGCCAGTAACGCGCGCAACGACGCGGCGACCGCCTGCTGGCCCGGCTGGCCGCGGGCTTCGTGGATGCGGGGGTCGAACGGCGTGTCGCTGCCGCGGGCGCCATCGACCGAGAGCGCGCCGATCACCAGCCCGGCGCGCAGCAGCCGCCTGGCCTGGTGCTGCCCGGCCAGCGCAAGTGCTGTCGATACGCGCGTGCCGTTCAGCAGCGCCAGCCCCTCCTTGGGTCCCAGCACCAGCGCCGAAAGGCCGGCGCGGCGCAGCGCCGCATCGCCGGGCAGGCGTTCGCCGCTGACCGTGGCAAAGCCCTCGCCGATCAGCACCAGCGCCAGGTGCGCGAGCGGCGCGAGGTCGCCCGACGCGCCGACCGAGCCCTGCGCCGGGATCTCCGGCAGCACGCCCGCGTTCAGCATGGCGACCAGGGTCTCCACCACCGCCACGCGCACGCCGGAATGCCCGCGCGCCAGCGCCGCGGCGTGCAGCGCCAGCGTCAGCCGCACCACGGGCGCGGGCAGGGGCGCACCCACGCCGGCGGCGTGGCTGCGCACCAGGTTGACCTGAAGCTCGGCCAACTGGTCGGGCGCGATCCGCGTGCTGGCGAGTTTTCCGAAGCCCGTGTTGATGCCGTACAGTGGGGCACCTTCGGCGATGCGCACCGCCACCGCATCGGCCGCCGCCTGCACCGTGTTCTGCCAGCCCGGCGCCAGTGCCAACGCCGCGCCGTCGGCGATGCGGGCAAGGTCCGGCAGGCAGAGCTGGCCGGGCGAAATCGTGACGGTCATGAGCCTCGTTGGGGTGGCCAGGTGGCGTGGGGCGGCAAGTCGCGGCAGGATGACGGCATCGCCGAAAATTCCGCAAGCGAGCACACATGGCAGGACGATTCTGCGCGCGCCACGCCCTGCTGCCGCAGGGGGTGGCGCGGGACGTGGCGATCGACTGGGACGCGGCAGGCTGGATCACCGCGGTCGAAACCGGCGTGCCGGGCGCGGATGCGGCGGATTTCGCCATGCCGGGCGTGCCGAACCTGCACGGCCACGCCTTCCAGCGCGCCATGGCCGGTTTGGCCGAGCGGCAGGGGCCGGACGCCGCGGGCGACGATTTCTGGTCGTGGCGGCAGACCATGTACGGCTTCCTGGCCCGGCTTGACCCCGATGCCGTGCAGGCGATCGCCGCCTTCCTGTACGCGGAGCTGCTGGAAGGCGGCTTCACCGCGATGGCGGAATTCCACTACCTGCACCACTCGCCGGACGGCTCGCCCCACGCCAACCCGGCCGAGCTGGCGCTGCGCCACATCCAGGCCGCGCGCGTGGCCGGCATGGGGCTGACCATGCTCCCTTCGCTGTATCGGCATGGCGGCATTTTCGGCTTGGCGCCGCATGACGGGCAGCGGCGCTTCCTCAACGATCTTTCGGCCTTCCAGCGCATCACCGAGGCGGTGCGGGCGGCGGTGGCGGGCGACGCGAACCAGGCCTGGGGCGTGGCACCGCACAGCCTGCGCGCGGTTACGCCAGACCTGCTGCGCGACCTGCTGGCCTGGGTGCCGGCCGACACGCCCGTGCACATCCATGCCGCCGAGCAGATGAAGGAGGTGCAGGAATGCCTGGCCGCCACCGGCGCCCGCCCGGTGCAGTGGCTGCTGGCCAACATGCCGGTCGATGCGCGCTGGTGCCTGATCCACGCCACGCACCTGACCGCCAGCGAGGTCGCGGCTCTGGCCCGCAGCGGCGCCGTCGCCGGGCTGTGCCCGACCACCGAGGCCAATCTGGGCGACGGCGTGTTCCCGGCGCGGGACTTCCTGGCCGAAGGCGGCAGGCTGGGCGTGGGCACGGATTCGCATGTCGGCCGGTCGGTCGCGGGCGAGCTGCGCCAGCTGGAATATTCCCAGCGCCTGGCGCTCTGCCGGCGCGCCCTGCTTGCGGATGCTTCGGAGCCTTCGGTGGGGGCGTTCCTGGTGCGTCGCGCACTGGCCGGCGGCGCGCAGGCCTCGGGCCGGCGCATCGGGGCCTTCGCCGTGGGCATGCGCGCCGACATCGTCACGCTGGATGGCGCGCACGCGGCGCTGGCCGGGCGCGACGGGGCCGCGCTGCTGGACAGTTTCGTGTTCAGCGGCGATGGCGGCGCGATCGATCGGGTGCTGGTTGGCGGCAGGGAGGTGGTGCGCGGCGGCCGGCACGTCGCGCGCGCGGCGCTGCTGGCGGACTATCGGCGCGCGGTCGCGGCGTGGGCAGGGGCGGGGGCGGGGGCGGGGGCGCGGGCGGGCTGATCGGCAGGTGATCCGCCTGCCTAGAGCCGTTTCACCGCAAGCGCGTGCGGCGAAACGGCTCTATGTCCTCGTCTGGTCGCGTTTTCCGAGGCGTCAGGCGATTCCGCCTGACTTGAAAACGCTCTAGCCGCGACCCGCCTGCCAGTACTGCATGAGCATCGCCCGCAGCTTGGCGAACTGGCCGCCTTCCTTCAGCGGCACCGGCCGCCCGGAGCGCGACCAGCCGCCGGCATGCGCGGCGAAGGCCTCGTCCGCCAGCACCAACGCGAGGCCCTCGTTCTCGATCGCGGTGGGGGCAGTTTCGCCGGTGACCTGCGCCACGGCCGCGCGCACATAGGCCAAGGCGTCCAGGATGGCCTGTGCTTCCTCGGCGGAAAGCTCGGCCAGGCGGGCCAGCGGGGCGGGCGGCAGGAAGCGCTCGGACTCCAGCGCCTCGACCTGGTCCTCGGTGATGCTGCCGGGGCGGCCCTGGCGCGGCATGACCGGCATGTCGCCGCCCGGCGCGATCACGGGCGGCGCCGGCGGCGGCGCGGGCGGGCGGCGGCGGAACAGGGCCATCAGGATGGTGGGGCGGAAACGACTGCGGCGGGTCACACCCGCCGCGAACCTTGCGTCAGATGCGCGCGGGCGCGCTCAGAACCCCTCGCGCTCCAGCCGCTTGCGCTCCAGCTTGCGGGCGCGGCGCACGGCTTCCGCCGCCTCGCGGGCGCGGCGTTCGCTGGGCTTCTCGTAGTGGCGGCGGACCTTCATTTCACGGAAGATCCCTTCACGCTGCATCTTCTTCTTGAGCGCCTTGAGCGCCTGGTCGACATTGTTGTCGCGGACAAGAACCTGCACGGGCCGGCAAACCTCCTTCAGATTGTTGCACCCGAAGCACGAAGCACGGGCGCGACGACTCGCGTCGTCACGTTGATCGTGCCTCATAACATGGCGGTTTGAGGCAAACAACGGGGTTCCCGTGCGGCCGCGCGCGCGCCATGTATGCGCACAGGACGGGAGAAAGCGACGGCATGGCGGTTCTGAAGATCGTGCGCATGGGCCATCCGGTGCTGCTGCGCGGCGCGGCCCCCATTCCCAACCCGGGCGACCCGGAAATTCGCCGCCTGGCGCAGGACATGATCGAGACCATGATCGACGCCGATGGTGCCGGCCTGGCCGCGCCGCAGGTGGCCGTGCCGCTGCGGCTGATCGTGTTCCGCTGCCGGGCCGAGCGCGTTTCCGGCGCCGAGGGCGACCAGAAGCTGGAAACCCGCGTGCTGGCGAACCCCCGCATCACGCCGCTGGGCGACGAGCAGGTGCTGGACTGGGAGGGCTGCCTGTCCATCCCCGGCATGCGCGGCGCCGTGCCGCGGCATCGGCGCATCCGCTATCAGGGTGTTGATCTTGAAGGAAATCAGATCGACGTCATGGCCGAGAATTTCCACGCCCGCGTGGTCCAGCACGAGGTCGATCACCTGGACGGCATCCTGTATCCGATGCGCATGCAGGATTTCCGGCTGTTCGGCTTCAACGACGAACTGGCCCGCGCCGCCGCCGCGGCCGAAGCGAAGGAGCATGCCGCATGAGATACCGTCACCCTGATCAAGCGAAATGTGCATCAGGCAGCGGGGTCGATGGCGGCTTGGTGCTGGGCTGGCATGACGAACGGCTTGCGGTGTTTTGCGACGCTGTAGATGGCGTGGAGCAGTTTGCGCATGGCGGCGATGAGGGCGACCTTGGGGAGCTTTCCGTTGCCGCGCAGGCGTTCGTAGAAGGCGCGCAGCCAGGGATTGCGCCGGACAGCGCCGAGCACCGGCATCCAGAGCGCCATGCGCAGCCGGGCGTGTCCGGTGGGGCCGATCGCGGCGCGCTGCGGGGCGCGCTTGCCGGACTGCCGCAGGCCCGGGACGACGCCGACATAGGCGGCAAAGGCGGCGGCGCTTCGGAAGTGCGACGGATCGCCGACGGTGGCGATGACGCGGGCGACCGACTGCGGCCCGAGGCCGTCGATGCTGGCGAGCAGGGTGCCGAGCTCGTGGCGGTCGAGCAGGCTTTCGATGTCGCGGTCGATGTCGGCGAGGCGTCGTCGCCAGAGGTCGAGATCCTGGCAGATGTGTCGGGCCTGCAGGACATAGACCGGCCCGTGATGCTGGCCGATGGAACGGCTCGCCGCGGCGATGAGCTGCTCGGCGAGCTCGGGGCCGACCAGGTGCCGTCCGTCGTAGCGCAGCTTGGCCAGGCGCCGTGGGTTGGCGCGGGCGAAGGCGTGCGCGGTGGGATACTCGGCGAGCAGGCAGGTGGCGAGCATGCTGTCGAGGCCGCGGACGTGGCGGGTGAACTCGGGAAAGACGAGATCGACCAGGCGGTGCAGCTGGCGCACGCGGTCGTCATGCCGGAGGCATGCTGTTCGCATGACGAAATCCTGGCGGATGCGGTCGCGATGGCGGACCAGTTCGCGCAGCGCCTCGGTCTCGGCGTCGTGCAGGCGCGATGGCGCGGGGCGTCGCTCGAAGGCGAGGCGGGCGAGGCCCTGGGCGTCGATCGCGTCGGTCTTGCTGCGCTCGAGGCTGCTGTCCTGGAAACGGCGCGCGGCGAGCGGGTTGAGCAGCGCGACGTGATGGCCGGCCGCGACGAGGGTGGCGTAGAGGTTCTTCCAGTAGTGCCCGGTCGCCTCGATGGCGACCAGGACGGCCGGGGTGCCAAGCGCCTTGAGCAGGGCGTCGTGTCCGTCGCGATCCTCGGTGATGGTGATGGGCCTGCCGATCGGCGCGCCGGCGTCATCGAGCCGGGCGAGGGTGTGACGATCGGCGGCGACGTCGATGCCTGCGAACATGGTGCCTCCCCGGCTTGCGCCGATGCCGTTGCTGGCAAACCGGGAGCCTCGGAGCCGATGCGCCTGCTCAGCCTTGTGCAAGCGAGGACGCAGGCGGGTCGGGCCTGGCCTCGACATACCGTTCGAGCACCGCGCACCGGTCGAGGGCGCCAATCTCATGCACGAGGACGAAGCCTCGACGCTCCTGCGGCGACCCTCTCCCAGCAACCGGCACGAACCCTAACCCAAGGCACGCGCCGATGAGTGGAGGAGTTACAAGGTATTTCGCGATCGAGCGCTCGGCCGAGCGTGACGCGCTGCTGGACGCGCTGCTGCCCCTGGTGGCCGCGCGCGGCTGGACCATGGCGGCGGCGCACGACGCGGCGGTGGCGGCCGGCATGGACGGGCAGGACGCCGCCATGCTGTTCCCCGGCGGCGCGGCCGAGCTGGTCGAGGCGTGGATTGACTTGGCCGACCGCCGCATGGAAACAGGCGCACAAGAGCTTGATCTTGCGGGAAAGAGAGCGCCGGAGCGGGTGCGCGCGGTGATCGCGCTCAGGTTCGAGCAGACGCGCGCGCACAAGGATGCTGTGCGCCGCGGCCTGGCGCTGCTGGCGCTGCCCGCCAATGCCGGTGCGGCAGTGCGCAGCGCGGCGCGCACGGTGAATGCCATCTGGCATGCCGCCGGCGACAGCGCCGTGGATTTCAGCTGGTACTCCAAGCGCGCCACGCTGGCGGGGGTGTACGGCGCCACGCTGCTGGCCTGGCTTGCCGATCCGTCCGATGACGACCGCGCCACGCTGGCCTTCCTGGACCGGCGCCTGGCCGGGGTGGGCCGCTTCGGCGCGGCGCGGCGGGAGTTCGAGCAACGCTGCGCCGCAACCCTTGACCGTCTGAGGCCGTTCACGCGCCGCCCAGCCGCCTGATCGGACCTTTGAGCAATGCGCGTCGCCATCATCCACCGCACCACCTATCGCTATGCCCAGCTGGTGCAGTTCGGCCAGCATCGGCTGATGATCCGCCCGCGCGACAGCCACGACATGCGGCTTCTGGAAGCCACCCTCACAACCTCGCCCCCGGCCACGCTGACCTGGAAGCACGACGTGTTCGGCAACTCGATCGCGCTGGCCAACTTTGCGCACCAGGCGGACACGCTGGAGATCACCAGCCACATCACGCTGGACCATTTCCCCTCCGCCCCCACCGACATCGCTGCCCAGGTTGAGCCCTACGCGCGCACGCTGCCCTTTGCCTATCCGGCCGACGAGGTCGGCGATCTGGGCCGCACTACCGCGCGCCAGTTCGCCGACCCCGAGCACCTTGTCGATGCCTGGGCCAAGGCGCTGCTGGTGGAGTTCGGCCCCGATACCGACCAGTTCCTGCGCGGCATGACCCTGGCGATCAAGGAGCGCTTCACCTACGTCCGACGTGATGCCGAGGGCACCAACAACCCGCTCGATACGCTAGAGCGCGGCAACGGGGCGTGCCGCGATTTCGCGCTGCTGATGATGGAGGCGGTACGCAGCCTGGGCATGGCCGCGCGATTTGTCTCGGGCTACCTGTACGACGCTGCGCTGGCCGAAAGCGACGAGCCGGTGGTGGGTGGTGGTGCGACGCATGCTTGGTGCGACATCTATGTGCCTGGCGCCGGATGGGTGGAGTTCGACCCGACCAACGGCCTGATCGGCGGCCGCAATCTTATCCGCGTGGCGACCGTGCGGGCACCGGAGCAGGCGGTGCCCATCAGCGGCGGCTTCACCGGCACGCCCACCGATTTCCTGGGCATGGAGGTCGATGTGCAGGTGGCGGTGGGCGATCCCGGCCCCGCGGACGACGCCCCCGCTCCCCAGGCCGCGCCCGCGTCTGCACCCGCGCCGGCGGGGTAAGGCAAGTGTCCTTGTCTGGTGGCCGAGGCACAGGTTGAGGGACGCCTCGCCACGGTCAGTCAGGGCGCTTCGGTTCTACGCCTGCGCCGCCATGCGAACTGCGCCGCTACCATAGGTCGCGTCGCTAGACGCGCCGGCGGTGAAGCCATGCCGTGCCCAGTAGGACGCGCTGCCGCGCACGGCGGTAAGCGCAAGGGCCGCGAGCCCGTGCGCGCGGGCCAGCGCGCGCAGCCGCAGCACCAGCGCGCTACCCAACCTTGCGTTCCGCGCCGCCGGCGCCACCACGGCATCGTGGAGATAAAGGCAGTCGGCATCCGCCGGCAGAGCCAGCAGCATCGTGCCAAGCGCGGGGGGTGTGGCAAGATGCCAGGGATGCGCGATGGCATAGGCGCAAAGCGGGTCACCCGCCACGCAGCACCCTGCCGGGAATAGCCTCAGCCGCTCGATGAACACGGCAGCGGGCTCGAAGAAATCCGAGCCGTGCACCGCATCACCCAGGGCAACGACGGCGGGCAGATCGGCGGCCAGCATCGGCCGCCAAGCGATCACGTCCGTCCGTGGCAGTGCTTGTACTTCTTGCCCGACCCGCACGGGCAGGCCGCGTTGCGGGGCGTGCGGTTCCAGGTTGAGGGATCCGCGGGATCGACGCCGTTCACCGGCGCCACGCGCGCCGGCGGCAGGCGCTGCGGCTCGGGCGCTGCGCCCGCAGCGGCACCCTCCAGCACCGGCTCAGGCATGGGCGGCGGCGGTGCCAGATCGACGCCCGCCATCACGCTGGTGACCCGCTCACGCAGGTCCACCAGCATGCGCTGGAACAGCGCGAACGCCTCGCTTTTGTATTCGTTCAGCGGGTCGCGCTGGCCATAGGCGCGCAGGCCGATGCCCTGGCGCAGATGGTCCAGCGCCAGCAGGTGTTCCTTCCAGACGTGGTCGAGAATCTGCAGCAGCAGCGATTTCTCGACCATGCGCAGCGTGGCGGGGCCGAAATTCGCGGCCTTCTGGGCAATCGTGGTGTCGGCGGCTTCCTCCAGCCGTGCCACGATCGCCTCCTCGTCGATGCCTTCTTCCTTCATCCAGTCGGCGACCGGCAGGTCGAGCTGCAGCAGGCGCCGCACATCCGCGGCCAGCCCCTCCGCGTCCCACTGCTCGGACATGGAGCCATCAGGGATGGCGCGGGCCACCATGTCGGCGATGGTTTCGTGGCGCATCTGGGTGATCGTCGGGCTCACGTCATCCTCGCGCATGAAGGCGCGGCGCTGGGCGTACACCTCCTTGCGCTGGTCGTTCATGACGTTGTCGTATTTCAGCAGGTTCTTGCGGGTGTCGAAGTTGCGCGCCTCGACCTTCTTCTGTGCCTTCTCCAGCGCCTTGTTGATCCAGGCATGCACGATCGCCTCGCCTTCCTTCAGCCCCAGGCGCCGCAGGATGCTGTCCATGCGGTCGGAGCCGAAGATGCGCATCAGGTCGTCTTCCAGCGACAGGAAGAAGCGGCTGGCGCCGGGGTCGCCCTGGCGGCCGGACCGGCCGCGCAGCTGGTTGTCGATGCGCCGGCTTTCGTGGCGCTCGGTGCCGATCACGTACAGGCCGCCGGCTTCGCGCACGCGCTCGCGGTTGGCGGCCACTTCCTCGCGGATGGCGCGGGCATGCGCTTCCTTTTCCGGCCCATCCTCCAGCCCCGCCAGTTCCAGCTTGATGCGCAGATCGGCATTGCCGCCCAGCTGGATATCGGTGCCGCGGCCGGCCATGTTGGTGGAAACGGTCACCGCGCCCGGCCTGCCGGCCTGGGCGATGATGGTGGCTTCCTGTTCGTGGAAGCGGGCGTTCAGCACCTCGTGCTGCACCTTGTTCTGCTTCATCAGATTGCTGATGAGCTCGGACTTCTCGATGCTGGTGGTGCCGACCAGCACGGGCTGGCCGCGGCCGCGGGCCTCGGCGATCAGCGCCAGCACGGCATCGTATTTCTCGCGGCCGGTGCGATACACCTCGTCGTCGCTGTCCTTGCGCGCCACCGCCACGTTGGTGGGGATTTCCACCACGTCCAGCTTGTAGATTTCCTGGAACTCGTCGGCTTCCGTGGCCGCCGTGCCGGTCATGCCGGCCAGCTTCGGATAGAGCCGGAAATAGTTCTGGAAGGTGATGCTGGCGAGGGTTTGGTTCTCCTGCTGGATCGTCACCCCTTCCTTGGCCTCCAGCGCCTGGTGCAGGCCATCGCTGTAGCGGCGGCCTTCCATCATGCGGCCGGTGAATTCGTCGATGATGACGATCTTGTCCTGGCGCACGATGTATTCGGTGTCGCGCGCGAACAGCGTGTGCGCGCGCAGGCTTTGCGTCACGTGATGCACCAGCGTCACGTTGCCGGTGTCGTACATCGACCCTTCAGTCATCAGCCCGGCCGTGGTCAGCGCGGCATCGACCGCCTCGTTGCCGGCTTCGGTCAGGTGCACGGTGCGGAACTTCTCGTCCTTCTCGTAGGTGGACGCGTCCTTCACGATCTCCTTGATGACCGCGTTCACGCCCCGATACAGGTCGGAGGAATCCTCGCTGGGGCCGGAGATGATCAGCGGCGTGCGCGCCTCGTCGATCAGGATGCTGTCAACCTCGTCAACGATGCCGAAGTTGAAGTCGCGCTGCACCAGTTCGCTGCTGTGGTGCTTCATGTGGTCGCGCAGATAGTCGAAGCCGAATTCGTTGTTGGTGCCGTAGGTGATGTCGGCGGCGTAGCTTTCGCGCCGCTGGTCGTCGGTCAGGCCATAGACGATGGTACCCACCGACAGGCCCAGGAAGCGGTAGATCTGGCCCATCCATTCCGCGTCGCGCCTGGCCAGGTAGTCGTTCACGGTCACGATATGCACGCCCTTGCCGGCAAGCGCATTCAGGTAGGCGGGCAGGGTGGCGACAAGGGTCTTGCCCTCGCCGGTCTTCATCTCGGCGATCTGGCCTGCGTGCAGCACCTGGCCGCCGATCATCTGCACGTCGAAATGGCGTTGGCCCAGCACGCGCCTGGCGGCTTCGCGCACGGTGGCGAAGGCCTCGGGCAGCAGGTCGTCGAGTGTTTCGCCCTTGGCGAGCCGTTCGCGGAATTTCAAAGTGCGGGCGGCCAGCTCGGAATCCGCCAGCTGGCTCACCTCGGGTTCCAGCGCGTTGATGGCGGGCACGCGGCGCTGGAACTGCTTCAGCGTGCGTTCGTTGGAGGAGCCGAAAAGCTTCTTTGCAAGACTGCCGAACATGATGCCTGGTGCTTCTCCGGCCGGTTGGGCGCGGGGCGTGAATGGCGCGCGTATGCGGGGCCGCCCGAGCCCGGGCAGCGCACGAGATCAGATAGGGCGGCGGGGGCGGCAGGTCAACGAAGCGGGTTCCCCCTCGCGCTGGCAGGGGGCTTCCTTCATATTGCGCGGCCAACCACGCGGAAGCCTGAGACCCATGCGCCACATCGTTACCGCCGGCCTTGTCGCCGCTTCCCTTGCTTTCCCGACGCTTGCCCTGGCCCAGGGCGCGCCGCCCGATCCCGGCCAGGTACTGGCGCGCGTCAACGGCACCCCGATCACCTTCGCCGACCTGTCCGATGCCGCCCAGGGCCTGCCGGAGGAATTCCGCGGCATGCCGCCGCAATTGGTGTTTCCCATCCTGCTCGACCAGTTGATCAGCCAGCGCGTGGTGGCCGATGCCGCGCGCGCCCAGGGCCTGGACAAGGACGCGAACCATCGCCGCCGCATGGCGCGGCTGGAGGAGGAAACCCTGAGCCAAGCCTTCGTGCAGCAGCGGCTGGACGGGGTGCTGACCGAGGATGCGCTGCGCGCGCGCTACCAGGCCGAGATCGCGAGCCAGCCGGCCAGCTTCAAAGTCTGCGCCCGTCACATTCTGGTGCGCGAGGAGGCGGCGGCGCGGGCCGTGATTGCCGAGCTGGAGCGGGGCGGCGACTTCGCCGCGATCGCGCAGGCGCGCAGCACCGATGGCAGCCGCGCCCAGGGCGGCGACCTGGGCTGCTTCGCGCGCGAGGAGATGGTGGCGCCGTTTGCGGAGGCGGCCTTCACCACCGAACCCGGCACCTTCACGAAGCAGCCGGTGCAGACCCAGTTCGGTTGGCACGTCATCCGGGTGGAGCGGCGCGAGGAGCAGGCGCGTCCGACCTTCGAGCAGGCCACGCCGCAACTGCGCCGCGCCATGGCGGAAACCGCCGTGAACGGCATCGTGGAGGGGTTGCGCAACGCGGCCACGATCGAGCGCCTGGACCAGCCGGCGGCGCCGCCGCGCCCGGCGCTGGATGCCGCGCCCCCGCCCCCCGCCCGCCGCTAGCAGGGTCGCCGATGCCGCCTATCCCCGTGTCGCCGCTGGCGACGCCGCTGCCCGAACTGCCGCCGCTTGCCGGCATGCGCATGGCCGCCGGGGCGGCCGGCATCCGCTACCAGGGCCGCACCGATCTGCTGCTGGCGGAATTCGCGCCGGGCACCACTGTGGCCGGGGTGTACACGCAGTCGAAATGCCCCGGCGCGCCGGTGACGTGGTGCCAGGCGGTGCAGAAATCCGGCAAGGCACGCGGGCTGGTGGTGAACGCGGGGAACGCGAACGTGTTCACCGGCAAGGCGGGCGACCTGGCGTGCAAACGCTCGGCCGAGGCCGCCGCGAAACTGCTGGGGTGCAAGCCCAAGGAAATGTTCCTGGCCAGCACCGGCGTGATCGGCCAGCAGCTGCCGGACGAGAAACTCACCGCGGCGCTGCCGGGGCTGCACGGCAAGCTTTCGGCGGATGGCTGGGCGGATGCGGCGCGCGCCATCATGACCACCGATACCTTCCCCAAGGCTTCCACGCGCACGGCCATGATCGGCGATGCCGAAGTGCGCATCACCGGCATCGCCAAGGGCAGCGGCATGATCGCGCCCGACATGGCAACCATGCTGGCATTCGTTGCCACCGACGCGAAGCTGCCCGCGTCGCTGCTGCAGAAGCTGCTCAGCAAGGGCACCGCGGCCAGTTTCAACTGCACCACGGTGGACAGCGACACCTCGACCAGCGACACGCTGCTGCTGTTCGCCACCGGCCAGGCGAAGCACGCCCGCGTGCCGGAAGCCGGTGGCGCCATGCTGCGGGACTTTCGGCGCGCCTTGAACGAGGTGCTGCTGGACCTGGCGCTGATGGTGGTGCGCGATGGCGAGGGTGCCCAGAAACTGATCCGCATCGACGTGGCGGGTGCGGTCAGCGCGAAATCGGCGCGCCGCATCGGCATGGCGGTCGGCAACTCGCCGCTGGTGAAGACCGCGATCGCCGGCGAGGACGCGAACTGGGGCCGCATCGTCATGGCGATCGGCAAGGCCGGCGAACCCGCCGACCGCGACCTTCTGTCGGTCGCCATGGGCGGCGTGTGGATGGCGCGCCAGGGCGGCGTGGTCGATGGCTACGACGAAGCCCCCGTGAACGCCCACATCAAGGGGCGCGAGGTGCATATCGCGGTCGATCTGGGGCTGGGCACCGGCCGCGCCACGGTGTGGACCTGCGACCTGACGCACGGCTACATCGACATCAATGGCAGCTACCGAAGCTGATTCCCTCTTCCGACCGCTCGCGACCGAGCGGCTTCGGCTGCGCGCGCTGGAACCCGGCGACGCGGCCGACCTGTTCAGGCTGGTCAACGACTGGGAGGTGACGCGCTGGCTGTCCCGCGTGCCCTTCCCGTATCCGCGCGACCTGGCCGACGAATGGATTTCCGACACACGCACGCGACTGGAAGCAGGTGAGGCATACCATCTCGCCATCACCGGGCGCGATGATCCGGTGCTGCTGGGCTGCATCGGCCTGACGCTCGATCGCGCGGCGCGCACGGCCGAAATCGGCTACTGGGTGGGCCGGAAATTCTGGGGCCATGGCGTCGGCGGCGAGGCGGCCGAGCGCCTGACCCGCTGGGCGCTGGCCAATCTCGACATCGACCGCATCGAAGCCCGCGTGCTGACCGACAATGCGGCGTCGCACCGGGTGCTCTCCCGCGCGGGCTTCGTGGCCACCGGCCACGGCGAGGCGGAATTCCTGGCCCGTGCCGCGACGCTGCCGGTCACGCATTTCGTGGCCACCCGCCCGCCGCCGGCGCCGGGCCTTGCCGCGCCCACGGACGGCAAGAAGCTGCTGCTGGTCGCCGCCGTGGCGCTGATCGACGCCGACACGCGCGTGCTGCTGGCCCGCCGGCCGGAGGGCAAGGCGCTGGCCGGGCTGTGGGAGTTCCCCGGCGGCAAGGTCGCACCTGGCGAAACCCCCGAGGCCGCGCTGATCCGCGAATTGCGCGAGGAGCTTGGCATCGACGTCACCGCGTCGTGCCTGGGTGCCTTCGCCTTCGCCAGCCACGCCTACGAGAATTTCCACCTGCTGATGCCGCTTTACCTGTGCCGGCGCTGGAAGGGCACGGCGAAGGGGCTGGAGGGCCAGGCGCTGGCCTGGGTGGTGCCCAACAAGCTGGCCGACTACGCCATGCCGCCGGCCGACAAGCCGCTGGTCACGATGCTCCGGGACTGGTTGTGATTGCCTCTGATATCAGAAATTGATATCATTTCGTCATGGGCAACATGTTGGTGCGCAACCTGGACGACGACGTGATTGCACGGCTGAAGCATCGCGCGGCCGAGCGCGGTACGTCGCTGCAGGAAGTCGCCCGTACCCTGCTGACCGAAGGCTCGAAGCTGACCCGCGAGCAGATCGTGCGCCGGGCCGAAGCGCGCGCGGGGCGGCAGCGCCGCCAGTCCGAGGATTCCACGGCCATCATCCGGGCAATGCGTGACGGCAACCTGCGCTGATGCCCGACAGCACGGTCATCGACGCGTCGGTTGCCGTGAAATGGGTGATTCAGGAGGACGGGTCGGCGGCGTCGCGCCAATTGCTGCTGAGCGGCGAGAGCTTCGCCGCGCCCGATCTGCTGCCGCTTGAGGTTGGCAGCGCGCTGTGCCGCAAGCATCGCCGGCGCATGCTGACCGGGCGCGAGGTGGAGGAGGCAATGGGCGACATGCTGGCCGTGGACATGGTGTACGCGCCGCATGCCGGGCTGCTGGCCGACGCAACCACGCTGTCGCTCGGCCAGCGTCACGCTTTGCCGGATTGCCTTTATCTCGTGCTGGCGCAGCGCCGGGGTGCGGTGCTTGCGACCTTCGATACAACCCTCTCCGCTCTTGCCAAACGCCTTGGCATACCGCTGTGGACCGCCGCATGAGCAATCCCACCACCTGCCTGCTGGTGATTGGCAACGAGGTGCTGTCGGGCCGCACCCAGGACGCCAACATCAAGTTCCTGGCCGAGCGCCTGGGTGCCATCGGCATGCCGCTGCGCGAGGTGCGGGTGATCCCGGACGTGCGCGACGTGATCGTGGCGACGGTCAACGAGGTGCGCCAGAAATACGACCAGGTGTTCACCACCGGCGGCATCGGCCCCACGCATGACGACATCACCAGCGAATGCGTCGCCGCCGCCTTCGGCGTGCCGTGGGAGCCGCACCCGGAAGCCTGGGCCAGGCTGTCGGCGCACTACATCGCGCGCGACGGCAACACGGATGCCTTCAACCCCGCGCGCCAACGCATGGCCACCATGCCGCGGGGCGCCACGCTGATCGACAACGCGGTTTCCATCGCGCCCGGCTTCACGATCGGCAATGTGCACGTCATGGCCGGCGTGCCGCGCATCATGCAGGCGATGTTCGACACGCTGGCCACGCGGCTCAAGGGCGGCGATCCGGTGCTGAGCCGCACGCTGACCGGCATCGGGCTGATGGAGGGCGCGATCGCCGCGGGGCTGGGCGATGTGCAGGCGGAATTCCCGGACCTCGACCTGGGCAGCTACCCGTTCTATCGCACCGCTGGCGGCGGCACCGCGATCGTGGCCAAGGGCACCGACCAGGACGCGATCGACCGCGCCATGGCGCGCGTGGCGACCCTGATGGAAAGCCTGGGCGTGGAGCCGATCGAAGGCGAGATCGGGTAGCGGGCGCCCTACGCCTCCACGAACTTCGCGAGCCTGACGGCGGTCTGGCCCTTCTGCGCGGCCAGCGCCGGCATCACCATCAGGCAGCGGTCGTGCGGCGTGCGCACCTCGGCATCGCCATCCAGCGCGATCAGCGTGTTGCGCGCGGCGATCACCTCGCCGCTGGGGAAGGGGCGGGTGAAGGCAAACGCGTTGGTGGCGGCGGTCACCGTGCGCGTGACCTGCGCCAGTTGCACGGGCGGATGGGGCGGCGGGGCCGGGCAGATCGCGCGCGCGGTCGCGGCGTCGATCAGGCCGGCATGGCGCAGCAGCCTGGCCGCCGCATCCAGCATCACCGTCACGGTCTCGGGCCGCCAGTGGTGGCCGGCCTCGACCAGCAGCGCCATGCGCTTGCTGCCGGGATCGGCGAAGGGGCGATAGTCGATCAGGCGGCGGCCGGCGGCGTGGCCTTCGTCGGCGATCACCAGCGAAGGCGCACCCACGGCCAGCGCCAGCCTGCGCGACTTCTCGGTGGTGCCGCACAGCAGCAGCGGCCCGCCTTCCCACAGCATGCTGTGCAGATCGAGCAGGATATCGGCCTGGTCCAGCAGCGGGCGCAGGTCGCGCGCGCGGCGCAGCTCGGCACTGTTGCGCGGGCCATCCAGCACGCCGCGGCACCACAGCCGGTTCATGTCGTCGTCGATCGAGCGTGCCGCGATCGGGTCGGCGGGGTCGAAGGTCTCGAACGCGGCCAGGTTGGCGAAGATCAGCGTCAGCCGCCCGCGCAACGGCCGCACGCCAAGCTCCAACACGTGCTTCAGCGCATGCGCGCCAGCAATCTCGTTGCCGTGCACCAGGGCGGTGATCACCACATGCGGGCCTGGCTGGCCGGAAGCAAAACTCCAGGCGCCCTCGGTGCCCGTGTTGCCCGGCTTCCACGCGGCAATATCGGGCGTGGACAGCGCCACCGTGAAGGCGGGTGCGCCGCGCACCGGCGGGGAGGGCGGAGGGGCCATGGGCGTGATCAGGCCGCCAGCCGGTCCTTCAGCGCGCGCAGGAAGGTCTCGCACGCTGCCAACTGGCTTTCGGCGATGAACTCGTCCGGCTGGTGCGCCTCTGCGATCGCGCCAGGGCCGCAGACCAGCGTGGGAATGCCCGCGCGCTCGAACAGCCCGCCTTCGGTGCCATAGCTGACGCAGCCGGCATCGTTCGACCCCGCCAGCGACTTCACCAGCGTGGCCAGCGCGTGATCGGGCGGCAGGCCCATGCCCGGCATGGCGGAATATTCGCGCCAGGTGAAGCCGCAGCGCGGGTCCACGGCCTTCATCTCCGGCTCGATCTGCCCGGCGCAGAAGGCGCGGAGCTTCGCATAGTCGGCGGCGATGTCGGTGCCGGGCAGGAAGCGCCATTCCATGATGAACTCGGCGTGCTCGGGGATCATGTTCAGCACCACGCCGCTGTGGAAGGCGCCGACATGCACCGTGGTGTAGGCGGGGTCGAAGCGGGCATCGTGCGGCCCGTCATCGCGGAACCGGCGTGCTTCGCGCTTCAGATAGGCGATGCACTCGGCGCCCGCTTCCAGCGCGTTCACGCCCCTTGGCGGATCGCTGGAATGTCCGGGCCGGCCGGTGACCGTGCCGATGATGGCAAGCTTGCCCTTGTGCGCGATCACCGGCTTCATCGAGGACGGCTCGCCCACGATGCAGGCTTCCGGCAGCGGGCCGTGCGCCACGATGTCGGGGATCATGGCGCGGGCGCCGTGCAGGCCCACTTCCTCGTCGAAGCTGACGCACAGGTGGATGGGCTTGGAAAGCGTGGCCGCCTTGAACTCGGGTGCCATGGCCAGGAAGGTTGCCACGAACCCCTTCATGTCGGTGGTGCCGCGGCCGTACAGCCGGCCGTCCTCGCGCGTGAGCCGGAACGGATTCTTGGTCCAGGCCTGGCCATCGACCGGCACGGTATCGACATGGCCGGACAGGATCACGCCGCCGCGGTCGGCAGGCCCGATCGTGGCATACAGGTTCGCCTTGTCGCGCGCGTCGTTCCAGGTGCGACGCGCCGTGATGCCGTGGCCCGCCAGGTAGCTCTCGACGAAGTCGATCAGCGCCAGGTTGGAGTTACGCGACGTGGTGTCGAACGCCACCAGTCGCTCCAACATCTCCGTCGTGGAGAGGCGCTGCATGGGGGTTCGCTGTTTCCGTCTCGTGCTGAAGCCGTTTCGCGGTTCTAATACGGAAACTGAAGGGCCGGCAAACGCGCGGCCGCGATCGGGAAACGGCCATGACCACGACTGCACCGCGGGTGGCGCTGCTGGGCCTGCACCTGGAGGCGAACGCCTTCGCGCCGCCGACGACGCTGACCGATTTCCAGCGCCAGTTCCTGGCGGAGGGCGAGGCGCTGGTCGCCGATGCGCGCGCCGTGCCGCCCTCCGGGCCGCTGGAGATGGCGGGCTTCGTCGCCGCCATGGATGCCGGCGCGGCATGGCAGCCGGTCGGCATCCTGCTGGCCGCGGCGCCCCCTGGTGGGCCGATCCAGCAGGCGGTGCTGGACCGTTTCATCGAGATTCTTCGCGCGCGATTGGAAGCGGCGATGCCGCTGGATGCTGTCTATATCGGCAGCCACGGTGCCACCTCGGCCACCGGCGACGACGATCCGGACGCGACGATTGCGCTGCTGGTGCGCGGCATTGTGGGGCCCGGTGTGCCGGTGATCGGCACGCTCGACCTGCACGCCAACGTCTCGGCTACGCTCGTGCAGAACACCGATGCGCTGATCGGCTATCGCACCAACCCGCATGTGGATCAGCGCGCCCGCGGCGCCGAGGCCGCTTCGCTGCTGCGGCGTGCGCTCGCCGGCGAGCGCTTCGTGCAGCACCACGTGGTGCTGCCGTTCTGCCCGCCCACCATCACCATGCTGACCAACGAGGCCGGGCCGATGGCCACGCTGCTGGCCACGGCGCGCGCGCTGGAAACCGGCACCGTGGTCAGCACCACCGTGCTGGGCGGCTTTCCCTTCACCGATGCGCCGCGCAACGGTTTTGCCACGCTGGCGGTGGCGCGCGCCGGCGACCGTGATGCGGCACGTGCTGCGGCATTGCGCCTGGCGCGCGATGCCTGGGCGATGCGCGAGGATTTCTCGCGCCGGCTGATGCCGCTGGAGATGGCGGCGAACCTTGCGCGCGCGGTGGGCGACACCCCTGGCCACGTGCCGATCTGCCTGGCCGATGTCGGCGACAATCCGGGCGGCGGCGGGCAGGGCAACTCCTCGGCGCTGCTGGCGGCACTGCACGACACCGGTTCCAGGGGCGTGCTGCTGGGCAATTTCTGCGATCCCGCGCTGGTGTCCGATGCGCATGCTGCCGGCGAAGGCAGCGCGCTGCACGCGGTGTTCAACCGCGTGCCCGGCCCCTATTCGCCCGCCTTCGCCGCCGCCGCCACGGTGCAGCGCCTGTCGGACGGCAACGGCATCGGCCGGCGCGGCTCGATCGCCGGGCGCCGCTTCGGGCTGGGCCCGTCGGCGCTGCTTCGGCTGGACGACAGCTTCATGCTGGTGATCGTGTGCAGCCTGCGCAGGCAACTGCTGGACCCCGCGATGGTGGAACTGTTCGGCATCGACGTGGCCGACCTGCGCACGCTGGCCGTGAAAAGCCGCGGGCATTTCCGCGCCGGCTTCGACGCGTTCTTCGACGCAGGCCACATCTATGAAGTGGACACACCGGGGCTCACCAGCCCGGTGCTGGACCGCTTCACCTTTACCGGCCTGCCGCGCCCGGTGTTTCCGCTGGACAAGGATGCGGCGTGGGTGGGCGCCGAGGAGTTGCCGGCCTAGCCATGTTCGTCACCGTCAACGGGGCGCGGCTCTATTTCGATGTCGAAGGCGCCGGACTGGTCGCCGACGGGCCACGCATGCGCGAAAAACCGACACTCGTGCTGCTGCATGGCGGGCCAGGCTTCGACCACAGCATCTACAAGCCGGGCTTCGCGTGCCTGGCCGATGTCGCGCAGATCATCTATTTCGACCATCGCGGCAACGGCCGCAGCGGCGGCCACGACCCCGCGGGCTGGACGCTGGCGCAATGGGGCGACGACGTGAAGGGCCTGTGCGATGCGCTGGGCATCGAACGCCCCATCGTCTACGGCGCCTCCTTCGGCGGCTTCGTGGCCCAGTCCTATGCCACCCGCCATCCCGGCCACCCGGCCAGGCTGGTGCTGACCAGCACCGCCGCCCGCGTCGACTTCGCGGCGATCTTCGCCGCCTTCGAGCGGATCGGCGGCCGCCATGCCCGTGACGTGGCCGCGGCCTACTGGAGCAGCCCCACCGCCGAACGCCGCGCGACCTACATGGATGTCTGTCTGCCGCTCTATCAGACCAAAGCCGGCGGCATCGCGAACCTGCGCGGGCGCGCCATCATCCGCAACGACGTGGCACTGATGTTCAACGGCCCCGCCAACGAGCAGGGCCGCATGGATTTCCGCGCGGCCCTTGCCGGCATCACCTGCCCGACCCTGGTCATGGCGGGCGAGCAGGACCCCATCATGCCGATCGGCTTCAGCGAAACGATCGCTGCCTGTCTGCCCGCACACCTGGTGCGCTTCGAACGCTTCGCCGGTTGCGGCCACGGCGTGGTCCCCGACGACCCGGCGCGCGCCTTCGCCGTGCTGCGCAGCTTCATGGCCGAGGGCCTGTGACCCCTGCCGTCAGTCGGCCGTCACCCGGTAGGCGTGCGTGCGCTCGTCCGCCCGCGCCTCATAGCTGAAGCCGCGGCGCGATGCCCAGGTGTTGGTGACCTGGTGGAGCGGCAGCTGGCTCGCCTGGTCGGCCACGCGGCGCGTGGCTTCGCGCCAGATCGCCTCGCGCTTCTCGTCGTCCAGCGTGGCGAGGCCCCGATCCAGCAGCGCGTCCAGCACCGGATCGCTGTGGCCGGAACTGTTCAGGCCGCCCCAGCGCTTCTCGCGGTTGCGGGTGGCGAGCGTGGCAACCAGCAGCGACGAGGCTTCGCCCGTGGTGCTGCCCCAGCCGATCAGGTGGATGCCGAACTCGTTGCGGTTGGCGCGTGCGGCGTAGCTGGACCACGGCAAGGCCTCGACCTGGGTGGGCACGCCAATGCGCGACCAGTACTGCGCGATCGCCTGCGCGGTCTGCGAATCGTTCGGGTAGCGGTCATTGGGCGCATGCAGCACGGCGCGCAGCCCGTTCGGCAGCGCCTCGGCCAGCAGTTTTCGCGCGCCCTCGGGGTCGTAGGCCGGCACCGGCAGGTCCGGGTCGTAGCCGAAGGCGCCGGGGGGCAGCCACTGGCCGGTGGGCGTGGCGGTGCCGCCCATGACGCGGTCGGCGATGGCGGCGCGGTTGACCGCGATGGAAAGTGCCCGGCGCACCCGCACGTCGCGCAGCGGATTGCCGGAAAGCGGGCGGCCCTGGGCATCGGTGAAGCCGGCGGGCGGGCCATCGTTGGCCACGTCGAAGGTCAGGTAGATCAGCCGCAGCCCCGCGACCTGCGCGATGCGCAGATTGGCGTCGGCCTGCATGCGGGGCAGGTCCTGGCTGGGCACCTGGTCGATCAGGTCGACGTCGCCGGCGCGCAGCGCCGCCACCCGCGCGCCGTCGTTGGTGATGAAGCGGAAGGTCACGCGCTGCCAGTGCGGGCGGGCACCGTAGTAGGTGTCGTTGCGTTCCAGCACCACGCGCTCGCCGGGCGCGTACGATACCAGCCGATAGGGGCCGGCCCCGATCATGGCCTTGCCGCTGTTGAAATCGGCGGTGGTGGCGTTCTCGACCACGTGCTTCGGCACGATGGCGATGCCGCTCATGTTCGCGGGCACCAGCGGTGCCGGGCCCTGGGTGCGATAGCGGATGGTGCGGGCATCGACCACGTCGATGCCGGCAATGCCGATCAGCCCGCCCTGGAAGCCGCCAGGGCTGTTCGGCACGTTCGGCAGCCGCGCCATGGTGAAGGCGATGTCGTCGGCGGTGATCGGCGTGCCATCGGTCCAGCGCGCCTGGCGCAGCGTGAATTCCCACGTGCTCTCGTCGATCGCGCGCCAGGATTCCACCAGGTCGGCTTCCAGGCGCGCGCGCGCGTCGCGCTTGGTCATGAACGGGAACAGGTGCTGCGCGATGTTGGTGTTCGGCGCCGCGTTGTAGAAATGCGGATCAAGCGAGGTGATCGGCGCCGCGACGCCGATATTGAGGTTCTGCGCCGCCGCCGGCAGGGCCAGCAGCGACAGGGCGAAGGCAAGGGATGCGCGCATGGTGAATTGCCTCAGTTCGCCGGACGCACGCGCATGACAATGGTGCGTTCGTCCATGCGGGGTTCGTAGACCAGGCCGCGGCGCGCCGCCCACATGTTCTTCAGATGATGGATCGGCATCAGGCCGACATCGTCGGTGGCCAGCTTCACCGCCTGGCGCAGCAACTCCTCGCGCTTCTCGTCATCCAGCGTGGCAAGCGCCTGTTCGGTCAGCGCGTCCATCGCGATGTTGCTGTAGCGACCGGAATTGACCGACCCGCGGCGCTTGTCGCGGTCGTAGGTGCCCAGCACGTTCACCAGCGTATAGCTGGCCTCGCCGGTGCTGCTGCCCCAGCTGGCCATGCGGATCGGGAATTCGTTGCGGGCCGAGCGCGGCGAATGCGCGTTCCACGGCAGCGCCTCGATCTGGGTGCCGATGCCGATCCGGGTCCAGAACTGGGCGATGGCCTGCGCGGTCTGCGCATCGTTGGCCCAGCGGTCGTTGGGGGTGGAGAGCGTGAGGCGGAAGCCGTTCGGGTAGCCCGCTTCCGCCAGCAATTTCCGCGCACGGTCGGGGTCGAACCCGTCGGGCTGCACGGCCGGGTTGTAGCCGAAGGTGCCCGGCGGCAGCCATTGGCCGGTGGGCGTGGCGGCACCGCTCATGACCCGCTCGGCGATGGTGCCGCGGTTGATGGCAAGCGACAGCGCGCGGCGCACGCGCGGGTCGCGGAACGGGTTGGCGGCAAGCGGCTTGCCGTCGTTGTCGGTCACCCCCGGCTGGGCGCCGTCGCGCACGTAGTCGAACGCCACGTAGACCATGCGCACGCCCTGGATCTCATAGACCGTGAGCGCGGTGTTGGCCTTCAGCCGGGCCAGGTCGTTGCCGGGGATCTGGTCGATGATGTCAACGTCGCCGGCCAGCACGGCGGCCACCCGCCCGCCATCGTTCACCAGCATGCGGTAGTTCACGCGCGCCCAATGCGGCCGTTCGCCGACATAGGCGTCGTTTCGTTCCAGCACCACGCGGTCGCCGCTGGCGTAGCTGACCATGCGGTAGGGGCCGGCGCCGATCGCGGCCTTGCCGCTGTTGAAATCGGCCGTGCTGGCCCCTTCCGCCGCATGCTTGGCAATGATTGCCACGGCCGCCATGTTGCCGGGCAGCAGGGGGCTCGCCGCGGCGGTGTGGAAGCGCACGGTGCGGGCATCGACCACTTCCACGCGCTGCACGCCCGCCAGGAAGCCGCCATAGCCGCCAGGGCTGTTCGGCACGTTCGGCGCGCGTTCCGCGCTGAAGGCCACGTCGTCGGCGGTCACCGGCCTGCCATCGTGCCACAGCACGCCTTCGCGCAGCTTGAACTCCCACAGCGTTTCGCTGATCGCCGTCCAGCTTTCGGCCAGGTCCGGCTGCAGCCGCAAAGTGGCATCGCGCTGGGTCAGGAAGCGGTAGATGTGCGTCGCCATGCCGTTGTTCGGCCCGGCATTGAAGAAATGCGGGTCCATCGACGTGATCGGCGCACCGATCCCCACGTTCAGCGTTTGTGCCGCGGCGGGCAGCGCCGACAGCAACGCAAGGGCGGGAAGCACGGCGGCGGCCAGGCGCGCGCGGCGCGGCCAAATGGTCGGATGCATGGTTGTTGTCTCCTGAAGCGTCCCGAGCGAATTCTGGGCCAGAATGGCAGCCTAGGCGATCCGGCTGCCCCGTTGCTATAAGCTTGGGCAGGAAGCTTGGGCAGGCCCGCCGGGGTTGGGGCCTGGACGTGAAGCCCCGCTTGGGCAGATGCAGGGGGAAGATTACATGCAGCGCTCGGGGCGCGCGTTGGGCCATGTCGGTGTGGGATGGGCAATCGTGGCCGGCTGGATCGGCGCGGTCGGCGTGGCGCCGGCCCAGGACCTGACCCTGGCGGTCGGCGCGCCGGTCACCTCGATGGACCCGCATTTCCACAACCTGTCGCCCAACAACGCCATGGCCGAGCAGATTTTCGAAGGCCTGTTCGGCACCGACAGCCGGGCCCGCGTGGTCAACGAACTGGCCGAAAGCCACCGGCTGATCGATGAAAATACCTGGGAACTCAGCCTGCGGCGGGATGCGAAGTTCCACAACGGCAATGCCTTCACCGCCGAGGATGTGGCCTTCACCCTGGCCCGCGCGCCCAACGTGCCGAACAGCCCATCGAGCTTCGCGCTTTATACCCGCGCCATCACCGGCGTGGAGATCGTGGATGCGCACACCATCCGGCTGCGCACCAACGGGGTCTATCCGCTGCTGCCGGTCGACCTGGCGCAGGTCGTGATGCTGGACCGCGAGACCCACCAGAACGCCACCACCGAGGATTTCAACGCCGGCCGCGCCACCATCGGCACCGGCCCGTTCCGCTTCATCCGCTACGCGCCGGGCGACCGGGTCGAGCTGGAGCGCAACGAGTCGTGGTGGCACGCCGAAAAGCCGCATTGGCGGCGGGTGACCTATCGCATCATCGTCAACGATGCCGCGCGCACCGCGTCGCTGCTGGCGGGCGACGTCGACTTCATCGACCAGGTGCCGACCAGCGACGTGGAACGCCTGCGGCGCGACCAGCGCGTGGCCTTGAGCGAGGTGGTGGGCCTGCGCATCATCTACCTGGCGCTGGACCGGTCGCGCGGCGAAGGCGGCACGCCGCAGGTCACCAATGCGCAAGGCCAGGTGATCACGCCCAACCCGCTGCACGACATCCGCGTGCGCCGGGCGCTGTCCATGGCGATCAACCGCGACGGCATCGTGCGCCAGGTGATGGAGGGTGCTGCCATCCCGGCCGGCCAGTTCCTGCCCGAGGGCGTGTACAGCCACGTGCCGGGCCTGGCGCCGCCCCGCTTCGACCTGGACGGCGCCAGGAAACTGCTGGCCGAGGCCGGCTTCTCGCAGGGCTTCACCATCACGCTCTCCGGCCCCAACGACCGCTACATCAACGATGCCCGCATCATCCAGGCGATCGGCCAGATGTGGACGCGCGCCGGTGTCACCACCAAGGTCGAGGCCAGCCCCTGGGCCACCTATGTCGCGCGCGCCAGCCGCCAGGATTTCTCGGCCTTCCTGGTCGGCTGGGGCACCTCGACCGGGGAAGCAAGCTCGCCGCTGCGCAGCCTGGTGGCGACCTTCGACCGCGACCGCGGCATGGGGCCATCGAATCGCGGCCGCTACTCCAATGCCGAGGTGGACCGCCTGCTGGCCGAGGCGCTGCGCCAGCCCGATGACAGCGCGCGCGAAAAACTGCTGCAGGACGCGACCCGCGTGGCAATGGAGGACGTGGGCATCATCCCGATCCATATCCAGAAGAACATCTGGGCGATGAAGCGGGGCCTGGCGCACGACGCCCGGGCCGACGAGCTGACGCGCGCCCAGGATATCCGCCCCGCGCGGTGAAGCGCGGTTGCCGCCGGCCGCGGCGGTGGCATAGGGTGCCCAGAACCAGGGAGGCCTCGGCGCTCGCATGACCGCCTATCTGATCCGCCGGCTGATCCAGGCCTCGTTCGTGGTCGCCGCCATGAGCGTGCTGGTGTTCATCGGCGTCTATGCGATCGGCGACCCGGTGGAGATCCTGATCAGCCCCGAGGCCGACCAGATCGAGCGCGAGCGTGCCATCGCCGCCCTGGGCCTGGATAAGCCGCTGTGGCTGCAGTACCTGATCTTCGTCGGCAACGCGCTGCAGGGCGACCTTGGCAAAAGCTTCGTCTATGCGGAACCGGCGCTGAGCCTGATCACCAAGCGCATGCCGGCGACGCTGGAACTGGCCATCGCCGCGCTGGTCTTCGCCATCCTGATCGGCATCCCGCTGGGCCTGGTGGCAGGGCTGAAACCCGATGCCTGGTACTCGCGCACCATCATGGCCGGATCGATCTTCGGCTTCAGCCTGCCGACCTTCTGGGTGGGTCTGATGCTGATCATGATCTTCGCGGTCGAGCTGGGCTGGCTGCCCAGCACCGGGCGCGGCGAGACCGCCACCCTGCTGGGCGCGCAATGGAGCTTCCTCACCCTGAACGGGCTGCGCCACATGGCGATGCCGGCGTTCAATCTTTCCCTGTTCAAGGTCTCGCTGGTGATCCGGCTGACGCGGTCCGGCGTGCGGGAGACCATGCTGATGGACTACGTGAAGTTCGCCCGCGCCAAAGGGCTGTCGCCCACCCGGGTGGTGGGCGTGCACGTGCTGAAGAACATCATGATCCCGGTGATCACGGTCACCGGGCTGGAACTGGGCGGCACCATCGCCTTCTCGGTGGTGACCGAAAGCGTGTTCGCCTGGCCGGGCATGGGCAAGCTCATCATCGACAGCATCAACGTGCTGGATCGGCCGGTGATCGTGGCCTACCTGATGATGGTGACCTTGATGTTCATCTTCATCAACCTGGTGGTCGATCTGGCCTATTCCGCGCTTGACCCGCGCGTGCGGCTTTCGGCGCAGGGAGCCTGAATGATGGAGCCTGGGCCATGAGTCCTCCGGCCGATGCCGGCGTTGCCACCGCCGATGCCATCCCGCCGCCGGCCGCGGCCGCGAAGGTCGAAACCCCGTTCCGCCGCTTCGTTTCGGAATTCTGCGAAAGCCCGCTTTCGGTCGCCGCCCTGATCGTGATCACGCTGATCGCGCTGATTGCGATCTTCGCGCCCTGGATCAGCCCGCAGAATCCGTACGACCTGGCGCAGCTCGACATCATGGACGGGCGGCTGGAGCCCGGGTCGCGCAACGGCAACGACACCATGACGTTCTGGCTGGGCACCGACGACCAGGGCCGCGACATGCTGTCGGGCATGTTCTATGGCCTGCGCATCAGCCTGATGGTGGGCGTGGGGTCGGCCTTCATCGCCTTCCTGGTCGGCATGAGCCTGGGGCTGATGGCGGCCTATTTCGGCGGCCGGACCGACAGCGTGATCATGCGCCTGGTTGACCTGCAGCTGTCCTTCCCGTCGATCCTGGTGGCGCTGATGATCCTGGCCTTCCTGGGCAAGGGCATCATGAACGTGGTGATCGCGCTGGTCATGGTGGAATGGGCGTACTACGCCCGCACCGTGCGCGGCACCGCGCTGGTGGAGCGCCGCAAGGAATACATCGAGGCCGCGCGCTGCCTGGCGCTCTCCCACAACCGCATCGTGTTCCGCCACCTGCTGCCGAACTGCCTGCCGCCCCTGATCGTGATCGGCACCATGCAGATCGCGCGCGCGATCGCGCTGGAAGCCACGCTGTCGTTCCTGGGCCTGGGTGTGCCGATCACCGAACCTTCGCTCGGGCTGCTGATCGCCAACGGCTATGAGTACATGCTCAGCGGCAAATACTGGATCTGCTTCTATCCGGGCATCGCGCTGATGATCACGATCGTCGCCATCAACCTGGTCGGCGACCAGTTGCGCGACGTACTCAATCCAAGGCTGCGCAAGTGACCGAACTGACCCTGCAGGTCGAAAACCTGCGCACGCACTTCTTAACCCGTGCCGGCGTGATCAAGGCGGTCGATGATGTCAGCTTCACCGTCGCTAAGGGCAAGGTGCTGGGGCTGGTGGGTGAGTCAGGCTCGGGCAAGACCGTGACCGGCTTCTCGATCATCGGCCTGGTCGATCCGCCGGGCCGGATCGCCGGCGGACGCATCCTGTTCCAGGGTCTCGACCTGGCGACTAAGTCCGAGGAGGAGATGCGCGCGATCCGCGGCAACCGCATCGCCATGATCTTCCAGGACCCGATGATGACGCTGAACCCGGTCCTGCGCATCGACACGCAAATGATCGAGACGGTGCAGGCGCACGCCAAGGTCTCGACCGACGAAGCGCGCCAGCGAGCGCGCGACGCGCTCGGCCAGGTCGGCATCCCCAGCCCGGACGAGCGGCTGAAATCCTACCCGCACCAGTTTTCCGGCGGCATGCGCCAGCGCGTGGCGATTGCGATTGCGCTGCTGCACAAACCCGACCTGATCATCGCCGACGAACCCACCACCGCGCTCGACGTGACCATCCAGGGTCAGATCCTGTTCGAGGTGCAGAAGCTGTGCCGCGATTTCGGCACGTCGCTGATCTGGATCACGCATGATCTTTCGGTGGTGGCGGGCCTGGCCGACGAGATCTGCGTGATGTACGCGGGCAAGGTGGTGGAACAGGGCGCGGTGGATGCCGTGCTGGATGCGCCGCTGCACCCCTATACGCACGGCCTGCTTGGCTCGGTGCCCAGCCGCAACGCGCGCGGCAAGCCGCTGCTGCAGATCCCCGGCATGACGCCATCCCTGCTGAACCTGCCGCCCGGCTGCGCCTTCCGCGGCCGCTGCCCGCGCGCCGACGATGCCTGCCTGGCCGAGCCGGAGATGCGCGAGATCCTGCCCGGCCGGCTGGCGCGCTGCGTCCACCCCCACGCCATGCAGGCTGCCGTCGCCGCATGACCGCGCCCTTGATCGAGATGAAGGGCATCGTGAAGAACTTCACGAAGTCGCTGGACTTCGCCGAGAAGCTCGCGGCCCGCCTGGGCGCGCCGCTCAAGGAACAGACCGTCCACGCGGTGGACGATGTGGACCTGACGGTGATGAAGGGCGAGGTGGTCGGCCTGGTCGGCGAAAGCGGGTGCGGCAAGTCGACGCTGGGCCGCATGGTCGCCGGCATCATGGAACCGACGCGCGGAAAAGTGTTCTGGCAGGGCAGGGATCTTGCCAGCCTGCCGCCGGCCGCTGCCAAGGCCGCCAAGCTTGCCGTGCAGATGATCTTCCAGGACCCCTACGCCTCGCTCAATCCGCGGCTGCGCGTGCGCGACATCATCGGCGAGGCGCCGCGCGTGCACGGCCTGGTGGACGGCGACCTCGATACCTATGTCGGCCAGCAGATGCGCCGCGCCGGGCTCGACCCCGGTTTCATGCGCCGCTACCCGCACCAGTTCAGCGGCGGCCAGCGCCAGCGCATCGGCATTGCGCGGGCACTTGCCGTGCACCCGGAATTCATCGTCTGCGACGAGGCGGTGGCGGCGCTGGACGTGTCGATCCAGGCGCAGGTGCTCAACCTGTTCATGAAGCTGCGCCAGGATCTGGGCCTGACCTACCTGTTCATCAGCCACGACCTGGGCGTGGTCGAGCACCTGAGCGACCGCGTGGTGATCATGTATCTGGGCCGCGTGGTCGAGCAGGCACCGACCGAGGAAATCTTCGCCCGCGCCAACCACCCCTACACCCAGGCGCTGCTGAGCGAGGTGCCGCGCATCACCGGGCGCAAGCGCATCTTCCATGGCGTGAAGGGCGAGATCCCCTCGCCCTTGAGCCCGCCGCCCGGCTGCCACTTCCACCCGCGCTGCCCGCACGCCATGCCGCGCTGTTCGGTGGAGAAGCCGGCCCTGCGGGAAATCGCGCCGGGCCATATCAGCGCCTGCCACCTGAACGACAAGCCGCATTGAGGCTGGGCGCCGATCCGCCCGGGCGTCGCCGGCCCGGGCCTTCGCTACCCGAATTTCGGCTGCGTCGCCTGCATGTGCGGGCGCCTGGCGAAGCTGCTCCACCACGCACCCAGCCCCGCATGCGTCGCCAGCGCGCCGCCGCCTTCCGGCGTCTGACTGAAATAGCTCAGCACCGGGGCCAGCATCAGGTCAGCCATGCTCACCGCATCGCCCGCCAGGAACGCCCCGCCGCCATCCTTGTGCAGCCGCGCGATCTCGGCCAGTGCGAGCGTGGCCTGTGGCATGGCACCGGCGATCACCGCCTCGTCCGCCGTCCCGCCCAGCATGGGTGCGACCAGGCGGTTCATGACCACCGCGGTGATCATCGACGGATAGGCATAGGCATCGACGATGGCGATGATCATGTCCATGCGGGCGGCCAGCTTAGCATCGGCCGGCGTCAGTGCCGGGCCGGGCAGCACGCGGTCCAGGTAGCGCAGGATCGGATCGGTCTCGTACAGCGTGAAGCCGTCATGGCACAGCGCCGGCACCTTGCCGAACGGATGCCGGCCCAGATGGGCTGACTGCTTGTTCTCGCCGGCGACGATGTTCACCTCGCTCAGCGTGTATTCGGCGCCCTTCTCCAGGAATGCCATGCGCACCGAGCGCACATAGGTGCTGATAGTGGGGCCATGGATGGTGAAGCGCATGTGCTGGGGGTCCCGGGCGTTGAAGTTGGCGCGCACGGTAGGCGCGGGCGCGGTTGTTCGCCAAGCCCGTCCGGCCTAGATCACGCGACCATGACGCAGCCCGACCGCCGGATCGAAGCCGCCCGCCGCCTGCTGGCCGAACTGCGCGCGCACGCGCCGATCGACGTGGATGTTCGGCTGTGGAACGGCGAAGTCGTTGCCATCGGTCCAGGCAGTCCCGGCGATCTGTGCGTGGCGCTGCACACGCCGGCTGCCATCACGCGCCTGGTGCGCCGGCCGCGGCTGAAAACGCTGATCGAGCTGGTGGCCGAGGGTGCGATCGATCTGGAAGGCGGCACGCTGCTGGACTTTGCCGCGCGCCGGGGCAGCGCGCGCACGAAGGGGCTGTGGCGCAAACTGGACAAGCGCGTGCTGCTGGGCGCGCTCACGCCCTTCCTGTTCGCCGGCGCCGAGCCCGCCGGCGCTGGCCACGCCTATGCCGGCCAGCAGACCGAGCGCGATGCCGCGGGCCGCGACAACACGGCGCTGGTGCAGTTCCACTACGACCTGTCCAACGACTTCTACGCGCTGTTTCTCGACCCCGAGATGCAGTATTCCTGCGGCTATTTCCCGCATGACGGCGCCACACTGGCCGAGGCGCAACAGGCCAAGCTGGAGATGATCTGCCGGAAGCTACGGTTGGTGGCGGGCGAGAAATTCCTCGACATCGGCTGCGGCTGGGGCGGCCTGGTGTGCCACGCGGCACGGCACCACGGCGTGATCGCGCATGGCGTGACGCTGAGCCAGGCGCAGTTCGACTTCGTGCAGGCCAAGATCGCGCGGCTTGGGCTGGCCGACCGCATCACCGTGGAGCTCAAGGACTATCGGGCGGTTTCGGGAAGCTTCGACAAGATCGCCTCGATCGGCATGTTCGAGCATGTGGGGCTGGCCAACGCGCCCACCTATTTCGCGCATCTGCACGGGCTGCTGCGGCCGCGCGGGCTGATGCTGCACCACGCCATCACCCGCCCCGCCAAGCGCACCGAGCGCCTGTTCCGCCGCAAGAACCCGGAATACCAGGCGATCGTGGACTACATCTTTCCGGGCGGCGAGCTGGACCACATCGGCAACTCGGTGGCCTCGATCGAGCGCGCCGGCTTCGAGGTGCACGACGTGGAAGCCTGGCGCGAGCACTATGCCCGCACCACGCAGGCCTGGTGCGAGAGCCTGCACGCCCGGCGCGAGGCGGCAATGGCCGCGGTCGGCGCGGCCAAGACGCGGCTGTGGCTGCTGTACCTGGCCGGCGTGTCGCTGGCGTTCCAGCGTGGCACCGCCAACATTTTTCAGACGCTGGCCAGCAGGCGTGCGCGGGGTGCTTCGGGGCTGCCGTTGACGCGGGCGGATCTGTACCGCTGATCGCTCATCCCGGCTTCGCCACCATCAGCGCGAACACGATCAGCAGCCCGATGAAGGCCGGCCAGCCAAGAGCGAGCCATGTTCGATAGGCGACGAACCACGCTGGCGGCAGCGTCGTGCCGCCCGCATGCGCCGCTGCGGCCAGGCGGGCCATGCGCAGCTGCAGCCGCACCACGATGATCCAGCACACGCCGGCCATGAGATACAGCACGTAGCTGGCCAGCAGCCACGGCGCCCACGGATCGAAGCCCGCGATGTGCATCAAGGCCAGGCCCGTCAGCGGCTGCGCGATGCCACTGGGCAGCGTGCACAGCCAGTCGGCGATCACCACGTTGCGACACACCACCGCGATGCCGGCCACGCTGCCCGACCGCTTCGCCAGCACCATCGACAGCGCGGTGCCCAGCCCGGTTCCGAACAGCACGGTCGACGACAGGATGTGCAGCCATTTCACCAGCAGGTAGGTCGTGATCATCGATCGCGCGCGATCGCCATCCACGCCAGCACCAGGGCAAGGATGGGCAGGTTCTTCAGCAGCGCGCCGAACGGATCGAACCACAGTGCCGGCCTGGCCAGCGTCAGGAACGCCGTGTAGCCCGCCACCATGATCAGCTGCAGAGCGCCGACCAGCATCGGGCGCCGGCCCAGCAGCAGCGCGCCCGCGATGATCAAGTCCACAACCGACATCACCATCCCCAGCGGCCCCGCGATGCCTGGCGGAAGCGCGGAGAGTCGGGCACTTTCCGCCCACGGCAGCAGCAGCCCCGCGATGCCGGAGCCAAGCCACAGCAGCACCAGCGCCAGGGTCATCACCGGCCGCAGCAAGTAAAGCCGCGCGTGCCACAGGTCCTGCGTCTGCGCGGGCGCGGTGGCGAGCGCTTCCTGCATGGCACGCGGCGTGGCGCCGATGGCGGCGGCGAAGCGTGCCACCGGGGCCGCGTTGCCGTGCTCGATCTGGCGGAGCGAGGTGGTGGAAAGCGGGCCCGCGCCCAGCACGTCGCCCGCGCGGCAGGCCAGGCGCACCAGCGGCATCGGCAGGCGCAGCAGGCGCGCGGGCGCAAGGCCGAGCCAGGCGCGCCAGCGTACCAGGATGTCGGCCAATGTCAGCGTTTCCGGCCCGACAGGAATGAGCGTGGCGTGCGTCACGCCTTGTGTTTCCAGCAGTTGAAGAATCGCGCCCGCAAGATCGTCGGCATGAATGGGGCTGAACGCTTGCTGGCCATCGCCCGGCAGCGGAATGACCCAGGGCAGCGCCGCCATGCCGCGCATCAGCGACGTGCCGCCGTACGACCCGGCCGCATAGACCAGCGACGGGCGCAGGATCACCCAGTCGAGCGCGGTGGCGCGCAACGCGGCCTCGCCGGTCAGCTTGGTGCGTGCGTAATCAGTGTCGGCCGCAGCGTCGGCGCTGATCGCCGACACATGGATCACGCGGCGCACGCCGGCCGCTTCGCAGGCAGCAAACAGCGCGGCGGGGGCGTGATGGTGGATTGCGGCGATGTCCTGCCCGCGCCCACCTTGCAGCACGCCCGCGCAGTTCACCACCGCGTCGATCCCGGCCAGGCGCGGCGCCCAGGTCGCGGCTTCGGTATCGGCGTTGAAGTCGGCCTGGATCGCATGCAGGCCCGGCACGCGGCGCATCAGCGCCGCGGGGTCACGCACCCCGGCCACCACCTGGTGGCCCGCGCCACGCAGCGCCGCGAGCACATGGCCGCCAATGAAGCCATTGGCGCCGAGCAGCAGGATCCGCATCGCCGCCCGGCGCTGCCTCAGGCGGTCTTGCGCACGAAGCCTGGCCCATCGACGTTCACCACGGATTCGCCGCTGCCGATCCGCACGAACACGTATCGGCAATCCTCCGCGCCATCGATGATCTGCGCGCGGTGGATCACGCCGCGGCGGAAGAACGCGTAGTCGCCCGGACCGAGCTCGAACGACTTCTCACCGGTGTCGCCCCAGTCCACGCGGATGCGCCCGGCCAGCATGTACATGATGCTGTCGTAGTCGGCGTGGTGGTGCCATTGGCTTGGCAGGTTGCGCGCGGTCACGCGGCATTCGCCCACCCACAGCCCGTCGGGCGCGAAGGCTGTGCGGCGGTTCTGGCCGGGTGTGTTGGGTCCGTCGATCAGGCTGTCGCGATCGACCACGATGATGTCCTGGTCGAACAGGCTGTCGTTCACCATGGCGTCGTTCATGCTGTCCTCCTGCTCCCGAAGCAGGAGCCTAGCGTGGTTTGCCGGCGATGGCGCGGCTGACGGTATCGGCCGCCGCGCGTACCAGCGGGCCGTAGGTGGCGATGCTGGCGCGGGTGACCCGCGCGGTCGGGCCCGAAATCGAGATACCGGCGATGGGTTCCGAAAACTCGTTGAAGATCGGGGCGGCGATGCAGCGCATGCCTTCGTTGCGTTCCTCGTCATCCACCGCGATGCCGCGCGTGCGCACACGGGCCAGCTCGGTGGCAAGTGCCGCGGGCGTGGTGATGGTGCGGGGCGTGAAGCCGGGCAGGCCATCGCGCTTGACGATCGCGGCCACGCGCTCGGCCGACAAATGCGCCAGGATCGCCTTGCCGATGCCCGATGCGTGGAACGGGCTTCGCGTGCCGGGGCGAAAGAAGGCGCGGATCGGCGCGTGGGTTTCCACCTGGCTCACGAACACCACGCCGGCGTCGTCGGCCACCGCCAGGTTGGCGGTTTCGCCGCAGGCATCGACCAGGCCGGCCATGGCTTCGCGCCCGCGCTCGGCGATCTTGCGCCGGCGCAGGAAAGCCGAGCCGATGCGGAAGGTTTCCACGCCCACATGCCACAACTGCGTCGCTGTATCCTGTTCCACCACGCCGCGGCCGGCCAGCGTGGAGAGCAGCCGGTAGGTGGTGGAGGGCGCAAGCTTCGCCGCCTCTGCCGCCTCGGTCAGCGACACCCCATCCTGCTCGGCGACCAGCGCCAGCAGGGCCAATGCGCGATCCAGCGACTGCACGGATGCGGTGTCGCCAGGGGCCACGGCGTTGCGCGGGCGGCCGCGGCGGCGCTTGTCGGGCAGGTCCATCGCAGGCTCCGAAAAAATTTCTCGGCCGGTATAGGTGGTCCGCGCATGGAAAACGGCAAACCGGCGTCTGACGGGCATTCTCCGTATTTTCTGAAGATTCGGAATAGTTTTCTGAAAAAATTGAATAATGCGGTGCGGTGCGGCATTGTCTTCCGAGGGACGAACCGGGAAGGGTGGCGGGCGATGGCAAAGATGCGCGCGGTGGATGCGGCGGTGCTGGTGCTGGAACGCGAAGGCGTCACCTGCGCCTTCGGCGTGCCGGGGGCCGCGATCAACCCGTTCTACTCGGCGCTGCGCGCGCGCGGCTCGGTGCGCCACATCCTGGCCCGCCATGTCGAGGCCGCGTCCCACATGGCCGATGGCTACACGCGCGCGAAGCCCAACAATATCGGGGTCTGCATCGGCACCAGCGGCCCCGCCGGCACCGACATGATCACGGGCCTGTACACGGCCCAGGCCGACAGCCTGCCGATCCTGTGCATCACGGGCCAGGCGCCGCGCGCCAAACTGCACAAGGAGGATTTCCAGGCCGTCGATATCGAATCGATCGCCAAGCCCGTGACCAAGTGGGCGGTCACGGTGCGCGAACCCGCGCTGGTGCCCATGGTGTTCCAGCAGGCCTTCCACGTCATGCGCAGCGGCCGTCCCGGCCCCGTGCTGATCGACCTGCCGGTCGATGTGCAACTGGGCGAGGTGGATTTCGACCTCGACACCTACGAACCGCTGCCCGTGTACAAGCCCGCCGCGACGCAGAAGCAGATCGAACGTGCACTCGGCATGCTGTGCTCCGCCGAACGCCCGCTGCTGATTGCCGGCGGCGGCGTGATCAGCAGCGACGGCTCGGCGCTGCTGCAGGAATTCGCCGAGATCACCGGCGTGCCCGTGATCCCCACGCTGATGGGCTGGGGCGCGATCCCCGATGACCATCGCCTGATGGCCGGCATGGTCGGGCTGCAAACCAGCCACCGCTACGGCAACGCCACCTTCATGCGCAGCGACTTCGGCCTGGGCATCGGCAATCGCTGGGCCAACCGGCACACCGGCAGCATCGAGACCTACACCAAGGGCCGCAAGTTCGTGCACGTGGACATCGAGCCCACGCAGATCGGCCGCGTCTTCGCGCCCGATTTCGGCATCGTCAGTGATGCGAAGCTGGCGCTGGAAAAATTCGTCGCCACCGCGAGAACCTGGGCCCGCGAAAGTCGCCTGCCGGACCGCACCGCCTGGGCTGCTGAATGCGAGCACCGCAAGAAGCACATGCTGCGGAAAACCCATTTCGACCAGATGCCGCTGAAGCCGCAGCGCGTGTACCAGGAGATGAACGAGGCCTTCGACCGCGACACCTGCTACGTCACCACGATCGGGCTGTCGCAGATCGCGGGCGCGCAGTTCCTGAAGGTGTACAAGCCCGGCAACTGGATCAATTGCGGCCAGGCCGGCCCGCTGGGCTGGACGCTGCCCGCCGCCCTTGGCGTGCGCGCCGCCGACCCGCACCGCAGGATCGTGGCGCTGTCCGGCGACTATGATTTCCAGTTCCTGATCGAGGAACTGGCCGTGGGCGCGCAGCACAAGCTGCCCTACCTGCACGTCGTGGTGAACAACAGCTACCTGGGCCTGATCCGCCAGGCGCAGCGCGGCCTGCAGATGGATTTCGAGGTCTCGCTCGCCTTCGAGAACATCAACGTGACCGACGACGCCGATGCCGTGCCCGGCTACGGCGTGGACCACGTGGCCGTGGCCGAGGGCCTGGGCTGCAAGGCAGTGCGCGTGAAATCGCCCAACGAGTTCAAGGACGCCTTCGCCCGCGCCGAGGCGCTGATGCAGGAACACCAGGTGCCGGTGGTGCTGGAATTCATCCTGGAGCGCGTCACCAACATCTCCATGGGCACCGAGATCAACCAGGTGAACGAGTTCGAGGATATCGTCTGCCTCGATCCGAAACTCACGCTGGAGAACGGTTTCGTCTCGATGTCGGGCCAGGACGAGATGCCGCGCGAAACGGAGAAGGTGGGGGCGTAGCGGCGCCTCTCGGCAGCCCGCGCGCGTCGGGTCGGGACCTTCACCGCCCCCTGTTGGCGGAAAGCGTCATCGGATGCCGCTTGAGCCGCGCTTTGGTACGCGCCAAGCTGCCGCGAACCAAACGATGGCTACAGGAGGGACCCATGATCGTTGCTGCTCGGTTTGCCTTGGCCGCCATCCTTGTCGCGCCTGCCACGCGTGCGCTGGCGCAGGTGCAGCCGCCTGGACCTGCGACCATGAGTTTCTTCATCACCAGCGCCAATCCCGGCCGTGGCGCAGACCTGGGTGGCCTTGCGGGCGCCGACGCACACTGCACCGCGCTGGCCCGCGCCGCGGGGTCGCCGGCCAGCCGCACCTGGCGGGCCTATCTCAGCAGTGGCGGCACGCCGGCTGTGAACGCGCGCGACCGCATCGGGCAGGGGCCGTGGCAAAATCGCGCCGGCACGGTGATCGCCGCGAACCTCCAGGCGCTGCACGACAACAGCGGGGTCAACCGCCAGGCCGGACTGACCGAGAAGGGTGACGAGGTGCCAGGCCGCGGCAGCCAGCCCAACAACCACGATATCCTGACCGGATCGCAGCGCGACGGCACTGCCTTTGCGGGCGGTGACGACCGCACCTGCCGCAACTGGACATTTGGCGGCGCGGAAGGCTCGGCGTTCGTAGGCCACCATGACCGCATGGGGCTTGACGACAGCGAGGCGGCGAAAAGCTGGAACAGTTCGCACGCCTCGCGCGGCTGCGGGCTCGACAACCTGCGCGCCACCGGCGGCGCCGGGTTGTTCTATTGCTTCGCGGTGGATTGATCAGGCCGCGGTCGCGAGGTCCTTGAACAGCACCTCGCGATCGCGCGCGAAGCTGGCCAGGAAGGGCAGCGCGGCGGCGCCGATGCTGCGCGCCTCGCGTCCGGCCGCGCCGGGTTCGACGATGAAGTCGGACAGCCCGGCGCGATCGATGGCATCGAGCTTTGTGCGCACCGCATCGACCAGCCGGGCCAGCACGGGGCGGGGCATGTTGCCGTCGATCAGGAAAGCCTCGAAGTCGATCACGGCGGCGGCGGCGGCGCAGGCCTGCGCCAGGCCCTGCGCCGCGTCCTCGATCCAGGCGGTAAGCGGTGCGCCCAGCGCGCCCCAGTCGTCCGGCGTGGCCCACAGCACGGCGGCATCGTTTCCGCCTGCCACCAGGCGGCGTTCCAGCGCGTAGATCGAGGCGCTGCGCAGCAGCTGCTGCACGCGGCCGCCGCGCCCTGGCCGCGCCACGGGCAGCGAGCCCAGTGCCCCCGCGTTGCCGGTGCGGCCCGGCACCAGCGCGCCGTTCAGCACCACGCCGCCGCCCACGAAGGCGCCGATGTAGAAATAGACGAAGTCGGCATGCCGGGTGCCGCGGCCGAAGGTGAGTTCCGCGGCGCAGGCGGCCGTGGCGTCGTTGCATAGCCGCACCGGCCAGCGGCCAGCGGCATCCAGGGCCGCCACCAGGTCGAGATCGCGCCAGGCTTCCAGCCGGCCGGCGGGGGCAGCGACAATGTCGTTCCACTGCCACAGCGTGGACGGCACGGCCACGCCGAGGCCCGCAATCCGACGCGCCGCACCCCGCGGCAAAGCACGGGTGAGCCGCGCGATGGACTGGCGCGCGAAGCCGATCACGGCCTCGGGGTCGGGCCAGGCATGCACCCGGCGCAGCCGCGCGCGCACGGCGCCGGCGAAATCCATCAGTACCACCTCGGCGCTGCGCCTGCCGATCAGCACGCCGAGTGCCAGTGCGCCATCGGGATTGAGCCGATAGGGCACGGCGGGCTGGCCGACACGGCCGCGCTGGCGCTCGCCGGGCACCAGCAGGCCATCCGCGGTCAGCTGGTTGATGATGACGGTGGTGGTTTGCTGAGACAGGCCGGTGGCGCGCGCGATTTCCACCTTGGTGAGTGCGGCGTGGCGGCGGATCAGCGAGAGGATCAGGCGTTCGTTGTAGAGGCGCACGCCGCCCTGGCTGCCGCCGCGGCTGCCGGGTGGCACCGGTTCGGCGGCCAAGTCGGGCGCGGGCTGGGGCTGGGCCGAGGCCATGGCGCAGCGTGGCATCGGGCTGCGGCGGGGTCAATTCATAAATCAGCGTGATTTATTTATTGACTCCCTCCCCGGCCGCTGCTTTCATGCGCCCCGGCCGCTTCCCCCGTGCAATCATCCCGCACCGGCAACAACCCGGCCGCCATCACGACCACGCGGGGCGAAGACCCCGGCGAGAGGAGAGGACAACGATGCCAAGCACCCCACGCCGCGTGCTGTGTGCCGCCGCCTGCGCCTTCGCACTCGGCGCCCTGCTGCCGGCCAACCCCGCAAGCGCACAGGACCGCGTGATCATCGGCCTGATCACGAAGACCAACACCAACCCCTTCTTCGTGCGCATGCGCGAAGGTGCCGAAGCCCGCGCCCGTGAACTGGGCGTGGAATTGCGCGCCTTCGCCGGCCGCGTCGATGGCGACAACCAATCCCAGGTCGAGGCGATCGAGAACCTGATCAGCGCCCGCGCCAAGGGGATACTCATCACGCCGTCCGACAGCCGCGCCATCGTGCCCACGGTGCAGCGCGCCCGCGCCGCCGGCATTCTCGTGATCGCCCTGGACACGCCGCTCGATCCTGTGAACGCGGCCGATGCGACCTTCGCCACCGACAACTTCAAGGCGGGCGAGCTGGTGGGTGCCTGGGCGCGCGCCACCCTGGGCGACCGCGCCGCCCAGGCACGCATCGCGCTGCTCAACCTCTCGACCGCGCAGATCTCGGTCGATGTCGCGCGGAACCAGGGGTTCCTGAAGGGCTTCGGCATCGACCTCGCCGACCCCGCGCGCATGGGCGATGAGCGTGACCGCCGCATCGTCGGCAGCGACGTCACCGCCGGCAGCGAGGAAGGCGGCCGGCGCGCCATGGAAAACCTGTTGCAGCGTGATCCGCAGATCAACCTGGTCTACACCATCAACGAGCCGGCGGCGGCCGGTGCCTATGAGGCGCTGCGCGCCTTCGGGCGCGAACGCAACACGCTGATCGTCAGCGTCGATGGCGGCTGCCCCGGCGTGCGCAACATCCGCGCCAACGTGATCGGCGCGACCTCCATGCAGTTCCCGCTGCTGATGGCCAGCAAGGGCGTGGACGCCGTGGTGGCCTTCGCGCGCACCGGTGCCAAGCCCGAGCCCTCGCCCGGCCAGGCTTTTACGGACACGGGCGTCGAGTTGGTGACCGGCCGCCCCGTGGCCGGCCAGCCGGCGCTGAGTGTCGAGGAGGGGCTGCGCCGCTGCTGGGGCTGACGTGCCGCGCTGATCAGCGGGCGCGGCTTCCCCGGCCGCGCCCGCCCCCCAGGGAACCAGACGTCCGGGAACCGTCACCATGACCGACCAGGCAGCGCCGCCGACCAAACCATCCCCCGTCGCCGGCATTTCCGAAATGGAGCGCCGCGCCGCCTCGGCCGCGCCCGCGACCGTCGCCAGCTTCGAGCCGCGCGACAAGGGCTTCGTCACGCGCCTGCGCCATGCGCTGCATTCCAACCCTACCGCCATCCCGGCCTTCGTGCTGCTGGCGGCGATTGCGGTGTTCAGCGCCATCGTCGGCGACCGGTTCCTGACGCCCTTCAACATGTCGCTGATCCTGCAGCAGGTGGCGATCATCGCCATCCTGGGGGTGGCGCAGACGCTCATCGTGCTGACCGCGGGCATCGACCTTTCGGTCGGCGCCATCATGGTGCTGTGCTCGGTCATCATGGGGAAGCTTTCGGTGCAGGCGGGCCTGCCCACGCCGGTTGCGATCATCATCGCCTTCGCGGTCGGCGGCTTCGCCGGCTTCTGCAACGGCGTGCTGGTGACGCAGTTCCGCCTGCCGCCGTTCATCGTCACGCTGGGCACCTGGAACATCCTGTTCGCGCTCAATCTCTGGTATTCCGCCAGCGAGACGATCCGCAGCCAGGAAATCGCCGAAGCAGCCCCCATGCTGCAATGGTTCGGCACCGCCATCGAACTGGGCGGCGCGCGCCTGACCTATGGCGCGATCCTGGTCATCGTGCTGTTCGCGGTCGGCTGGTACGTGCTGGAGCGCACGGCCTGGGGCAAGCACCTGTATGCGGCGGGTGACGATGTGGAGGCGGCGAAACTCGCCGGCATCCGCACCGACAGGATCCTGCTCTCGGCCTATGTCGTGGCCGGGCTGATCTGCGCGCTGGCGGCGTGGGTACTGATCGGGCGGATCGGCAGCGTCAGCCCCCAGGCCGGCCAGACCGCGAACCTGGACAGCATCACCGCCGTGGTGATCGGCGGCATCAGCCTATTCGGCGGCCGCGGCGCCATCGTCGGCACGCTGCTGGGCGCGCTGATCGTGGGCGTGTTCCGCAATGGGTTGGCTTTGTCGGGCGTGGCCGCGCTGTGGCAGGAGTTTGCGATCGGTGTGCTGATCATCGTCGCCGTCGCGGTCGATCAATGGCTGCGCCGCGTGGCGCGATAGGGAACGGGAGACCGACCATGAACGGCAGCGAGACCGTGCTTCAGGCGCGCGGCCTGACCAAGCGCTACGGCCGCGTCACCGCGATGGACAGTTGCGACTTCGATCTGGCGCCAGGCGAGATTTTGGCCGTGATCGGCGACAACGGCGCGGGCAAATCGACGCTGATCAAGGCGCTGACCGGTGCGGTGGTACCGGACGAGGGCGAGATCCGCCTGAACGGGGTGCCCGTACGCTTCGAAACCCCGCTCGATGCGCGCAAGCTGGGCATCGAGACGGTGTACCAAAACCTGGCGCTCGCGCCATCGCTGTCGATCGCCGACAACCTGTTCCTGGGGCGCGAGCTGCGGCGCGAGGGGTTCCTGGGCAATACGCTTCGGCTGCTGGACCGGCCGCGGATGCAACGGCGCGCGCGCGAGTGCCTGACGCAGCTGGGCCTGATGACGGTGCAGAACATCACCCAGCCGGTGGAAACGCTTTCGGGCGGGCAGCGCCAGGGTGTCGCGGTGGCCCGCACCGCGGTGTTCGGCGCCAAGGTGGTGATCATGGACGAACCCACCGCGGCACTTGGCGTGAAGGAAAGCCGGCGCGTGCTGGACCTGATCCAGGACATGCGGGGTCGCGGTGCGCCGATCGTGCTGATCAGCCACAACATGCCGCATGTGTTCGAGGTGGCCGACCGCATCCACGTGCATCGCCTGGGCCGGCGCCTGTGCACCGTGCGCCCGAAGGACCACCCGATGAGCGACGTGGTGGCGATGATGACCGGTGCGCTGGCCCCGCCGGAGGGGGCGGTGAACTGATACGAGCGGCACGGAGCGCCCCTCACCCTGTCCCTCTCCCGAGGGACAGGGGACCCCCACGGGATAGAACTATCCGGGGACGGTGCCCTGTCCCTCGGGAGAGGGACAGGATGAGGGGCGCTTTGGCTGGAGTCACACGACCGATCAATCGCCTTGACCGTTGGCATGACGGCCTCTGCGTCCAGACCTTCAGCGCAGCGCCGCCAGCCCCGCGCATCCCGGCGCCTGGTCCAGCCGGTAGACCCGCACCGCGGTGCCCGCGAACAGCGCGCGCTTCTCCTCGGCGCTGGCGCCGGCGGCCAGGCGCTTGAAGGCGTTCCACAGCGCGGCATAGCCGCACATGCCCTTGTCCACCGGAAAGTTGCTTTCGAACATGCAGCGCCGCACGCCGAATTTTTCGATGCAGGTCTCGATGTAGGGGCGGAAGGCGTCCGCCATCGTCTCCGACGAGGGCGGCGTGGGCGCAAGGTGGAAGTCGAAGCCGTTCACCTGCATGGCAAGCCCGCCCAGCTTCACCACCACGTTCGGGCAAGCGGCGAGAGTCCCGATCAGCCCGCGCCACACCGGAAACACCTCGGCCCGTAGCCCGCGGAACGGGCCGATGCCCAGCGGCCCGCCGACATGGTCCAGCACGATGGTAAGCTCGGGCACCGCGCGGGCAAGCCGGATCACGTGCTCAAGCTGCGTGTGGTAGCACCAGATATCGAGGGTGAGGCCCTGCCGCGCGACCTCGCGCGCCCCTGCCACGAACGCGTCGCTGCCCAGCGGCCCTGGCGGCGGCGCGGTCAGGTTGCTGCGCACCGCGGGCGAGGGATGCCAGGCGGTGCGGTTGCGCACACCGCGGAAACGGTCGGGTGCCACGGCGCGATGCACGTCCAGCAGCTTCGCCACCTGATCGCCCAGCGTCAGATCGACCAGGCCCACGATGCCGGCGCAGGCGCGCATCGGGCCATGGGCGCCGGTGGCGCTTTGCGCGGCGATGCCGTTCATCACCTCGGTCTCGCCGATCGGGCGCAGCGCCTCCGGCCCGTCGGCGCGGTACGTCGTGACGCACTGGATGAACACGGTGGCGCGGATGTCGTGGCCGGTATTGGTATCGGCCAGCAGCTCGTCGAACATGTAGCGGAAGCCCCGATTGTCCCACAGATGGTGGTGCGGATCGACGATCGGCAGGTCCGGCTCGATGATCTCCTCGCGCAGTTGGTCAAGCCAGTCCTGGCGCACGGGAAGTTCGCTGGTCGTCGGGGGGCGTTGCATGGCGATGGCTATTCCGTCGCAGCCGCTTCGGCCGGCGCCGCGGCATCGCGTATCACAGCAGATGCCCGCAGCGCGGCCAGGCGTTGTTCACCCAGCAGAGGGACAAGGATTTCGTCGTTGTGCTCGCCCAGGCGCGGCGCGGGGCGCGCCAGGATGCCGGGGGTCGCGGACAGGCGCGGCACCTCGCCATGCATCGGCAGCACCCCGCCGGGCATCTCGGCGTCCGGCACCTCGATCAGCGTTTCGCGCGCGGCGATGAAGGGATCGTCCAGCAATCCGGCCGCGTCCTTGATCGGGCCGATGGTGACGCCCGCCGCATCGAAATGCGCCAGGTTCTCGGCCAGCGTGCGCGCCGCGATGAAGCCGCCCACCACCGCGTCCAGCGCGTCGGCATGGGTCAGCCGGTCGGGGTTGGTGCGGAAGCGTGGATCGTCGATCAGCTCGGCGCGCCCGATGCTGCGCAGCAGCTTTTCCGTCATGCCCTGGGTCGAGGCCGACAGGCACACCCAGCCGCCATCCTGCGTGCGATAGGCGTTGCGTGGCGCGCTGTTGGTGCTGCGGCTGCCGGTGCGGGGCTTCACCTGGCCGGTCAGCCGGTGGTTCGCGGTCTGCGGCTCCATCACCGCCAGCATCGGGTCGAGCAAGGCAAGGTCGATCACCTGGCCGATGCCCGTATGCTCCGCATGCCGCAACGCGGCCAGCGCGGCGGCGACGCCGTACAGCCCGGCATAGGCATCGCCCATGAACATCGGCGGCAGCACCGGCTCGCGGTCGGCAAAGCCGTTGACCGCGGCGAAGCCGGAGTAGCCCTCGACCAGCGTGCCGAAGCCGGGCTTGTGGCGATAGGGGCCCGTTTGTCCCCAGCCGCTGATGCGCACCACCACCAGCCGCGGGTTCTTGGTCAGCAGGTCATCGGGCGCCAAGCCCATCTTCTCCAGGATGCCGGGGCGAAAGCTCTCCACGAACAGCGCGGCATCGGCGGCGAGTTCCCGCACCACCGCCTGGGCCGCCGGATCGCGCAAGGCAAGGCAGATGCTTTTCTTGTTGCGGCACCACGTCTTCCAGCTGGTTTCCACGCCGCGCACGCGCCAGGCGCGCAGCGTGTCGCCCTCGGGCGGCTCCACCTTGATCACCTCGGCGCCCTGGTCGGCCAGTACCTTGGTCAGCATGTTGCCGGCGACCAGGCGCGACAGGTCGATCACGCGCACGCCCGAAAGGGCTGCGGTGGCGGCGGGATCAAAGGTCTTTCGCGCCAGTCCAGGTGTCGTGATGTCCGCCACGGCGCTATTCCACGCGGATGTTCGCGCTGGTCACCACGGCGCGCCAGCGCGCGAGATCCGCCTGCAGGAAGGCATCCGCCTCGGCGGCGGTACCACGACCAGGCGTGGCGCCCTCGCCTGCCAGGTACTCGGCCAGCCGGCCTTCCTTCAGCGCCTCGTTGGCCGCCGCGTTCAGTCGGTCGCGCAGTTCGGCCGGGATGCCGCGGCGCGCCAGCAGGCCCCACCAGATCGAGGCGGCATAGTCGGGCAGCCCGCTTTCGCGCGGCGTGGGCGCCATCGGCCCCGTGGCCGGCCGAGCCTCCGACGTCCAGCCCAGCACCTTCACCCTGCCGGAAGCCAGCACGCCGGCAGCCGATGGCACGGTGGTGAACAGCAGCTGGATGGTGCCCGCCACCAGGTCGGTGGTGGCCGGGCCCATGCCGCGGTACGGCACGTGCTGCATGCGCAGGCCGCCGGCGCGCTGGGCGAACAGTTCCGCCGCCAGCTGGTTGATGCTGCCCGGCCCGGCCGAGCCGTAGTCAACCTTGTCCGGGTTGGCGTGCACATGGGTCACCAGCTCGGCCAGCGTGCCGGGTGGAAAATCGGGCGCGGCCAGCACCAGCAGCGGCGCGGTGGCCAGCAGCGCCACCGCCTCGAAATCGCGCGCCGCGTCGTATGGTGTGCGCTGCACCGCGGCACTGGTGGCGAAGGTCGAGGAGGTCACCATCAGCACGTGGCCATCGGCCGGTGCCCGCGCCACCTCGGTCGAGCCGATGGTGCTGCCGGCGCCGGCCTTGTTGTCGACGATGAAGGGCTGGCCGAAGCGGCGCGCCAGCGATTCCGCAAGCGGCCGCGCCACGGCATCGTTGCTGCCGCCGGGCGGGAAGGGCACCACCACGCGCACCGGCCGGTTCGGCCAGGCGCCTTGCGCGCGGGCGATGCGCGGCGCCGCTAGGCCGGTGCCGGCCAGCGCGAACAGGGAACGGCGGGTCGTGTGCATGGCGAAACTCCTGGCCGACGTTACGGCGCGCGATCGGCCAGGGCCACCAGCGCCCGCGCGCGTGCGATGAAGGGCGCATCCACCATCTGGCCATCCACCGTGAAGGCGCCGGTCGCGGTGGTGTGTGCGGCGGCTGCCGCGGCCAGCACGCGGCGCGCATGCGCCACGGCGTCGGGCGGCGGCATGAAGGCCGCGTTGACGATCGCGACCTGCGTGGGGTGGATGCAGGATTTTCCGGCAAGGCCCTGGCGGCGCGCGGCCTCGGCTTCGCGCCGGCAGCGGTCGGGATCGGCCACCGCCGCCAGCGCGCCATCGAAGGCCGGGATGCCGGCCTCGCTGGCGGCCAGGCGCACGGCCAGGCGCACATGCGCAAGTGCGGCTTCGTCGGCGCGGTCGATGCCGGCGGGCTCCAGCAGGTCGCCATAGCCGATCTGCAGCCCGGCCACGCGCGGATGCGCGGTGGCGATCTCGGCCGCCAGGCGCAGTGCGCGCGGGGTTTCGATATTGGCCAGGATGCGGGTGGGCGTGGTGAGGCCGCACGCCGCCTCGGCCTGCTGCAGCAGGGCAACGCAAGCCAGCACGTCGGCGCCGCTCGCGACCATCGGCAGATTGAGCACATCAAGCCCCGTGCCGACCACCGCCCGCAGGTCGGCCTGGAAATGCGGCGTGCCCAGCGCGTTGACGCGCACGATCATGGTCTTGCCGGGCGGCGCGCTGCGCAGCCATGCCGCCACGGCGGCGCGGGCTTCCGCCTTGCGCGGCTCGGCCACCGCATCCTCAAGGTCGAAGGACAGTGCATCGGCGGCCGAGGCCAGCGCCTTGTCGAACAGTTCAGGGCGCGAGCCGGGCACGAACAGCTTGCTGCGCATCAGGGCAAGGGTCACGCCGCGCAGCGTATTACGGAATGGCGGCACGGGAGGAGTCAGGCGCGGATCAGCACCGCACCCAGCACCACCAGCGCGATCGCGGCCAGGCGCGCGGCGCCCACGCGTTCCTTCAGCACCAGCACCGCGATCAGCACCGCGAACGGCACGCTGGTCTCGCGCAGGGCAGCGGCCAGCGCCACCGGCCCCTGGGCCAGCGCCCAGACGAACAGGAAGTACGAGACCAGCGACGCGCCCGCGCCGATCGTGCTGTTGCCGCGATGCGCAGCCAATGCGCGCAGCACGTTGCGGCCGCGCGCGGCTTCCACCAGCGCCAGGGCCGCGCCATTGCCCACCGAGATCGCCGCCGCATAGGCCATGGCATTGCCGCTGAGCCGCGCCGCCTGGGCATCGACCAGCACGTAGCCGGCGGTGAACAAGGCTGCCGCGGCGGCATAGCCCAGGCCGGGCAGGGTGACTGACCGGGCGCGGCGCGAGGCTTCCCAGGCCAGCGCCGCGATGCCGGCCGACACGGCCAGGATGCCGGCCAGCCGGATGCCGGCCAGGGTTTCGCGGAACAGCAGTGGCGCCGCCAGCGCCAGCACCAGCGGCACCACACCCCGCATCAAGGGATAGATCACGCCGAAATCGCCGCCGGCATAGGCGCGTGCCATCAGCACCATGTTGCACAGGTTGATCGCGACACCGGCCGCCAGCCACGGCCAGGCGGCCCGGTCGGGCGGGCCAGTGAGCGCCAGCAGCGCGATTGCCTGGATGCCGGCGCCGGTCACGTTCGCCACCAGCGCGCCACGCGGATCGGGCTGCGCCTTCACCCAGGCATTCCATGCTGCGTGCAGGAAGGCGCTGAGCAGGACGGCGGCGAAGGTGGTGGGGGCCAGCGAGTCGGGTGCTGCGGTCATGCCCGCCAAGCTTATGGGTAGAATTGGGGCGCCAGCACCCAGATGCCGTCGAACTGCTCCAGCCTGTCGCGCGCCGGATGCATGCCCTGCCGTGCCGCCGTCAGCGTCGCTTCGTCGCCCAGCACGTAGAAGCTGCCGGGTTCGTGGTCGCCGGTCACCAGGCGCCGCAGCGTCGCTTTGTTGAGCGCGGCGACTTTTTCAGGGTCGATGCGCGCCAGGTACACTGCGTCTGTGGACAGCCCCAGCGTGGCAGCGAATACCGCCACCTCCTCCCAGTGCTTCGCCTGCATGCCAGTGGGCGCCAGGCGCACGCGGGTGTAGCGGCGTGCGGCGTCGATCCAGAAGGGATCGGCCAGGCGCAGCGGTGCCACCTCGGCCGCCTCGGGGAAATAGCGCGCAAGCCGCGCGAAACCCGGCCGCAGATCGGCGACCTGCACCAGCACCAGCAGGCACAGCACCAGCCCCGCGCGCAGGCTGCCGATGGCGTGCACCAGGGCCGCGATGGCGGCCAGCAGCGCCGCATAGGCGAAGGGCCACAGGAAGCGCTCGCTGGCGCGAAGCGCGCCGAGATACTCCAGCAGCGGCTGCGGCATCGCGAACACCTCGATCACATGCCCGGCGATTGACACGCGATGCGTGATCGCCACCAGCAGCATGGCCAGAAGTGCCAGCAGCAGCGGCCAGCGTGACGCAAAACCGGGCAGGGGACGGCGCAGATACGCGATACCGCCGGCCAGCAGCGCCAGCAGCGCGCCCAGGCCGGCGTAGGAATGGCCGATCTCCAGGTGATCGGGTAGCGGCAGGTCGGGCAGGAACGCGCCCCAGGGTTCTGGCGCCAGGGGTGCCAGCAGGTCGAGCTGCATTCGGCCGTAGCCGCCCCAGGTGCCGGCGAAGCCCGCGCGCAGCACGAAGAAGCCGGCAGCCCACAGCCCCAGCAGGCCGGCGCCAGGCACCGCCAGCACTTCGATGGCAAGCGCCGGGCGGCGCAAGGCAACGGCCCGCGAAAGCCAGTCGGCGGCCCAGAAGCCCAGCACCATGGGCAGGAAATAGGCGTGGATCAGGGATGCCACCAGCACCAGCGTGGCCCAGGCCAGCGCGGGCCAGCGGCGCCGTGTCAGGCACAGGTAGAGTGCTGCCAGCAGCAGCCACTGCCCGGCCAGCGCGAAATGCCCGCCCATGCGGTTCAGCAGCGTCGGCTGCAGCACGAACAGGGCGGCGCCCGCCAGGCGCGTGAGCTGCCGGCGCGTGGCCAGCCCGATCAGTCGCCAAGCCAGCCACGCCTGCAGCGCGCCGCACAGGTAAAGCCACATCCCCCAGTACTGCGAGACCTCGACGACCGGGTGCAGTGCCTTGAACAGGAAGGCCAGCACGGGGATCGAGTCCGAATAGAAGATCGAGGACGCGATCTCGATGCCCCAGTCGGGATTGAGGCCAGGTGGCAACCTCCAGGCATCGCGCTTGAAGAAGGTATAGCCCAGCCAGTACTGCACCGGATCGGGGCCGATCGTGCCGGTCAGCATCCAGCCGGTGTGCGATGGCGGCAGGATGTGCAGGCCGAAGGTGCTGGCCACCACCAGAAGCCCGATCAGGCAGGCCAGCAGCGACCCCAGGATTCGACGCGGCATGCGCCATTAGCCCGGGCGCATGTGGCGCCAACAAGGCTCAGCCCGCCAACGCCACGGCCAGCTTGTGGTACAACGGCAGCCCGATCAGCAGGTTGAACGGAAAGGTGATGCCCAGCGACGCGGTCAGATAGATGCCGGGGCTGGCCTGTGGCAGCGCCGCACGGCACGCCGCCGGCGCGTCGATATAGGATGCGCTGGCACAGATCGCGCCCAGCACGAAGGCGCTGCCGACATCCAGCCCAGCCAGCGTGCCCAGCCATACCCCGGCGGCACCGCACACCAGGGGGGCCACCACCGCGAAGCCGGTCATGAACACGCCGACACCCGCGAAGTCGCGCAGCTGCCGGGCCGCGGTCATGCCCATTTCCAGCAGGAACAGCATCAGGATGCCGCGGAACAGGTGTTCGTAGAAGGGCGCGATCTGGCCCCAGCCGCGGTCGCCGGCCAGCGCGCCGATCACCATGCCGCCCGACAGCAGCAGGATGCCGCGGCCGCGCAGCGTATCGATCACCAGCTGTCCCATGCCGTGCCCGCCCGCTTGCCTGCCCAGCGACCAGCGCGCCAGCATCAGGGCGATGATCACGCCCCATTCCATCAGCGCCACCACGGCGGTCATGGCGCCGGTGGCCGGGGTGCCGACCGCGCGCGCGAACGCCATGGCGGCAAAGAAGGTGACGCTGCTGACCGACCCGTAATGCGCGGCCACCGCCGCCGCGTTCGCCGCATCGAACCCGCCTAGCCGGCGCAGCACCACGAAGCACAGCACCGGAATGGCGATGGTCAGCGCCACGGTGACTGCCAGCAGGCCGGAGATATCGGCCAGCGTCACCTGTGAAAGCTCGCGCCCGCCGACCAGGCCGATCGAGAACAGCAGGTAGATCGACAGCAGCTTCAGCACCGGTTCCGGCAGTTCCAGTTCGCTGCGGATGGCGCCCGCCACCACGCCCAGCACGAAGGCCAGCACGATCGGCGAGGTGAGGTTGGCCAGCAGCAGCGCGGTTCCGTCCACGATTGGTCCCCCATTGTGATGCAGCCCGCGTGCTGTAGCGGGGGGTGATGCTTCGCGAAAATTCAAAGATTGAAGGCAGACGTTCGATTCAATAGAACGATGTGGTGCCCGCGCTGAACTACCACCACCTGCGCCATTTCCGCGCCGTCGCGCAGGATGGCAGCCTGACGCGCGCGGCCCGCCGGCTGCACGTGGCGCAATCCGCGCTGTCCATCCAGATCGCGGCACTGGAAGCGGCCTTGGGCGAAAAACTGTTCGATCGCGGGCATCGCCGCATGACGCTGACGGAAGCCGGCCGCATCGCGCTGGCGCATGCCGAGACAATCTTCCAGACCGGCGACGAATTGCTCAGCACGCTGGCCGGCCGCGGCCCCGCTCGCCAGGTGCTGCGCGTGGGCGCCCAGGCCACGCTGTCGCGCAACTTCCAGATCACGCTGCTGCGCCCGTTGCTGGCGCACGCCAACGTCACGCTCGTACTGCGCTCGGCAAGCCTGGCCGAGCTGCTGGCGGGGCTTGCCGCGCACACGCTCGACCTGGTGCTGTCCACCGTGCCGATTGCGCGCGATGCCGCCACCCCCTGGCAGACGCGCACGCTGGCCGATTTCCCGGTGGCGCTGGTGGGCCGGCCGGCACCGCGGGGACGGCGCCTGCCGCGGCTGCGCCTGCCGGACGACCTGGCGACGGTGCCGCTGCTGCTGCCCAGCCTGGGCAGCGCGATCCGCACCGGCTTCGACCAGCTGCTGGCGCAGGCCGGCGTGGTGCCGCGCATCCTGGCCGAGGTGGACGACATGGCCATGCTGCGCCTGCTGGCGCGCGAAGGCGCGGGGCTTGCGCTGGTGCCCGCCGTGGTGGTGCAGGACGAGCTGACCAGCGGTGCCCTGGTGCAGCGCGCCGTGCTGCCCGGTATCCGCGAGCGCTTCTTTGCGATCACCACGGAACGGCGCTTTCCGAACGCGCTGCTGCAGGCGGTGTTGGGGCGGCATTGAGGTGCGCGCGGGGCCGCGCCATTCTGCGTGCACACCCCATGACCGCGGAACCCGCAACACGATGCTGACGATCCATGGCTGCTATCGCTCGCGCGCTTCGCGCAACATCTGGCTCGCCTATGAGCTGGGCGTTCCGTTCACGCATGTGCCGGTGCTGCAGCGCGATCGCGTGCCGAACCCGGACGCGGCCGATGCGCCCCTGCACACGCGTTCACCCGCCTTCCTGAAGCTCAATCCGAACGGAAGGATCCCGTTGATGGAGGATGACGGGCTGCTGCTGCACGAATCCCTGGCCATCAACCTCTATCTTGCGCGCAAGCACGGCGGTGCGATCGCGCCACGCGACGTGGCCGAGGAGGGCCAGGCGGCGATGTGGGCGCTGTGGGCGGCGACCGAGGTCGAGCCGCACAGCATCAAGGTGCTTTATCACCGCGTCGGCAATCCCCATGGGCCAACGGACCCTGCCGTGGCCAAGGCCGCGATCCTGGCACTGGAAGCCCCGTTCCGCGTGTTCGATGCGCATCTGGGTGCAGCGGGCGGCCATGCGATGGGCGGCCGCTTCACGGTCGCCGACATCAACCTGGCAGAGGTGTTCCGCTACGCCCAGCCCGCGCCCGAACTGTTCGAAGCGGCACCGCGCGTCAAGGCGTGGCTGGCCGCCTGCCAGGCGCGCCCGGCATTCCAGCGCATGTGGACCGAGCGCGAGCGCGAACCGGCATAGCTACGTACCGTAGAGCCCGCCGATGTCGTAGCCGCGGCTGTCCAGGTAATCGAGCTTCGTCGAATCGAGGAAGAAGCGCAGCGCGTCCTTGCCCTTGCGCTTGGTCCAGAACGCCAGCGTCTTGATGCCTGGCAGGAAGGTCGCCGTGCCGTCCTTGCGGTGCGGGTCCTTGATCGTCTTGTCCTCGGTCAGCGTGATCGTCTTGTTGCGGCTCATGTGCTGTTCGAAGGTGCCGGGCTCGCCCCATTCGGCGATGGTGAGGCTGTACTTGCCGCCGGCCTGCGGCGTGATCGACTCGACCAGCGCGATGTGCTTCCAGTTGGTGCCGTCCTCATTGCCCTTGGGGGCATAGGTGATCAGCACGCTGCCGCGCCTGATCTTCGCGGGGTCGGTGATCGGCGGCAGCTTGATGATGTCCTTGGTCACCAGCACGTCGGCCGACGAACCGGATGGGATGCCGTCACCGTAGCCGTTGGCATAGGCATGGATCGAGGTGCCCGGCGCCACGCCCAGCCAGTTGCCGACGAAGCCATTGCAGTCCAGTCCAAACCACGTCTTGGCATAGGCGGCAGCACCCTCCGGCTTGCAGCGCTTCACCGCCACTGCCAGGCGCAGCACGTCGCTGAATTCCTCGGGCGAGGCGCGACCCGAGAAGGCGCGCTGCAGCGAGCCGTAGGTGAACGGCTCGGTCGGGTCGAACACCTTCGAGGTCTTGATGTAGAAGGGTTGCGACTGCTTCACCAGATCGCTGACCGAGCTTTTTTTGCTGCCGAAATAGGCGCCAGCGATCTGGCCAGCCAGCAGGTCGCGTTCGTTGCGCCCGGCGGTCGGCGTGCCGCTGATGTAGTTGGTCAGGTCCAGCACCACGTTCAGGCCCATCCTGGGTTCCGACACTGTCACCTGGTGGTATTGGCGCAGCAGATTCTCCGGGGTCATCGCCGTGGTCCTTCGTCCGCATGTGGCGGCGCGTCCCACCGTGCGCCTGGCGAATGCAGGATGACGAAAGCGGGCACGCGCGCGAACCGGCAGGCGCGCATCGCCTGCATGCAGGGTTGCGGGATGCCCGGCCTAGCTGCCGACCTTCAGCGTGGAGACGAGACCCTTCAGGCAGGCCAGCACCGAAAGCGCGGTGATGCGGCCGGTGCGGGGATTGGCGTCGGTCGGCACGTTCTCGATGGTCATGGTCAGCCGCGCGGCGGCGGCCTCCACGCGGATCGTGTGCGTGTTCCGCGTCACGCCGGGGTCGGCGAAAATCTCCACCATGGTGCGCTCGGGCCCGATGCCGGCCAGCGCCAGCGCGGCGGCGACGTTGACGTTGGCCGGAAAACCCTGGGCAGCATCGAAGGCATTGCCCTTGAACACGCGGGTGGCTTCGGTGATCGCGCCCACGTCGATGCCGTGCTGCACCAGGTAGGGCGCACCATCCAGGCCGCGCGGCGGCTTGCGGGTTTCGATGGTCACGCTTTCCACGTCGCCTTCGGCCGCGGCGCGCACCGCATCAAGGCCCAGCAATGCACCGGTGGGCACGATGATGCGCGCACCGGTGGCGCGCGCCCGGTCCACCAGGTGCATGCGCGGCAGCAGAGCGCCCACGCTGCTGGGCACGAAGATTTTTCCGCGCGTGATCGCCTCGGTCGCGATCGCTTCGAACACGGCGGCGGGGGCGGCTTCCACCACCAGCTCGGCGACCTCGGCAAGGCCGGCGAAGTCGGTGAGCCTGGGTGGCTCCCTGAAATCGCCCAGGTTGCGCGCAGCCTTCGCGGCGTCGCGCGCGGCCACCGCCACCAGCTCCAGCCCCGGCACGCCCTTGTCCAGCGCGCGGGCAAGCTCGAGCCCGATGGCGCCCAGGCCGGCGATGGCGATTTTCATGGATCACTCCCGTGTGGCTGAAACAAACTGAACCGAAATGGCGGCGCGGTGCAAAGTGACTGAAACGCAGCGCGCCGAAACTGACTCCGGCCTGAGCTGCAAACAGGGAGACCGACCATGATGCACCCAAGCGCCGTTGCCATGCTGGCCGCCCTGGCCATGGCATGCCCCGCCATCGCGCAATCGCCGGCAGCGCTGAACGCGCCTGGCGACGTGGCGCTGTTCACGCTGGGAGCCACCGGCGTGCAGGTCTATGAGTGCCGCGCCGGCACCGATGGCGCGCTGGCCTGGGCTTTCAGGGAACCGCGCGCCATGCTGCTGCAGGGTGGCCAGACGGTGGGCAGCCACGGCGCCGGCCCGTTCTGGCAGATGCAGGATGGCAGCCGCGTGACCGGACGCGTGGCCGGGCGCGCCGATGCACCGCGCGCCACCGACATCCCGTGGCTGCGGCTGGAGGTGGCGCAGCGCAGCGGCGCCGGCGTGCTGGCCCCGGTCACGCACATCCAGCGCATCAACACGGTGGGCGGCACGCTGGCGGGGGCGTGCCCGACGGCAGGTACGACCAGCGAGGTGCCATACACGGCCGACTATGTGATGCTGCGCAATCCGTAGCGCCAGGGCGCAGCCCCGTCACACCACCGGACTGCGCCCGCCATCCACGTTGATCGCGGTGCCGGTGACGTAGCCGGCATTCTCGCTGGCCAGGAAGCACGCCAGGTCGGCGAATTCCTCGGCGCGGCCGATGCGGCCCAGCGGCACCGGCTTGCCCTGTTCGGCCTTCCAGTCCTCCCAGGAAAGGCCACGATTGTCCTGGGCGTGGCGGCGCACCCACTGGTCGCTTTCGATGATGCCCACCAGCATGGCGTTCACCAGGATTCCCAACGGCGCCCCCTCGCCCGCCAGCACTTTTGTCAGTGCCATGCCGGCGGCACGGCTCACCGCCGTGGGGGCACCACCGGCGGGCGGCGCCTTCGCCCCGGTGTTGAGCACGTTGATGACGCGGCCCCACTTGCGCGACGCCATGCCGGGCCACACCGCGCGGCAAAGCCGGATGGCCGCGAACAGCTTCAGGTCAAGGTCGCCTTGCCAGTCCGCATCGGTCACCTGCGTGAAGGGCGCGCGGTTCGACGTGCCGGCGTTGTTGACCAGGATGTCGACGCCGCCCAGCGCGGCCTCGGCCTGCGCGACCGCTTCGGCGCAGCCCTGCGCCGTGCCGATGTCGGCGGCGATCGCGGCACAGCCCAGTTCTCCGCGCGCCTTGTCCAGCGCCGCCTGCCCGCGCGCCACGATCGCAACGGTGGCACCACTTTCGGTGAAGCGCCGCGCCATCGCCAGGCCCAACCCCTTCGACCCGCCGGTGATGAGCGCCCGGCGGCCGGACAGCGAGATTTCCATGCTTCTCTACTCCGTGACGGACAGCGCCTGCGCGCGTGAAAACTCGGCTGGCGTGTTGATGTTGAGGAAGGGGTCGTACGGCCTGCTTGACCACAGCACGCGCCGCGGCCGGTGGCGATCCACCCAGGCCTCCATGGCGCGCGAATATGGCTCGGACAGGCTCATCGCCAGGTCGCGCAGCAGCAGCACCGGCCACAGCCCCACCATGTGGTGCATGCGCCCGGCGCTGAGCGCGATCGCCGGCGGGCCGGCGGCGTGCAGGCGCGCCGCCAGGTCGGGCGGCAGGAACGGCATGTCGCAGGGTGCGGACAGCACCGCGTCGAACCCCTCCGCCTGGGCCAGCAGCAGCGCCGCGTGCAGGCCGGAAAGGGGGCCGTTGCCCGCCATCGGGCCATCGTCGATCGCATCCAGGCCCAGGTCGGCCAGGCGTGCGCGGTCGCCATCCGTCGCGACCACCAGGCGGGCCACTTGCGGGACCAGGCGCGCGGCCCCGTGCGCCAGCAGCGGGCGGCCGGCAAGCGGCACGAAGGGCTTGTCGGCGATGGCGCCGCGGGCGCGCCCGCCGGCCAGGATCACGCTCAGGATCTTCATGGCAAGGCGATGGGGCGACCTACGGGACTCGAACCCGCGACATCCAAGACCACAACCTGGCGCTCTACCAGCTGAGCTAAGGCCGCCATCGAAGGCGGGGCTTTAACGCCCGGCGGCCTGGCGCGTCAACGCTTTGCCCGCGTGGCTGAAATGCGCTTCCAGCCGGGCCACCGCCTCGTCCAGCACCGCGTCCTGCTTGCAGAAGGCGAAGCGCGCCCAGTGCGCCGGCGCATTGCCGTCGTAGAAGGCGCTGACCGGGATGGCGCAGACCTTGGCGTGCTCGGTGATGTGGCGGCAGAATTCCTCGTCATTGCCGGTGAAGCCCAGCGGCGCGAAATCGCAGGTGACGAAGTAGCTGCCCTGCGCCGGCAGCACGCCGAAGCCGATGCGGGCCAGGCCCGCGCTCAGCCGGTCGCGCCTGGCCTGCAGGGCGCCGGCCAGGGACGCGAAATAGCTGTCGTCCTTCGCGAGGCCGGCGGCGGCGGCGCGCTGCAGGTTGGGCGGCGTGGTGAAGGTCAGCAACTGGTGCGCCTTGGCGATGACCGAGGCCAGCGGCCCCGGCGCCGTGATGTAGCCGATCTTCCAGCCGGTCATGCTGAACGTCTTGCCGGCGCTGCCGATGCGCATGCAGCGATCGCGCATGCCTGGCAGCGTCATCAGCGGGATGTGGCGCCAGCCATCGAAGGTGAGGTGTTCATAGACTTCGTCGCATACCGCATAGGCGTCGTGCTTCTGCAAAAGGTCCGCGATGAAGGCGAGTTCCGCCGCGGTGAACACCTTGCTGGCCGGGTTCATCGGCGTGTTCAGCAGGATCGCCTTGGTCTTCGGCCCGAACGCCGCCGAAAGCTCGGCCCGCGGCAACTCCCATTTCGGCGGCTGCAGGCGCACCAGCCGCGGCACCGCGCCCAGCATGCGCACCACCGGCAGGTAGGTGTCGTACAGCGGCTCGATCAGCACCACCTCGTCGCCGGGGTTCAGCAGCGCCATCAGGCAGGCGGTGATCGCCTCGGTGGCACCCGACGTCACCACCACCTCGGTGTCGGGGTTGGCCTCGATGCCGTAGAAGCGGCGGTTGGCGGCGGCGACGGCCTGGCGCAGTTCGGGCACGCCGGTCATGGGCGGATACTGGTTGCGCCCGTCGCGCAGTGCGGCGACCGCGGTGTCGATCACGTCGGGCGGGCCTTCGGTGTCCGGAAAACCCTGGCCCAGGTTGATGGCGCCGTGCCTGTTGGCCAGCGCGCTCATTACCGTGAACACCGTGGTGCCGGTGGCGGCCAGCAAGGCGTTGTGCGGCTTCATCGTGATCCTTTCCAAGCGGCCGGAGTATGCGAAGCCGGTTGCGGCGGTGCAACACGGGCTGCCCGGAAAACAGGCAGAAATCGCCCCAGCCGGCGGCAACCAGGATTTCCGCCCAACCTGCCCCCGCGCCCTTGCCGGCATGGCATGGGCCATGCAACCAATCCGCCGCGCCGCACCCCTTCCCCGCAGGCGGCGGAACGAAACACCCACCGGGACGGAAGCTCGGCCAGGAATGGCAAGGTTCGGCACGCGATGAAAAAGATCGAGGCGATCATCAAGCCCTTCAAGCTGGATGAGGTGAAGGACGCGCTGCACGAGGTCGGGCTGTCCGGCATCACCGTGGTGGAAGCCAAGGGATTCGGCCGCCAGAAGGGCCATACCGAGCTGTATCGCGGCGCCGAGTACGTGGTGGATTTCCTGCCCAAGGTGAAGATCGAGGTGGTCTGCGACGACGCTTTATGCGACCGCGCCATCGAGGCGATCATGGCGGCCGCCCGCACGGGGCGCATCGGCGACGGCAAGATCTTCGTCAGCGACATCAGCGAAGCCATCCGCATCCGCACCGGGGAACGCGGCGGCGAGGCCATTTAGCGATTCCGGCACGGCCCCTGCTTGGGACTGCCGGCGACCGACAACAACCAAGGACGGATGGACCGACATGGCGAAGGCCGAAGTGCAGAAAGTGCTCGACATGATGAAGGAGCACTCGGTGGAATACGTGGACCTGCGGTTCACCGACCCGCGCGGCAAGTGGCAGCACACCGCCCAGCACGTCAGCACGATCGACGCCGACGTGTTCGAGGACGGCATCATGTTCGATGGCTCGTCGATCGCCGGCTGGAAGGCGATCAACGAGAGCGACATGATCCTGTCGCTGGATGCCAGCACCGCGGTGATGGACCCCTTCGCCGCCAAGCCCAGCATGATCATTTTCTGCGACATCACCGAGCCCAGCACCGGCCAGGCCTATAGCCGCGACCCGCGCAGCACCGCCAAGAAGGCCGAGGCCTACGTGAAGGCCGCCGGCATCGGCGACACCGCCATGTTCGGCCCCGAGGCCGAGTTCTTCGTGTTCGACAACGTGAAGTTCGGCACCGGCGGCAACTATGGCATGTACCAGCTGGACAGCATCGAGGGCCCGCAGGCCAGCCTGAAGGATTTTCCGGAAGGCAACATGGGCCACCGCCCCGGCGTGAAGGGCGGCTACTTCCCGGTGCCGCCGCTGGACAGCGAAAGCGACCTGCGCGCCGAGATGCTCAGCACCATGGGCGAGATGGGCGTGGTGATCGAGAAGCACCACCACGAGGTGGCGCAAAGCCAGCACGAGCTGGGCATGAAGTTCGGCACGCTGGTGAAGATGGCCGACCACCTGCAGATCTACAAATACTGCATCCACAACGTGGCGCACAGCTACGGCAAGACCGCCACCTTCATGCCGAAGCCGATCTACGGCGACAACGGCAGCGGCATGCATGTGCACCAGAGCATCTGGAAGGACGGCAAGCCCGTGTTCGCCGGCAACCAGTATGCCGACCTTTCGGAAAGCGCGCTGTTCTACATCGGCGGCATCATCAAGCACGCCAAGGCGCTGAACGCCTTCACCAACCCGCTGACCAACAGCTACAAGCGGCTGATCCCCGGCTTCGAGGCGCCGGTGCTGCTGGCCTATTCGGCGCGCAACCGCAGCGCTTCCTGCCGCATTCCGTATGCCACCAGCCCGAAGGCCAAGCGCGTGGAAGTGCGCTTCCCCGACCCCGGCGCCAACCCGTACCTCGCCTTCAGCGCCATGCTGATGGCCGGGCTGGACGGCATCCAGAACAAGATCCACCCCGGCGACGCGATGGACAAGGACCTGTACGACCTGCCGCCCGAGGAGCTGAAGGGCATCCCGACGGTGTGCGGGTCGCTGCGCGAGGCGCTGGGTGCGCTCGCCGCCGACCACGACTTCCTGATGAAGGGCGACGTGTTCAGCCGCGACCTGATCGAAAGCTACATCGAGCTGAAGTGGACCGAGGTCTACAAGTTCGAGCACACGCCGCACCCGGTCGAGTTCGAGATGTACTACAGCGTCTGACCGCCCGGCTTCGCGGCAAACGTTAACGAAGGGGGCTCGCGCGCCGCGCGGGCCCCTTTTCGTTGGGGTGGCGGTACGTTCGCACGAGAAGGTGGTGGCAAACGAACCGGCGGTTCACCGGGTGGACCGGCCTTCGCCGCAGAGCCGATGCAGGCCGGTGCGGCAGGGCCGCATTTCTGGCATTTGACGATAGGATAATATACCGAAGAGTCGTCGGGGGCAAGTGTGCAAGGCAGGCAGCATGACACACGACGATCACCGTGGTTATATACCACCCCATGGACCGGTATCTAACCCGCATCCCGGTGGCGACAGCCGCGCTGTACGACGACCTGCTGGGGCGCGCGCAAGCGTCCCTGCTCGGCGACTTCGAACCGGGCGAGACGCTGTCGCGACGCAAGGTGAAAGGTCGCGACTACTGGTACGCAACCGGCCCCCGCCCGGCGCGCCGGCAACGCTATATCGGCCCGGACGGCCCCGCCTTGCGCGCGCGCATCGAGGCCGCGCAAAGCCGTGCCACCGACCACGCGGACCGCGCTGGCCTGGTGCGGTCGCTGCGCGCCGCGGGTCTCTCGGCGCCGGAGCCTCGGGTAGGACGACTGCTGGGCGCGCTCGCCAAGGCAGGCGTCTTTCGCCTGCGCGCAGTGCTGGTCGGCACGCACGCCTTCGTCTGCTATCCGGCCATGCTGAACGTGCGGATGCCCCAGGCGCTGGGCCGTACCGGCGACATCGACATCGCGCAGGACCCGGCGATTTCCGTCTCGGTCGACGACGCGATCGCCGCACCCATCACCGAGATTCTCCGCACCGAGGTCGATGCCGCCTTCGTGCCGGCGCCCGACCTGGAGGGGCCAGGCATGGTCACTGCATGGCGCGCGCCGGGCCTTTCGCTGGAGCTGCTCGCCAGCAATCGCGGCCGCCGCGCGCCGCGCCTGGCACTGCCAGCGCTGCGTGCGCATGGCAAGGCGTTGCCGTTCCTGGACTTCCTGATCCGCAATGCCACGCCCGCCGTGGTGCTGCACAATGGGGGTGTGCTGGTCAGCGTGCCGGACCCGGCGCGCTTCGCCGTGCACAAGCTGATCGTGGCGGCACGGCGGACCGATCCGGGCGGGGCGAAGGCGCGAAAGGACATCCTGCAGGCCGAGGCGCTGATCCGCGTGCTGGCCACGGACCGGCCTCAGGATTTGCGCGCGGCCTGGAAGGCGGCCTGGGGCAATGGCGCGGCCTGGCGCAAGGCGCTGCGCGAGGGCATGGGCAATTTGGGGGAAAGCGAGCAGGGAACGCTGGCGGCAATCGCGGGCAGCTGAGGATCAACTGCACGGACCGTTGGCATCACGCCGGCGGGATGTTCCGCTTCATGCGGAACAGGTTGGCCGGGTCGTCGATGCGCTTGGTCCGCGCCAGGCTGTCATGGTCGGCAAACCGGCGCGACCTGGTCAGCCTCTCGCATTGGCTGCGGCAATCACTCAAGCTCGCAATTGCACTGCTCGCGGCCCATCTTCCATCTACGCCCCACCGGCGCATCGCAGGACCCCGCCATGCCCAACGACGCCCCCACCCCCACCCCCACCACGCCGCTCGCCCTTCGCATCGTCTCCGACACGATCTGCCCGTGGTGCTACGTGGGCAAGCGCCGGTTCGAGCGCGCCGTGGCGGCGGTGGCCGGCGAAGGCATCGCGGCCAGCATCACCTGGCTGCCCTACGAGCTGAACCCCACCATGCCGCGCGAAGGCGTCGAACGGCGCGCCTATCGCACCTGGAAATTCGGCAGCTGGGAACGCAGCCAGGAACTGGATGCCCATGTCGGCGCGGAAGCGGCGCGCGAAGGGCTGGAATTCAACCACGACCGCATGCTGCGCACGCCCAACACGCTGCTGTCGCATCGCGTGATCTGGCTGGCCGACCAGCTCGGCGGGCCCGCCCTGCAGGACAGCGTGGTCGAGGCGCTGTTCCGCGCCTATTTCACCGAGGGCCAGGACATCGGCGACCGCGCCACGCTGCTGGCCATCGGCACGGCCGCGGGGCTGGGGGCCGATCGGCTGCGCGCCATGCTCGATGGCGATGGCGATGACGATGGCGGGGCGGGGGCGGCCGAGGTCGCGCGCCACCTGCGCTGGGCGCAGCAGGCGGGGCTGGATGGCGTGCCCAGCGTGATTGTGGACGACACGCTGGTGTTCTCCGGCGCGCAGCGCACCGAGATCGTGGCGCAGGTGCTGCGCGACATGGCGGCGGCGCAGCGCAGCCCGGCTTCTTGACACCGGTATTGTTACACCCAAGATCGGGTGCTCCAGACCCTTCCATCCCCTTGGAGCATCCCCGCAATGACAAGACCCCTCGCCGGCAAGGTCGCCCTGGTGACCGGCGGCGCGCGCGGCATCGGTGCCGCGATCGCCGAGCGCCTGGCCGATGACGGCGCCGACGTGGCGTTCAGCTACGTCGCCTCGGCCGACCGCGCCACGGCGCTGGCGAAGCAGCTGGCGGCGAAGGGCGTGCGCGTCGAGTCGTTCCAGGCCGACCAGGCCGATCCCGCCGCCGTCGCCGCGCTGGTGGATACGGTTGCCGAGAAATTCGGCCGCATCGACATCCTGGTGAACAGCGCCGGCGTGTTCGTGATCGGCGCCGTGGGCGCGCCCGATGCGCCGCCGGCCGACGCCTTCGCCCGCCAGCTGGCCGTGAACGTCACCGGCGTGGCCACCGCCGTGCGCGCCGCCGCGCGCCACATGCCGGATGGCGGGCGCATCATCAGCATCGGGTCGACGGTCGCCAACACCGTGCCGTTCCCCGGCCTGGCCGACTATGCCGCGACCAAGGCGGCGGTGGCGCTGTACACGCGCGGCTGGGCGCGTGACCTGGGGGCGCGCGGCATCACCGTGAACACCGTGCAGCCTGGCCCGATCAATACCGACATGAACCCCGAGGATGGCGGGTTCGCCGCTGTACAAACGCCGCGTACCGCGCTGGGCCGCTACGGCCAGCCGGCCGAGGTCGCCGCGGTGGTGGCGTTCCTGGCGGGGCCGGGCGGCAGCTACGTCACCGGTGCGACGCTGGACGTGGATGGCGGCTTCAGCGCGTAGGCAAGGGCACGCGCGCGAGCCTGGCGCAGAAAATCCGGCACCAGGCCCGCTGCCGCCCGCGGCGACTTAGCACGCGGCGGGCGGCGCGCCGAAATGCGGCATGGGGGCAAGTGCCGGCATCGGTCACCCCATGTGGCCACCCCACGCACAGCGCCTATCCCGTGCGGGAAAACCCGTCCGCGCTCCAGCCTTCAGAGCCGACGCCGTGATGCACGAAGAACAGGCCGTCCGGATCGTAGCGCTGCTTCACCGCCAGCAGGCGCGGATAGTTGCCACCCCAGAACGCGGCCTGCCAGTCCGGCTGGAAGAAGTCGCTTTCCGCCAGGTACGATCCGGTGTCCGGCGCCACGCGGCGCAGCGCCGCCATGGCGGCGCCGATGCGCGCGGCACGGCCCTGTGCGGCGGCGGCATCCGGCGCGGCACCTGGCTGGCCGGCGAAGGCTGGCGGCCCCTGCGCGGCGCTGATCGCCAGCGCGAACGCCTGCAGCGCCGATTTGTGCAGCGCCGTGTCGCGCGCTGCATTGATCGCCTCGGGCGGGGCGCCGGCCAGGCCCTTGTTGAAGTGCAGCGCCACCGGCCAGTGCCGTGATGCTGCCACCAGCGCGTCAGCCAGGCGCGGCTGCGCAGCCGGCTCAAGCAGCGATGCCGGCAGCCAGGCCGAATCATAGCCGTGCAGGAACTGTCCGACCTGGCCCAGGTCGCCGGCCCAGGCGAAATGCGTGGGCGGCGCACCGGGGCGATCGTCGCGTACGATCAGGCCGGGTGCGTTCTGCGCCAGCCACGCGGCATCCCACATGCGCCGCGCCGGCAAGGCCAGCACCTGCACCGGTTCGACGAACGCGAAGTCCTGCGGCGCCTGCGCGACCCAGTCGATGAAAGGCCGCCAGGCCCGCTCTGCCTCGTGCTGGTCAAGACCCTGGAACACCATGCCGAGGCCGAGCGTATTGTCGGGCGCGAAGCGCACCTGTTCGCCCCAGTGCGGATTGTGCAGCCGCTCGGCATGCAGCCCGATGAAGCGCGCCACCAGGCGCTGGAACGCGGCGTCCGACCCGGCACGGATGCGCCCCATGACCGCGCCGAACGTCTCGGGCAGCGGGTGCGTGGCCAGCGTCAGCCGCGTCACCACGCCGAAGCTGCCGCCACCGCCGCCCTTCAGCGCCCAGAACAGGTCAGGGTGCGTGCAGGCATTGGCGATGCGCGCGGCACCGTCGGCGGTGACGATCTCGGCCTCGATCAGGCTGGCACAGGCGAGGCCGTAGCGCTTCGAGAAGCTGCCGAAGCCGCCGCTTTGCACCAGGCCCGCCACGCCCACCGTGGTGCAGCCGCCGCCCTGCACATAGCGGCCGCCCAGCGTCGTGATCGCGTGGTATGCATCGAGCCACAGCGCCCCGGCGCCCAGCGACACGGCCGGCACGGCTTCGGTGCATCCGGTCGCGCGGAATGCCTCGTGCAGCACGGCATCCTGCATCGGCCGGGTCCAGATCAGCAGCGAATCAGGCGCGTTGGACGTGCCCTGGTAGCTGTGGCCGCCGCCCTTCACCACCACGCGCAACCGATGCGCGCGGGCGAAATCGACCGCGGCGGCAACATCCGCCGCGTGCCGCGCGGCCACGGCACGGGCGCTGGGAGCGGACGCCCAGGCGCCGGCCCAGCCGCTGGTCTGCGTCAGCGCAGGCTCGTCGCCCAGGAAGAACGGGTTGCGAGACTGCGCCAGCAGGGCGCGGCAGGCGGCACTGTCCGGACCAGCCACGCAGGCGGAGAAGGGGGCGCCCGGGCGGGAAAGCTGGCCGCCCACGCGCCGGTCCAGGGCCGCCCAGTCGGCATCGGATGGCCAGCCTGGCTCGCCGGGGCGCACGCGGCGGAACAACGCGCCGCCGGCGTTCGCCTGGGCCCGCAGGTGCGGCGCGACAAGGGCTGCGGGCATGGCCGCCAGGACTTTGCGGCGGGAGGTGGACATCGGCGGCGCCCCTACCTGAGAAGCCAACGCATGGGCGGCAGCAGGGCCGATCGCTACGGCTTGTCCACCGCGCCGCCCGCCTCCACCCATTCCTTGAACTGGCCGAGGTTGTACACCCGGCCGTAGCCCATGTCCTTCAGCAGCTTGCCCGCCAGCGCCGAGCGTCCGCCCGAGGCGCAATACACGATCACCGGGCGCGTGGGGTCGAACGCCTTGTCGTGCGTCGGTGCGGTGGGATCGGCGCGGAATTCCAGCAGGCCGCGGTTCACGTGCACGGCGCCCGCCACCTTGCCGCTGGCCGCCACCTCCGTCCCGTCGCGCACATCCACCACCAGCGCGTTGTCGTTCTGCATCATCGCCTTGGCCTCGGCCGGCGTGATGCGCGGCACGGCCGCGTTGGCGGCATCCAGCAGGCCCTTGGCGGTCACGGTCATGGTGCTCTCCTTGGTGTGGATCAAGTCATGCACGCTTGCGGCGCGGCAGTTTTGCCTCCGCCGCCGCCTGGCGCGCCAGCAGGGGTGCCAGGAATTTTCCGGTGTGGCTGCGTGGTGCGGCGGCCACCGCTTCCGGCGTGCCGGCGGCCACGATCTCGCCGCCGCCGTCGCCGCCTTCCGGCCCCAGGTCGATCACCCAGTCGGCGGTCTTTATGACTTCCAGATTGTGCTCGATCACCAGCACGGTGTTGCCGGTATCGACCAGCGCCTGCAACACCTCCAGCAGCTTGCGCACATCCTCGAAATGCAAACCCGTGGTGGGTTCGTCGAGGATGTACAGCGTGCGCCCGGTGGCGCGCCGCGACAGCTCCTTGGAAAGTTTTACGCGCTGCGCCTCGCCGCCCGAAAGCGTGGTGGCCTGCTGGCCCAGATGCACGTAGCCCAGCCCCACCTTCTGCAAGGTCGTCATCTTGTCGCGGATGATCGGCACGGCGCGGAAGAACTCCGCCGCCTCGTCGATCGTCATGTCCAGCACGTCGGCGATGGATTTGTCGCGGAACGTCACTTCCAGGGTTTCGCGGTTGTAGCGCTTGCCCTTGCAGGCATCGCAGGTGACGTAGACGTCGGGCAGGAAATGCATCTCGATCTTGATCAGGCCATCGCCCTGGCAGGTCTCGCAGCGCCCGCCCTTGACGTTGAAGCTGAAGCGGCCGGGCTTGTAGCCGCGCTGGCGGGCAAGCGGCAGTTCGGCGAACCAGTCGCGCACGGGCGCGAAGGCGCCGGTATAGGTGGCGGGGTTGGATCGCGGCGTGCGGCCGATCGGTGACTGGTCGATGTCGATGATCTTGTCGAGCATCTCCAGCCCCTCGATTTTTGCGTGCGGCGCCGGGACCTCGCGCACGCCCATCAGGCGGCGGGCGGCCGCCTTGTAGAGGGTTTCCACCACCAGCGTCGATTTGCCGCCGCCGGACACGCCGGTGACGCAGGTGAACACGCCCAGCGGCACCTTCGCGGTGACGTTCTTCAGATTGTTGCCGGTCGCCCCCACCACGCTGATGCAGCGCTTGGGGTCCATGCGGCGGCGCTGGTCCGGCACCGCGATGGCGCGCCGGCCGGACAGGTAGTCGCCGGTCAGCGATTTCGGGTTGGCGGCAACCTCCATGGGCTTGCCGCTGGCCACCACGTGGCCGCCATGCGTGCCGGCGGCGGGGCCCATGTCGATCAGGTGGTCGGCGCTGCGGATCGCGTCCTCGTCGTGCTCGACCACGATCACGGTGTTGTCCAGGTCGCGCAGCCGCCGCAGCGTGACCAGCAACCGTTCGTTGTCGCGCTGGTGCAGGCCGATGGAGGGCTCGTCGAGCACGTACAGCACGCCCGTGAGGCCCGAGCCGATCTGCGACGCAAGCCGGATTCTTTGGCTTTCGCCGCCGGACAGCGTGGCCGATCCGCGCGCCAGCGTCAGGTAGTCCAGCCCCACATCCTTCAGGAACTGCAGCCGGTCGGAGATCTCGCGCAGGATTTTCGCAGCGATCTGCTGCTTCGAAGGCGGCAGCGTGGCGTTGACGGCGCCGAACCAGGCGCGCGCCGCATCCACGCCCAGCGCGCTGACCTGGCCGATATGCTGGCCGGCAAGCTTCACCGCCAGCGCCTCGGGCTTCAGCCGATAGCCCTGGCAGGCGGCGCAGGGCTTGTCCGCCTGGAAGCGGCCCAGCTCCTCGCGCACCCAGGCGCTGTCGGTCTCGCGCCAGCGGCGATCCAGGTTGGTCACCACGCCCTCGAACGGTTTCTTCGTCTCGTAGGCGCGCAGCCCGTCCTGGTAGCGCATGGTCACCGTATCATCGCCGGTGCCGTACAGGATTTTTTCGCGCGCCGCCGCCGGCAGGTCCCGCCACGGCGTCTTCATGGAAACCTTCAGATGGCGCGCCAGGCTTTCCAGCGTCTGCATGTAGTACGGCGAGCTGGCATTGGCCCAGGGCGCCACCGCGCCGTCCTTCAGGCTGAGTGTTTCCTCCGGCACCACCAGGTCGGGGTCGAAGAACAGCTCCACGCCCAGCCCATCGCAGGTCGGGCAGGCGCCGTGCGGGTTGTTGAAGCTGAACAGCCGCGGCTCGATCTCGGCGATGGTGAAGCCCGAGACCGGGCAGGCGAATTTCTGGCTGAAGGTGATGCGCTCGTTGCTGTCGGCGTTCTCGGCAAAGGCGATACCGTCGGCCAGGCCCAGTGCGGTTTCGAACGAATCCGCCAGGCGCGCGGCGATGTCGGGGCGCACCACGATGCGGTCCACCACCACCTCGATATCGTGCTTGCGCTTCTTGTCGAGCGCCGGCACCTCGCCGAGTTCGTAGATCTTCCCGTCCACCTTGACGCGCTGGAAGCCGCGCGCCTGGAAATCGGCAAACTCCTTGCGGTATTCGCCCTTGCGGCCGCGCGCCACGGGCGCCAGCAGCAGAAGCCGCGTGCCTTCCGGCAGCGCCAGCACGCGGTCCACCATCTGCGACACGCTTTGCGCCTCGATCGGCAGGCCGGTGGCGGGCGAATAGGGCACGCCCACGCGCGCCCACAAAAGCCGCATGTAGTCGTGGATCTCGGTGACCGTGCCCACCGTGCTGCGCGGATTGCGGCTGGTGGTTTTCTGCTCGATCGAGATCGCGGGCGACAGGCCCTCGATGCTGTCCACGTCGGGCTTGCTCATCAGCTCCAGGAACTGCCGCGCATAGGCCGAGAGCGATTCCACGTAGCGGCGCTGGCCCTCGGCATAGATCGTGTCGAACGCGAGCGAGCTTTTGCCCGATCCCGACAGGCCGGTGATCACGGTCAGGCTGTGGCGCGGGATATCGACGTCGATGTTCTTCAGGTTGTGTTCGCGGGCGCCGCGCACGCGGATGGCGTCGTTCATTTGGGTGGTCCGGGGGCTCGGGAGGGGGGCCGTTGGCGCCTATATGGCCCTATCCGGCGCGGTGTGAACAGGGCAGGAACATTTCCGCACGCGGCTTTTGCCCTGAGCCGGCAGACCGCCTAGATTACCGGCCGGATTCCCCCTGACATCGAGGCTACGGAAAACATGGCGGGCAGCGTCAACAAGGTCATCCTGGTCGGCAATCTGGGCCGCGACCCGGAAACCCGCAACACCCAGGCGGGCGGCAAGATCGTGTCGTTCTCGGTCGCCACCAGCGAAAGCTGGAACGACAAGGCCAGCGGCGAGCGCAAGGAAAAGACCCAGTGGCACCGCATTGCGATCTTCAACGAACGCATCGGCGAGGTGGCCGAGAAATACCTGCGCAAGGGCAGCAAGGTGTACATCGAAGGCCAGCTTGAAAGCCGCAAATACACCGACAAGGACGGCCAGGAGCGCGAGGCGTTCGAGGTCGTGATCGGCCGCTTCAAGGGCGAACTCACGCTGCTGGATTCGCGCGGTGGTGACGACTCCGGCGGCCGGCGCGAATCAGCCCCTGCGCGCAGCGGCGGCGGCTGGGACCGCGGCGGCGGTGGTGGCGGCGGTGGCGGCAAGGGCGGCGGCGGCATGGACGACGACATCCCGTTCTGAGCCGACCGAAGCCGCCCCCGGCGGCACGCGCCGGACGCTCTGCATCCACATCAACCGGCCCTGCCGCCACGCTAGCCGCGGCGCCGATCCGGGGCTATGCAGGCCCGCCGATAACCCAGGGATTTCCACGTGCCCGACGACCCGCCCGCACCCCCGTCCGACGACCCGCCCGAGGCCACCCCCCCGATCACCATCGAGGAGGAAATGCGCCGGTCGTTCCTGGACTACTCCATGAGCGTGATCGTGGCCCGCGCGCTGCCCGATGTGTGCGACGGGCTGAAGCCGGTGCACCGCCGCATCCTGTTTTCGATGCACGAGAACGGCTACACGCACGACAAGCCGCACCGCAAATCGGCCCGCGTGGTCGGCGACGTCATCGGCAAATACCACCCGCACGGCGAGAGCGCGATCTACGACGCGCTGGTGCGCATGGCGCAGCCCTTCAGCATGGGATCGGTGCTGATCGACGGGCAGGGCAATTTCGGCAGCCTGGACGCCGACCCGCCGGCCGCCATGCGCTACACCGAAGCCCGCCTGTCGAAGCTGGCCGCGCACCTGCTGGGCGACATCGACCAGGACACGGTCGATTTCAACCCGAACTACGACGAGACCGAGCACGAACCGGCCGTGCTGCCGGCCGCCTTCCCGAACCTGCTGGTGAACGGCGCCGGCGGCATCGCGGTGGGCATGGCCACCAACATCCCCACGCATAATTTCACCGAGGTGATCGACGCCACGCTGGCGCTGCTGGACGACCCCGAGATCACGCTGGACGGGCTGATGGCGATCATGCCCGGCCCCGATTTCCCCACGGGCGGCGTGATATTGGGCCGCGCCGGCATCCGCTCCGCTTTCGCCACCGGCCGCGGCAGCATCGTGCTGCGCGCCCAGGCGGCGATCGAGGATTGGAAGAACAACCGCCAGGCCATCGTGATTTCCGAGGTGCCGTACCAGGTCAACAAGGCGCGCGTCCTGGAAAAGCTCGCCGAGCTGGTGCGCGGCAAGGAGATCGAGGGCATTTCCGACATCCGCGACGAAAGCGACCGGTCCGGCGTGCGGATGGTGATCGAGGTGAAGCGCGACGCCAATGCCGAGGTGGTGCTGAACCAGCTGTGGCGGCGCACGGAACTGCAAACCACCTTCGCGGTGAACACCCTGGCCCTGGTCGGTGGACGGCCGGTGCAGCTGGCGCTGAAGCAGGTGCTGGAGGAATTCGTCGCCTTCCGCGACGAGGTGATCCTGCGCCGCAGCCGCTTCCAGCTGAACAAGGCGCGCGACCGCGCGCATGCGCTGGTGGGCCTGGCGATCGCCAGCGACAACATCGATGCGGTGATCGCGCTGATCCGGTCCAGTCGGGATGCCGGAGAAGCGCGCGGAAAACTGATGGACCGTGACTGGCCGGCCGCCAACGTCGCCCCCCTGCTGGCGCTGATCGACGCCGAGGGCAATCGCATCAGCGATGCCAACACGGTACGCCTGACCGAAGCCCAGGCGCGCGCGATCCTCGATCTTCGCCTGCAGCGCCTGACCGCGCTGGAACGCGACGCGATCGAGAAGGAACTGGGCGAGCTCAGCGCACGCATCCGCGAGCTGCTCGACCTGGTGGGCAGCCAGCCGCGACGGCTGGCACTGATGCGCGCCGAGCTGGTGGAGCTGCGCGACAAATTCCCCCAGCCCCGCCGCACCGCGATCGAGGAAAGCGATGGCGAGGTCGAGGACGAAAGCCTGATCGAGCAGGCCGAGATGGTGGTGACGCTGACCCAGGGTGGGCTGATCAAGCGCGTCGCACTCGCGGCCTTCCGTGCGCAGCGCAGGGGCGGACGCGGCCGCGCCGGCATGGCGACGCGCGACGACGACGTGGTCACCCGCATCCTGGTGGCGAACACGCACCAATGGGTGCTGTTCTTCAGCAGCCGCGGCATGGCGTACCGCATGAAGGTGTGGCGCCTGCCGGAAGCGGAACCGCAGGCCAAGGGCCGCAGCCTGAAGGGTTTCCTGCCGCTGTCCGACGACGAAACCATCACCGCCGTGCTGGCGCTGCCGCTGGACGAAACGCTGTGGCCCAGCCTGCACCTGCTGTTCGCCACCAGTGAGGGCAATGTGCGGCGCAATCGCCTGAGCGACTTCGGCAATGTGCGCCAGAACGGCCTGATCGCCATGAAGCTTGCCGGCACCGACAGCCTGATCGCCGTGGTCACCTGCCGCGACGGCGATGACATCCTGCTGGCCACGCGGCGCGGCCGGGCGCTGCGCTTCCAGCTGGCCGAACAGCAGTTGCGCGTGTTCTCGGGCCGCAGCAGCGATGGCGTGCGCGGCATCAAGCTTGGCACCGGCGATGCGCTGATCGCGGCGACCACGCTGACGCATGTCGATGCCTCGGCCGCCGAGCGCACCGCCTATCTGAAGGCGGCGCCATGGAAGACCGGCGACGAGGACGAAGCGCCCTCCGATGAGGCGACCGAGGCGGTGACGCTGTCGGCCGAGCGCATGGCCGAACTGGCGGCGGCGGAGGAGTTCATCCTGACCGTCACCGAAACCGGCATGGGCAAGCGCAGCAGCGCCTACGACTATCGCGTCACCGGCCGCGGCGGGCAGGGCATCGAGAACCTCGGCGCCGGCCAGGTGGCGCGGGTCGCCGCCGTGTTCCCGGTGAAGCCCGACGACCAGGTGGTGCTGGTAACCGATGGCGGGCAGCTGATCCGCTGCCCGGTCGCCGGCGTGCGCATCACCGGGCGGCGGTCGCGCGGCGTGATCCTGTTCCGCGCGCGCGAGGACGAGCGCGTGGTCAGCGTCTTCCCCGTGCTGGGCGATGACGACGACGCCGGCGAGGTCGAAGCGGACCCCGCGCCGTGACCGTGCCGCGCATCGGCGTGTATCCCGGCACCTTCGACCCCGTGACCAACGGCCACGTGGACATCATCGGCCGCGCCGCGCGGCTTCTGGATACGTTGGTGGTGGGGGTTGCGGTCAGTGCCGGCAAGGGGCCGATGTTCGCGCTGCCCGAGCGCATCGCCATGGTCGAGCACGAGGTGGCGGGCATCGCCGCGGCCAACGGCACCCGCATCCTGGTGCAGCCGGTGGACAAGCTGCTGGTGCATTTCGTGCGCGCGGTCGGCGCGAACGTGATCATTCGCGGGCTGCGCGCCGTTTCCGACTTCGACTACGAATTCCAGATGGTCGGCATGAATGCGCGGCTCGACCCCGAGGTCGATACCGTGTTCCTGATGGCAAGCGAGAAGCACCAATTCATCGCGTCACGCCTGGTGAAGGAGATCGCGATGCTGGATGGCGACATCACGCAGTTCGTGCCGGCTTCGGTGCATGCAAGGCTGCTTGCGCGCATCGCCGAGAACCGCAAGAAAGGAGGGACCGCATGATCACTCGTCGCCGCAGGCTGGTGTTCACCAGCCTTGCCATACCCGCAGTGCTGAAGGGATTGATGATGGCCGAAGACGCCGAAGCCCAACCCACGCCCGAGAACACGCTGAACCTGGACCTGAAGGACGGGCGCGTGGTGATCGAGCTGCGCCCCGAACTGGCACCGAAGCACGTGGCACAGATCAAGACGCTGGCTTCGCGCGGCTTCTACGACAACACGCCCTTCCATCGCGTGATCGAGGGCTTCATGGCGCAGGGTGGTGATCCCACCGGCACCGGCACGGGTGGGTCGGACCTGCCGAACCTGCCGGCCGAGTTCAGCACCAGCGCCCGCTTCGTGCGTGGCACCTGCGGCATGGCGCGCAGCCAGAACCCGAACAGCGCGAACAGCCAGTTCTTCATCATGTTCGCACCCTCGCCCAGCCTGGACGGGCAGTACACGATCTGGGGCCGGGTGATTTCCGGCATGGATGCGGTGGACAAGATCAAGCGCGGCGACCAGGCCCGCAACGGCGTGGTGACCGGCCCCGATCGCGTGGTGCGGATGCGCCCGGCGGCGTAGCGGCGGGGCGGCGGCGCCTTACCGCCCCAGCATCGCCACCGCCTGCGCGATCACTTCCTGCGTGCGCGTCCACAGCGCATAGGGCGCCAAGGCGTCGCTGGGCGCCCACGCCACATCGGCGCAGTCGCCGCCGGCGCGGGCCTCGCCCCCCGCCCAGCGGGCGGCGAAATCGACCAGCGTGTAGTGGAACTGCACGCGGCCGGCCGCGTCGTGGCGGATCGCATCGATCACGTCGATCAGCATCAGCGGGCCGGCGGTGCAGCCGGTTTCCTCCTCAAGCTCGCGCCGCGCGCAGTGCTCGACGGTTTCGCCAAGCTCCTGGCCGCCGCCCGGCAGGCTCCACTCGCCCTGGCGGGGCGGCGTGGCCCTCCGGATCAGCAGCACCTGCGTGTCGCGCAGCAGCACCACGCCCACGCCGATGCGCGGATGCGCCGGGTATTCCCGGCTCAGTTGGAGGTGCCCGCCGGTGCTGCGGGCGGCGCGGCCGGGGGGGCGGCCGGAGGGGTGGGCGGCGTGGCGCGCAGCGTCTCCAGCGTGGTCAGCAGGATCGCCATCTTCCAGTCGGGCAGGCGATAGGCCCAGTTGGCCAGGCGCGCCTGCGCGTCCTTCGCTTGCGTTTCCGCCTGCTCGGCGGTGCGCATTTCCGGGCCCTGCGGCAGCTCGCCCTCGGGCCGGGCCCAGGTTACGTCGAACACCGCGTGCCGTGTGCCCTCGCGCTCCAGCACGCGGGCGGTGATGCTGGTGCCGTCGAACAGCGACCAGGCCACGCGGGACTTTTCCTCCGCGCCGTCCAGCGACGCGCGCGGCACCACGTCGTCCAGCGTCAGCCACTCCAGCGCGCGGCCCAGGTCATCGACGCGGCTGTCCTCCGCGGCAAAACCTTCCGGCGGATCGACCAGCGTGAATTTTTCTGCCGCCGGGCCATCGCGCGTCACCGTCACCGATGCATCGCCTTGCGTGGCCGTCACGCGCGCCACGCGCACCCGCTTGATGTCAAGAATGTCGCGGTCGATCCACAAGTTGCGCTCGGCGTCGACGCGCAGCGTGCCTTCGGCGAGCCAGGCCTGGGTCTCGTTCGGGCGACGCACATAGATCGCCTCGGGCAGGTTGCCGGCCATGCGCACGCGCCGGCGGCCCAGCACCGCCTCGGCGATCGTGGTGCCGGACGCATCCTTCACCGTCAGCAGCAGCGCGGTGCTGTCGGCGCTGCCCGGCTCGTCGAGATTGAGCGCCTTCAACTGCGCCGCATCGGCGGTGCGCCGTTCGGTCAGGCGCAGTTCCGTCAGGCCCGTCAGCATCTCGCGCACGCGCTGCTGCTGCACCGGATAGCCGGCGCGATCGGCCAGGCCCCAGGTGCCGTCGGTGCGGGTCAGCACCAGCGTGTCCTTGCCCTTGATTTCGATGCGCGCGGCGGATTGCAGGCGGGCCACCAGCTCGGGGAACATCAGGCTGGACTGCGCCAGCGGCGCCGTGGCGGGTGGTGCTTCGCGCAACAGCAGCACGCCCGCGCCGATCGCCGCGCCCACGGCCACGACCCCCAGCAGGGCCAGCGCCTTGGAATTCATGCCGGCGCCCGCACGTTGCGGCGCGACCGGCGCCAGAAGCCCAACGCCAGCGCGAACAGCATCACGCCCACCGGCACGGCGGCCACGTTCCACCATTGCAGCCTGGCCTTCAGCCTTTCTATGTCGCGCTTCAGGTCGAACTGCACCTGGCGCAGCTCGCGGCGGGTCTCCACGATGGTTCTGCGCGCGTCATCGATGGCGGCGCGCTGGGCGGGCGTGATCACCGCCTCGCTGGTGCGGGCGCCGCCCGGCGTGGTGCCGGTGCGGAGTTCGCGAAGGATCTTCTCGGTGTCCTCCAGCTTCTTGGTCAGCGCCTGTTCCTTCTCGCGGAACTCGCGCTCGGCGCCGCGGCGGATCGCGTCCACCGCGGTGAAGGGGCGCGCACTTTCGCCGCGCGAGCGCAGTCCGATCAGTGCGGCGGCACCCGACAGGTTGTCGGTGACGTTGACCACGAAGGCGCCGTTGTCGCTGAAGGGGGTGGCGGTCTGCTGGCCGAAGAAATCCTGCACGCGCACCCAGTAGCGATCCTCAAGCACGTCGGCATCGGCGACGACCACGATGTTCACCGGCTCGCGCGCTTCCGAAAGCCGCTCGGCGGGGGCTTCGACGCCGGCGGGCAGGTCGCCCTGGAAGGCGCTGCGAACCGGGCCGCTGATGCGGGCGGCGATGGTGTAGCGCTGGCCGCTGGGCCGGAAATTCGCCAGCAGGCGGGACGGGTTGGGCTCCTCGCGGAGCGCACTGGCGGCGATCTCGCTGGCTTCGGTTTCGCTGGTGGACAGCAGCGGCTCGAAGCGCGTGGTGGCGCCCTCGCGCGGCGCCAGGAACCCGGCCGAGGCCACGGTCACCTGGTTGAGTTCCCCCGTGGTGGGATCGGTGCGGTTGATGCCGTCGCCCTGGATGTTGAACCAGGCCACGTAGTCCACCGCCTGCACGCGATCCTGGGCGCCTGCGCGCACGCGCCAGGCGCCGCGCAGGTCGCCGACCGCGCGGTCCTTGTCGAACGCCACGCCCCAGGCGGCGAACAGTTTGTCCAGGCTGGACGACGTGTCGGATACCGGCTGGCCGCGCGGGCCGGGGCGCGCGGCCTGCGCCTCGCTGTGCGGATCGACGAACACCAGCAGCCGCCCGCCGCGCAGCACGAACTGGTCGATGGCGAACAGCGTCGCCTCGCCCAGCGCTTGCGGATGCACCACCCACAGCGTGCGGATTTCGGGCGCGATCACCTTGGCATCCACCTCGATGTCGCGCACCGAGAAGAACTGGCGGAGCTGCGTCATGGAGACCCAGGGCGGCGACGGGCGGCCGCCCATGGGGTTGCGCATCTCGCCGTTCAGCGGCAGCGCGGTCAGCACGCCGACCACCGGCTTGGGCGTGCCGGAGAGTTCGTACACCAGCCGCGTCAGGTCGTATTCCAGGAAGCGTTCGCGCTCCGGCTGGAAGAAGCCGATGGTGCGCTCGTCGTCGGTCAGGTTGCTGGCGGCCAGGCCGAAATAGACCTGCTCGCCGGACTGGTCCACGGGCACGCCCTGCAGCCCGTAGGCCAGCGCCCGGTCCTCGGCCTCGCTGAAGGGTTCGGGCTCGAACACTTCCAGCACCAGCCTGCCATTCGCCGCGGCGACATACTCGTTCAGCATGTCGCGCACACGCTCCGCGTAGGTGCCGTATTGCGGCACTTCGCGGCCCAGCCGGCGCGAGTAGTAGAAGCGCAGCGTGATGGGTTCGCGCAAGCCGGCCAGCACCTCGCGCGTGCCGGGCGCCAGCGTGAACAATTGCCGCTGCGTGAGGTCGATGCGCGCGGCCGGCGCCGCGCGCTCGGCGATGATGTTGATCGCCACGGCCAGCACGGCGGCCAGCAGAATGGCAAGCCACGGCAGGACGCGCTTCGGCGCTGGTGCAGGGGCGGGGGCGGCGGTGCTCATGCGGCCTTCTTCATCGCCACAAGCTGCGTGGTGGCGAACAGCCAGAACCCAGTGAAGGTCAGGAAGAACACGATGTCACGCAAGGAGATCACGCCGCGCACGATGCCGTTGAACCGGTCGATCAGGCTGATGCGCTTCATGGCGCCCAGCAGCTCGGGCGAAAGCGCGCCGGCGAAGAACTCCGTGATGATGGGACTGCCGAACAGCGTGAACAGGAAGCACACGGCAGCGCCCAGCACGAAGGCGATCACCTGGTTGCGGGTCAGCGCGCTCATTGCCCCGCCCACCGCCAGGAAGCAGGCGGCGACCAGCAGCGATGCCAGATACCCGGCCGCGATCACGCCGTTGTCGGGTGCCCCCAGCAGGTTCACCGTGATCACCAGCGGGAAGGTGAGCGCGAGCGCGATCGCGGCGAAGGCCAGGGCGGCCAGGAATTTTCCAAGCACGGCAGCGCCCGTGGTGATGGGCAGCGTCAGCAGCGTTTCGATCGTGCCGGCGCGCCGTTCCTCGGCCCAGAGCCGCATGGTGATGGCGGGCATCAGCAGCAGGAACAGCCAGGGGTGGAAGCTGAAGAACGGCACCAGGTCGGCCTGGCCGCGTTCGAAGAAATTGCCGGCGCTGAACGCGAGCGATCCTGCCAGCACCAGGAAGATCACGATGAACACATAGGCGACCGGGGTGGCGAAGTAGCTGCCCAGCTCACGCCTTGCGATCACCAGCGTGCCCCGCATCACGCGGCGTCCCGCAGGCTGGTGATGGACCGGAACACCTCGTCCAGCCGGCCGCGTTCGATGCGGGTTTCGTGCGCGCGCAAGCCCGCGCCGGCAAGGGCCGCGGCGACGGGGTCGGTGATCGACGCACCCAGCTTCGGCAGCACCACCAGGCCCTCCGTGCTCGGCTCCACCAGGGCCACGCCGGGCACGGCGCGCAGCACGGCGGCGGCCTGCTCGACGATGCCGGGGGCCAGGCTCAATGCCACCGCCCCCGCATAGCGGCTGCGCGCCAGCAGGCCGGCGGGCGTATCATCCGCCGCGACCTGGCCGCGCGCGATGATGGCGGCGCGGGTGCACAGCGCCTCCACCTCCTCCAGGATATGGGTCGAGATGATGATGGCCTTTTCGCTCGCGATGTTGGCGATCAGGCCTCGCACCGCGAATTTCTGGTTGGGATCCAGGCCATCGGTCGGCTCGTCGAGAATGAGCGTTTCCGGGTCGTGCATCAGCGCCGCCGCCAGGCCCACCCGGCGGCGAAAGCCTTTCGAGAGCGTTTCGATCGGGTAGCGCACCACCTCGTCGAGGTCGGTGAGCTTCAGCGCCTGCCCGACGCGGCGGGACTTCTCCGCGCCCGAGAAGCCGCGGGCGGCGGCGACGAAGCCCAGGAAACCCTGCACCGTCATGTCGGGATAGGCGGGAGCACCTTCGGGCAGGTAGCCCAGCGCACGCCGCGCCTTGATGGGGCTGGCCAGCACGTCGTGGCCGGCGATGCGCGCGGTGCCGGCGCTGGGCTGGATGAAGCCCGCCACCATGCGCATGGTGGTGGTTTTCCCGGCCCCGTTCGGCCCGAGAAATCCCAGAACCTCGCCCCGCTTCACCTGCAACGACACGTCGTCGACCACGGTGCGGTCGCCGAAAATCTTGGTCAGGCGGTCGATCTCGATCAGCGCGGTCATGCGGGTCCCGGCCACCTTGTTGCAGCGTGGCGGCGCGGGATTAAGGGGCATCTTCGCCGTTTTGCAAGCCGGGGGGCGGGAACAGTTCCAGCAGCACGGCCGCGGCGGGCGGCATCGTTGCGGCGGCGTCACGCGCCCGCGCCAGCAAATCGGCATGTGCGGCCGTGTCCAGCAGCCGGAACCCCATGGCGCCCGATTGCCGCGTGCCCAGTGCGTCGCCGGGGCCGCGCAGCGTGAAATCGGCCTCGGCGATGGCAAACCCGTCCTCGGTGTCGCACAGCACTTTTAGGCGGGCCAGCGAAGCCTCGTTCGCCGTGTTGCCGTGCAGCAGCAGGCAGGCGCCCGGTTGCCCCCCGCGCCCCACGCGCCCGCGCAGCTGGTGCAGCTGCGACAGGCCGAAATTCTCCGCGCCCTCGATCACCATGACGGATGCGTCGGGCACATCGACGCCGACCTCGATCACCGTGGTGGCGACCAGCACGCGGAAGCCGCCATCGCGGAAGGCCTGCATGGTGGCGTCCTTGTCACGCGGCTTCATGCGGCCGTGCAGCAGCGCCACCTGGCCGGGCAGGCGCGTGGTGAGGGCGGCGAAGCGGGCCTCGGCGGCGGCGGCGCCTTCGGAATCCTTCTCGCCGATCAGCGGGCAGACCCAGAAGAATTTCTCGCCCTGGCGCACGCGGGCATCGACGCGCGCCAGCACGCGGTCCAGCTCGGCCATCGGCAGCATGCGTGTGGTCACCGGCGCGCGGCCGGGCGGCTTGTGGCGGATGCGGCTCACTTCCACCTCGCCCCACAGCGTCAGCAGCAGGGTGCGCGGGATGGGGGTGGCGGTCATCACCAGCACGTGCGGGGCCGGCCCATCCTCGCTGCCGGCAAGCCGCTGGTGCACGCCGAAGCGGTGGCCTTCATCCACCACCGCCAGCGCCAGGTCGCGGAACGCCACGCCGGCCGAAAGCAGCGCATGCGTGCCGATCACGATGGCGGCGTCGCCCGAGCCGATGCGGGCCAGGATGCGCTCGCGCGCGGCCCCCTTGTCGCGGCCGGTCAGCACCGCATGCCCCACGCCGGCGGCATCGGCCAGCCGGCCGATGGTTGCCGCGTGCTGGCGGGCCAGGATTTCCGTGGGCGCCATCAGCGCGGCCTGCGCCCCCGCCTCGGCCGCGCGCAGCATGGCCAGCGTCGCCACCAGGGTCTTGCCGCTGCCCACATCGCCCTGCAGCAGCCTGCGCATGCGCGCGGCGCGGCCCAGGTCCGCGTCGATCTCGTCCAGTGCGCCCTGCTGGTCCGGCGTCAGCGCATGGCCGAATTTCTCCAGCGCCCGGGCGCGCAACGCGCCATCGCCCAGCAGGGGCGTGGCGGGGCGCGCCTGCATGCGCGCGCGCACCGCGGCGAAATGGAGCTGCCCCGCCAGCGCCTCGTCATAGGCGAGCCTGGCGCGGGCCCGCTCGGCCAGAATTTCCGGCTCGCCCGGGGTGGGCGCGTGCAGCAGCCGCAGCGCCGCCTGCCAGGCGGGAAAGCGCTCGGCGGCCTGCGTGGCCGCGTCGATCCATTCCGGCAGATCCGGTGCCCGCGCCAGGGCGGCGCGCGTGGCCTTCAGCATCACCTTGGCGAACAGCCCGGCGGTCAGCGGATAGACCGGCTCCAGCACCGGCAGCTCGGCGGCACGGTCGGGGGCCAGGATGTGGTCCGGATGCGGCATCTGCAGCTTGCCCTGGTAGGCCTCGATGCGGCCCGAAACGATGCGGCGCTGGCCCATTGGCAGTTGTTTTGCAATCCACTCCTCGCGCCCGCCGAAGAACAGGATGTCGATCAGCGCCGGGCCGTCCCGGCCCACGATGCGCCAGGGCTGGCGCGGACTGGCGGGGGGGCGCACGCCGATGATCTCGATTTCGGCGGTCGCCACCTGGCCCTCGCGGGCGCTGGCCAGGGGGCGCAACCGGCGGTCGATCACCCCCGTGGGCAGGGTGAACAGCAGGTCCAGCACGCGGCTTCCCCCGGCCACGCGCGCGACCAGCGGGGCCACGCGCGGGCCGACGCCGGGCAGGGTTTCCAGCGACGCGAACAACGGGAAAAGGATCGCCGGACGATTCACGCGATTATCGGACTCGGCACGGGCTGACACGGGGCACGACCCCGCCTATACCACCGCAGCCGTGACGTCCCCTGCAGACCGCGACGCCGAAGCCGCCGCCCCCGACCCGCTCGACAGCCGCCGCCGGCGCCTGCTGTACCGGTCCCGGCTGCGCGGCACGCACGAGAACGACCTGCTGCTGGGGCGATTCGCGGCGGACTCCCTGCCGGCCATGGATGTGCCGGAGCTCGACGCCTGGGAGGCACTGCTGGAATTGCCCGATGTGGACCTGTTCGACTGGATTTCGGGCCGCAGCGCCGTGCCGGCGGCGCATGATTCGCCCATGCTGCGCCGGCTGATCGCGCACGCAACCGGGGCCGCGCGATGACTGCTTCGCGGCTCACGCTGGCCGGCGTGCCGGAGGGTTTTGACGCGCTGCTGCTGGTCCGCGCCCGCGCCGAAACGCCACAGGCCATGCTGCACGTGACGCGCGACGATGCGCGCATGGCGCGCCTGGCCGATGCGCTGGCCTTCTTCGCCCCCGCCGTGCCCGTGATCCAGTTCCCGGCCTGGGACTGCCTGCCGTACGACCGGGTCGGCCCGAACCCGGAAATCACCGCCCGCCGCGTCGCCACGCTGGCGCGCCTGGCCGATGGCGTGCCGCCGGGCGTGATCGTGCTGACCACGGTCAATGCCATCAGCCAGAAAGTGCCGCCGACTGCCACCTTTGCCGGAAGTTCCCTGGCGGTGGCCAAAGGCAAGCCGCTGGCCCCGGCCACGTTGACCACCTTCCTGGACGCGCACGGCTATGCCCGCGCCGGCCAGGTGATGGAACCCGGCGAATACGCGGTGCGCGGCGGGCTGATCGACCTTTGGCCGGCCGGGCGGGACGAACCGGTGCGGCTCGACTTCTTCGGCGACGACGTCGATGCCATCCGCCCCTTCGATCCGGTTTCCCAGCGCAGCAGCGGTGCCGTCGACCGGCTCGACCTGCGCCCGGTCAGCGAATTGCCGCTGGACGATGCGGGCGTGGCGCGCTTCCGCGCGGCCTGGCGCGACCTGTTCGGCACCAACGCCACGTCCGACCCGCTCTATCTCGCCATCAGCGAGCGACGGCGCCTGGGCGGCATGGAGCACTGGGTGGCGCTGTTCCACGACCGCATGGCCACGCTGCTGGACTACCTGCCTGGTGCTGCCGTGAGCTTCGACCACGAGGCCGATGCCGTGCTGGACACCCGGTTTGAAACCGTCGCCGAGCATTTCGAAGCCCGCCGCGCCGGCCAGGTGGCCCAGGCGGTGGAGGGTGAAACCCCCTATCGCCCCGTGCCGCCCGACCGGCTCTACCTCAACGCGCGCAGCTGGGCCGCCATGCTGGAAGGCCACGCCACCACGCGCTTCACGCCCTTCGCCAAGGCGGAAGGCCAGGGCGCCGATGTGGTCGATGCCGGCGGCCGGCCGGGGCGCCTGTTCAACGAGGTGCGCGCCCAGGGTGGCAACGTGTTCGCAGCCAGCGCCGAGCATGCCGGCGCGCTGCTGAAGCAAGGGCGCCGCGTGGTGATCGCCGCCTGGACCGGCGGGTCGCGCGAGCGGCTCGCGCATCTGTTCGCCGAGCACGGCTTCTCGGCCGCGGAACCTGTCGCCACGCACGCCGACGTGCAGCGCCTGGCGCCGGGCAAGGTGGGCCTGGCGGTGCTGGCGCTGGAGCGCGGCTTCGTCACCGACGACCTGGCCGTGATCGGCGAGCAGGACATTCTTGGCGAGCGCATCGCCCGGCCGCAGCGCCGCCGCAAGCGCGCCGAGGAGTTCATCGCCGAGGCCACCGAACTGGCCGAGGACGACCTGGTGGTGCACATCGACCATGGCATCGGCCGCTTCGCCGGCCTGGTCACGCTGGATGTCGCCGGCGCCCCGCATGACTGCCTGAAGATCCTGTACGACGGCGACGACCGGCTGTTCGTGCCGGTCGAGAACATCGAGGTGCTGAGCCGCTACGGCAGCGAGCAGCACGGCGTGGGCCTGGACAAGCTTGGCGGGGCTTCGTGGCAGGCGCGCAAGGCGCGCATGAAGACCCGCATCCGCGAAATGGCGGCCGAGCTGATCCGAATCGCCGCCGAACGCCAGGTGAAGGACGCGCCGCTGATGGCCCCGCCGGAGGGGCTGTGGGACGAGTTCTGCGCAAAATTCCCGTTTGCCGAGACCGAGGACCAGGCCCGCGCCATCGCCGACGTGCTGGAGGATTTTTCAAGCGGCAAGCCGATGGATCGGCTGATCTGCGGCGACGTCGGTTTCGGGAAAACCGAAGTGGCGCTGCGCGCCGCGTTCGTCGCCGCCATGAGCGGCGCGCAGGTGGCCGTTGTGGTGCCCACCACGCTGCTGGCGCGCCAGCACTTCCGCGTGTTCAGCGAGCGGTTCGCTGGCCTGCCGCTGAAGGTCGCGCAGCTCTCTCGCATGGTGCCCGCCAAGGAAGCGGCTGCCGTGAAGGCGGGGCTGGCCGATGGCAGCGTCAACATCGTGATCGGCACGCATGCGCTGCTGGCCAAGGGCATCGCCTTCGACAATCTGGGCCTGCTGGTGGTCGATGAGGAGCAGCATTTCGGCGTCGCGCACAAGGAGCGGCTGAAGGCGCTGAAGGCCGATGTGCATGTGCTGACACTCACCGCCACGCCCATCCCGCGCACGCTGCAACTGGCACTGACCGGTGTGCGCGAAATGAGCCTGATCGCCACGCCCCCGGTCGATCGCCTGGCGGTGCGCACCTTCATCACGCCCTACGACGCCGTGGTGCTGCGCGAGGCCTTGAAGCGCGAGCGCTTCCGCGGCGGCCAGGTGTTCTACGTCGCGCCCCGCATCGAGGATTTGCCCAGGGTCGCCGATCGGCTGCGTGAACTGGCCCCCGAGGCGAAGCTGGCGGTGGCGCACGGGCGGCTCGCACCCACCGAACTCGAGCGCGTGATGACGGCGTTCGGCGACGGCCAGTACGACATCCTGCTCTCGACCAACATCGTGGAAAGCGGGCTCGACATGCCGCGGGTCAACACGCTGGTGATCCATCGCGCCGACATGTTCGGCCTGTCGCAGCTGTACCAGCTGCGCGGCCGCGTGGGGCGCGGAAAACTGCGCGGCTATGCGTACCTGACCACGCCCGCCGACCGCAAGCTGGCGGCCAGTGCCGCCAAGCGCCTGGAGGTGATGCAGACGCTGGATACGCTGGGCGCCGGCTTCTCCTTGGCCAGTCACGACCTCGATATCCGCGGCGCCGGCAACCTGCTGGGCGACGAGCAGTCGGGCCATATCCGCGAGGTCGGCATCGAGCTCTACCAGCAGATGCTGGAGGACGCGGTGGCCGAGGCGCGCCGCGGCAAGGGCGCGGCTGCCAGCGAGGATTCCTGGTCGCCCAGCATCAACCTGGGCATGCCGGTGCTGATCCCGGAGAGCTACGTACGCGACCTGGCGGTGCGGCTGGGCCTGTATCGGCGCATCGGCAACCTGGCGACCGACGCCGAAACGGATGCCTTTGCCGCCGAGCTTGCCGACCGCTTCGGCCCGGTGCCCGAGGAAGTGCGCAACCTGCTGGACGTGGTCGGCATCAAGCGGCTGTGCCGCGCCGCCGGCGTGGAGCGGCTGGAGGCCGGGCCGAAGGGCGCGGTGATCGCTTTCCGCAGGAACAGTTTCGCCAACCCGCAGGGCCTGGTGCGCTGGCTGGGCGGGCAGGGAGGCCTGGCCAAGCTGCGCCCCGATCATCGGCTGGTGGTGGTGCGCGACCTGGAAAGCCCGGCCGCGCGGCTGCGCACGGTGAAGGACGCGCTGGGCCAGCTGGCGGGCGTGGCGGCGCAGGCGCTGGCGGCGTAAGGGGGGGCAAGGCCCTCACGCCTCTGTCCCTCTCCCATTGCATGGGAGAGGGGACCCTGTTGATGCAGCCGACAGAGAGTACCAATAGCGTAGGGTGCCGGGGCCGCGGTTCCCTCTCCCATGCAATGGGAGAGGGACAGGGTGAGGGTGCTTGCGGGCCGCCGCGCGGCGCTATCCCCCCGCCACCTCCAGCGCCGCCACATCGAACAGGCGGGAGATCACCTCGGCCTCCTGCGCGCCGGAAATCGCGTGCCGGCCGGACAGGATCAGGCACGGCACGCCGTTGATGCCCATGCGGTGCGCGCGCAGGTTTTCCGCCTGCACCGCCTCGGCCTCCTCGCTGCCGGCCAGGAAGCTCTCGGCGGCGGCGCGGGACAGGCCCAAGCCGGCGGCCAGGTCGGCCAGCACGGGGCGCGCGCCGATGTCGCGGCCTTCGGTGAAGAAGGCGCTGAACACCAGCTCGGCCGCCTCGCGGCCCAGCTCCTCGCGCGCGGCCAGGCGCACCAGGCGGTGCGCGTCGATGCTGCTGGGGGTGCGGCCGATCAGGTCGAAGCGGAAGGCAATGCCCTCGGCGCGGCCGACCTCGGTGATGGCGGCATGCAGCCGGCGCGCGCGGTCCTCGGCGCCGAACTTGCGCAGCAGGTACTCGCCGCGCGGCATGCCGCCGCCCGGCATTTCCGGGTTCAGCAGGAACGGCCGCAGCGTCAGGTCAAGCCGGATATCGGGCCTTCGCGTCAACGCCCGGTCCAGCCGGCGCAGCCCGATGAAGCACCACGGGCACACCAGGTCGAACACCAGCTCGGCCGGCAGGCGCGTGGGCGGGCGCAGCACCATGTTCATGCGGCAACGCTACTCCCGCCGCCGCCCGTTAACCAAGCCCGCCATCTGCCGTTGCGCAACAACCGTCCGTTAAGCCGGCCCGTGCTCTCTACGTAGCGGTCGGCAATTGAGGAGTGGCCAATGCAAGCCATCGCTCGCATGCGCGTGGGCACGCGCATCTATACCCTGATCGCCAGCGTCGTGCTGGTCGCGCTGATCGCGGTGGGCACCTTCATGATGGCGCTTGCCGATTATCGGCGCGTGCAGGCCGAAGCCGACCGCACCGCCGCCATGACCATGATCACCGAGCGGATGAACGGCCTGGTCTATGCCGTGGTGATGGACAGCCGCGGCATCTACATGGCGAGGAATGAGGCCGAGGTCAGGCGCTTCGGCGACGGCATGACGCGCTTCCTGGACCGCCTGGTGACCGATGCCGCGGCGCTGGGCGCGCTGGCCCCGGCCGAGCTGGCCGCCCCGCTGGCGGCGATCACCAAGGGCACCCAGGACTTCCACGCGCTGCGCACCGAGATGTACCGCCGCGGCCTGGCCGACGGCGCGGCCGCCGCCAGCGCGATCGGCAACAACGAAGCCAACCGTGCCAATCGCGCCGCCTACAACAAGGCGCTGGACGACTTCGCGCGGCTGCTGGAAGCCCGCAAGACCGCGTTGGACGCGGCCATGGCGGCGGCTTCCATGCGTGTGCAGTGGACCGTCACGCTGGGCATGGTCGCGGCCCTGCTGCTGATCGGCGGGATCGCCGTGGTGGTGGTGCGCCGGTCGATCGTGCGCCCGCTGGTCCAGGTCAGCGCGGCGCTGCACGCCATGGCCGATGGCCGCACCGACATCGCCATTCCCGCCGCCAACCCGCATGACGAGATCGGCACCATGGCACAGGCGGCCGAAATCTTCCGGCGCGCGTTGACGCAGAATGCCGAGCTGTCGGCCGCGGCGGGTACCGACGCCGCCGCCAAGGCCGCCGCGGCGGCAAGCCTGTCCGACGCGGTCGGCGGCTTCGGTCAGGACATCACGCGCCTGCTGGCCGGGCTGGAAGCGCAGTCGGCACGGATCGACGAGTCCGCGCGCGCGCTGCGCCTGGTGGCCGACGACGCGGCCGGCTCGGGCGAGGCGGTGGCCGGCGCCGCCGGCCACGCCAGCGGCAATGTCGCGACCGTTGCCGCCGCCGCCGAGCAACTGGCCGCCAGCGTGGCCGAAATCGCCCGCCAGGTGACCGAAAGCAGCACCGTGGTGAACCAGGCGGTCAGCCAGGCCCAGGCCACCAACGCCACCATGGAAGGCCTGGCCGACACCGCCAATCGCATCGGCGACGTCGTGCGGCTGATCGCCGACATTGCCGGGCAGACCAACCTGCTGGCGCTGAACGCCACGATCGAGGCGGCGCGGGCGGGCGAAGCCGGCAAGGGCTTCGCCGTGGTCGCCGGCGAGGTGAAAAGCCTGGCCGGCCAGACCGCCAAGGCAACTGAGGAAATCTCCAGCCAGGTCGCGGCGATCCAGCAGGGCACCGGCGCCGCCGTTGCCGCAATCCAGGCGATCGGCACGGTGATCGGCCAGGTCTCCGGCATCGCCACCGCCATCGCCAGCGCCGTCGAGCAGCAGGAAAGTGCGACGCGCGAGATCGCGCGCAACGTCAACGAGGCGGCGCGGGGCACCACCGAGGTCAAGGACCGCATGGACGGCGTGCTGAACGCCGCGGTGGCCGCGCGCGCCCAGGCAAGTCAGCTGCAGGCGGCGGCGCAGGGTCTGGCCGAACGCCGCGGCGAGCTGCGCGAAGGGGTCGATGCCTTCCTGGCGCGCATCAGGCGAAGCTGAGCGACAGCGGGCTCAGCGGCAGCTCTGGTCGGTCAGCAGGCTGATCGCGCTTTCGAACAGCACCACCAGGTCGTCCATGGCGTTCACCATGTCGAGCGGGTCGGGCGTCTGGCTGGCGCGGCGGGCGGCGGCCAGCGCCTCGGCCACGCCGGCGCCGCCGGCGGGGCAGTCGCAGGTCGCCAGCTGGAACTCGGCCTCGTTCAGGTTGCGCGCCGCCCGGCGCAGGTGGATCTGCGCGTCCTGCATGGTGGTGGCGCGCGACGCCAGCTCGATCTGGCCCGCGACCTCGGTCACAAGCTCCGGCAGCAGCGCCGATTCGCAGGCCCGCGACGGGCTCGCGAAACCCAGGAAAAGCAAAAGGAAAGCCGCAGCCGACAGGCGGGAAGGGCGCATGGCGCGACAGGGAACAGGCTTCACACTGCCCTGGCAAGCGCCGCCAGCATGGCGTGGCCGTGGCCCAGCGGCAGCGCATAGTGCCCGGCGTCCGGCACGATGCGGATGCTGGCATGCGGCAGTGCCGCGAACGCCGCCGCGCAACCCGGCGGCACCATGCTGTCGGCGCCGCCCTGCCAGACCAGCACCGGCGCCGTGACTTTCTCCAGCGCGAAGCCCCAGGGCCTGGCGAGCAGCACCGCATCGTGCACCGCGCCCGCGACACCGGGGCTGAGACCGTGCCGCCAGGCGGCAAGCAGCAGCGTGGTGGTTTCCGGGTTCAGGGCGGCGCGATCGCTCTCGGGCAGGAGGTGCCCGAAAAGATGCGCGTGCCGGGCCAGGCCCGGGCGCACCACCAGGCGTGCCGTCGCCAGCACGAAGGCGGCCAGCCGCGGATGCCGGCCCAGCCGGAACAGGTGGCGCACCGCGCCGTCGCTGGCCGCAGCCGTGTCCGGCGGCGGCACCGGGTTCACCAGCGCCACGGCCGCCACGCGGGCCGGCAGCGCGGCCGCAAGCGCCAGCGCATAGGGGGCGCCGCCCGACACGCCCGCCACGCAGAAGCGCGCGATGCCCAACGCATCCACCAGCACGGCCACATCCCCCGCCCAGTCCAGCAGGCTGCCGGCTTGTCGTGGCGTGGACTGCCCATAGCCCGGCCGATCAGGCGCGATCAGCCAGGCCGGCGGGTCGCGCAGCAGCCTCGCCTCGTCGCCGCTGCCGGGCCAGCCATGGCAGTACAGCACCGGCGGCGCCGCCCGGTCGCCATGCAGCGTGAAGCCCAGCGTGCGGCCATCAGGCAGCGGAAGTGTCGTTGCCATGCGGCCTGCTGCTATACGCCCGGCATGATCAGGATCACGCCGGCCATCGCGCTGGACGACGCCGAGCTGCACGAGGATTTCCTGCGGGCCTCGGGCGCCGGCGGGCAGAACATCCAGAAGGTTGAAACCGCGGTGCAGCTGCGCTTCGACGTGCGCCATTCGCCCAGCCTGCCGGAGGGCGTGCGGACGCGGCTGGAACGCCTGGCCGGACGGCGGCTGACCAAGGATGGCGTGCTGGTGATCACCGCGCAGCGCCACCGCACGCGCGAACGCAACCGCGCCGATGCGCTGGAGCGCCTGGTGGCGCTGATCCGGGAAGCCGCCGTGCCGCCGCCGCCGCCGCGTCGCCCGACCCGGCCCGGCAAGGCAGCGCGGGCGAGGCGCATGGACGGCAAGACGCGCCGCGCCGGCGTGAAGGCGATGCGGGCGCGCCCGGCCGACGAGTAGCGCGGCTTGCGCGCGAGGAACGATTGGATACCATTACGTCAGGGTGCGGTCGCAGAACCGCAGTACGCCAGAACCGGGGCACATCGAACGGGAGCCGGAACCATGCTGAGCCGTCGCGGCCTGGCCGCCACCGCCGTCGCCACCGCAATCGTACCGCGACCCGCCCGCGCCAACACGAAGGAGCTGCGGTTCCGGCTGGTCGAGGACCCGGAAATGCTGTGGGGCGGGCAAAGCGTCTCGCTCACCGTCAACACCGTGATCGCCACGTATCTCGTCGAGCGCCTGGTGTACCTGGGCACCGATGGCACGCCGCAGCCCTGGCTTGCCGAAAGCTGGAGTTTTTCCGAGGACGCGAAGCAGATCACCTTCCGCCTGCGCGGCGGCGTGAAATTCCACGACGGCACCGACCTTGATTCGGCCGCAGTGAAATTCCAGTTCGACACCATCCTGGATCCTGCGCGCGCCTCGCCGGTGCGGCCGATCGTGGCCGCGCTGGACAGCGTCGATGCGCTCGATCCGCTGAGCGTGCGGTTCAATTTCAGCCGCCCCTTCGCGCCGTTCATGACGATCATCGGCGGCGGCGCCTATGGCATCAACTCGCCGGCCGCGGTGCAGCGGCTTGGCCGGCAATATGGCCGCCGCCCGGTCGGCACCGGCCCTTATCGCTTCGTCAGCTGGACGCCGGGCAGCGAGATCGTGCTGGAGCGCAACCCGACCTTCCGGCAGCTGCGCGCCGATGCGCTGAACAAGGGGGCACCATACGCCGATCGCATCACGCTGTCGGTGATCCCGGAGGAAGGGGTGGCGTTCTCGGCGTTGATGACGCGCGAATTGTCGGCGGCGGAACTCCAGACCGACACGGTCGAGCGGCTGTCGCGCGACCGCAATTTCAGGATCGTGATCGACGAGAACGCGAAGAACCTGAGCTTCCTGGAATTCGCCTTCCGGGCACCCTTCGATGACCCGCGCATGCGCGAAGCCGTGACCGCTGCGATCGACCGCGCCGCGGTGGTGCGCGCGGCCTATGCCGGCTACGCCGTGGAGGTGGCCGGCCCGATGGCGCGCGGCATTCCCGGCTACGACGAAGCGGTGGCACGGGAATTCGGCATCGGCTTCGACCGGGCCCGGGCGCGCGCCCTGCTGGCGGAGCTGGGCTGGGCCGATCCGGGCCGGCGCGGCGTGCTGAGCAAGGACGGGCGGGACGCGCGCTTCCAGCTGCGCAGCTACGCCAACCCCGCGGCCGAGCGTGCGCTGGCCGTGATCCAGCAGAACCTGGCCGAGGTCGGCATCCAGGTTTCGATCACCACCTCGGATTGGGGCAGCTTCTATCCCAGCCTGCTGCGCGACGGCTGGGACATCAACTTCATGCGCTGGACCAGTTCCGATCCGTTCGTGCTGGTGCAGCTGTTCCGCCATCCCGGCCATCGCCGCGCGCTGCCGAAATTCGATGGGCTCGATGACGCGCTGGCGGGCGTGGAAACCACGCTCGATCCCGCCAGGCGTCAGGTGTTCGTGAGCGAAGCGCAGAAGCTGCTGCTGCTGAACCGCGCCATCGCGCCGCTGCTGACCAACCACAACCTGGTGATCACCCAGGCGGCGCTGCAGAACTACGTGCCGGACGCGCTGAACCTGATCCGGCCCGGCGACCTCAGGATGGCCAACTGGTAGCGACCGACTGGCAGCGGGGCCCCGATGGGCGGCTACATCCTGCGTCGCGTGCTGCTGGCCATTCCCGTCGTGGTCGGCATCCTGCTGCTGACCTTCCTGATCCGCGCGGTGATCCCGACCGATGCGGTCACCGCCATGTATGAAGGCCAGATCACCGACCAGGAGGCCGAGGCCACCACCGCGCTGATCCGCGCGAAATTCCACCTGGACCAGCCCTGGTTCGTGCAGTTCGGCTACTACGTGCGCGACGTGCTGTCGGGCGACCTGGGTGAATCCGTGCGGCTGCGCCGCCCGGTCGCCGAGGAGATCGGCTACCGCTACGTCAACACGCTGATCCTGACCGGGGCGGCGCTGCTGATCGGCATCGTTGTCGGCGTGCCGGCCGGCATCATCGCGGCCGCGCGCAAGGATACCTGGATGGATGTGACGGCCATGACCGTGGGGCTGCTTGGCATCTCGATGCCGGCCTTCTTCTTTGGCCTGGTGCTGATCCTGGTGTTCGCGGTCTGGCTTGAACTTTTGCCGGTGGTGCCGCGGGGCGGTGCCGCGCTGCTGCTGCCCGCACTCACGCTCGGGCTGATCGAGGCAGCCCCCCTGTCGCGGCTCGCGCGCTCCGGCATGATCGAGATGCTGCGGCGCGACCATATCCGCGCCGCCCGCGCCCGCGGCACCAGCGAGTTCACGGTGATCATGCGCCACGCGCTGCCCGGCACGCTGCTTGCGATCCTGACCGTGGTGGGCCTGCAGTTCGGCCAGCTGCTGGGCGGCGCCTTCATCATCGAGGTCATCTTCGGCTGGCGCGGCATTGGCGAGCTCGCGGTCAAGGCCATCCAGTGGCGCGATTTCGCGCTGACCCAGGCCATCATCCTGGTCAGCGCCGGCAGCTACGTGGCGATCAACCTGGTGCTGGACATCCTGTACGTCTGGGTCGATCCGCGCGTGGATTTTTCCCGCGCATGACGGCACGCCCATGACAGCACTGGCCGTGCCGCACAGCGAATCCCGCCTGGCCTGGGCGCTGGGCCGGCTGGTGCGGCACCGGTCGGCGCGGATCGGGGGCGCGATCCTGGCGGTGATCCTGGTGTGTGCCGCCTTCGCGCCCTGGCTCGCGCCGTACGACCCCATGGCGCTGGATACGCTGGCGCGGCTCGCCACCCCCAGCGCAAAACACTGGCTGGGCACCGACGAGGTGGGCCGCGATCTCGCCAGCCGGCTGATCCATGGCGCGCGGTATTTTGTGATGATCTGCGTGATCGTCACCGCCATCTCGGCCAGCATCGGCACGGTGCTGGGGCTGATCGCCGGCGCCGGCCCGCTGATCGCCGATGCCGTGATCATGCGCTTCGTCGATGTGCTGCTGGCCTTTCCCACCATCCTGCTGGTGCTGGCGGTCATCGCCATCCTTGGCCCCAGCCTTGCCACCGCCATGGTCGCGGTGGGGGTCGGTGGCATTCCGGGCTATGCGCGGCTGATCCGCAGCGCGGCACTGACCGTGCGGCGCGAGGAATACGTGGAAGCCGCGCGCGCGCTGGGGGCTTCGGAACTGCGCATCATCTTCGGCACGGTGCTGCCCAACATCGTCTCGCCGCTGATCGTGTATGTCAGCTACGCCATGCCGCTGGCCGCGCTGGCGGCGGCGGCCCTGTCGTTCCTGGGCCTGGGCGCGCAGCCGCCCACGCCGGAATGGGGCGCCATGCTGGTGAATGCACGCAGCTTCCTGTTCACCGCCTGGTGGGCGGTGGCAGCACCTGGCCTTGCGATCTTCGCCGCCATCCTGGCGCTGAACCTGCTGGGCAATGGGCTGCGCGACGTGCTGGACCCGCGTGACGTCTGATCCGCTGCTGTCGGTGCGCGAGCTCCGCACGCATTTCCTCACCCGCCGCGGCATCCTGCGCGCGGTGGATGGGGTCGATCTCGATCTCGCGGCGGGACAGGTGCTGGGGCTGGTCGGCGAAAGCGGCTGCGGCAAGACCGTGCTGGCGCTTTCGCTGCTGCGGCTGATCGAGCCGCCAGGGCGGATCGTGGCCGGCAGCGTGCGCTTCGACGGCGCCGACGTGCTGGCGATGGGCACGCGCGAGCTCACGCGGCTGCGCGGCCGCGGCATGGGCATGATCTTCCAGCAGCCGAAAACCAGCCTTGACCCCATCATGCGCATCGGCCGGCAGATTGCCGAGCCGCTGGTGCGGGACGGCATGCGTGGCAAGGCGGCGCGGCGCGAGGCGATCGGGCTGCTGGAAGCGGTCCGCATCCCGGCGCCCGAGCAGAAGGCGAACGCCTATCCGCACGAGCTTTCCGGCGGCCAGGCGCAGCGCGTGATGATCGCGATCGCGCTTGCGCTCAAGCCGCGCCTGCTGGTGGCGGACGAACCCACCACGTCGCTGGACGTGACGGTGCAGGCGCAAATTCTTGCGCTGCTGCGCGAACGCTGCCGGGCGCTGGGCACGGCGCTGATCCTGGTCACGCACGACATGGGCGTTGTGGCGCAACTGGCCGACCGCGTGGCCGTGATGTACGCGGGCCGCGTGGTGGAGCAGGCGCCGGTGCGCACGCTGTTTGCCGCGCCCGCGCATCCCTACACGCGGGGCCTGCTGCGGTCGGTTCCGGTGCTGGGCGCGCGGGCCGATCGGCTGGCGGCGATCGAAGGCGGCATTCCCGATCTCGCACGCCCCATTCCCGGCTGCGCCTTCGCGCCCCGCTGCATCGAGCGCGCGGGACTTCCGCGTTGCGGTACCGAGGCGCCGGTGCCGATCACGCTCGGTGCGGCGCACAGTGCGCGCTGCTGGCGCCTGGGCGCCGCATGAGCCTGCTGCTGGCCGAGCACCTCAGCGTGCGCTACCCGGTGCGTGCCGGCGTGCTGCAACGGCCCAGCGCCTGGATCAGGGCGGTGGATGGCGTCGATCTCGTGCTGGACGCCGGCGAGACGCTCGGCCTGGTGGGGGAATCCGGCAGCGGCAAGTCCACGCTGGGCCGCGCGCTGATCGCGCTGCGCCGGCCCGATGCGGGGCAGGTGGTGTTCGACGGCATCGACGTGCTGGCGCTCGACACCGGCGCGCTGAAGAAGCTGCGGCGAAGAATGCAGATCGTGTTCCAGGACCCCAATGCCTCGCTCGATCCAAGGCGCACGGTGGGTGGTTCGGTGCGCATGGGGCTTGACCTGCACGGTATCGGCGATCGGCGTGGCCGGGACGCGCAGGTCGAGGCCATGCTGCTTCGCGTGGGGCTGCGGCCGGAACATGCCAACCGTTTCCCGCACGAATTCAGCGGCGGCCAGCGCCAGCGCATCGGCATCGCGCGCGCGCTGATCCTGGAACCGTCGCTGCTGGTCTGCGACGAGGCGGTGAGCGCGCTGGATGTGTCGGTGCAGGCGCAGATCCTGAACCTGCTGCGCGATCTTCAGGCCGAGCGCGGCCTGGCCATGCTGTTCATCTCGCACAACCTGGCGGTGGTGGAGTACATGGCCGACCGCATCGCGGTGATGTACGCGGGCCGCATCGTGGAAACCGCGCCGCGCGCCGAACTTTTCACGCGCCCGCTGCACCCCTATACGCGGGCATTGCTGGCGGCGGTGCCGGTGCCCGACCCCGCGCGCGCGGCCCCGCCGGTGCCGCCGCTGGGCGAGCCGCCCGACCCCGCCAACCTGCCCAGCGGCTGCCGCTTCCAGAGCCGCTGCCCCATCGCCATGCCGGCCTGCGCCGAAGCCGAGCCGCGTCTTGCCGAAGCCGCCCCCGGCCATTACGCCGCCTGCTGGGCTGCCTGACCCAACGCACGGAGACGCCGCACGTGATGGACCTCGATCGCCGCCTGCTGGAAAACCGCATCGACCGGCTGCTGGAGCCATGGCGCGGCCGCGCCGTGCCCGGCATGACCGTGGGCGTGCTGCAAGGTGGCACCTTGCTTGCGCATCGCCATGCGGGCCTGGCCAGCCTGGAACTGGGCGTGCCGATCGGCCCAGACACCTGCTTCCGCATCGCATCCGTCAGCAAGCAGTTCACCTGTGCCGCGGTGCTGCTGCTGGCCGAGCGTGGGCTGCTGGACGTGGCGGCCACGGCGCGGTCGCTGGTGCCGGAACTGCCCGACGCCTATGCCGAGGTCACGGTCGCCACCCTGATGCACAACACCAGCGGCATCCGCGACATGCTGGAGATCATCCGGCACGGCGGCGGCGACCTGGCCACGCCGATCACGGCCCAGGACCTGCTGGACGGCATCTGCCGCCAGCGCACGCTCAACTTCGCGCCGGGCAGCCGGTATCTTTACAGCAACAGCAACTTCTTCCTGCTGGGCCTGATCGTCGAGCGGCTGTCGGGCGTGACGCTTGAAGCCTTCCTGGAGGCCGAGATCTTTGGCCCGCTCGGCATGGCGGGCACGCGGCACACGCCGAACCTGTCCGTGGCCATCCCGAACCTCGCCACCGGCTACCTGGCCAGCGGCGAGACCTTCATCCGCGGCCCGCACGCCTTCCCGCTGGGCGGCGAGGGGGGCCTGGTGTCGTGCGTCACCGATCTTGCGATCTGGGCGCGCAACCGGGCGCTGCGCCAGGTGCCCACGCACGGCGTGCTGGCGGAACTGGAGCGCGCCACGCCGTTCCTGAACGGCTCGAACAACATGTATGCGCGCGGCCTGGTGGCGCGGCCCTATCGCGGCACGCCCACCTTCAGCCATGGCGGGCTGTGGCCCGGCTACCGCACCGAATTTCTCCGGGCACCCGCGCTGGATGCGGCGGTGATCGCCATCAGCAACCACGGCGGGTCGGACCCCAACCTGCTGGCGCATCGCGTGCTGGATATCCTGCTGGACGGCATGGGTGCTGCGCCCAACCCGCCCTTGCCGCCGCGCGAGACCCTGGCCGCCATGGCCGGCCGCTACATCAACGATGCCAATGGCGCCACGCTGGACATCACGCTGTCCGACACCGGCGTGCCGAGCCTGACCACCAACGGCCTGCCCACCGTGGCCGAGGCGACCGAGGATGCCCGGCTGACCATGCCGCGCGGCAGCAGCGTGTTCACCGTGCGCGCCCTCGGTCCCGATGCGGTGGAGGTGGAGCTCGATGCCGGCACGCTCGCCACCTGGCGCCGTACCGCCGACAAGCCGAGCCTGCCCGAAGGCCTGGCCGGCACCTATGCCAGCGACGAGATGGCCTGCACCTGGACCATCGCGCCGGACGGCGAGGGCCTGGCCGTGCGCGCCGCCGGCCCCGTGGCGCGCGGCCCCGCCTGGGCGATCGAGCCGATCGACGGCGATGATGTGCGCGTGCACGTGCCCGGCACGCTGATGCGTGGCTGGCTTGATGCGCGCGTCACGCGCGACGGGTCAGGCGCGGTGACGGGCCTGATGGTGCAGGGCGGGCGGGTGAAGCACGCGCTTTATGCGCGCGTGCCGGCGTAGCGCGCTCAGGCCAGCAGCAGCAGCCACGGCTCGGCGGCCAGCGCGCCGACCACGGACGCCCTGGCGAACGGTGCCCGGACCCGGCGCAGCACGCGCCCCAGGGTCACCTGCACGCGCGAGGCGATGCGCCAGGCCGCATGGATGCTGCGCGGGAAGGGTGCGCGCATGAAGGCCAGCTTGCGCACATACACGGGCACCTGCCAGTGCGCGGTCATGCCCGCGGGGAACAGCGCCACGTCGCCCACGCGCAGCGTGCGTGGCGGCTGGCCGGGTTCCGTGACGATCACCTCGCCTTCCAGGATGTGCACGGTTTCGTCGCAGCCGAACTGCCAGTCGAAGCTGCCGGCCGTGCAGTCCCAGACGGCGGTGGACGAGGTGCCGTCGGCGCTGGAGGCGATCTGGGTGGCCCGCGCGACCGGGTTGCCGGTGCGGACCCAGGCCGGGTTGATCGGCGCGGGCTCCAGGACAACCGCATCAATGCGCGCGGATTGAACAAGAAAACGAGACATGGTGTTGCCTTAGCACACAACTTCTGGGTGTGGAACGATCTTTTGCAAACCAGAAAGACGAAGTCCTGTCATGCCGGCCCCGCCATGTCGGTGCGCCAGTCGTTCGAACGCACGCCCTGGCTGCCCGACAGGGCAACGCCAGGCGGCACCGCCAGGATGGCAACCTCCATCACGTCGCGCAGGAAGTCGATCGGCCGGGCATGGAAGTTCGCCACCCCGACCGCCGGCGCCACATGCCAGTGCGCGGCATAGCCCAGCTCCGCCAGTACCGGCCGCAGCGCATCGACCGCTTCGCGGTGCCCGGCGGCCAGGTGCAGCACCGGCCGGCAGCGCGCGATGGTGGCGCGCGCACCCTGCAGCAGCGCGGGCTCCATGCCCTGTACATCGGCCCGGATCAGCCGGCAGCGCGGCAGCCCCAGCTGGTCCAGCGCCATCAGCGGCACGGTGGCGCCGAAGCGATAGGCGGTGGGCGGGCCGATGCGCGGCACCTCGATGCTGCCGGGCAGCCGGCCCAGCGCGGCGTGCCAGCAGCGCACGTGGTCGTGCTCGTTCAGCGCGGTATTGGCGACCAGCAGGCGCCAGCGATGCTCCTGCGGCTCGAACGCGTGCACCTGGCCGGCGGGGCCGACCAACTGGGCCAGCGGCACCGTGCGGGCACCCAGCCCGGCGCCCGCATCGACCACCACGTCGCCATGCGAAAGAAATTGCTGGAACAACATGATATCAGGCTCTGCGCATTCGCCGTACAGGTCCAGCGCGCGGGCGATGTCGCTGTCGGCCGGGTCCAGCAGCATCAGGCCCCGGCGGCAGGATTGCAGGCGCACGCGGCCGATCGGGGGGATCAGGCTGGCGGTGGCGGCGCGCGGCACCGCCAGCGCTTCGGTGCGGCGCAGCACCAGCTCGATCGCGGCATCATCGCGCACCACCAGCCGCTGCACCGAAGCCTGCTCGGCCAGCTCGTGGACGAGTTCGACCAGGCTGATGGACCGTGCCGACCAGGCTGCGGGCGCGCCGGGCGTGAAGTGCCAGCGCGATCTCAAAGAATAGTCTTTATCCTTCTGTTTTTGCGCTATAGTCTCCCCATTTGGCACCAGCATCACCACCCTGCCGCCAGGCCGCGTGACGCGCAGCCAGGCCAGCAGCGCGGCGCGCGGATCGGCCATGCGGTCCAGCCGGTGGACCGCCAGCACGAAATCCTGCGACCCGTCCGGCACGCCCGCCAGCGCCTCTGCCGCCGCGTCGGGCAGGGTTGCGAGGTCAAGCCCCCGCCCCTGGCAGTCGCGTGCGCGCAGCGCCCGGGCGGGATCCATCGCCCTCGCCTCAAGCCCGGGCCAGGGCCGGCAGCGCCGCCGCCACCTGGCGCAGTACGCCGCGCCAGTCGCCCGGTGTCGCCTGGCGGAACAGCCTGGCTGTGGGATACCAGGGGCTGTCCGCGCGGCCGGTCATCCAGCGCCAGTCCGGCTCGTGCGCCAGCAGGACCCATACCGGCTGGCCCAGCGCCCCGGCCAGGTGCGCCACCGCCGTATCGACCGTGACGACCAGATCAAGCGCCATGATCGCCGCCGCGGTCTCGGCGAAGTCGGTCAGCGCGGGCGCCAGGTCAACCAGCCCGGCAGCTTCGCCCGCGCGCGGGCCGCATTGCAGGCTGAACAGGCGCAGGCCAGGCAGCGCCGTAAGCGCCGCCAGCGCCGCGGCCGGCAGCGACCGGTTGCGGTCGTTGCCGTGCAATGGGTTGCCGGCCCAGACCACGCCCACCGCCGGTCCGCCCTGTCGCCCGATCCGGGCCTGCCAGCGGGCAAGGCGGTCGGGTTCGGCCGACAAATAGGGCACCCGGGCCGGCACCGTTTCCAGCCCGGTTGCGAAGCCAAGCGGCAGCGACAGCAGCGGGCAGTGGCAGTCGAAACGGGGCGGCACGGCACCGGTCGGCAGCAGTGCCTGCACGCCCGCCAGGCTGCCGAACAGCCGCAGCAGCGCGGGCGGGGTTTCCAGCACCACCTGGGCGCCCCGCGCGGCCAGCAGCGGCGCGTAGCGCGCGAACTGGATCGCGTCGCCCAGCCCCTGTTCGGCGGTGACCAGGATGGTGCGGCCGCGCAGCGCCTCGCCCCGCCAGCGGGGCGCGGTCAGCATGGCGCGCGGCGCCATGCCGGGCATGTTCCAGCGCGCCTCGAAATCCTCCCACGCGGCGCTGAGCTGGCCTGCCAGCAGCCGTGCCACCGCGCGCTGCCAGCGCGCCGCGTGGCGGCCGGGGTCGAGCGCCAGAGCCCGGTCGAACGCACCGACCGCCGCATCGTGCCGGCCCAGCGCACGCAATGCCTGGCCCAGCAGCAGCCAGGCGCCCGCGTCACGCGGGTCGATCGCCACCGCGCGTTCCAGCGCGTCCACCGCCTCGATATGCCGGCCGCCCTGGCGCAGCGCGTCGCCCAGGCCGATCCAGGCTGCGGCATTGTCCGGCAGCCTGGCCTGCGCGGCGCGCAGATCGGCCTCGCCGGCGGCCAGGTCGCCCAACGCCAGGGCGGCCAGGCCCCGGTGCAGCAGGGCAGCCGGCAAGGCGGGGTCCAGCGCCAGGGCCCGGTCGCAGGCGGCCAGCGCGTCGGCCGGCGCGGCCTTTGCCAGCAGCAGTTGGCCCAGATTGGCGTGCGCCACGGCAGCGCCGGGGTCGCGCGCCAGCACGCGGCGCCAGGCGGTGATGGCGGGCACCGCCTCGCCGCAGGCCGCCAGGGCGGTGGCCAGCGCCGCCTGCGCCCGCGGGTCGGCGGGCGCCAGGCGCGCGGCGCGTTGTGCGAGGTCGCGCGCGCGCCGCGGGTCGCGCCCGGCCAGCGCGGCGGCCGACAACAGCATCAGCGCCGACGCATCATGCGGGTTGGTCGCCAGCTGCGCGCGCAGCGCGGCCTGGGCGGCCTGCACCCTGCCGGTGCGCAGATGCTGCACCGCATCAACAAGCGGGCTGGACATGCCGGCATGAAACCGCGCCGGCCTGAAAGCCGCGTTAACCCATCATGTGTCGCGCGCTGTGGGAATGCGGCAAACGAACCGTCGGTTCACCCGGTGAACCGACCTTTTCGCCAAATTGCCCGCATTCTGGGCAGCCGGGCGGCGGGCGCAGTTATAGGACTTGGCGCCTAGAACATGCCGCGGCGTCGCGGTCAGGGCAAGCGAAAACGGCCGACCCTGCCACCCACGCAACGGGGCGCGCGCTCATGCCAACGGGGAGTGAACGCGCTGGTGCGCGACACCTGGACCTGGAACCAGGGCATCCTGTGCCCGGGCGTGTGGTCGATCATGAAGAACAATCCGGTCGGGCGGAAGGCGGCCGACCTGGTGCGCTTCAGCCCGGGCACCCCCGTGAACGCCGCGAAGCAGGTGCAGTGGGGCGATAGGGACAGGGTGAGGGCGCTGCACCGCTAGAGCCGTTTCACCGCAAGCAGGTGCGGTGAAACGGCTCTATGTCTTTGTTTGGTCGCGTTTTCCGAGTCGGCAGGCGATTCCGCCTGACTTGAAAACGCTCTACGCCACGAACCGCACCTCGCCCCCCACCAGCGTCATGGCCGCGCGCACCTGGCAAAGTGCCTGCGGGTCGATCGCGAAGGGGTCGCGGTCCAGCACCGCCACGTCGGCCAGCTTGCCGACCTCCAGCGTGCCCTTGGAAGCTTCCTCGCGCCCGCTCCAGGCACCAAGCGACGTATAGGCGGTGATCGCCTCCCGCACCGTGATCGCCTCGGCCTGGTCGAGGTCGCCGCCGGTGTCGCTGCGGCGGTTCACCATGGCGTCGATCGCGGTCCAGGGGTTCATGGTGCAGACCGCGAAGTCGCTGTGGCCGGGGGCGGGGATGCCTTCGTTGATCAGCGTGCGATGCGGCCACATGTGACGCATGGCGGCCTGGCCGCGATTGGCGACATAGGCATCGCCCAGCTCCCACATGAAGCCGGTGGCGGAACTGTCCACCACGCCCAGCGCTTTTATGCGCGCACGCACCTTTGGCGTGACGAAGCAGCAATGCTCCACGCGCATCCGGTGGTCGGGCATTGGGTGGGCCAGCAGGGCGGCCTCAATCGCATCGAGCGCGAAGTCGATGCCGCGATCGCCCACGCCCTCGATCATCACCAGCAGCCCGGCCTTGTGCGCCGCGGTCGCGCGGGCGTTCAGGTCGTCGGCGTCGTACAGCAGCATGCCGGTATTGGGCACGGCCTCGCCCGGCACGGGTGTGCCGACATACGGCTCCCAATAGGCGGCGGTGCGGCCGGATGTTGAGCAGTCGGGGCACCACTCCACGCCGATGACGCGCAGAAAATCGTCGCCGAAGCCGGTGCGGATGCCGGCGGCGATGAAGCTTTCGATCAGGCCATTCTCGCGACCCGACACGATGATGCCGGTGCGCACGTGCAACTCGCCCGCATGCTTCATGCGCTGATAGGCGCGGATCGCCTTCGATGGCGTGAGCGAATTGTACACGCTGGTGATGCCGTGGCGCAGGTTCTCGGCGTGCACCTTCAGCATGCCGCGCGCGATGTCGGCCTCGGAATCCTGGCCGTGGATCGCGTTGAGGAAGATGTGCGCGGCGGTCTCGCGCACCAGGCCCGTGAAGGCAGCCGTGTGCGGGTGGCGGTCGAAGGCACCGAAGGGCGGGTCGGCGGCATTTTCCGGCACGCCGCAGGCGGCGAAGGCGGCACTGTTGGCCAGGCCCAGATGGCCATCGGTGCGCAGGATGAAGGCCGGGCGGCCGGCGGTGGCGGCATCCAGCTCGGCCAGCGTCGGGTAGCCGCCCGACTTGTTCTCGTTCAGCCGATAGCCCGCGAACCATTTTCCGGGCGGCAGCAGCGCGCAGTCGCGCGCGATGATCGCCAGCAGCGTGGCGCGATCCGGCACCACGCTGGGTTCCAGCAGGCGCCAGGCGGCCAAGCGGATCGCGTAGGCATCGGGGTGCGCGTGGCTATCGACGATGCCGGGAATGGCGCGGCCGCCTGCCAGGTCGATGATGCGCGTGCCCGGCCCCGCGAGTGCCCGCATGCCGGCCGTGCTGCCGCGCGCGACGATCCTTCCGCCCAGCACGGCAAGGGCTTCGACCTCGGTGCCGGATGCGTCCATCGTGGCGATGCGGCCATTCAGGATGATGCTGTTGGGGGCGATGCTCATGCGGCCATCCGGTCGATGCGGTCACGCAGGCGGTACCATTCGCCGACGATCGGCAGGAACCAGGGATTGCCCGCGTAGAACGGCATGGTGGGGAAGTCGAGCCCGTCGAAGGCCGAGGGCGCGTTGCCGCGGCCGAGCATTTTCAGCGCCACCTGGTGGCCCAGCCAGGTCTGCATCGCCACCCCCGATCCCTGGCAGCCGGCGGCGAAATGCACGCCGTCATGCACGCCCAGATGCGGCAGGAAGTCGAAGGTGAAGGCGACATTGCCGGTCCAGCTGTGCGTGATGCGGGTGGTGGCGAGTTCGGGGAACACGTCGGTCATCATCCGGTGCAGCACGGGGGCGGCAAGCTCGGGCGTGGTCGGGCCGAAGCTGGCACGCCCGCCCCACAGCACGCGCGTGCCATCGGGGGACGGGCGGAAATAGTTCAGCACGCGCCGGCTATCGCTGATCATGCGGCCGTTCGGGAACAGCTTGCGCATTGTCGGCTCGGGCAGGGCTTCGGTTGCGATGATGTAGCTGCCCACGGGGATCAGCCGGCGCGCAAGCCACGGGTTCGGGCCGCCCAGCGAATAGCCGTTGGTGGCGCTCAGCACCGCGCGGGCGCGCAGCTCGCCGCGATTGGTATGCAGGCGGAAGCCATCGCGCTCGCGCGCAATCGCGGTCACGCGCACGCCGCCATGCAGCCGGGCACCGGCGCGCGAAGCGGCCCGCGCCAGGCCCTGCACGTAGCGCGCGGGATGCAGCCCGCCCGCGGCCTCCACCACCATGCCGCCGTGGTAGCGCGTGGTGCCAAGCTCCTGCGGCATCTCCGCACGCGACAGCATGCGCACGGCGCCGCCCGTGAGGTCGGCGAGCGATGGCGCACGCTTCTCCATCGCCGCGTGGTGCTTGGGTGTCCAGGCGGCCACGAACCGGCCGGTGCGGCGATAGGCGCAGTCGATCTCCTCGCGCGCGATCAGCTCCTCGATGAAGTTCAGCGACCCCGCCGCCTCGCGTAGCAGCCGGTCGGTCCGCTCCGGGCCGAGCTTTGCAAAGTTGTTGCCGGCGATCTTGAGGCCGCCCGACACCATGCCGCCATTGCGCGAGGATGCGCCGAAGCCGATGCGCTCGGCATCCAGCACCAGCGCCGTGGTGCCAAGCCTGGCCAGCGTCAGCGCGCAGGACAGGCCGGTATAGCCGCCGCCGATGATCACGACCTCGGCGGTGTCGGGCAGGGGGGCATCATCCGGCGGCGGCGGTTCGGCCGCTTCCCACCACCAGGGCGTGGTCTTGAATGCCTGGGCCCGCAAATTCGTCAACCACCCCCTCCCCGTGCCGGCATGGCTGCGCCATGATGCGGCCAAGCACGCGCGGGTGCCAACCGCGCCCAGGGGAGCCAGCGAAGGGAAGACCGAAATGACAATGCACGAACCGCAGAGTTTCCACGCCGACTGCGTGCGCCTGGCGCATCAGCTGTACGCACGGGGCCGGGTGAACCGGCGCACCCTGCTGGCCGGCCTGGCCGCACTGGGCGGGGCCACCGCACTGCCCGGCGGTGCCCGCGCGCAGGCCGCGCGCGAGATCACCATGGTGAACTGGGGCGGCATCGCCAACCAGGGTTTCGGCCGCTTCTATGGCGAGCCGTTCATGGCCGACAACGCGAACTGGAAGGTGGTGCAGGACAGTTCCGGCCCCAGCGCCGGGCGCATCCGCAGCCAGGTCGAGGCCGGGCGCGTCACGTGGGATCTGTGCGACAGTTCGGGCAGCTCATCGATCCAGCTGGGCGGGCTCAACCTGCTGGCCAAGGTGGACTACAACATCGTGCCGCGCGACACGGTGATCGACCCTGCCTTCACGCTGGAATTCGGCGCGGCACCCTATTCGTTCAGCAGCGTGCTGGTGTACGACAAAAGCAAGTTCCCCGAGCCGCCGCAAAGCTGGTCGGATTTCTGGGATTTGCGGAAATTCCCCGGCCGCCGGCTGCTGCGCCGCGATGCGCTGACCAGCCTGGATGCGGCGCTCCTCAGCATGGGGCGCACCAAGGACAATCTCTATCCCATCGATGCCCGCGCCGCGATGGCGCGGGTGCGCGAAATCCGCCGCGACCTGGTGTTCTGGACCAGCGGGTCGGAGAGCGAGAACATCATGCGCACCGGCGAGGCCGCGATGGGCCTGATCTGGCACACGCGCGCGAAGGTGCTGCACGAGGAAACCCAGGGCCGCATCACCTGGACCTGGAACCAGGGCTTTCTGCAGCAGGGCATCTTCGTCATTCCGCGCGGCAATCCCTCGGGCGAGATGGCGCAGCGGTGCCTGGCCAGCATGCTCTCGAAGCCCGAGCCGCAGGTGGGGTTGCTGCAGTTCCTGGGCAACGGGCCCACGCACAAGGCGGCGGCGGCGCGCGTGCCCGAGAACTTCCGCATCTTCAACCCGACCGATCCGGCGAACGCGGAAAAGCAGGTGCTGATCGGCACGCCCTGGTGGGGCGCCAACTACATCCAGACCAACCAGGACTTCCTGGACTCCATCTCGGGCTGACGCGGGACGTGCGGCGACGTCCGATGCGGGTGCTGCCCTGATGGCAGCACTGCGCGAAAGCCTCGCGGTCCGGCACCTGTCGAAACACTATGGCTCGACACGCGCGGTCGATGACGTGTCATTGACCATCGAGCGCGGCAGGTTCGTGACCCTGCTGGGCCCCAGCGGCAGCGGCAAAACCACCATCCTGATGGCGATCGCCGGCTTCGTGCAGCCGACGGAAGGCGACATCGTGGTGGATGGCGCGCCGATCACGAAGCTGCCGCCCGAGAAGCGCAATTTCGGCATGGTGTTCCAGGGCTACGCCCTGTTCCCGCACATGACCGTGGCCGAGAACGTCGCGTTCCCCTTGCGCGTGCGCAAGGTCGCGCGGGCCGAAACCGAAACCCGCGTGAAGGACGCGCTGGACCTGGTGCAGCTGGGCCACCTGGCGGACCGCCGGCCCACGCAGCTGTCCGGCGGCCAGCAGCAGCGCGTGGCGCTGGCGCGCGCCATGGTGTTCCAGCCGGTGCTGCTGCTGCTGGACGAGCCGCTTTCGGCGCTGGACAAGAAGCTGCGCGCGGAATTGCAGGTGGAGCTGAAGGACCTGCACCGGCGCGTGGGCCTGACCTTCATCTACGTCACGCACGACCAGGAAGAAGCGCTGTCGATGTCCGACGGCATCGCCATCCTGCGCGACGGCAGGCTGGTGCAGGAAGGCGATCCGACCAGCCTTTACGAACGCCCGGCCACGCGCTTCGTGGCGGATTTTTTGGGCAAGTCGAATTTCCTCGCGGGCCACGTCGCGCAGGCGCGCCGTGATGGCTTCGCCTATGCCGTCGATGGCCGGCAGTTCGTGCAGGCCGGCGCGCCCGCCACCGGCGCCGCGCTGATCGCGCTGCGCCCCGAGAAGATTTCCGTGCTGGCCGACGGTGCGGCGGCCGACAACGAGGTCACCGGCACGATCGCAAGCTGGAGCTACTTCGGCGCGTCCTTCGCGCTGGTGGTCGAGGCAGGCGGGCTGGGCCGGCTGCAGGTGGTGGTGCCCGCCTGGCGCTGCCCGGTCGAACCCGCCGAGGGGCGCCAGGTGCGGCTGGGCTGGAGTGCCGATGCCTCGGTGGTCGTGCGCGATGACTAGCGCCACGCTGGCCTTGCCCGCGCCGGCGGCGCGCGCGCGCCTACTGGGTGCCACCGGGCCGTGGTGGCTGCTGGTGCTGCCCGCCCTGCTGCTGATGCTGGCCTTCTATGCCTATCCGCTGGGGCAGGTGCTGTGGATCAGCGTGACCGAGCCCACGCCGGGCCTGTCCAACTACGAACGCCTGCTGACGAGTGAGGCGATCCAGCGGGTCTGGATCACCACGCTGCGCATCTGCATCATCACCACGGCGATCACGCTGGTGGCAGGCTACATCGTGGCCTATGCCATCGTGCACGCAAGCCCGCGCTGGCAGCGCTGGATGTTCGTGTGCGTGCTGCTGCCGCTGTGGGTCAGCGTGCTGGTGCGGGCCTTCGCCTGGGTCACGCTGCTGCGCAGCCAGGGCGTGGTGAACAGCGCGCTGCTGGGCCTTGGCGTGATCGACGCACCGCTGCGGCTGCTGTGGAACGAATTCGGCATCGCGGTCGGCATGATCCACTACATGATCCCCTATGCCGTGCTGCCGCTGTACGCGGCGATGCGCGACATCGACCCGCGCCTGGTGCCGGCCGCCCGAGGGCTCGGCGCGTCGCGCGGGGAAGCGTTCCGAAAAGTGTTCCTGCCGCTGTCGCGCCCCGGGATCATCGCGGCCACGGTGCTGGTGTTCATCTTCAGCCTCGGCTTCTACGTCACACCCGCGATCCTGGGCGGCGGCCGCACGCTGATGGTGGCCGAATACATCAAGCTGCAGATCCTCGACCTGATCCGCTGGGGTGTGGGCACCATGATGGCAAGCGTGCTGCTGATCGGCATCTTCCTGCTGCTGGCCGTGCTGTCGCGCGTGGTCGATCTGCGCCGCGTGTTCGGCGCGGGCAGCTGAGCCGTGCGCAACGCACGCCGCAAGGCCTGGCTGGGGCTGCTGGTGGCGCTGGGCGCCGGCGCTGTGCTGGGTCTGTCCCTGGTGCTGCATCACACGATCGGTGACTGGGCGCTGATCCTCGGCATCCCGTGCTTCGCCATCATGCCGCTGGCCCTGGTGTTCACGGTGATGGCGCTGCTGTCGGCCCTGGGCGAGGCGCGGCTGCGGCGGGGCGTCGGCGCGCTCGCACGCTGGAGCGTACCGCCGGCGGAGTGGGCGGCGTTCCGCACGCTGGATGCGCGCCGCAGCGCCGACGCGCCGGACCTGCGCAACGAGCTCGACGCACGGCCGGCGGAGGGCCGGGCAGTGGACGTGCTGTTCGGCCGGCTGGCGGTGATCGTCGACGACTCCTACCACCCGCTGCGACGCTTTGCCGTGCCGGAACTGCGCTGGGTGGGCTGGCTTGAGCCGAAGGACGCGCCCGAGTGCCTGGAGTTCGGCCTGGCCATGCTCAGCGACACGCGGGTGATCCGTCTGGCGCTGCGCGTGCCGGTGCCACGCGCGGCGCGCGAGGATGGCGTGCGCGTGTATCACCATTTCAACGCGATGGTGCCGAAGGGCCCGGCGCGGCAGGGGCTGGTGTTCCGCAAGCCCCGCCAGGTGCTGGGCGGTTGCCTGGCGGTGACCGTGGCCGGGGCTGCCGTGGCCGGCATCGGCTGGTGGCTGCAGAAGCCGGGGCAGGAAACGGAACTGGCGGTGATCGCCACGGTGGTCGGTATCGCGGTTGCGATCGCCGCGCTGCTGGTCACCCTGATCCTGGCCGCCTTCGTCATGGCGGCGCAGCGCCGCAAGGCGCGCGGCTGATGGAACGCACCACGCACACAGGGCCCATCGCCAACGTGCTGGCCTGGAGCGTGCTGCTGTTCCTGCTGCTGCCGATCAGCATCGTGATCCCGCTCAGCCTGACCGACCAGCGCTTCCTGTCCTTGCCGCAGCACGCCATCAGCTTCCAGCACTACGCCACATTCTTCGCCTCGCCCCGCTGGCTGAACGCGACGGGGCAAAGCCTGGTGATCGCGGTCGCCTCCACCATCATTGCGGGGTCGGTCGGCACGCTGTGCGCGATCGGCTGCTGGCGGATTTCCACCCGCGCCAGCGAACTCGTCCGCGCGCTGATGCTGCTGCCCATCATCGTGCCCAGCATCGTCTATGCGCTGGGCATCTTCCGGCTGTGGATCTCCTTGGGGCTGCTGGATACCTACCTGGGCGTCATCATCGTGCACGCGGTCACCGGCATTCCCTATGTGGTCATCACGGTTTCGGCGGCGCTGGCCAATTTCGACCCAAGGCTGGAACAGGCGGCGCGCGGCATGGGGGCTTCGCTGGCGCAAACGCTGCGCTGGGTGATCATTCCGCGCATCATGCCCGGCGTGCTTTCCGGCGCGATCTTCGCCTTCGTGCATTCCTGGGACGAAGCCGTGCTGATCCTGTTCATCGCGTCGCGGGCCTTGTTCACCCTGCCGCGGCGCATGTGGGACGGCATCAACGAAAACCTCGATCCGGTGATGGCGGTGGCCGCCTGCGTGATGATCGCGCTGTCTTTGCTGCTGCTGGCCGCCGATCTGTGGCTGAGAAGGAACCGCGCCGCGTGACCGAGCTTTCCGCAGCCCAGGCCGATGCCGTGGCCTGGATCGCCGCGCACCAGGCGTCGCTGTCGGCGGACCATCTGCACCTGTGGCGCCTGGCCGAGCCGAGCTGGCGCGAGTATCGCTCGGCCGCCTGGTTCGTGGAGCGCCTGCGGCGCGAGGGGTTCGACGTGCAGGCCGGCACCGCCGGCATGCCCACCGCCTTCGCCGCGCGCTGGACCAGCGGGGCAGGGCCGGTGCTGGCGACGATCGCGGAATACGATGCGGTGCCCGGCACCAGCCAGGAAGCCACCGCCACGCGCGGCCCGCGCCAGGGGTCGCACATCCATGCCGCCGGCCACACCGACCCGCACAGCGCGCTGGGGCTGGGGGCGCTCGCCGGCGTGCTGGCGGCCAAGGCGGCGATGCAGAAGCACGGCCTGTCCGGCACGCTGGTGCTGATGGGCGAGCCGGCGGAGAAGATGTGCGGGTCGAAACCCGTGCATGCCAGCCACGGGATGTACGACGATTTCTCCGCCGCCATCTCGTGGCATCCCACCAGCTTCCTCAGCCTGGCGAACTCGTGCCTTTGGGACACGCACTGCGCCACCTACTGGAGCCGCGTGTACACCTTCGAGTGCCTGGACCCGGAAACCTGGTCATCCTCGATCGCGCGCACGGGGGTGCATTCCTCGCACTCGGTCAGCCGTGCGCCGGGTGCGCTGGATGCGGTGTGCCTGATGTACACGGCGGCGAAATACCTCAAGGAGAACATGCTGCCGCACCAGGGTGCCTGGAGCCTGAACGAGGCCATCCTGCAGGCCGGGCAAGCGACCGCCGACAACCTGCCCCCCGCGCTCTCGGTGATCCAGTACGCGCTCCGCGCGCCCACGATCGAGATGCAGGAGCGCGTCTGGGCGGTGCTGGACCGTAACGCCGACCACGTCGCCGCCATGACGCATTGCACGGTTGCGAAAAGCTGGGTGACCAAGACCCGACCGGGCCTGGCCAACCACGCCATGGCCGAGGTGACGTTCCGCAATTTCGAGCGCTGCGGGCCACCGCAGTACTCCGAAGCCGCGCTGCGCTTCGCCAACGACCTGCGTGCTGCCTGTGGCGCGGCACCCGTCGATGACCCGTTCCCGCCGGAAATCCTGCGCCTGTGCGCGCCGCACGACGCCGAGGCGGCGCTGCGCGCGCACCTGCCGCCCTGGCAGAAGAACTACACCAGCGACGACTACACCGACTGGACCTGGCACTGCCCCACCGCGCGGCTTTATGTCGGGCGCGCGCAGCTGCGCGTCGATGAACCGGGGCGCAACTGGCCGGACTGGACACGCTACGCCATGGGCGGCGTGCCCGCCTGCATCGACCCGATGTGGCTGAAGGCCGCCGAGGTCACGGCGGCGACCTTTGTCGATCTGCTGGAGCACCCGGCCGAAGTCGAACGCGCGCGGGCGGAGTTTGCCGAGCGCACCGGCGGGGGCATCGGCGGGTCGAAGTGGATTGCACCACTGCTGGGCGCAAATTTTCCGGCGCCCATCCATTATCGCTGGCCGGAATACGTCGAGACCGCGCGCGGGCCGGAGTATTCGGTGCCGGATCCGGCGACGGTCTGAGGAGCACGCCATGGCCACGATGACCGAGCACGAATACCGCTACAACATGCTGATCAAGACCTTTGCGAGCGAACCCTCGCCGGGGTTCGAGACGCCGACGCAGCAGGAAACGGTGTGGGGCCGGCGCTGGGGCTGCACCACCGATGTGGGCAAGCTGCGCCTGGTGCTGATGCACCGCCCCGGCGACGAGCTCAAGATCGTCGATCCGGCGAAGCGCATCGACCACCTGGGCGCCTATGGCGACGAGGCCACCGGCTGGTACTGGCGCGGCCGCGAAATCCCCGACCTCGCCACCCAGCAGGCGCAGCACGATGCGCTGGTGGCGGCGCTGCGCGAGGAAGGGGTGCAGGTCGCGTTCCTGGATCGCTGCGCGCCCGGGCGGATGAAGAGCGTGTACACCCGCGACCAGGTGATCGCGGTGGACGGCGGCGCCATCGTCTGCCGCATGGGGGCAAGAATCCGCCGTGGCGAGGAAGCGCCCGCCACCGAGACCCTGGCCCGCCTGGGCATGCCGATCCTGCGCACCATCCACGGCGAGGGCATCATGGAAGGCGGCAGCTTCGCCTTCATCAACCCGAAGCTCGCCGTGGTCGGCCTCTCTTCCCGCGTCAACGAGGAAGCCGCCCGCCAGGTCGAGGAAGTGCTCCGCGTGCAGGGCGTGGAATTGCTGCGCGTACATCTGACCGGCTATCGCCTGCATATCGACGGCGCCTTCGTGATGGTCGATCACGCCACCGCCATCATCAACCCGGTGCAGCTGCCGTTCTGGTTCCTGGAGAGGCTGAAGGCATTGCGCATCCGCTGCATCGAGGTGCACCCCGACGACCCCGCCTGGACGGTGAATTGCCTGGCGGTGGCGCCCGGGCGCGTGCTGATGGCCGACCAGGTGTCGCCCCGCACGGCCGAGGCGCTGGACCAGGCCGGCATCAGCGTGAAAATCGTGCCGTACGACGCCGTGTATCAGGGCGGCGGCGGCATCCACTGCTCCACGGCGCCGCTGGTGCGCGATCCGGCCTGATTGCGCCTCACGCCAGGTGGCAGGCAGCCGCCTGGCCGGGCCAATCCTGGCGCAGCGTGGGATCGCGCGCGGCGCACACGGCTTCGGCCTGGCCGCAGCGGGTGCGGAAGCGGCAGCCGCTGGGCAGCGCGGTGGGGCTGGGCGGTTCGCCCTGCAGCGCGAAACTGTCGGTGACGCGGGCGCCGCCGATGCGGGGAATCGCCGCCAGCAGTGACCGTGTGTAGGGGTGGCGGGGTGCGTCGAAGATCGCTTGGGTGTCGCCGATCTCGACGATGCGGCCTAGATACATCACCGCCACCCGCCGGCACACCAGGCGCACCACCGAAAGGTCGTGGCTGATGAACAGGTAGGTCAAGCCAAAGGCTTCGCGCAGGCCCAGCAGCAGGTTGAGGATGGTGGCCTGCACCGACACATCCAGCCCCGAGGTCGGCTCGTCCAGGATCACCACCGAGGGCTTGAGTGTCAGGATGCGCGCCAGGCCCACGCGGCGCTGCTGGCCGCCGCTGATCTCGTGCGGATAGAGATCGAGATGGGTGCTTGGCAAGCCTACCGCGCGCAGAATTTCGCGCACGCGCACGTCGCGCGCATCCGCGGCCAGGTCCGTGTGCACGATCAGCGGTTCGTGCAGCGCGGCCCGGATGGTCCAGCGCGGATCGAGCGAGGCGCCGGGATCCTGGTAGCAGTATTGCAGATGCGCGCGATGCCGGCGGCTTTCACGCGGGCCTAGGCCCGCGATGTCGGTGCCCTCGAACACCACGCGCCCGGCGCTGGGCGGATGGATGCCCATCATGGTCTTGCCCAGCGTCGATTTGCCGCAGCCGGACTCGCCGACGATGCCAAGGATCTCGCCGCGGTCGAGGTCGAACGAAACGTCATCCAGCGCCTTGAGCCAGCCGATGCGGCGCTTCCAGGCGTTGCGCACGGGGAAGTATTTGCGCAACGCCTCGACGCGCAGGATGGGGTCGTTCATGCGGGCAGGGCGTGGTGGCAGCGCACGCTGTGCGTGGCATCCACGCGCTCGGGCGGCGGGCGGCTGGCGGCGCACAGCGCGGTCGCGCGGTCGCAGCGCGGGTGGAAGCGGCAGCCCGTGGGCGGGTCGATCAGGCGGGGGATTTCTCCGGGGATGCCGCGAATGCCGCCCTGGGCGGATGGCAGGCTTTGCAGCAGTTTCTGCGTGTAGGGATGCGTGGGACGATCGAAGAAGCCGGCAACGGGTGCTTCCTCGATCTCCTGGCCGGCATACATCACCGCGATGCGGTCGCAGATTTCATAGGCGGCGCCCAGGTCGTGCGTGGTGAACAGCACCGCCACGCCGCGTTCGCGCGCGAGCCGCTTCAGCAGTTGCAGGATCTGCGCCTGCACCGTCACGTCGAGCGCGGTGGTCGGCTCGTCGGCGATCACCAGGCGCGGCTCGGGTAGCAGCGCCATGGCGATCATTATTCTCTGCCGCTGGCCGCCGGACACCTCGTGCGGGTATTTGCGCAGCACGGCTTCGGGGTTGGGCAATTGCACCAGGCGCAGCAGGTCCAGCACGCGCGCCTGGTCGGCGGCGCGGCGCGCGCGGCCCGTGGCCCGCTCGGGCGACTTGAACCGCATCAGGTCAAAAATCTGCGTGCCGATGGTGAAGACGGGGTTGAACGCGGTGGACGGGTCCTGCGGGATGTAGGTGATGGCGCGGCCGCGTATGTCGTGCGCCAGCCTGGCCTCGGGCATCGCCAGCAGCTCAGAATTCTGGAAGCGGATGCTGCCGCCGCCGATGCGCGCCGCCCCGCGCGGCAGGATACCCAGGATCGCGCGCGCCAGCGTCGTCTTGCCGCAGCCTGATTCGCCCACCAGGCCAAGGATCTCGCCGGCGCGGATGGACAGTGCCACGCCATCCAGCACCTGCGCCGTGCCCGCATCGGACGCGAAGGCGACACGCAGATCGCGAACCGCGATCAGCTCATCGGTCATGGCGCGCCGCGCGCCGCAGGCGTGGGTCCAGCACGTCGCGCAGGCCGTCGCCCAGCAGGTTGAAGCCCATCACCACCAGGAAGATGGCAAGGCCGGGAAAGGCGGCATACCACCAGGCCATCGGCAGGAATTCGCGGGCCTCCGCGATGGTGCGGCCCCATTCCGGCGTGGGCGGCGGCGGCCCCAGCCCCAGGAAGCCCAGCGTGGCCGCGGTCAGGATCGTGCCGCCCATGCCGATGGTGGTTCGCACGATGATGGACGACGCGATGTTCGGCAGGATGTGCAGCAGCATCACCCGCGGCGCCGAGCAGCCCAGCGCGATGGCCGCCTCGATGAAGGGTTCATTGCGGCAGCTGCGGGTTTCGGCGAAGACCAGCCGCGCCCAGAACGGCCAGTAGGTGGCGGACAGCGCCAGGATCACGTTCTCGATCGAGGGGCCGAGCGTTTGCGCGATCGCGATTGCCAGCACGATCTGCGGCACGGCCAGGAAGATGTCCGACAATCGCATCAGCAGGTCGCTGCCGATGCCATCGAAATAGCCGGCGACCAGGCCGATGGGCACGCCGATCAGCACCGCCACCGTGATGGCGACGACCGCGATGGTGATGGTGATGCGGGCGCCGTACAGCAGGCGGGAGTAGATGTCGGCACCCATGCGGTCGGTGCCCAGCCAGTTCGCATCGCCGGGCGGCGTGAGGCGCCGCGCGGTGTGGAAATCGCTCACGTCGCCCGGATGCGTGGACAGGAAGGGCGCCAGGATGGCGGCCAGCACCAGGGCGGCGATCAGCACCAGGCCCAGCAGCGCGGCGCGATCCTCGATCAGCTTCTGCGCCACGCGGCGCATCAGGCGCCCCCCTTCATGCGCGTCCACTCATGCCCGTTCGCGGGGATCGATCATGCCCTGCAGGATATCGACCAGCAGGTTGACCAGGATGAACAGGCTGCCCGCGATCAGCGTGAAGCCCATCACCGCGTTGTAGTCGGAACTCAGGATGGAATTCACCGCGAACAGGCCCAGCCCCGGCCAATCGAACACCGCCTCCACCACCACCGCACCGGCCAGCAGGATGCCGAAGATCAGGCCGATCTGCGTGACCGTGCCGATCAGCGCGTTGCGCAGCACGTATTTCCAAATCACCAGGCGGCGCGGATAGCCCATGGCGGTCTCGTACAGCACGTAGTTGCTGGACAGCGCGTTCAGCACGCCCGCCCGCGTGAAGCGCACGATGGTGGCGGTGGCGGGCAAGGCGAGCGTGGCCACCGGCAGCAGCATGTGGTGCAGCGCATCCAGCAGGATTTCGGGGTCCTGCATCAGCATCGCGTCGATCACGTAGAAGCCGGTGATCTGCTCGGGCCCCCAGCCGTCCACCCTGCCGTGCAGCGGCGTGATCCCCAGGCGCATGGAGAAGGTGAGTTGCAGGATGATGGCGAACCAGAAGCTGGCCATCGCCAGGCCGGCGATGGTGAGCACGCGCAGCGCATGATCGAGCCAGGTGTTGCGATAGAGCGCGCTGACCACGCCCAGCGGGATGCCAAGCACGCCGGCCACGATCACGGCCACGATGGCAAGTTCCATGGTCGCGGGCAGGCGGCTCATCAGGTCCTCGGCCACCGGCCGGCCGGTATAGATGCTGCGGCCCAGATCGCCCTGCAGGATCGCCTGGATGTAGCGCAGGAACTGGATGTGCAGCGGCTGATCGAGCCCCAGCCGCGCGCGCACCGCGGCCACGGTCTCGGCCGAGGCATTTTCGCCGGCGGCAAAGCCTGCCGGGTCGGCCGGGATCACGTGGCTGATGAAGAACACGATGGCCAGCAGGCCAAGCAGCGTGGGTGCCACCCACAGCAGCCGGTTCACCACCAGCGCGAGAAGCTTCACGCGGGGCCTCGGCGGTGGCGGCAGCGCCTCACGCGATGGAAAGCCAGCGCATCTCCTGGCCGTCGCCGATCGGGCAGAAGCGCACGCCGGAAACGTTCCTGCGGAATGGCCCGAACCATTTCGTGTTGTGCACGTAGATGCCGGCCGCGTCGTCGCTGGAAAGCCGGGCGATCTGTTCGTACAGCGGTGCCCGCTTTTCCTGGTCGGTCGCGGTCAGCGCCTGGTCCAGCAGCCGGTCGATCGCGGGGTTGGCGTAGAAGCTGGCATTGCCGCCGCCGCGCCGGCCGGAATGCAAAAGTTCACCCGCCCAGTTGTGCGGATCGGCGTAGTAGGTGCTGCGCCACAGGAACAGCACGTCGTACATCTGTTCCGTGTCGCGCATGCGCTGGGACGTCACGGGGAAGGGCTCGTTCACCAGGCGGCTGCGCAAGCCGGCGCGCGCCATGCCGTTCTGCAGCAGCGCCGCGGCCTGCATCGACTGTTCATAGCCGATCATGCCGGCCACCACGATCTCGCGCGGCGGGGCGCCCAGGCGAGACAGGTACATCTTCGCCTTCTCGATATCGAAGTCGTAGCCGGCCACGTCCTTGGGCGCGCCCCACATCGGGTTCGGAATGACCTGGGTGTTGCGCACCACGGAGCCGCCCAGGATGTTGTTGATCCAGCCCTGATAGTCGAAGCAGTGGCACAGTGCCTTGCGGAAATTCAGGTCGTTCATCGGCTCGCGGCCGTAATGCATGGTGGCGTAGAACAGGCGCGTCGATTCCGCCTCGAGCATCTGCATGTTGGCATCGGCCTGCAGGCGCTTGATCTGGTCGATCGGCATGTAGGGGTCGGTGCCCTGGAAGTCGCCGCGGATCAGGCCCAGCACGCGGCTGTTCACCTCGGCCACGTAGCGGAAGTCGATCTCGGCCAGGCCCGCGGGACCCAGGAAATGCTGGTCGAAGCGGCGCGCCAGGAAGCCGCGCGCGGGATCGAAGCGGTTCAGCACGAAGCTGCCCGAGCCTGCGTCGTTGCGCGCCAGCCACTCCTCGCCCCAGTCGCCGCTTTTCTCGTTCCGTTTCACCAGCGCGCTGTTCACCACATAGATGTCGTGCGTGGTCGCGGCGAAGATCGCCGACGGCGTCTTCAGGTTGAACTCGACCGTCAGCTTGTCGATCGCCCGCGTGGTGCCGGGATCAAGCAGCGAGGCGAACAACGGGTACGCGCCCTGCCTCAGCGCCAGGATGCGTTCCATCGAGTACACCACGTCCTCGGCGGTCAGCTCGGCGCCGTCGTGGAATTTCACGCCCGGGCGCAGCCTGAACGTGTAGCGCAGGCCGTCGGCGCTGGCGGTGTAGGACTGCGCCAGCCACGGCTCCAGCTTCGGCGGATTGTCGAGCCAGCGCATCAGCCCGTCGTACAGGTTGAGCCGATAGGCAACGCGGCCCACGTCGAAGGTCTTGTGCGGGTCCATGGTGTCGAAGGCGCTGCCATTGGCGAACACCATGCGCCCGCCGCGCGCCTGCGCCGTCGCTGGCCGGGGCAGGCCCAGCGTGGCAGCGGCGGCGCCGGCCAGGCCGGCCTGCACCAGGCTGCGGCGTGCGGTTCCGACTTGCGTGCTGCTGCTCATCGCCCGGCATCCTTGCGCTGTGTTCGCGGTGCGCCGAGGCGCTGCGTGGCGTCCGCTTCCCCGTGCGCGATGCTGGTCATCGCGGACCTATGCCGTCAAGCGCCTGGCGCAACGGTTTGCGCTGCCACGTCCAGCCGGCGCGTATAGCCCGACGATGCCTCGAACAGGGCTCGCGTATAGTCGTGGCGCATGCCGCCCGCCGTGAGGTCGGCGACCGAGAGTTCCTCGAGAATGACGCCGTGGTTCATCACCGCCACCCGGCCGCACATATGCGCGATCACGCCGAAATCGTGACTGACCAGGATGTAGGTCAGCGTCTCGATGCGCCTGATCTCGGACAGCAGGTTGAGGATCTCGGCCTGCACCGACACGTCGAGCGCGCTGGTCGGCTCGTCCAGCAGCAGCACGCGGGGCTTCAGGATCAGCGCGCGCGCGATCGCCACGCGCTGGCGCTGCCCGCCGGAAAGCTGGTGCGGGTAGCGGTAGCGGAATTTCGAGGAAAGCCCGACCTCGGTCAGCACCTGGTCGATCCGGCGCGAAGCCTGGTCCAGGCCGTGGATGCTGATCGGCTCCATCAGCGCGGTCTGCACCGTGTGCTTCGGATGCAGTGACCCGTACGGGTCCTGAAACACCATCTGCACCAGCATCGGCATGGCCCGGTCGCGCCTGGCCACGCCGTGGCCGGCGATCGTCATGGCGCCCTGCCAGTCGGGGTTCAGGCCGGAAAGGGCGCGCAGGATGGTCGATTTGCCGCAGCCGGATTCACCGACCAGGCCGAACACCTCGCCTTCCGCCACGCTGAACGACACGCCATCCACGGCATGCACCAGGCTCGCGCCGGCGCCGAAGCTGACGCGAAGATTGCGCACGTCGATCAGCGGCGCGGTCATGCATCAAGCCAGGCGGGGTCGCGCGTCAGCACCGGCAGGGTCGCGCGCGGGCGATCAGGGCGCGGCAGGCTTTCCAGCAGCCCCCGCGTATAGGGGTGGCGGGCTTCGTGCAGCGCGCCGGCAGCCAGCGATTCCACCACGCGGCCGGCATACATGATCAGCACGCGGTCGCAGAAGGTGGCAACCAGGTTCAGGTCGTGGCTGATGAAGATCAGGCCCAGGCCGCGCGCGCCGATCTGCTCGTCCAGGATGCGCAGCACCGAAAGCCGCACGGTCACGTCAAGCGCGCTGGTGGGTTCGTCGGCGATCAGCAGGTCGGGCTCCGGAATCAGCATCATGGCGATCATGATGCGCTGGCCCATGCCGCCGGAGACCTCGTGCGGATAAAGGTCGAACACGCGGGCGGGGTTGCGGATGCGCACCGCATCCAGCATGGCCAGCGTGCGGTCCTTCGCCTCGGCGCGGCTGGCGTTGCGGTGGATGCGGAATGCCTCGGAGATCTGCCGGCCCACGGTCTGCACCGGGTTCAGGGCGTATTTCGGGTCCTGCAGGATCATGCCGATGCGGGCACCGCGGATGCGCCGCATGGCACGCTCGTTCGCGGCCAGCAGGTCGATGTCGTGGAACCGCAGGCGGCGGGCGGAGACCTGTGCCGCGGGCGGCGTGAGCTTCAGGATGGCGCGGCCGGTCATGCTTTTGCCCGACCCGCTCTCGCCCACGATGCCCAGCTTCTCGCGCCCGACCGAGAAGCTGATGCCGCGTACCGCGCGCACGATGCCCTGCGGCGAGGCGAAGGACACGGCAAGCTCGGCCACGTCCAGGATCGCGGGCGCGGTCATTGGCCGCGCGGGTCCATCAGGTCGCGCAGCGCATCGCCCAGCAGGTTGAAGCCCAGCGACACGACCAGGATCGCAAGCCCGGGCATCGCCGCCAGCCACCAGCTGCCCAGCATGTATTGCCGCCCGGTGGACAGCATGGCACCCCATTCCGGCGATGGCGGCTGCGCGCCCAGCCCCAGGAAGCCAAGCCCGGCCGCGGTCAGGATGATGCCGGCCATGTTCAGCGTGATGCGGACGATCACCGACGGGATGCAGATCGGCATCACGTGGCGCACGATGATGCGCAGGTTGGACGCCCCCGCAAGCCGCACCGCGGCGATGTAGTCGGCCCGCCGCACGGTGAGTGTTTCGGCGCGCGCCAGCCGCGCGATCGGCGGCCAGGCGGTCAGCGCGATGGCGATGATCGCGTTTTCCAGGCCCGAGCCAAGCGCGGCCACGAAGGCCAGCGCCAGGATCAGGCCCGGGAAGGAGAGGAACACGTCGGTCAGGCGCATCAGCACCACATCGGTCCAGCCGCCCAGGTAGCCGGCGACGGTGCCGACCAGCAGGCCCAGCGGGGCCGCGATCAGTGCCACCAGCAGCACGATCAGCAGCGTGATGCGGGCGCCGAACACGATGCGGCTTGCGATGTCGCGGCCCAGCTCGTCGGTGCCCAGCAGGTGCGCGGCCGAGGGCGCGACAAGCCGGCGGTCAAGGTCCTGCGCGAAGGGATCGTAGGGTGCCAGCAGCGGCGCGAATGCCGCCACCAGCAGCAGCGCCACGACAATTCCAAGCCCGATCAGCGCCAGCGGGTTGGCCGCGAAGCGACGCCAGCCGAGATAAAGGCTTTGTGCCCGCGCCTGCGTGGGGCTCGCGACCGCTTCCGCCAGCAGCCAGGCCCTGACGCCACCGGTCATCGCGTGCGCGGATCGAGCAGCCGGTACAGCACGTCGGACACCAGGTTCAGCACGATGAAAGTGAGGCCCACGATCAGCGTGCAGGCCAGCACCACGTTCATGTCGCCCGCCAGCAGCCCCAGCGTGAGATAGCGGCCGAAGCCGGGCCAGGCGAACACCGTTTCGGTCAGCACCGCGCCTTCCAGCAGGAAGGCGTAGGCCAGCGCCAGCACGGTCACCAGCTGCACCATGATGTTGGGAAAGGCGTGGCGCCACACCACGCGGGCGCGCGACAGCCCCTTGATGCGGGCGGTGATGATGTATTCCTGGCCGAGCTGTTCCAGCATGAAGCTGCGCGTCATGCGCGCGATATAGGCGGTGGAGGCGGCACCCAGGATGCTGGCGGGCAGGATGATGTGCTCCACCGCGCTCCAGAACATTTCTGGCTCGCCTGCCAGCAGGCTGTCGATCAGCAGCATGCCGGTGGTGGGCTCGATCAGGTCGATGAAGGCGATGCCCACGCGGCCCGGCCCGCCGACCCAGCCAAGCCAGGCGTAGAACACCACCAGCCCCATCAGCCCCAGCCAGAAGGTGGGGGCCGAGTAGCCGACCAGCCCGACCAGGCGCACCACGTGGTCGATGGGCTTGCCGCGATGCACCGCCGCGATCACGCCGAACGGCACGCCCAGGCCGATGCCGATCAGCAGCGACGCCGTGGCCAGCTCGATGGTGGCGGGGAACACGCGGGCCAGGTCATCGGCCACGCGGTTGGCGGTGTTCAGCGCGCGGCCGAAATCGCCTTGCAGCACGCGGCCGACATAGATCGCGAACTGTTCCCACAGCGGTCGGTCCAGGCCCAGTTCGCGGAACACCATGTCGTAGGTGGATTGCGGCGCATCATCGCCGATGATCGCGATCACGGGATCAAGCGGCAGCAGCCGGCCGATGAAGAAGGTGATGGCCAGCAGCCCGAACAGCGAAACCGCCACGGCCGCAGCCTGGCGGCCCGCCTCGCGCAGCAGGCGGCCGGCATGGGGGCGCCCGCCGGGCGGCGCTGCCCTGGCCTGCGTTGCGGCGGCGGCAATCGCGCCTGCCGACCCGTCCGCCGCCATTGCGCTGCCTGCGGCCGCCCGGCCCCTATTGCTTGCGCACGGCGTGGTAGCCGACATCGAAGGCGTGATGGATCATGCCCTGCACCTCGCGCCGCATGGCAAGCTGCCGGTAGCCCTGGAAGGCGTAGGCGAAGGGGCCTTCGCGCATGAAGCGCTCCTGGATCTCGTAATAGGCCTCGCGCCGTGCGGCCTCGTCGCGGATCAGCCGCGCGCGCGGCACCGCCTCGTTGAACCAGGGCCGGTCGAAGCCGGCGCGCCACGACAGGAACATGGTCTGGCGCGCTTCCGCCCGGTTGTCGGGGTTGAACACGTGGCGGGTGGCGTTGGCATCGGCATCCGGATAGCCGGGCGCCCAGGCCAGGAAGGCCAGCTCGAAGTTGCGGTCGCGTGTGCGCGAGAACAACTGCCCCGACGCCATCTGCTCGATCTCCACCCGGATGCCGACCTTTGCCGCGTTCGCCTGGAAATGCTGCGCGATGTCGGAGGACGGGAAGGGCGTGCCGTGGATCAGCCGCACCGCGAAGCCATCGCCATGGCCGGCGCGCACCAGGTGCTCGCGCGCGCGTTCCAGGTCCAGCCGGAACGGCACGCCGCGGTCGGGCGGCAGCGCGCCGAAGGCGCCATTGGGCGCGAAACTGTTCCACGCCTTGCCGGCATAGCGCATCACCGTGCGCTCCAGCCCCTGGTAGTCGATCAGGTAGCGGATCGCCATGCGCACATCATCCTTGCCGAGGATGGGGTGCGACATGTTGGCGCCGATGTACCAGAGCTGGTGGCGCAGCGCGGTGTTGAGTTGCAGCGCGGGGTTGGCATCGACCGCCGCGGTATCCTCGCCGTTCAGGTCGCGCGCGATATCGATGTCGCCGCGTTCCAGCTGCAGGCGCTGGGCCGCACTTTCCACCACGTGGCGGATGATGACGCGGCGCAGCGGGATTTCGCCCTGCCACCAGTTGGGCTGGCGTTCCAGGATGACGGTGTCGTTGGCGGTCCAGCGCGCCAGGCGGAACGGGCCGATGCAGGCCAGGTTGGTCTTGAGCCAGGCATTGCCGTGGTCGGAACTGCCGTCGGTGCGGCGCGCGATGTGGGGCTCGATCGCCTTGCGATCCAGCACGAAGCCCTGGCGGCCCGCGAAGACATACATGAACAGGTTGATCGGCCAGGGTTCCGGCACGCGCACCTGCAGCGTGTGATCGTCCAGCGCGCGCACCTGCTGTTCGACATTGTCCTTGTCGAGGCCCCATTGGGTGAACTGGGCCGCATTGCCGAAGCCCAGGTGCAAGACGCGATGGATGCTCCAGGCCGCATCCTGCGCCGTGACCGGGTTGCCGGAGGGGTGGCGCAAGCCCCGGCGCAGGTGGAAGGTGTAGGTCAGGCCGTCCTCGCTGGCCTCCCAGCGCTCGGCCAGGGCGGGCACCAGGCGGGCGGGGTCGTCGCGGTCATGGTTGACGAGCGAATCGCAGACGTTGCGGATGATCTCGTCGGTGACCACTTCGCCGACCTGCGCGGGATCCATGGTGAGGATCGCGTCGATGTTGTAGGCCATCACCAGCGTGTCGCGCGGCGTGCGCGACTGGGCGGCGGCCGGTCCGGCCAGGCCGAGTGCCAGCGTGGCCCCGAGAATCATGCTGCTTGCGGCGCGCATGCATCGTCTCCGTGGTTTCGTGTTGCTCCCGGCGCGCCTGGGCGTGGCGCTGTTGCGGCCATTGCGGCACAGCCGCCGCCCCGTCGCAAGCATCACGTGGCACGGCCTGTTTCGCGGCATGGTGGTCGCATCGGCAGCCGGGTGGCTTGGCGTGGCGTGTCAGGCGTCCTGTCTCAGCCACGCAGATGCTGCGCCAGGAAGCCCAGCACCTCGGTGTAGATCAGCTGACGGTTGTCGCGCTTGGTGAAGCCGTGGCCTTCATCGGCGAAGGTCACGTAGCGCACGGGAATGCCGCGCGCCTGAAGGGCCGCCACGATCTGCTCGCTTTCGAAGGGCGGCACGCGCGGATCCGTAAGCCCCTGCGCCACCAGCAGCGGCACCGCGATGCGGTCCACGCGATTGAGCGGCGACAGACGCTCCAGCAGGCCAGCATCGGCCACGGGGTCGCCATACTCGGCGGCGCGGTGCCCGATGCGCCAGGGGCCGGTGCGCTCGAAGAAGGTCCGCCAGCGGGCGATGCCGTAGAATTCGACGCCGGCGGCCCACAGGCCGGGATGTTCGGTCAGCGCCGCCAGCACCATCCAGCCGCCGTAGCTTTGACCCATCACCGCGATGCGCGCGCCATCCAGGCCCGGCCGCGCGGCCAGGAAGGCGTGCACCGCAGCGAGGTCGGCCACGCTGTCCAGCCGCTTCTCGCGATCGTCCAGCGCGGCATAGGCGCGGCCATAGCCGCTTGACCCGCGCACGTTCGGAATGGCCACCGCGATGCCGGCCTGCAGCATCGCCTGCAGGTCCGGGCGCCAGGCCGGTGGTGCCTGGTTCGCCGGGCCGCCATGCACCCACACCAGCACCGGCCAGCCGGACGCTGGCGGCCGGCCCTCGGGCTCGGCCAGGAACAGCGGCACCTGCAGCCCATCGAAGCCTGGCGCGTGCAGCAGCGCATAGGGCCGGCCCGGCGGCGGTGCGGCGGCGCGGAAGACCTCGCGGGCCGGGCCGCCGGCGGCATCCGCCAGCCAGATCGCGCCGGGCGATGTGGGTGTCGTGAGATCGAACGCGATGCTGCTGCCATCCGGCGACCAGGAGATCGCGGTGATCGTGCCGGGGGCATGGTCGGGCTCCGCGAGTACCGCGCCGGTGCCGGCATGCAGGATGCGAAGCTTTCGATAGCCGGCTTCGTTGACCACCACGGCCAACCGTGTTTCGTCAGGCGACGGCTCGCACAGTTCCACGTCCCAGTCGGGCGCATAAAGCAGCGAGGGCGCACCGCCCGGCTGCATGGTCGCGACCGCCAGGACGTCACGATCGCGGTCGGTCAGCAGCCAGAACGCGTTGGCGTCGCGCCGCCAGCGCGGCCTGGTGTGGCGCCAGTCGCCCGCATGCGGGGTCAGTGCCGTGCGCGCACCGGTGGCGAGATCGACCAGATAAAGGCTGCTTTCGTAGCTGCGCGGCGCGGTCTCGATCACGATCGCCTGGCCATCGGGGTGCCAGCAGGGTAATTCGTGCGGCCCCTGTACCTGCTGCACGCAGCGCGCCGCGCCGGTGGCGAGCTGCATCACCCAGGCATCGGTATGCGCGGGGTCGCGGTTGTTGGCGGTATAGGCGATGCGCGTGCCATCCGGGCTGATCGCGCCCCAGCCATGGATGGTGCGCGGATCGGCGGTCAGCGCGCGCGGCTCGCCTCGCGCGGGCAGCAGGTGCAGCTGGTGGCGCTCGTCGCCGGCGGCGTCGCGGGCGACGATGGCAAAGGCCCCGGTTGATGCGGCCGCCAGGCTTGTCACCGCATCGCGATGCCGGGTGCGCTGCATGGCGGGGCCGGCAAGCCCCGGCGGCAGGGCGAACACCTGGTTCGACCCGGGCGAGTCGCACAGGAACAGCAGCGTGCCGTCGGCCATGAAGCGCGGCATGCTGGCCGACGGCACGTCCAGGAAGCGGCGCACGCGGGTGGAATTGTCGGTGGAAGCCTGCGGGATCATGTCGGTCATGGGGGCGGTGTGCTCGCTCAACGGGCCAGGGCGCTGCATCCAAACGGCTGGCACGGTGATCGGCAAGGTGGTTGGCAAGATCAGCTTCGGTGGCTACGCTTCTTGCGGCTGCCGGAACGATCCGATGCGATCCGCAGCGGCCTGGGAACGAGTCAACAAGTCAGCAATCCGGGGGAAAACGACTCATGCGGATGATCTCGGCTGGTGTGCTCGCGGCGCTTGCGTGCGGCTTGTTTCCGGCAACATCCCCGAACGCACAAACCGCACGACAGTTCCAGGAAGCGCCTGCGCTTGCCGAACAGGTGCGGGCGGGCCGGCTGCCGCCCGTTGCACAACGCCTGCCGGAACAGCCGCTGGTGGTGCCCGTGGTGGAGCGCACGGGCCAGTATGGCGGGGTCTGGCGGCGCGCCTTCCTGGGCCCGGCCGATGCCAACAACTACGTGCGCGTGGTCTATGACAGCCTGTTCCGCTTCTCGCCCGACGGCGCCGCGATCGACCCCAAGCTGGCCTCGGGCGCCGAGCCCTCGGCCGATTTCCGCACCTGGACGATCGCGCTGCGCAAAGGGGCACGCTGGTCGGATGGCGCGCCCTTCGGCGCCGACGACATCCTGTTCTGGTACACCGACGTGCTGCTGAACAAGGATCTCACGCCGTCAGTGCCCGGCTGGATGCGCAACGCCGACGGGTCGGCCGCGAAGGTCGAGAAGATCGACGACGCGACCGTGCGCTTCACCTTCAACGAGCCCGCCACGCTGTTCCTGACGGCGCTGGCCAACCAGGATGGCGGCGACCGCACCTATGCCGTGTTCCTTCCGGCGCATTACCTGAAGCGCTTCCACCCCGCGCATGCCACGAAGGAATCGATCGACCGCGCGGTGGCGGCGGCCGGCTTTCGCACCTGGACCGAACTGTTCGCCAACCGCAACGCCCCGCCCGAGAACCCGGAGCGGCCCAGCATGGCGGCCTGGACCGCGGTCACGCGCATCAGCGACCCGGTGTTCACGCTGCGGCGCAATCCGTACTATGTCGGCGTCGATCCCGCCGGCAACCAGCTGCCGTACCTGGATGAAGTGCGCTTCACCTATTTCGCCGACACCCAGGCGCTGAACCTGGCCGCGATCGCCGGCCAGTTCGACATGCAGGAACGCCACATCCAGATGACCAACTACCCGGTCTTCAAGGAACAGGAGCGCACCGGCCGCTACCGCGTGATCACCTGGCCGACCTTCGGCGGGTCGGATGCGGTGGTGGCGTTCAACATGAGCTACCGGGCCGACCCCGAGATCGGCCGGCTGATGGCGAACCGCGATTTCCGCATAGCACTTTCGCACGCCGTCAATCGCGACGAGATCAAGGAAAGCGTGTTCCTTGGCCTGGGCGAGCCGCGCCAGGCCGTGCCGGCGCCGTGGCATCCCTATTTCCCGGGCGCGGAATACGCCACGCGCTACACCCAGTTCGATCGCGCGCGGGCCAATGCGCTGCTGGACGGCATCGGCCTCAATCGCCGCAACCCGCAGGGCATCAGGCTGATGGCCGATGGCCGGCCCGCCACCATCGAGATCAGCGTGGTGCCCGCCTTCGGCGCCTGGCCCGATGTGGCGCAGCTGGTGGCCAAGGACTGGGAGGCGGTGGGCATCCGCACCGTGGTGCAGATCCGCGAGCGCGCGCTGCATTTCAAGATGCGTGATGCCAACGAGCTGATGACCGAGATCTGGAACAACGACACCACCGCCTTCCCCTATACCGGCAACGCCAAGGTCGATGTGCGCAACTCGCCCATCCTGACCACCGGCCCGCTGTTCGGGCAGTGGGCCTTGACGCAGGGGCGCGAAGGCGTGGAGCCGCCGGCGTCGCTGCGCCGGGTGCTGCAGCTGGTCGATCTCGCCCGCACGGTTGGCCCGGCGCAGCAGATCGAGGCGGCGAAGGAAATCTTCCGCATCTGGGCCGACGAGGCGTTCGAGGTCGGCACCGTGGGCCTGACCCCCATGGTGCAGGGCGTGGTGGTGGTGAACACCAGGTTCCACAACGTGCCGACGACGCTGGGCAACGACTGGCCGCTGCGCAGCCCGGGCAACGCGCGCACGGAACAGTTCTTCCTGGCGCGCTGAAGAAAACACCGTGATCACGCCCGCCTGTCGTCCCCCTCGCCCGCGTCGCGGGCGAAGGGGGAAGTGGCGGGCGCCGTGATCCGTTACATCCTGCAGCGCCTGGCGCTGCTGCCGCTGCTGCTGCTGGTCTATTCCTTCGTCATCTTCGTCATCATCCAGGCGCCGCCCGGCGACTTCCTGACCGCCTATGTCGCCACGCTCGCCTCCTCCGGCAGCTCGATCAGCGCCGAGACGCTGGAGGCGCTGCGCCGCGACTACGGCCTGGATCAGCCCTTCCTGGTGCAGTACGCGCGCTGGATGGGCAACCTGTTCCAGGGCGACCTTGGCCTGTCCCTGGAATACCAGCGCCCGAACCTGGACCTGATCTCCGAGCAGCTGGTGCTGACCCTGGCGCTGGCGCTGTTCTCGTTCGTGCTGACCTGGGCGATCGCCATTCCGGCGGGCATCTATTCGGCGACGCATCCGCGCTCGGTGCTGGACTACGTCTTCACGGTCATCAACTACGTCGGCGTCGCCACGCCCAACTTCATGCTGGCGCTGGTGCTGATGTGGCTGGCCTTCGCGTATTTCGATGTCAGCGTCACCGGCCTGTTCTCGCCCGACTATGTCGATGCGCCATGGTCGTTCGGCCGCGTCGTCGATCTGATTTCGCATCTGTGGCTGCCGGCGCTGGTGCTGGGCGTGGCGGGCACGGCGCGGCTTACGCGGATCATGCGTGCCAACCTGCTGGACGAGCTGAACAAGCCCTACGTGGTCACGGCGCGGGCCAAGGGCATGGCGGAATGGCGGCTGGTGCTGCGCTACCCCGTGCGGCTGGCGCTGAACCCGCTGGTCAGCACCATCGGCTGGTACCTGCCGGCGCTGTTTTCCGGCAGCCTGATCGTCGCCACCGTGATGAACCTGCCGAATATCGGGCCGCTGCTGCTGCGGGCCCTGGTGAACCAGGACATGTTCCTGGCCGGCGGCATCCTGCTGATCTACTCGTTCCTGACCATCGTCGGCACGCTGCTGTCGGACATCCTGCTGGCGCTCTTGGATCCCCGCATCCGGATGGAGCAATGATGGCCGAGGCCCGCGCCATGGCCGAAAATTCGGCGGCCGAGGACCGGATCTCGGTGGCATCCAACTGGACGCTGGTGTGGTGGCGGTTCCGCCGGCACAGGCTGGCCATGGCCAGCCTGTTCGTGCTGGTGCTGCTGTATGCCATCGTCGTTTGCCCGGCGTTCTTCTCCACCCAGAACCCCGAACGCACCGATGCCCGCCAGGCCTTCATCCCGATGCAGGGACTGCACCTGTTCGACGAGGGGCGGTTCGATCCGTGGGTCGCCGGCATCGTGGGCCGCCGCAACCCTGTCACCTTGCGCATGGAGTGGACCCAGGACGCATCACGCAAGGTGCGCGTGGGCTTCTTCGTCGAAGGCGAGCCGTACCGCGTGCTGGGCCTGTTCACCGCCAGCACCTATCTGGTCGGCCCGGCCGATCCGCGGCAGCGCATTTTCCTGCTCGGCTCGGATCGGCTGGGGCGCGACCAGTGGTCGCGCATCATGCATGCCACGCAAACCTCCATGACGGTCGGGCTGATCGCGGTGGCGCTGTCCACCATCCTGGGCGTGCTGCTGGGCGGCATCTCGGGCTATCTGGGGGGGCTGACCGACCAGGTGATCCAGCGGCTGATCGAGCTGCTGCAATCGGTGCCCACCATCCCGATCTGGCTGGCGCTTTCCGCCGCGCTGCCGCGTGACTGGACGCCGATCCAGGTGTTCTTCGCCATCACCGTGATCCTGTCCCTGATCGGCTGGACCACGCTGGCGCGCGAGGTGCGCGGAAAATTCCTGTCGCTGCGCGAGGAGGATTTCGTGCTGGCCGCGCGGCTTGCGGGTGCCTCGCGCCTGCGCATCGTGCTGCGCCACATGGTGCCGACCTTCAGCAGCCACATCATCGCCACGGCGTCGCTGGCGATCCCGGTGATGATCATCAACGAAACCTCGCTGTCGTTCCTGGGCCTTGGCATCCGCCCGCCCGCCATCAGCTGGGGCGTGCTTTTGCAGGAAGCGCAGAACATCCAGACGCTGGCGCTGGCGCCCTGGCTGCTGCTGCCGGGCCTGGTGGTGATCGTCGCGGTGCTGGCCTTCAACCTGGTGGGCGATGGCCTGCGCGATGCCTCTGACCCCTACAGCAACTGAGCCGATACAGGCCGGGCCGCCGCCGCTGCTGAGCGTGCGCGACCTGCGCGTCAGCTTCGCCATGGACGAGGGCTTGGTGCGCGCGGTCGATGGCGTGAGCTTCGAGGTGCCGCCCGGCCAGGTGGTGGGCATCGTCGGCGAAAGCGGCTGCGGCAAAAGCGTGACGATGCGCGCCATCCTGCGCCTGGTCGATCGGCCCGGCCGCATGGACGGCGGCGAGGTGCTGTACCGGCGCGCCGACGGCACCGTGCAGGACCTGGCCCGGCTGCCGCAGCGCGGACCCGCCATGCGGGCGCTGCGCGGCGCCGAGATCGCGCTGATCCCGCAGGAACCGATGGCATCGTTCAGCCCCGTGCACACAGTGGGCGCGCAGATTCTTGAGGCGATCCGGCTGCACGATCCTTCCATTGGCAAGGCGGCGGCGCGCGAGATCACGGTAAAGCTGTTCCGCGATGTCGGCATCGCGATGCCGGAACGCAGGGTCGATGCCTATTCGTGGCAGCTGTCCGGCGGCCTGCGCCAGCGCGCCATGATCGCCATGGCGCTGTCCTGCCGCCCGCGCCTGCTGATCGCCGACGAGCCGACCACCGCGATCGACGTCACCACCCAGGCGCAGATCCTGGCGCTGCTGCGCGGGCTGCAGCGCAAGTACGACACCGCCATCGTCTTCATCACGCACGACCTGGGCGTGATCGCCCGCATGGCAAGCCACGTGGTGGTCATGTATCTGGGCCGCGTGGTCGAGCAGGGGCCGGTCGATGCGATCTTCCACGCGCCCCGCCACCCCTATACCCAGGCCCTGCTGCGTTCGATCCCCAGCCTGGCCGGCGCCACGCGCACAAAACTGCCGGTGATCGCGGGCGCGCTGCCGCACCCGTTCAACCGCCCCGATGGCTGCGCCTTCCATCCGCGCTGCGACAGCGCGATGCCACGCTGCGCCCAGGCCGTGCCCGCGCTGGGTGACGCCCGGCAGGGCCAGCGCGTCGCCTGCTTCCTGCACGGCGAAACCGTGGCCGCATGACCGCACCCCTGCCGCTGCTGGAGGTGCGCAACCTTCGCAAGTATTTCCCGATAGCCAAGGGCATCCTGCAACGCGTCACCGGCCAGGTGCGCGCGGTCGATGACGTGAGCTTCACCGTGGCCGAGGGCGAAACGCTCGGCCTGGTCGGCGAAAGCGGCTGCGGCAAGACCACGGTGTCACGTTGCATCCTGCGTGCCCTTGATCCCACCTCGGGCCAGGTGCTGTTCCGCACGCGGCAGGGCAGCGTGGTCGATCTGGCACCCATGCCGGAGCGCGACCTCTCGGGGCTGCGCGCGGACATCCAGATGATCTTCCAGGACCCGTTCGGCTCGCTCAATCCGCGCATGACGCTCTTGGACAATGTGGGCGAGCCGCTGCTGGTGAACGGCATGCGCAGCCGGCAGCATCGCATGGATCGCGTGGCCGAGCTGCTGCGCCTGGTGGGGCTGCGACCGGAATTCATGCACCGCTTCCCGCATGCCTTCTCGGGCGGGCAGCGCCAGCGCATCGGCATCGCGCGCGCACTTGCCACCAGCCCGCGGCTGGTGGTGGCCGACGAGCCGGTCTCGGCGCTCGATGTGTCGGTGCAGGCGCAGGTGCTGAACCTGCTGCTGGAATTGCAGCAGCGGCTGCGCCTGACCTTCCTGTTCGTCGCCCACGACCTGTCCGTGGTGCGCCACATCTCGGACCGGGTCGCGGTCATGTATGTCGGCCAGCTGGTTGAACTGGCGCCCACGGAATCGCTGTTCGGGCGCCCCCGCCACCCCTACACCGCGGCCCTGCTGCGCGCCGTGCCGCCGCCTGATCCCCGCGCGCAGGCCGATGACGGCGTGCTGGAGGGCGAGGTTCCCAGCCCCGCGGCACCCCCCTCCGGCTGCTATTTCCACCCGCGCTGCCGCTTTGCCGTGGATCGCTGCCGCACCGAGCCGCCGGCGCTGCGCGAGCTGGCGCCGGGCCACTGGGCGCGCTGCCATTTCGCCGACGATCTGTCGCTGGCCGGCACGCCCTGCGCTTGACAGTGCCCGTGCGCGACGCACACGCTGACACCACGCATAACGAAACAATCGGGAGCAACGTCCTTGCCGAACATCCTGTCCTTGCGGCGCCTGGCGGCGATTGGCGTGGTGGGTGTGATCGCCGCCACGCTTGCGCCATCCCGGGCCGAGGCGCAGCAGCAACAGCGCCTGCGCTGGCAGATGGCAAGCGGCTACCCCAGCTCGCTGGTGCATATCGGCACCATGGGCAAGCGCATCGAAACGCAGATGGCCGCGATCTCGGGCGGCAGCTTCGAAATCCGCTTCATGGAACCGGGCGCGCTGGTTCCGGCGTTGCAGGTGCTGGACGGCGTTTCGAACGGCTCGATCGAGGCGGGGTGGGTTTCGGCCGGGCAGTACACCGGTCGCAACACGTCGCTCGCGCTGTTCTCGGCCGTGCCCTTCGGGCCGGAGGCGGGCGAGTTCATGGCCTGGATGCGCTATGGCGGCGGCCAGGCGCTGATGGACGAGGTGCATACCAAGTTCAACATCAAGTCGATCATCTGCGGCATCACGCCGCCCGAGGCGTCCGGCTGGTTCCGCACCGAGATCAAGTCGCTGGCCGATCTGCGCGGCATCCGCATGCGCTTCTTCGGGCTTGGCGCGCGCGTGGTGTCGAAGCTCGGCGTGCAGACCACCAACCAGCCGGCGGGCGAGCTGTTCCAGGCGCTGCAACTGGGCACGATCGACGCGACCGAATTCGGGCAGCCGGCGATCGACCTGGGCATGGGCCTGCACCAGGTGGCGAAGCACTACTACTTCCCGGGCTGGCACCAGCCGGCGTCGCTGTACCACCTGTATGTGCACAAGCCGCTGTGGGACGGGTTGACCCCGCAGCGCCGCGCCATGATCGAAAATGTGTGCGACGCCAACGTGGTGTTCGGCCTGGCCGAGGGCGAGGCGCTGCAGTTCACCGCCATGGCCGAGCTGCGCCAGCGCGGCGTGACCTTCCACAGCTGGGGCCCGGAATTCATAGCCGCCTTCCGCACCGGCTGGGACCAGGTGGTGGCCGAGGAAACCGCCACCAATCCTGACTTCAAGAAGGTCTGGGATTCCCTTGCCGCGTTCCGCGCGAACTACAAGATCTGGGGCGACCTTGGCTACCTGAGGAACTGACAGGGGGCGATGCGGGTCTGCATCGTCGGTGAGCCCGGAACTTTCCCGCGCGCTGCTCCGGCTTGCGGCCTGGCTCGCGATCGTGCCGCGGCGCTGCATGCAGGCGGTGGCCTGGATGATGGTGCTGATGGTGCTGGCCATCGTGTTCGAGGTGGTCACGCGCCGCATGCGCATCGAGGTGCCCATCGTCACCTCGATACGGCTGCTGGAACTGCAATGGCACTTCCACGTCACGCTGTTCATGCTGTCGCTGGGCTACGGCTACCTGCGCAACGTGCATGTGCGGATCGACATGGCGGTCACCGGCCTTTCGCTGCGCAGCCGCGCCTGGCTGGAACTGGCGGGGCTGCTGCTGCTGTTCCTGCCCTTCGTTGTCATGCTGCTGCGCTGGGGCGTTGTGTTCTGGGCTGAGTCGTGGCGCATGAACGAGGCGTCGGACAACCCGATGGGCCTGCCGCATCGCTGGCTGATCAAGCCGGTGATCCCGCTGGGCGCGCTGCTGCTGATCATGGCCGGCACGTGCAACCTGCTGCGGCTTGTCGTGTTCCTGGCCGGCCCCCCGGCCGAGGCCGCGCGCGCCGATCCCGTGCTGGCCCGATGAAGCGTGGCACGGTGAGTCCGTAAGGGTGACCGAATTCCTGGCCGACTACCTGCCGGTGGTGATGTTCGCGGCCCTGCTGCTGCTGCTGTTCAGCGGCCTGCCGGTGGCCTACGTGCTGGGCGGCGTGGGGCTGATCGGCGGCTGGGTCGGGATCGAGCTTGGCGTGCTGCGCCCGGCGCAGTTCCTGTCGATCATGCCGCGCATCTGGGGCGGCATCGCGGCCGACGTGGTGCTGGTGGCCGTGCCGCTGTTCATCCTGATGGGCTCGATCCTGGAGAAAAGCGGCATCGCCGAGGACCTGCTGGAATGCCTGAAGGTCATGCTGGCGCGCATTCCCGGCAGCATGGCGCTGGCCACGGTGCTGATGGGCACGATCATGGCGGCCACCACCGGCATCGTCGGCGCCTCCATCGTGGTGCTGTCGCTGATCGCGCTGCCGACCATGCTGGCGAACAACTACTCGAAACAGTTGTCCACCGGCGCGATCGCGGCCGCGGGCTGCCTTGGCGTGCTGATTCCGCCCAGCATCATGCTGGTGGTGATGGCCGAGATCATGAGCATTCCGGTGGGCCCGCTGTTCGCCGCCGCGCTGGTGCCAGGCCTGGTGCTGGCGCTGCTGTACGTGATCTACATCGTCGTTGCGTGCTGGATCCGGCCCGAACTCGCGCCGCGGGCGACGCTGGCCGAGATGCCGGAAAGCGGCGCCGCTTATGCACGGCTGATGCTGCGCGGCTTCGCGCCCGCGCTGACGCTGATCGGCTTCGTGCTCGGCTCGATCTACACCGGCTGGGCCACGCCGACCGAGGCCGCCGGCGTCGGCTGCCTTGGCGCAAGCCTGCTGGCGCTGATCAAGCGGCGGCTCAATGGCCGTGTGATGCGCCAGGTGCTGGAACAGTCGGCGCTGACCAACGCCATGGTCTTCATGATCTTCGTCGGCGCCACGGTGTTCAGCTACGTGTTCCGCATCACCGGCGGCGACGACCTGATCATCGGCCTGTTCCAGGGGCTCGGGCTCGATTCATGGGGCATCCTGCTGGTGCTGATGGCGCTGATCTTCGTGCTTGGCATCCCGTTCGAGTGGCCCGAGATCACGCTGATCGTGCTGCCGGTGTTCTACCCCGTGATCCGGACGCTGGATTTCGGCGGCCACCTGGGTGCCGCGGCCGAGGTGCTGCCGTGGTTCACCGTGCTGTGCGCCGTGAACCTGCAAACCAGCTTCCTGACGCCGCCCTACGGCTTCGCGCTGTTCTACCTGAAGGGCACCGTGCCGCCTTCGGTCACCATGTCGGACATCTATGGCGGGGTCTGGCCGTTCGTGGCGATGCAGCTGGTGTGCCTGGGCTTGTGCATCATCTTTCCCGGCATCGTGCTGGCGCTGCCGCGCGCCGCCGGCATGCTGTAGCCCCGCGCGCGCGCAGGAGGCGCCATGGAAGCGATCCTTCTCAGGGCCTATGGCGGCACCGCCGAGCTTCGGCTGGACACCGCGCCCGATCCCGTGCCCGGTCCCGGCGAGGTGGTGCTGCGGCTTCGTACCACCGGCGTGAACCACTGCGACACCGATGTGCGCCGCGGCGTGTTCGGCGTGGCGCAAAGCTTTCCGCACATCATGGGCGTGGATGGCGCGGGCGAGGTGGAAGCGGTCGGGCCCGGCGTGACCGGCTACAAGCCGGGCGACCGCGTGATGCCGCATTTCATGCTGGCCTGCGGCACGTGCCGCAACTGCCAGCGCGGTGCGGAGAACATCTGCCTGGATGCGGGCGTGCTGGGCGTGACCACCTGGGGCACCTATGCCCAGCGCGTGAAGGTGCGGCACAATACCCTGGTGCGCATTCCCGATGCGCTGTCCTTCGACGATGCCGTGGCCGCCGCGGTGCCCTTCGCCACCGCCTGGGAGGGCCTGGTGGTGATGGCCGGCCTGCGGGTGGGCGAAACCGTGCTGGTGAATGCCGCCGGCAGCGGCGTGGGGTCGGCTGCCATCCAGGTGGCGAAACTCGCCGGCGCGCGGGTGATCGCCACCACCGGGTCGAAGGCCAAGTTCGCGCAGGCGCGCGCGCTGGGCGCCGACGCGGTGCTGGACTATTCCAGCGACGATATCCCTGCCGCGATTGCCTCCCTCACGGGGGGAATGGGTGCCGATGTGTGCTTCGACATGGTGGGCGGCGCCCGGCTGCTGGACTGCATCGGCGCGGCGGCGCAGGGCGGGCGTATCGCCAGCGTCGGCGCGCATGGCGGCGAGAAGATCGAGATCGACTTCATCGAGCTGTTCCGCAAGCACATCACGATCCATGGCTGCGGCCGTTCGACGCGCGCGATCTATGCCGATGTGCTGGCGTTGGTCGCGGCCGGCAGGCTGAGGCCGGTGATCCACCGCAGCTTCAGGCTTGCCGAAGCGGCCGCTGCGCACACGCTGATGGAAAGCCGCGCCTTCTTCGGCCGCATGCTGCTGCATCCATGACCGCGCCGCTGCCCCCCATCCGCAGCCTGCTGTTCGCGCCGGCGAACGAGCCGCGCAAGGTGGCGAAGCTGGGTACCGTCGGCGCGGATGCCGTGGTGCTGGACCTGGAGGATGCGGTGGCGCGCGAGCACAAGCTGGCCGCCCGCGCCATGGCGCGCGAGGCGCTGGCGCACATCACCGGCACGCTGCGCTGCGTGCGGGTGAACGCCTGGGACACTGGCCTGACGCCGGCGGACGTGGCCCAGGTGATGTGCCCCGCGCTGGATGTGCTGGTGCTGCCCAAGGTGGAATCGCCGCGCGACCTGGTGCGCCTGGATGCCGCGATCGACGCCGCATGGGCCGGGAGCAGCCCGGGGCCGCGAACCCTCGCTTTGATCGAAACCTGTGCCGGCGTGCTTGCCGCGGCCGAGATCGCGCGCGCATCGCCGCGGCTTGCCGGGCTGGTCTTCGGCGCCGGCGACCTGGGCAAGGATCTTGGCCTGCCGACTTTGCGCGGCGACATCTCCGGCGCCCTGGCCTGGGGCCGCGCGAAGCTGGTGTACGACGCGCGCGCGGCCGGCCTGCCTGGCCCGATCGACGGGCCGTGCCTTGCCGTGCGCGACCACGCGGCCATGGAAGCCGAATGCCGCGCGGCCGCCGCGCTCGGCCATCGCGGCAAGGTCTGCATCCACCCTGGCCAGGTGGCGATCGCCAACCGGGTGTTTGCGCCCGCGCCGGAGGAGATCGCCTTTGCCCACCGCCTGATCGCCGCCTTCACCGAGGCCGAGGCGCGGGGCAGCGCCTCGATCACCGTCGATGGCGTGTTCGTGGATTATCCGATCGCCGACAAGGCGCGTGCGCTGCTGGCGCTTGCCGAGCGCAGCGGCTGAGCGCGGAGGAACCGAACGCCATGGCCACCGACCCACCACAAGCCCTGCCGCCCATGCACGGCGTGCGCGTGCTGGATTGCGCGACCTTCATCGCCGGCCCCACCTGCGCCACCATGCTGGGCGAGTTCGGCGCCGACGTGATCAAGCTGGAGCTGCCCGGCATCGGCTGCCCGCTGCGCAAGTTCGGCACCATCACGGCGTCCGGCGACAGCCTGCTGTGGCTTTCCGAAGGGCGGAACAAGCGCAGCCTGACGCTTGATCTGCGCAAGCCCGAGGGCGTTGCGGTGATGCTGGACCTGGTCGCGAAGTCCGACGTGGTGGTCGAGAATTTCCAGCCCGGCACGCTGGAACGATGGGGCGTCGGCTATGAGGCGCTGGCGGCGGTGAACCCGAAGCTCGTGATGGTGCGCATCTCGGCCTACGGGCAAACCGGGCCGTATCGCGACCGGCCCGGCTTCGGGCGCATCGCCAACGCCTTCGGCGGCATCTCGTTCCTGGCGGGCTATCCCGATCGCCCGCCGGTCACGCCCGGCAGTGCCACGCTGCCCGACTACATGTCGGGGCTTTATGGCGCGCTGGGTGCGATGATGGCGCTGCGCGTGGCGGAGCGCACGGGCAGCGGCCAGGTGGTGGATATCGGGCTTTATGAGTCGATCTTCCGCATCCTGGATGAACTCGCACCCGCCTATGCGCTGAAGGGTTATGTGCGGAGCCGCATGGGGCCGGGCACGGTGAACGTGGTGCCGCACAGCCACTACCCCACGAAGGATGGGCGCTGGATCGCCATTGCCTGCACCAACGACAAGATTTTTGCCCGCCTTGCCGAGCTGATGGGCCGGGCGGATGTCGCGGGCGACGGCAAGTGGGGCACCGTGGCGCGGCGCGAGGCCGAGCGCGCGCTGGTGGACGATTTCGTCACCGCCTGGACCAGCGGGCACGACCGCGATGCGCTGCTGCAACTGTGCGAACAGGGCCAGGTGCCTTGCGGCCCGGTCTATGCCATCGACGAGATCTTCGCCGACCCGCATTTTTCCGCCCGCGGCAATATCGCCACCGTCGAGCATCCGACCGCCGGCACACTGAAGATTCCCGCGGTGGTGCCGCGGCTCAGCGCAACGCCGGGGCGCATCGGCTCGCTCGGGCCGGCGCTGGGCGAGCACACGGACTCGATCCTGCGCGACCTGCTCGGCCGCAGCGCCGAGGAGATCGCGCGTCTGCGCGCGGCGAAGGCAGTGTAGCGAGGGAGAGGCAGTGGTGAGCACAAGCTGGGACGACTACCTGACCGAGGAAGACCGCGCGGTCCTGGCCCGCGGCAAGTGGGCCATGCGGGCCGGCGCGGGCGGCCGGCCGGCGCTGCTGCTGATTGATTGCCAGTATTACATGACCGGCATCCGCGGTGCTTCCGACAATGCCGAGAAATACCCGCTTGCCTGCCCCACCGGTTTCGCCGCGACCGACCAGATGAAGCGGCTGCTGCACGCCGCGCGCGCCGCCGCCATTCCCGTGGTGTTCACGCGCTTCGTGGTCGATCCGGTGATCGATGATGTCGGCATGTTCCATCGCAAGATCGGCGCCGGCGTGGGCCGCGGTGAGAACCTCTATTTCAGGGGCACGCACGGCGCCGAGATCGTGGACGATCTCAAGCCGCTGCCGACCGAGATCGTGCTGGACAAGAAGAAGAAGTCCGCCTTCTTCGGCACGCCCCTGCTGTCGCTGCTGATCGACCGCCGGGTCGATACCTGCATCGTGGTCGGCGGCTCCACCTCGAACTGCGTGCGCGCCACCGTGGTGGATTGCGAGCAGCACAATTTCTTCTGCCTGGTGCCGGAGGAAGCCGTTTACGACCGCGTGCAGATCACGCACCGGATCAACCTGTTCGACATGAACCGCAGCTACGCCGACGTGCTGCCGACCGACGAGGTGCTGGCCTATCTGGCGCGCACCGGCCAGCAGCGCGCGGCGGCGGAATGACCACCGGGAAAGGAAGCGCACGCATGGCCCATACGCCGATGCAGGACATCGACACGCCAGGTCCGAAGCGCGACATGATCGGCTATGGAAGGCATGCGCCGCGCGTGCGCTGGCCGGGCGATGCGCGCGTGGCGATCAGCATCGTGCTGAACTACGAGGAAGGCTCGGAATACAGCCACCCCGCCGGCGACAAGCGCAACGACGGGCTGCAGGAAGTGATCTACGCCATGGACCCGCAGTACCGCGACCTGGCGGTGGAAAGCGTGTTCGAATACGGCAGCCGCGCCGGCGTATGGCGGCTGGAGCGGCTGCTTTCGGAATTCCGCCTGCCGATCACCTTCTATGCCTGTGCCGTCGCGCTGGAGCGCAATCCCGAGGTCGCCGCCTGGTTGCGCGAAGCCAATCACGAACCCTGCTGCCATGGCTGGCGCTGGGAAGAAGTGTGGCGGCTGTCCCGCGCCGAGGAGATGGACCACATCCAGAAGGCCATCGAGTCGATCCGCGCCACCACCGGCATGCGCCCCGAGGGCTGGTACTGCCGCTACGGCCCCAGCGTGCACACGCGCGAGCTGCTGATCGAGGAGGGCGGCTTCGTGTACGACAGCGACGTGTATAACGATGACCTGCCGTACTACGTCGATGTGAAGGGCAGGCGGCACCTGGTGGTGCCCTATTCCTTCACCTACAACGACGGCAAGTTCGGCCTGCTGCCGGGCTATGGCTCGCCTTCGGATTTCGTCGATACGCTGAAGCGGGGTTTCGACGAGCTTTATGCGGAAGGCGCGACGCATCCGAAGATGATGTCCATTGGCCTGCATCCGCGCCTGATCGGCCAGGCCACGCGCATTTCCGCGCTGCGCGAGTTCCTTGACTATGCCCGCAGCAAGGACCGCGTGTGGTTCGCGCGCCGCATCGACATCGCGAAATGGTGGCACGCCAACCACGCAAGCTGGGCACGCTAGCCGGCCAATGACGATGACTGCATGACGACGACCGCATGATGACGACCCCGCCGGCGCTTCTGCCCGAGATTGCGGAACGAAGCGCCGATGCGGCGATTGCAGCCCTTTATGCCGACATCCGCGCCACGCTGTCGCTGCGCACCGTGCCACTGCTGTATCGCGTGATGGCGCCGGAGCCGGGGTGTCTTGCCTGGGCGTGGGCGATGATCGGGCCGCTGGCGGCATCGGGCGTCCTGGCCGGGCTGGGGGCTTCGGCGCGTGCGGCTGTTGCGGCTCCTGCCATCGCACCGCCACGCGCGGCGTGCCGGATGGCGGGGCTGGCTGATGCTGCGGCGGACCAGGCCGCCGCTGTCGTCGCAGCCTTCAACCACGCCAACCCGATGAACCTGGCCGCCGCGACGATCTTGGGCGCCGCATTGGCGACGGGGCGCGTGCCCCGGCCCGGCACCCCTGCTGCCGCCCAGGCCGCGCCACCACCGCTGCCAGTGCGGGCGACAGCCGAAATGGATGCCGACTCGCGCGCGCTGATGCACTTCCTTGCCTCCTGCGGCGGCGTGCGGCCCGTGTCGGCGATGCCCACGCTGTGGAACGCCCTGGCCCCCTATCCGCCGGCGCTCGCCCTTGCCGCCGCCATGCTGGCCCCTGGCTTTGCCGACGGCACGATCGACCGCGGCGCCCAGGCGCTGGCGGCAAGCATGGCATCGTCTGTCGCGATGGCGCCGGACGCGCCATGTGCGCCTGCACCACACGCGATCGCGGCGCAGCTGGGCCGCGTGCTGCCCTTCTTCATCACCACCATCCCGACGATGATCGTGATCGGCAGGCACCTTGCCCCGCTGTTCGCACGCGACGACGCAGCATGAGCGTTCCGGATCGCACCGCCCAGCATGTTGGCGCGTTCCTTGACCGCCGCAGGGCGATCGACGGCGCGCTCCGCAGCATCGTCACGCCCACCCCCGAACTGGCGCGGCCGGCCGCCGAGGCAGCCGATGCGGCCGCCGGGCAGGGCCGCTCGCTTGGCCTGCTGCACGGCATGGCGATCGCGGTGAAGGACAATATCGACACGGCCGGCATCCGCACCGCGTGCGGCTCAAACCTGTTCGCCGACCACGTGCCGCAGGATGACGCGCCCGTGGTCGCGCGGCTGAAGCAGGCGGGTGCGGCGATCGTCGGCAAGGCCGCGATGATGGAGCTGGCCTTCGGCGTGCGCTCGCTGGATGCCGTCGGCGGCCAGGTGAGGAACCCGTGGAATCCGCTGCACGTGCCCGGAGGTTCCTCGGGCGGCTCGGCCGTCGCCGTGGCAGCCGGGCTGTGCGATGCGGCGCTCGGCACCGATACCGGCGGCTCGATCCGTATTCCGGCAGCATTCTGCGGCGTGGCCGGCTTGCGCCCCACCTTCGGGCGTGTGCCCAACCGCGGCTGCCTGCCGGTCAGCGCGAGTTTCGACACGATTGGCCCGATCGCGCGCCACGTGGCCGAGCTGGGCCGCATGCTGGCGGCCATCGCCGGCTACGATGCCGAGGATGCATCCAGCGAGGACCTTTCCGGCGACCTCGCCTGGCTGCGCCCCGATGCCAACGTCGCGGGGCTGCGCATCGGCGTGGCCGGCGGCTTCTATGCCCAGGACGTGGCGGCGGATGTGGTGCGCGCCGTCGCCGCTGTCGGCCAGGCGCTGCAGGCGCGGGGTGCCGTGCTGGTGCCGGTGCTGCTGCCCACCGCGGCCGAGGCGCTGGAGGCCGCAACCACGATCATCTACGCCGATGCCTGCGCGCTGCACGCCGACGCGCTGGACCAGCGCCGCCAGCTGATCTCGCCCGCGGTGCATCAGCGGATGCTGCGGGGCCGCGCGCTGGATGCGCCAGCCTATGCGCGCGCCATGCGCTTCCGCGAGTGCTGGCGGCGCGATCTCCGTACCCTGTTCGGCGGTATCGATGCGCTCATGCTGCCTGCCAGCCCCGTCACCGCGCCGCCGATCGAGGCAACCACCGGCGACCTGCACACCGCCACCCGTGCCGCCACGCGCTTCACCTTCGGCGGCGGGCTTGCCGGCATTCCCGGCCTGGCGCTGCCCTGCGGGTTCGATGCTGCCGGGCTGCCCATTGGCGTGCTGTTCGAAGCGGCCTGGGGCAACGAGAGCGTGCTGCTGCGCCTGGGCGAGGCCTGGCAGCAGGCCACCGACTGGCACCTTCGCACCCCACCCGGCCTGGGCGGCGGCGACATGGCATGACCAAGCCTGTCGGCCATCGCGGCGACTATCGCTGGTTCCTGGAGATCCCCACGCGCTGGGCCGACAACGACGTGTTCGGCCACGTCAACAACGTCGTCTACTACGCGTGGTTCGACACGGCGGTGGCGCGCTTCCTGATCGATGCCATCGGGCTGAACATGCTGGCATCGGACGTGATCGGCTTCGTGGTGGAAACCCAGTGCCGCTACTTCGCGCCCACAGCCTTCCCGGATGTGATCACCGCGGGCGTGCGGGTGGCGCGGATCGGCACCAGCTCGGTGCGCTACGAGCTTGGCCTGTTCCGCAACGCCGAGGACCGCGCCGCCGCCGAGGGCCATTTCGTGCACGCCTACGTGGCGCGCGCGACCGGCCGGCCCACGCCATTGCCCGAGGCGATGCGGGCCGGGCTGGCGGGCTATGGCGTGGCGGGGCAGTGAGGCCACGCGTTGCAGCAGTCGCCAAGGGGCGGGGGTTCACGGCGCCCCTGGCGGGCCGTGCTCGATGAAGACGAGCACTTCATCTGCGCCATCGCACTACGATAGGCAGGTCGCACCAGCAGAGAACCACCCAAGACGACGCGGCAGTGATGAGAAACGACGCTGTCCCTCGACGGTCAGCCGGCCGGTAGTTTTCAGGCGCCCCAAAGCGGTCGTGTCCCATCGCGTGGTGTAGGAGGCGGCCACCGCGGTGCACCTGGGTAGGGTTGAGTTGCGACACGCAACCCCAGCCTTGGAACCCCACGATGACCGAGCAAGAGACTGCCCTTCGCGAGTTGCTGGCGAAAGGGACGGATGCCTCCTTTCTGCGCGAGATGATCGGCTTTGCGTCCGAGCGGCTGATGGAACTGGAAGTCGGCGGCCTGACCGGCGCGGCCCATGGCGAGCGCAGCCCTGACCGGCTGGTGCAGCGCAACGGCTACCGCCAGCGTGACTGGGAGACGCGCGCCGGCACGGTCGAACTGCGCATTCCGAAGCTGCGGAAGGGCTCCTATTTCCCTGCCTTCCTCGAGCCCCGGCGCACCGCCGAGAAGGCGCTGGTGGCGGTGATCCAGGAGGCCTACGTGCACGGCGTCTCGACCCGCGCCGTGGACGACCTGGTGCAGGCCATGGGCGGGTCGGGTGTCAGCAAGAGCCAGGTCAGCCGCCTGTGCGCCGAGCTCGACGAACGGATCGGCGCCTTCCTCTCTCGCCCGATCGAGGGCGACTGGCCCTATCTCTGGCTCGACGCGACCTATGTGAAGGTCCGCGAGGCCGGACGCATCGTCTCCGTGGCCGCCACCATCGCAGTCGGCGTCAACAGCGATGGTCGGCGCGAAATCCTTGGCATGGCGACCGGCGCCAGCGAGGCCGAGACCTTCTGGACCGACTTCCTGCGCTCGCTGGCGCGGCGCGGCCTGCGTGGCGTGAAGCTGGTCATCGCCGACGCCCATGAGGGGCTGAAGGCCGCCGTGCGGCGCGTCCTGCACGCGACGTCCCAGCGCTGCCGTGTGCACTTCATGCGCAATGCCCTGGCCCATGCCGGCAAGGGTCACCGCCGTCTCGTCTCGGCCTGGATCGGCACCGCCTTCGCCGAAGCCGACGCCGAAGGGGCAAAGCGGCAGTGGCGCACGGTCGCGGACCAGCTCCGTCCCAGGGTGCCCAAGCTCGCCGCCTTGATGGATGCGGCCGAGGAGGATGTGCTGGCATTCATGGCGTTCCCCAAGGAGCACCGCGCCAAGATCCACAGCACCAACCCGCTGGAGCGCGTCAACGGCGAGATCAAGCGCCGCACCGACGTGGTCGGTATCTTTCCGAACGAGGGCGCCGTCACTCGGCTCGTCGGCGCCATTCTCCTCGAGCAGAACGACGAGTGGTCCGTGCAGCGCCGCTACATGAGCCTTGAGACGCTGGCCCCAATCAGCGATGCTCCGAACGTCAGCCTGCCCGCCGTGGCAAACTGACCGCGGCTCATACCCGCTCAGGAGCCCAGGGCGCTCCTACACCACGCGATGGGACACGACCCCCAAAGCGGTTACGCCGACGCATTGAGCGCCGGTCGTTGATCTTCGTCGATTACCGATTTCGCTCAGAACAATCTAATCGTCCTTGCTCATGACGTGGGTGCAATAGCTGCACAGGCCCTCGTCGAAGCCGTCCAGCGCGTCCTCAAGCGGGATACCGTTGGAACAGCGTGCGCACGTCGCTTCATAGTCGAACGTTTCCGCGCACACGGCACACGCGTTCTCGAAATCGATGTAGGTGTGCCTTTCGCACGCGGGGCAGTTGTAGATTGGGCCGGATTCGCCCGCGTCCTTGATGCGGATATAGGCTTCACCGGAAAGCGCTCGATCGACGGCGTCTGCGATCGCATCGTCCCAACTCGGTTGATCGCCGCAGTTTCGACAGACGAGCGACATCTTCTCCTGATCGGCGTTAGTGGCGTCGCGCTGCTCGATCAGATCTGAACCGCATTCATCACAACGCAGATGCTTCTTTGCGACCGTCGCCGAAACCCAATCGACGGCCGCGAATGTGGCGCGGCATCGGGTCAACTCGGCTTCGTAGAGCTCGCGAACGTTAAGCATGATTGCCCAAGCCTCGCCGAGCACATCGGCCGGATGCTCGCCAGCCTGCTGGAACATGGCGACTGTGATTGGGAAGGCGCGAGCGATCGCCTCGCGAACAGCTGGCGCCGGCTGATCAGTGTAGCGGTGTTCTATGTGGTTCCGCAGCCGGTTGAGTTCCTGCATGGAGCGGCCCCCATTTCGACCGGACAGGAGGCGCAACCGTGAGGGCCTGGGCGTAAGCCTAGGCATGCGCCTATGTCGAAGCCCATCGAGCGCGTCGAAATCATCACCGGCCGGGAGCGCCGGAGG
>JAESGU010000029.1_pt1 | contig 169017 bp, 160 predicted proteins | sample 9266271 | NCBI WGS metagenome assembly JAESGU01 (sample SAMN15740544, study PRJNA653495) | algae metagenome | isolation source: Scytonematopsis contorta HA4267-MV1 and co-occurring heterotrophs from mud... | place: USA: Palolo Valley Trail, Honolulu, Hawaii | collected 2009-07-25 | reverse complement strand
TATGCCGGCAATGCGTTGGCCACGGTGAAGTCGCTGGACCCGATCAAGGTCATCACCGTGCGCGCCGCCGCCTTCGACCCCACGCCGGCCGAAGGCGGATCGGCCGCGATCGACCCCCTGGCCGATGCCGCCGATCCGAAAATCTCCAGCTGGGTCGGCGCCCAGGTCACCAGGACCGAGCGCCCCGAACTGGCCAGCGCCCGCGTGGTGATCTCGGGCGGGCGCGGCATGCAAAGCGGCGACAACTTCAAGCTGATCGAGGCGGTGGCCGACCGGCTGGGCGCCGCCGTGGGGGCATCCCGCGCTGCCGTCGATGCCGGCTTCGTGCCGAACGACTACCAGGTGGGCCAGACCGGCAAGATCGTGGCGCCCGAACTGTACATCGCCGTCGGCATCTCGGGCGCCATCCAGCACCTGGCCGGGATGAAGGATTCCAAGGTGATCGTGGCCATCAACAAGGACGAGGAAGCGCCGATCTTCCAGGTCGCCGACTATGGCCTGGTCGCCGACCTTTTCACCGCGCTGCCGGAATTCGCAGCCGAACTGGAGCGCGCCTGACATGAACGTCGAAGTCCGCAAGCCCACGCCGGCGCCCGCCGAGATGGGCCTGGAAGTGCCCAGCATCGCCAAGGTCGGCATTGTCGGCGCCGGCCAGATGGGCAACGGCATCGCGCATGTCTGCGCGCTGGCCGGCCTGCCCGTGGCCATGATGGACGTGAAGCCCGAGGCGCTGGCCAAGGCGCTGGCCGTGATGGGCAAGAACATGGACCGCCAGGTGGCCAAGGGCAGCATCACCGCCGAGGAAAAATCCGCCGCCCTCGCCCGCATCACCCAGGGCACCGAGATGGCGATCGTGGGCGATTGCGACCTGGTGATCGAGGCCGCGACCGAGAAGGAAGCGATCAAGCACGCGATCTTCAAGACCATCTGCCCGGTGCTGAAGCCGGGCGCCATGCTGGCTTCCAACACGTCGTCCATCAGCATCACGCGGCTCGCCGCCGGCACGGACCGGCCGGAAAAATTCATCGGCATGCACTTCATGAACCCGGTGCCGGTGATGAAGCTGGTGGAGGTGATCCGCGGCATCGCGACCGACGAACCCACCTTCCAGGCCGTGCGGGGCCTGGCCGAGAAGCTGGGCAAGACGACTGCGGTGTCGGAGGACTTCCCCGCCTTCATCGTCAACCGCGTGCTGGTGCCGATGATCAACGAGGCGGTCTATGCGCTGCATGAGGGCGTGGGCAGCGTGACCGCGATCGACACCGCGATGAAGCTTGGCGCCAACCACCCGATGGGCCCGTTCGAACTGGCGGACTTCATCGGCCTGGATACCTGCCACAGCATCATGCAGGTGCTGTACGAGGGCCTGGGCGACAGCAAGTACCGCCCCTGCCCGTTGCTTGCGAAGTATGTCGAGGCCGGCTGGCTGGGCCGCAAGACCGGCCGCGGTTTCTACGACTACCAGCAGACGCCCCCCCGCCCGACGCGCTAACCGCCCCCGGTTGCCCCACCGCGCCAGAAGCTGGCGTGGTCAGGGTGGAATGAGGCAAACGAACTGACGGTTCACCGGGTGGACCGGCTTTTTCGCGAACGGGCGCCCGGTTTCGGGCAAACGCCCGAAGCGCCGGGGAGGAGCGGATTCAGTGCCGCGCGGGCGCGAGTGCGCTGGCGGCTTCAAAGAACATAGTCCTATGTATCAGGGTGCCGGGGCCGGGCGCAAGGGTGTTCCCGCCGTCCCCCAGGGCATTCGCGTGTGGCTGGTGGAGCAGCGCCGTGCCGTGTCTCTTCTCCCTCTCCCGCCTGGGCGGGAGAGGGTCGGGGTGAGGGCGGGGGCCACGAGGCTTGCATCTGACCTGGGGTTTTCCCCGCGGCAACGCCTGGCCAGCCCGCGGAGGTGGTGGGGCCCGCCTTCGTGGCCGTGATGGAGCTGCGGCGCGTGCGCGGGCCGCAGAAGCGGCCGACCAAGGCGCTGGTTTCGCTGCGGCTGGATCGCGACGTGCTGGCCACGCTCCGGGCATCCGGGCGGGGATGGCAGGGGCGGGTGAATGCGATGCTGAGGAAGGCGCTGGTGGGGTAGCGAAGGGGCCAGCGCAGACTATCTCGTTACGCCTCGCCCGTGGGGTAATGCAGCGTGCGGATGGTGTCATCGGGTGCGCGGGCGGAAACGACGCTGCTGGTGGGGCCGAAGTCGGCGCCGATGACTTGACGCTGTCGGGTCTGGCCGCGGTGGGGGCAGGCGGCGCGCGGGTGGGCGGAGGTCAACGCCGCGTTTGGGGTGAGCGCCTGAGCCGTCGCGCCGCTGATCCAGTCGATAGCGGGCGGTGGCACCATGATCCAGAGCCGCATGAATGCCCACGCGCATTATGGGCGGGTCAGTGAAGCCCATTCAAAGCTGTTCGGAATGAACCTTTGCGCTTGGCGTGAACAGGAAATAGTCACTTTACGATCGTGAACTTCTTCCTTGTAGGAGCGTGTTGATTGTTTATGGTCTCATACATAGCATGAAACTCATGCTCATGCAGATTTACCATCCGGGCAAGATCTATTGATGAATATCCAAAACCAGCAATGTGAAGGCGGATAATCATGTCTAAAATTTCTGGATGCTCGCGTTCAAAATCGAGTTCGGGAGGCTCGCGCAATCTGTATCCGCGCGCGCTGATCTGTTTCCAAAGGTAAACGTGCTGATTGTCCGTCAGGAACTTGAGCTTATGCGCCCGCATCAATAGAGCCGCCATTGAGACTTGCCATTCCGGCTTAAGCGTCGCGAGAGTTGACAAATCTATTTTTCGTCCGACAAAATATGGCCGGATATCGGCGGCAGGCATCAATAGCGCGACGGCAAAGGCATTGGCCTCCTGTTCCATGTTCGGCGTCGGAAAGCGATGCATGATCAAGTGGGCCAACTCGTGAGCCAAACTGAAGCGCATTCTATCCGCTGGCTGGTCGCGGTTGAGCGTGATGAGGGGCGGCATCCCAGGAACCGCGAATGTGACGCCGCTGATTGACCCGCCACCAAGGCTGGAATGCACGACGATTGCGCCGGCTTTCTCAGCAATCTGCGTAAGATTCTTGAGCGGCCCGGACGGAACGCGCCAATGTGCGCGCGCAAGTGCAGCTACGCGCTCGGGGTCGCCATAGTCTTCGATATCCATTCGAGGGAGATCGTTCGTATTTTCTATTGCAGCTCCCTCAAAGAATTTTCGGAGGTGCATAATTCGGAGGTTCAGCTCCGCAATCACTCGGTCCATCTCGCGGCCGGTAACGTCAGCCTTCTTCCGCCACATGGGATGCACACTAACGGGTGCACCATAGATAGGCTCTCGCTGCTCAAAAAACGTGATTGGAACATCATAGACTTGGGCAGCCTTCAAGAGCACATCGCTCCGGATTTCCACCAAGCCGTTTTCAAACCGAGAAAGCAGAGACTGATCAATTCCGAGCATCCGGGCAGCATCGGTCTGCTGGAATCCACGCCGCTGCCGCGCAAGGCGCAGCATGTCCGCATTGGCAGTCATCATACTTACTCTTTATCTTGCGTCTGGTCTCCGATCAGCGGCTTACGCGGCACAACAATCGGCGGCGATTGGTCGGGGTCACGAGTCGGCATGGGCACAACGTCAGCACTCGGAGCGCTCGGCCCAATAGGATATGCCCAGACACGGGTCCGATGGGCCCGAGCGACAATTGCGACCTCATCAAGAGCAAGGCCAACCGCGTCGGTCCTATAACAAATTTCAATCTTCATAATCTCCGGCACTAATCCAGGAATGACTCCCTGCGGATCAATGAAATTTAATACCTCTTGTGTTTCAATATTGGAACCGACTCCCCTGGCGTTTCCCTTCTTAAAGCGCACAAGAACTTTATCTTTAAACAGGAAGTGGACAGTCTGCCGGTTTCCAGCCATCACTTCAATATTCGGATCGTCCGAAAATTCTGCAATCGCATGCTTGGCAATAAAATCAAACACAAGCACAGCGCGCACGCGAGCCAAGAATACAAAGCCTCCGCGACCCGGTAACGCCAACCAATCCTTCCATGCTCGGTCAACAACCGCGCGAAGCCGCGTTTCGAAATCGCGCAGGGTTGCCTGCACGTCGGCTTGCTTTGGAATCGGCACGGCTTCCTCCGTTCTGCGACGCGAGAATGCAGTGGACGGTTTCCGAAATCAAGGATTTTTATGCAGAACCCATGACTCGCAGCGATGGCAGCGCAGGTGAAGGTCGCTGGCGGTGAGTGTGGCGCGATATCGCGTGGCCGCCTCAAGTCTGGGCTTGTTGGTGGGCGGCCGTGTTCATCGGCTTCATCACACCCTCAATGTGCCTCCCCCCAACTCCTCCCCGCCCCCGTCTCCACCACCAGCGGCACACTGAGCGCCGCCACCCCCTCCATCACCCGCTTCGCCACCGCGCCTGTAGCCTCCACTTCCACCTCCGGCACCTCGAACAGCAACTCGTCGTGCACCTGCAGCAGCATCTTGCCTGACAGCCCGGCCGCCCCAAGCGCCCCCGGCAGCAGCACCATCGCGCGCTTGATGATGTCGGCCGCGCCCCCCTGCAGCGGCGCGTTGATCGCCTGGCGCTCGGCGTAGCCGCGGCGGGCGGGGTTCTTGTCGGCGATGCCGGGAACCCAGCAGCGCCGGCCGAAGGGGGTCAGCACGAAGCCGTTGATGCGCGCTTCCTCGCGGGCCGCGTTCATGTAGGCGCGAATGCCGGGGTAGCGCGCGAAATAGGCATCGATATAGGTCTTCGCCTCGCCCGCCGGGATCGCCAGCTGGCGCGCCAGGCCGAAGGCGCTGATGCCGTAGATGATGCCGAAATTGATCGCCTTGGCGCGGTTGCGCGTGGCGCGGTCCATGCCCTCGATCGGCACGCCGAACACTTCGCTGGCCGTGCGGGCGTGGATGTCCTCGCCGTGGACGAACGATTCGCGCAGCGGCGGCAGGTCGGCCACGTGCGCCAGCAGGCGCAGCTCGATCTGCGAGTAGTCGGCACTCAGCAGCACCGTGCCGGGTGCCGCGATGAAGGTTTTTCGGATGCGCGCCCCTTCGGGCCTGCGGATCGGGATGTTCTGCAAATTGGGGTCGGTCGATGAAAGCCTGCCGGTGGAGGCGATCGCCATGGCGTAGCTGGTGTGCACGCGCCCCGTGTCGGGGTTGATCTGCTCGACCAGCGCGTCGGCATAGGTCGATTTCAGCTTCTGCAGTTCGCGCCAGTCCAGCAGTTTTTGCGGCAGCGCGTGGCCGGCCTCGGCCAGCTCCTCCAGCACCGCGGCGTCGGTGCCCCAGGCGCCGGTCTTGGTGCGGCGGCCTCCCGGAAGCCCCATGCGGTCGAACAGGATCTCGCCCAGCTGTTTCGGCGAGCCGAGGTTGAATTTCTCGCCGGCGAGGGTTTGCGCCTCGGTCTCCATCTCGGCCATGCGGGCGGCGAAATCGGCGCTCATGCGCGCGAGTTCCGCGCGGTCGATCAGCACGCCGGCGGCTTCCATCGCCAGCAGCACCGGCACCAGCGCGCGTTCGCGCTGCTCGTACAGCGCCAGCACCTTCGCTGTGCGCAAGCGCCCCCGCAGCGCGTGCCACAGCCGCAAGGTCACGTCCGCATCTTCCGCCGCATAGGCGGTGGCGCGATCGAGCGGCACCTGCGCGAAGGAAATGCGCGTACGGCCGGTGCCGGTGACGGAATCGTAGGTGATGGGCGTGTGGCCCAGGTGCAGGCCGGCCAGCTCGTCCATGCCGTGCCCGTGCCGGCCGCCGTCCAGGCAGAACGACACCAGCATGGTGTCGTCGATCGGCGCGACGCTCAGCCCGCCATTGGCGGGGCGCGCCAGCACCTGCATGTCGTATTTCGCGTTGTGCAGGATTTTCAGCACTGCCGTGTCGGCCAGCAATGGCCGCAGCGCCGCCATCGCGTCGTCGTGCGGAATCTGCGCGGGCGTGCCGCCGGCAAGATCACCCGAATGCCGCAGCGGCACGTAGCAGGCGCGGCCAGGCGCCACCGCCATGCTGAACCCCACCAGGCGGGCGCGCATGGCATCCAGGCTGTCGGTTTCGGTATCGAAGCCCAGCACGCCCTGCCGCGTCGCCTCCGCGATCCAGGCGTTCAGCGAGTCCAGCGTGGTGACGGTTTCGTACGGGCCGAACGGCACCTCGGCCGCGGGCGCGGGGACGGCCGCGGGTGGTGTGTCGGGTGCGGGCGCTTCCTGTGGCGCGCCATCGAACCCCATTCGGGCCAGCGTGCTGCGAAACCCCTGGGTGCGCAGCCAGGCTTCCAGCACGGTGCGATCAGGCTGCCTGGTTACCAGTGCCTCGATCGGCTTGGGCAGGGGCACGGCATCGTCCAGCTGCACCAGGCGGCGGCTGATGCGCGCCTTCTCGGCATGCTCGATCAGCGCCTCGCGCCGCTTCGGTTGCTTGATGTTCTGGGCATTGGCCAGCAGCGTTTCCACGTCGCCGTATTCGACGATGAGTTGGGCGGCGGTCTTCACCCCGATGCCGGGCACGCCGGGCACGTTGTCCACGCTGTCGCCGGCCAGCGCCTGCACCTCGACCACCTTGTTGGGCGGCACGCCGAATTTCTCGATCACGTCCGCTTCGCCCAGCGGCTTCTGCTTGATCGGGTCCAGCATGGTCACGCCGGGGCGGATCAGCTGCATCAGATCCTTGTCGGAACTGACGATCACCGCCTCGCCGCCGGCTTCGGCCACGTGGCGGGCGTAGCTCGCGATCAGGTCGTCGGCCTCGTAGTCGGGCAGTTCCAGCGCGGGCACGCCGAAGGCTTCGGTGGCTTCGCGCACCAGGGCGAATTGCGGGATCAGCTCGGGCGGGGGATCGGGGCGCTGTGCCTTGTACTGCGGATAGATACGGTTGCGAAAGGTTTCCCGCGCGGCGTCGAACACCACGGCGATGTGGGTGTTGCTGTGGCGCGTCAGTTCGCGCGCCAGCAGGTTGGTGAAGCCGAACACCGCGTTCACCGGCGTGCCATCGGGCCTGGTCATCGGCGGCAGCGCGTGGAAGGCGCGGAAGATGAAGCCCGACCCGTCGATCAGGATCAGGCGCAGTTTCGGGTCAGTGATGGCCGGCCTCGGTGCCCGCGACCTGCGCATAGACGCGCGAGCAATAGGGGCAGACCACACGGTGATCGGGTCCGAAGGTGAGATAGACGCGCGGATGGCCCAAGGCCCCGCCACCGCCATCACAGGCCACGCGCGCGGCCTGCGTTTCGATCACCTCGGGCACGGCAAGCTTCGGCATCACGGCGGGCAGTGGCATGGATTGTCTCCGGAGGGGGCCGGATGATACGCCCTCGCGCGTGCCGATCAACGCTGCCTTGCCGTGCCCCTGATGCGCCGCCGCTTCGGCCACGGGCTGCTGATCGCCGCGGGCGCCGTTGCCGGCGCCTGCGCGCCGCGCGTGGTGGGTCGCGGACCGGACGCGACGGCGCCCGCCGTGGCACAAGCCACCGACGCGCTGGTGATGCAGGACGGCTACCGCCTGCCATTGCGCGCCTGGCTGCCTGAAGCCCCGCCGCGCGCGATCCTGCTGGGCCTGCATGGCTTCAACGACCACGCCGGCGCCTGGGACGTGCCCGCGCCCCTGTTCACCGCGCAGGGTTTTGGGCTGTACGCCTATGACCAGCGCGGCTTCGGCGCCACTTCCACCCGCGGCAAGTGGCCGGGCACCGACGCGCTGGCGGCCGATGCGGTCGCCGCCGCCACCCTGTTGCGCGGCAAGCATCCCGGGGTGCCGCTTGTGGTGATGGGCGAAAGCATGGGCGGGGCCGTGCTGCTGGCCGCGGGCAAAGCGATGCCGGCCGATGCCTGGGTGCTGCTGGCCCCTGCCGTGTGGGGCCGCGCCAGCATGAACGGCCTGTATCGCGGCGTGCTGTGGTTCTTCGCCCACACCCTGCCGCAGCTTGCGCTGTCCGGGTCCAACCCGGTCACCCGGGTCACCGACGACGAGGCGGTGCTGCGGCTGCTGGCGCGCGACGAGCTGCTGATCCGCCAGACGCGGATCGATGCGGTCTCGGGCCTGGTGGACCTGATGGACGATGCGGTGGCGGCGGCGGCCAGCTTCGATCCCGGCCCGGTGCTGCTGCAATGGGCCGGGCGTGACGACCTGGTGCCGGGCGGCGCGACCGAGGCCTTCCTGAAGGCGCTGCCGCCCGCCCCGCCTGCCCGCCGCACCGTGCTGCACGAGCGCACCGGCTTCCACCTGCTGCTGCGCGACAGCGAGCGTGGCCGCCGCGCCACAGTGATCGGCGATTGGATCACAGGCGTATTGCACCTTGGCAACAGGCCCGCTTAACGTTTGGTCACGGAAGCGTCGCTGAAATGACGCGCCGCAGGGAAAGCGCCTGCCGCATGGCCATTGTGCCATCGCAGGGAATGATCTGCATGAAGAACTCCGCTCTTGTGGTCGCCGCGGCCGGGCTGCTGGCCTGTACCCTGCCCGCGCAGGCGCAGCAGAAGGTGGAAAGCCTGGGCCTGACCATCACCACGCAGCTGACGCTGGCGACCGACTACCTGTTCCGTGGCGTCAGCCAGACCCAGACCGGCCCCGCCATCCAGGGCACCCTGGATATCGAGCACGACATCGGGCTGTACGTGGCGGGCTTTGCCAGCAACGTCGATTTCGCCTCGCCGTCCGACGCGAACATCGAGCTGGACGGTCTGTTCGGCTACCGGCGCGAGTTGTTCGGCATCAAGTTCGACCTGGGCGCGATCTACTACGCCTATCCAGGCGCCAGCGACCGTCCCTACACGCTGAACTACTGGGAGTTCGCGCTGAAGGCATCGTACGAGATCGGGCCGGCCACGCTGATGGCATCCGGCTACTACTCGCCGGACTTCCAGCTTGAAAGCGGCACGGCGTTCTATTTCGAAGGCGGCGTCGATCTGAAGCTGCCGTTCGACTTCGTGCTGTCCGGCCGCGCCGGGCACCAGAGCATCGACAACAACACGCGCTTCGGCCTGCCGGATTTCTGGAACTGGAGCATCGCGGTCAGCCGCGAGTTCTATGGCTTCACGCTGGCGGTGGGTTACTACGACACCGACATCAGCAAGCGCGAATGCGCAGGCTCGAACATCTGCTCGGCGCGCGCGCTGGCCAGCATCAGCCGCAAGTTCTGAAGCCGCCACCGCCGGGCGGCGCAGGCCACCCGGCGGTCCATCACGGGGCGCGGCTCACGGGCAGGGCGGCGATCGGCCGTCGGCGCAAACCACGCGGGCACCTGGCGGCAGCACGGTGGTGCCAGGCTGCTGCACGATCGTCGTGCTGGGCGCCGGGGTCGGCTGTGCCTGCGGCACCACGACAACGCGTTCGCTGCTGCCGCAGGCAGACAGCAGGGCCAGCGCCGACAGGGCGCCGAACGCGGCCATCCGGCCGCCGGTGATGCACCGCATGTGACCTCCTTGAAGAATGCACGGGCTTCCTGCGTGAAGCCCGGCCACCCAACGTGCCAGCGCGACCATGGTTGCGCTGAAGAAAGGATCGCAGAGCGCGCCCCGGCCCGCGGCAAGCCATTGCCTGCGCGCCAGGCGGGGTCAGGGTGGCGTGGGTCGAGCGAACGCCGCGCGGATCGCGGCGTGGTCATGCCCACGGCGACGCCCGGCACATCGGTGATCGCGTTCCAGCGTCCCGGCTGGCCGGCGAACGGCACGCCCAGCGCGCGTGCGGATTGCCCGATCGCCATGCTCACGCCGGCACGATGGCATGGCTGTGTCGGTTCGGCATCCGCTGGGCGCGGCCTAGGCAGGCTGGGCTCCCGGGGGGCCCGGCGCGCGCGGCGGCTTCGTCTTGCGCCGGAAGCGGCACCAGGTCGCCGCCACGCAGCGCCAGCACTCGGGCGTGCGTGCCTTGCACACGTAGCGGCCGTGCAGGATCAGCCAGTGGTGGCTGTCGCGCAGCAGCGGCTTCGGGATGCGCGCCACCAGCCCGTCCTCGACCGCGCGCGGGGTCTTGCCGGGGGCCAGGCCGGTGCGGTTGCCCAGGCGAAAGATGTGGGTATCCACCGCCATCGCGTCCTCGCCGAAGGCCACGTTCAGCACGACGCTGGCGGTCTTGCGGCCGACGCCCGGCAGCGCCTCCAGCGCCGCGCGGTCGTGCGGCACCTGGCCGCCATGCCGCTGCAGCAGCTGCTGCGACAGCGCCACCACGTTGCGCGCCTTGCCCGCCCACAGCCCGATCGAGCGGATTTTCCCGCCTACCTGCTCGGGTGTCAGCTGCGCCATGGTTTCCGGCGTCGGTGCCAGCGCGAACAATGCTGGCGTGACCCTGTTGACCGAGGCGTCGGTGGCCTGGGCGGACAGCACCACCGCGACCAGCAGCTGGAACGGGGTGCCGAAGTCGAGCTCGCTTTTCGGGATCGGGTGGGCAGCGGCCAGCGCGCGCATGAACGGTTCGACCTCGCTGTCCGGGATGCGGCCGGTGGCGGGGCGTTTCAGCGGCTTGGGTTTCAGGGCCATGCGCCCGACGATGCGGATGCGCACGGGGTTGCGCAAGCGCGCGGCGTGTCCATCATCCTGGGGCGATGGCGGCCGTACATTTCCGCACCGAGCTGCGCCCGAACGCATCGGCCAGCCCGCTTGCGTTCCGCGTGCTGGCCTGCCTGCTGGGCGGCCTGGCCACCGCCACGGCGGCGGGGTTCTTCTGGCTGGGCGCCTGGCCGGTGCTGCCCTTCATGGGGCTGGAGGTAGGTGCTGCGCTGCTGCTGCTGCGCTGGCACCGCGGCACCAGCCTGCGGGTCGCCGAGGTGCTGGAACTGACCGACAGCGCGCTGCGCCTGACCCGCACCGATCATCGCGGCCGGGTGCGCGAGACCGCCCTTGAACCCTATTGGCTGCGTGTCGAGGTGCAGGAAGACGGCGCCGGCGCGCCCCGCGTGTGGCTGACCAGCCATGGCCAGCGCATCGGCGTGGGCGCGCTGCTGAACGGGCCCGAGCGGCGCGAGCTTGCCGCAGCGCTCAGCGCCGCGCTGCGGCGCTGGCGCGGGGCTTGATGCCCTCTACAGCGAGGCCCGACTTAAAGCGAAGTCTGCGGGCTGGTCGGATCGACGCCGGGGGCCAGCGACTTGATCAGGTCGAACACCCGCTTGCGCACGCCCTGGTCGGTGATGCGGTAATAGGCGCGCACCAGTTCCAGCGTTTCGCGCCGATGCAGCGCGTCGTCCTCGAAACCGTCCTGGGGTTCGGCGAAGCCAACGGCACGGCGCACCGCGGCGCCGCCATATTCGCGCGCCAGGGGTTCCGGCATGTCGTCGAAGAAGAAGCTGATCGGCACGTCCAGCACGCGCGACAGGTCGAACAGCCGGCTGGCACCCACGCGATTCACGCCACGCTCGTATTTCTGGATCTGCTGGAAGGTCAGGCCCAGCGCCTCGCCCAGGCGTTCCTGGCTCATGCCCAAGAGCGTGCGGCGCAGGCGGATGCGGCCGCCGACATGCACGTCGATCGGGCTGGGCCGGCTTTCGCGCGGCTCGCGGCCTTCGGTCACTTCATCCTGCGCCATCGTCGAGATACCCCCGCCCATCTCTCGTTACCCTCGTGGTCGGCGCGCCGTGGCGCCGCGTGGTTGCGCCGCGCCGCACCGGGCATCCCCCTGCCCAAGCCGCCACGACATCCGAAGCCTGCCGGCACGATACCCCACGCGCTTACAAATGAAACGCGCTCATTAATGGAACGCACGGCACGCCCCGGAGTGCCATGTCCGACCGCTTGCGCCAAAAAATCCGTCTGGATCGAAGGCGATGGCTAATCCGACGTTAACAACACAACCCTTGGGTGTCAATTGGCGAGACAACCTTAAGACATGATGCGCATTTTTGTGATGTTCATGGAAATTTAGACATCTTGCGGCCGACGCCACCAACCATTGAGCGCCATACCCCCAGGGCAAGCACAACGCAGGCAAGCAATCCCGGCCCCCATACCCCCGTACGCGCGAACAGTGGTGGTGGTTGCGCGGCGGGCAGCGGCGTCGCCACCACCCCCGCCTGGCCAAGCCCCAGCCGCGCCACTTCGCGCCCGCGCGCATCGAACACCGCAGAAATGCCCGTGTTCGCCGCCCGCACCACCGGCAGGCCCTCCTCGACCGCGCGCAGCCGGGCCGCGGCCAGGTGCTGGCGCGGCCCGGCCGAGTTGCCGAACCAGGCATCGTTGGTGACGTTCACCAGCCAGGCGGCCGCGGGAAAGCCGGGCCGCGCCGCATCGGCCGCCACCACCCGGCCCGGAAAGATCACCTCGTAGCAGATCAGCGCGCTGAACGGCGGCACGCCGGCCACGCCGGGGTCGATGGTGCGCAGGCCGGGACCGGCCGAGAAATCGACGTTGCCGCGCACGATCGTTTCGATCGGCAGCCAGTGCCGCAGCGGCACGTATTCGCCGAAAGGCACCAGGTGCGCCTTGTCGAAGGTTTCGCGCAGCACCCCCTGGTGGTCGATCGCGACCAGGCTGTTGAACACCTGGAAGGGCGTGCGTTCCACCCTGACCGTGCCGGCCAGCAGCAGCCCGCCTTCCGGCAGCACCCCGGCCGCCGCCTCGCGCGCCACCGGGTCGGTGGCCAGCAGGAAGGGGCTGGCGGTTTCCGGCCAGACCACAACGGTTGTTTCGCCCGGCGCGGCCGGCGGCGCGTCCAGCGTCAGCGCCAGGTATTTGCGGAAGTGCTGCACGCGCAGCGCCTCGGTCCATTTCTGGCCCTGCGGGATGTTGCCCTGGATCACGCGGATCGCGACCGCATGGGGGGCGGGTTCGGGCACGATCAGCCGCGCCACGCCGAACGCCCCCGCCAGCAGCAGGCTGGCAGCCCCCACCAGCAGCGTGCGCCAGCCCCCCACCGAAGGCAGCCCGGCCAGCAGCAGCGTGGCCAGCGACAGCCCATGCACGCCGACGAACGCCGCCCCCTGCAGCGCGATCGCATCGAACGCCCAGACGGTGCCCACCAGGTTCCACGGAAACCCCGTGAACACGGTGCCCCGCGCCAGTTCCGCCAGCACCCAGCTGCCCGCGAACACCAGCAGCCGCGGCCAGCCCGGCGCGGCCCGCCAGGCCAGTGCGGCCACGGGCGCCAGGAACAGCGCCAGCACGCCGGCCACGAACGGCACCGCGATCGGCACCAGCCAGAAGAACCGCGCGGCTTCCACCAGCACCGCCTCGGTGATCCAGTAGAGGCCGAACAGATGGTGCCCCAGGCCGAAGCCGAAGCCGCGCCAGGCGGCGGCGCGCGCGCTGGGCGCGGCGCCGATCAGCGCCAGCAGGCCGGGGATCGCGAACAGCAGCACCGGCACGGCATGCACCGGCGGCAATGCGGCGGCCGAAACTGCCCCCAGCCCCAGCGCGGTGGCAAAGCCGCGCCAGCCCCGGCGGCTGGCGATATGCGCCATGGCACGGGCGAATGGCGCCGTGAGGAAGCGCCCCCTCACCCGGCCTCCTCCCCGGTGGAGCACGGCAGTCGTATTTGGCTGCCGGAGCAGCAGCACTGTGCCGCGCTTCTCCCTCTCCGTCTCCCTTCCTTGCTTCCCCCTCTCCCGCCCGTTCTTGAAGCATGGGGGCGGGAGAGGGACATCGTGAGGGTGGGGGGCCACGAAGCGCGCGTCTGACCTGAGGTTTTCCGTGCGGCAACGCCCCCCTCACCCAACCCTCTCCCCCCGCAAGCGCGGGGGGAGAGGGAAGAAAGAAGGCATATGCGATAGCCCTCTCCCTCAGGGAGAGGGTTGGGGTGAGGGTGACGAGCCTGCTTGCTACCCGCGCCAGTCACCCTCACCCCGGCCCTCTCCCTGAGGGAGAGGGAAACGCGAGACGAGGGAGAGGGGCTGGAAAGCCCGAGCCTCACGCCGCCGGCTTGCTTTCCATCGGCGCGGCGGTGCCCTGTTCGGCGCGGCTGACGCGCAGCCGCTTCAGCCGCGCCCGGTCCGCCTCCAGCACCCGGAAGCTCCAGCCGCTGGGATGCGACACCGTCTCGCCGCGGGCCGGCAGGCGGCCGGCGGCGTGGAACACCAGGCCGCCCACCGTCTCGACATCCGCGTCGCGTTCGGACGGGGTCAGCACCGGACCGAGCTTGGCCTCGAAATCCTCCAGCGGCAGGCGGGCATCGACATCGATCGTGCCGTCGGGGCGCTCGACCAGCAGCGGCGCGCCCTGCTCGTCGTGCTCGTCGGAGATGTCGCCCACGATCTCCTCGACCAGATCCTCGATGGTGACCAGGCCGTCGATGCCGCCGAATTCGTCCACCACCAGCGCCAGGTGCGTGCGCTTCAGCCGCATGTCCAGCAGCAGGTCCAGCACCGGCGTGCTGGGCGCCACGAACAGCGGCCGGCGCAGGATGGTGCCAAGCCCGAAATCCGCCTCGCGCCCGACCCAGCCGTACAGGTCCTTGATGTGCACCATGCCGACCACGTCATCGAGGGTTTCGCGGTACACCGGGAAGCGGCTGTGGCCCTCGCGCGCGACGAAGGCCAGCGCCTCGGCCAGCGTGGTGGTCTCGGGCATGGCCAGGATGTCGGGGCGCGGCACCATGCTGTCGGCCGCCGTGGTGCCGCGCAGCCTGAGCACGTTGGCCAGGATGGCGCGTTCGTGGGGCGAAAGCGGCGCCTGGTCCTCGGCGCCGGTGCCGGCGGCCTCGGCGCGCTGTTCGATCAGCGCCTCGATCTGCTCGCGGAATTCCGTGTCGGCACCCCGCCGGCGCAGCAGCCGGGCAAGCTTCTGCCGCCAGTTCTGGCGCGGCACGGGGCCGGGCAGGTTCATGGCGCGCGCCGCCGCCAGGGATCGGGCAGGCCAAGCCGGCGCAGGCAGGCGGCCTCCGCCCGCTCCATGGCGCGCGCGGCGCGGGGCGAATCGTGGTCGTGCCCGGCCAGGTGCAGCACGCCGTGCACCACCAGGTGGGCGGCGCGGGCGGCCGGGGTCAGGCGGTCCGAGCGTGCCTCGCGCAGGATGGTCTGGCGCGCCAGCGCCACGTCGCCCAGCGGCCATGCGCCGGGGAAGGACAGCACGTTGGTGGGGCGGGGCTTGCCGCGGAAGTCGCCGTTCAGCCGCGCCACCTCGGCATCGTCGGTCAGCAGCACGGACACGCTGCCCGGCGCGCGCGCCAGGCGCTGGGCGGCCGCCGTGGCCCGGCGCGCCAGGCGCACCGGATCGCGCACGGCCCGCCGCCAGCGCGGATCGGCGAGAATGATGCTGGCCACCGCGCCAAGGCGCGGTGCATGTTGAAGAGCCGCCGCGCCAAGGCGCGGTGCATGTTGAAGAGCCGCCGCGCCTTGACGCGGCGCATGTTGAAGAGCCGCCGCGCCAAGGCGCGGTGCGTGCTGTAAGGCCGCCGCGCCGAGGCGCGGCGGCGGTCTACTTCCCGGTTCCATCGCTGTCCTGCGCCGCCATCCTGCGGCCACGTGGCCGCGGCTCGGCGGCTTCGGTACGGATTTCCTGTTGCGCCGCCAGCCGCGCGTCATAGGCATCGACGATGCGGCCGACCAGCGGGTGGCGCACCACGTCGCTGTTCCTGAACCGCACGACGCCGATGCCCGAAACCCCCTCCAGCGTTTCCAGCGCATCGCGCAGGCCCGATCGCGTGCCCGGCGGCAGATCGACCTGGGTCAGGTCCCCGGTCACCACCATGCGGCTGCCTTCGCCCAGGCGCGTCAGGAACATCTTCATCTGCACGGCGGTGGTGTTCTGCGCCTCGTCCATGATGACGAAGGCATTGGCCAGGGTGCGGCCGCGCATGAAGGCAAGCGGGGCGATCTCGATCTCGTTGCTGGCCAGCCGCTTCATCACCTGGTCGGCCGGCAGCATGTCGTACAGCGCGTCGTACAGCGGGCGCAGATAGGGATCGACCTTCTCGCGCAGATCGCCCGGCAGGAAGCCCAGCCGCTCGCCCGCTTCCACGGCCGGGCGGCTCAGCACGATGCGCTCCACCCGGCCGGCCTGCAGCATGGCCACGGCCTGCGCCACCGCGAGGTAGGTCTTGCCGGTGCCGGCGGGGCCCAGCGCGAACACCAGCTCGTGCGCCGCCATCACCTCCATGTAGAACGCCTGCGTGCCGCCGCGCGCCACGATCGCGCCCCGGCGGGTGCGGATGCTGGGCAGGTCGGCCAGCGGCAGGCGCGGGTTCTCGGGGTCGGTGCGCAGCCGGCCTTCGCCCGCCATGCGCACCGCGCCATCCACCTCGCCCGGCCCCACCGGCTCGCCCCGCTCCAGCCGCTGATAGAGCGTCAGGATCGCAGCCTGCGCGGCCTGGGTCTGCGCCTCGGGGCCGGCGATCATCATGCGGTTGCCGCGCGACGAAAGCCGCACCCCCAGCCGCTGCTCGATCCGCGCCAGGTGCGCATCGTGCCGGCCGAACAGGGCGGGCAGCAGCGTGTTGTTGCGGAATTCCATGTACAGCGGCGCGTCGCGCTCGGCCGGAACCGTCATGCTGCCATTGCCTGGTCGGGCGCCTGGTTGGGCAGCATTTCGCCGGCGAGCGAATTCGGATGGGCATGTGTGATGCGCAGAAGAATCTCCGTTCCGATCAGCGTGGCGGGAGCAGTCACGTGCACCGGCTGCAGCCAGGGCGAGCGGCCCATCACCTGGCCCGCGTGCCGGCCCGATGCGGCCAGCAGCACAGGGACCACGCGCCCCACCGTGGCCGCGTTGAAGGCGCGCGCCTGGTGCGCCAGCAGCGCCTGCAATTCCTGCAGCCTTTGCGCCTTCACGTCCTCCGGCACCTGGTTGGGTGCGGTCGCGGCCGGCGTGCCGGGGCGGGGCGAATACATGAAGCTGAAGGCGCCGGCGAATGCCACCCGCGCCACCAGCGCCATGGTGGCCTGGAAATCGGCGTCGGTCTCGCCCGGATGACCCACGATGAAGTCGCTGCTGAGCGCGATATCCGCGCGCGCCTCACGCAGGCGGTCCACGATGCGCAGGAAATCCGAAACCTTGTGCTTGCGGTTCATCGCCGCCAGCACGCGATCGCTGCCCGACTGCACCGGCAGGTGCAGGTAGGGCATCAGCGCCGGCATTTTTCCATGCGCGGCGATGAGGTCGTCCGCCATATCGTTGGGGTGCGACGTGGTGTAGCGGATGCGCAGCACGCCCGGTACCTCGGCGACAGCGGCGATCAGCCGCGCCAGAGACCACACCGCACCGTCCGCCGCCTGGCCGTGATAGGCGTTCACGTTTTGCCCAAGCAGCGTGATTTCCCGGGCGCCGGCGGCGACCAGCGCGCGCGCCTCGGCCAGCACGGCCTCTGGTGGGCGCGACATCTCCGCACCCCGTGTGTACGGCACCACGCAGAAGCTGCAGAACTTGTCGCAGCCTTCCTGCACCGTCAGGAACGCCGACACGCCCTGCGGCGCGCGGGCTTCCGGCAGCGCGTCGAATTTCTCGGCGACCGCGAAATCGGTTTCCAGCGCCACGCCGCCCGACCGCGCCACGCGCGCCACCATCTCCGGCAGGCGCTGGAAGCTTTGCGGCCCGGTCACCAGGTCCACATAGGGGGCGCGGGCCAGGATGGCCTCGCCCTCGGCCTGGGCGACGCAGCCGGCCACCGCGATCAGGAATTCCCTGCCCTCGGCCGTGCGCGCCTGCTTCACCAGGCGCAGCCGGCCAAGCTCCGAGAACAGTTTCTCGCTGGCCTTTTCCCGGATGTGGCAGGTGTTGAGGATGACCATGTCGGCATCCTCGGGCGCGGTGGCCGGCCCATAGCCCAGCGGTGCCAGCGCCTCCCTCATGCGGGCGCTGTCGTACACGTTCATCTGGCAGCCCCAGGTCTTCACCAGAAGCTTCTTGGCCGACCCGGTCATGCGCTGGGCAGATGGGGATGGGTGGGGGGCGGGCGCAAGCCTGCCTGCCGCAGGCGGCCGGGGCAGGTTTTCCGGGCAATCAGCGCCAAGGAAGCGTCCTCATTCGGCTGGCATCAACGCCATAGCGGCCGGCTCAGTGTCAAGCCAAACCGCTGGCCGCCGCGTGATGTTGCGGTGACGCGGGCGGCGGCCTGGGCGCCAGGCCCGGCGCCGGCTCCCCCGGTGCCGCGCGCCCGGTGCGCAGGCTGGCCGCGCCTCCCTCGACCACGGCAAAAACGGCCTCGGTCAAGGCTTTGCGGCTGGCGAAGGCGTCCGGGTCGATCGGCGCGTGCAGCATCACGGTGGCCCGCGCATGCGGCTCCGTGGCCAGCCGCCAGGCATGGCTGCCGATCTCCATGTCGCCATACCAGGCGAAGGTCGGGCGGTTCTTGCGCGCCACCGGCAGCCCGTTCAGCCGGTCATAGACCACGCTGACCGGCTGCACCACGGCACTTTTCCCCCCGCCTTCCAGCGCCCCAAGCAAGGCGCTGCGGAACGGCAGCACGCGGGTGCCGTCGCTGGTGGTGCCCTCGGGGAACAGGATCAGGCTGTCGCCGGCGGCCAGCCGCTCGGCGATCTCGTTCGCCTCGCGCCCGGCACCGGCGCGGCGGCGGCTGACGAACACCGTGCGCCCAAGCCGCGCCACGGTGCGGATCACCGGCCAGGTGCCGACCTCGGCCTTGGCCACGAAGCCTGCTTCCAGCGTGGCGCCCAGCACCAGCACATCGAGCCACGAGGAATGGTTCGACACGAACACCACCGGCCTTCCTTTCGGGTGCGCAACCGGGGCGCCCTCGTGCCGGATGGCAAGCCCCAGGATGCGGCACAGCAGGGCGTGATAGACGCGCCCGAAGCGCCGCGCAGCTTCAGGGCTGGTGCGCAGCAGCACGGCCTGGACCGCGATCGCCAGCAAGGTCCAGCCCAGCATGCCGGCAAAGCGCAGCACGCCGCGGATCGCGCCGAACGGCCCCAGCCTGCGGGCGCTGGCGAAGGCTTCCTGCGCGGCGGCCTCGGCCTCGGCCAGGCGGGCGCGCCAGTCCTCGTTCGCCGGCGGGCGAAAGATATGGGCGCGCAGTTTCCTGGGGCGCTTGCTGGTGGGCATCGCGGCGCCAAGCCGTAGCAGGGTTCGGCCCGCTTGTCAGGATTCAGCTTGTCAGGTTTCGGCGGGCGCGTGGCCCTGGCCGGGGCGCGCGCGCGGGTACAGGATGCTGGGCATGCTGACGCGCCGCACCGTGCTTGCCGCCGCCATCGCCGCACCCGCACTTGCCCAGCCGCCCTGGGCACCCGATCGGCCGATGCGCCTGGTGGTGCCGTTCGCGCCCGGCGGCGCGCAGGACGTGATCGGCCGGCTGTTCGCGCAGAAGGTGGGCGCCGTGCTGGGGCAATCCATCGTGGTCGATAACCGCGCCGGCGCCGGCGGCCTGCTGGGCGGCGAGGCGGTGGCCCGCGCCGCGCCCGATGGCCACACGCTGCTGCTGGCGACGGCGGGGCAACTGACCATCGCCAAGGCGCTGGGCCGCCGCATGAGCTACGACCCGATGGCCGATTTCACCCCCATCACCCACGTGCTGGACAGCCCGCTGGTGCTGGTGACCGGCCCGCAGATCACCGCGCGCACGCTGCCTGAGCTGATCGTCCAGGCGCGGGCCTCGCGCGATCCGTTCAACTACGCCTCCACCGGCCTCGGCACGAACACGCACCTGCTGGGCGCCGAATTCGCGCAGCGGCTGAACCTCGACCTGGTGCACGTGCCGTATCGCGGTGCCGCGCCGGCCTTCAACGACGTGATCGCGGGCAACGTGCAGTTCATGTTCGTGAGTGCCCCTTCGGCGCTGTCGTTCTCGGGCGGGCCGCTGCGCATCCTTGCCGTCACCACCCGCATGCGCTTCCCGCAACTGCCCGACACGCCCACCATGATCGAGGCCGGCGTCGAGAATTTCGAGGCGAGCATCTGGACCGGCATTTCCGGCCCCGCCCGCCTGCCCGCGCCGATCACGGCCAGGCTGAACGCCGTGTTCAACGACTCGCTCGCCGATGCCGAGCTGAAGGATCGCTTCACCGTGCTGGGCGCAACCGCGGCCGGCAGTACGCCGCAGCAATTCACGAAACTGCTGGAGGACGACCTGAAGCGCTGGACCGAGGTTGCATCGCGCGGCGGGATTTCGATGGAATGAGGCTGACCATCATCGGCGACGGCCCGGTTGCGCGCGCCTGCGCCGCCATCGCCGCATCGCGCGGCCACGACGTGGCGCAGTGGTCGCGATCCTTCACCGCGACGCGCGACGTGACGCTCGCGGCCCAGGGCGCATTGGCGGGTGCATTTCCCCTGCGCCAGTGCGCCACCGCAGCGCAGGCCGTGGCGGGGGCGGAGGCGGTGGCGATCATCACCGCCGCCAACGGGCATCGCAGCGTCATGCAGGCGGTGGCACCGCATCTGGCGCCGGGCGTGCCGGTGCTGGTTGCACCCGCCATGAGCCTGTCGCCCCTTGTGCTGGAAAAGCTGACCGCAGGGCGCAATCCGGTGGGGGCACTCGGCACCACGCCCGCCACCGCGCGGCCCGATGGCGCCGGCGTGCGGGTGCTGACCATCCGCGACCGCGTCGGCATCGCCGGCTGCCGCGACGTCGCGGAAACCCTGTGGGGTGCGCATTACGACGACGCGCCCGACCTGATCGCGGCCGCGTTGTCCAACATCAACCCGATCGCGCACCTGGCGATCGCGCTGTGCAACGTGACCCGCATCGAGCATCGCGAGGCCTGGCCGCAATACCTGAACATGACGCCCGCCGTGTGCCGCCTGATCGAGGGCCTGGACCGCGAGCGCCTGGCGCTGGCCGCCGCCTACGGCACCAGCGTGCCGACCGCCGAGGCGCATTTTGCCCGCAGCTACGCCACCACCGCGCCGAACCTGGCCGGCATCGCCGCCGAGATTCATGCGCGTCGTGGCGGCCCGCCGGGACCGACAGAAATGTCCACGCGCTTCGTCACCGAGGACGTGCCCTTCGGCCTGGTGTTCTACCAGTGGCTCGCGCGCGCCAAGGGGCTGGCCATGCCGCTGACCGATGCGTCGGTGGTGCTGGCGTCCTCGGTGTGGGGCATGGACTTCGCGCGCCAGAACGACCTGCTGGCGTTGCTCGATCCGCCCGGCTGAGCGCCCGCCCGCTACCGCACCGTCACGGTGATCACGTCGCTCATCACCGGCGGGTTGTGCACGATGTGCAGGCGGTCGGCCAGCACGAGCTGAAGCCGGTAGGTGCCAGGCGGCAGGGTCAGTGACGTTTCGGTCTGGCCGCCGCCGAAATGCCGGATCTGGTCGGTCATCGCCAGCGGCAGCCCGGGGTCATAGGCCGGTTCGTTGATCAGGATGTGGTGGTGGCCGGTGCTGGCATATTCGATGCCGGCCGGCGCCACGCCCATGCCGGAAAGCCCCATCTTCACCACCACCGGCCCGCTGATCGTGGCGCCGTTCTGCGGCTCGATAAAATACACCCGCGCGCCGGCCGGCGAAGCGGTGCGCGGCAACTGCGCCACCGCGACACCCGCGGTCATGGCGGCGGCAAATGCCAGCAGCAGCCGGCGTGACGTGATGTGCATCGTTGATGTCCCTCCCTTGTTGATGGCGCGTTATGTCGTCGCGCCCTGCTTCAGCGCAAGCCGCTGCGGCGGCCTGCCGTCCGGCCAGGCGGCCTGGAAGCGGGCGAAGTTGGCCCGGATATCGGCCGGCCAGGGCGAAACCCGCCGCTCGGCCAGGCCCACCGACAGGAACAGGCCCTCGGTCTCGGCGCTGAGGAAGCCGGCATCGGCGTGGAACAATTTTCCGCGCACCAGCAGGCGCTTGTCGTCGAACGCCATGATCGTCGCTGCCAGGCTGATGGGCGCTTCGACCATGAGTTCGCGCCGGTAGGCTTCAAAAGTCTCGGCGGCGAAGGTGGTCAGGCCGCGCGCGCGATAGGCGGGGCCAAGCCCCAGTTCGTCCCACAGCAGGTCGATGCCGATATCGAAGGCCAGCACGTAGTAGGCCACGTTCATGTGCCCGTTGTGGTCGATCCATTCGGGCTTCACGCTGGCGTAGCGGTCGAAGCGCATGCCGGTTCAGATCACCAGCTCGATCAGCATCGGTCCGCGGCGCTGCATGGCGCTGCCCAGTGCGTCGCAGTACTCCGCCATGGTGGTGGCCTGGGTGGCCTCCACGCCCATGCCCTCGGCCAGCTTCGGCCAGCCGATATCGGGGTTGCCCAGGTCCATCATGTCAAGCGCGGTGCGGCCGGGATTGGCGCCCACGCCGGCCAGCTCGCCCAGCAGGATCTGGTATTTGCGGTTGGACAGGATGGTGATGCAGCAGTCGGATTTCTCGCGCGCCATCGTCCACAGCGCCTGCAGCGTGTACATCGCGCTGCCATCTGCCTGCAGCCCGATCACCTTGCGGCCGGGGGCGCCGATCGCGGCACCGGCGGCCAGCGGCAGGCCGCAGCCGATCGCACCGCCGGTGATCTGCAGCCAGTCATGCGGCGGCGCGGCATGCGTGTTGGGAAAGAAGCCGCGGCCGAAGCTCACGCTCTCGTCGGTGATGATGGCGTTCTCGGGCATCAGCGCGGCCACGGCGCGGGCCACCGCCTCCGGTCCCACGGCGGCATCGCGCGGGGCTTCGGGGCGCGGGCCGGGATCGGGGATGGGCACGGATTTCGCAGCACCCAGCGCCTCGGCCAGCGCCTCCAGCCCGGCCACCACGTCCTGTTCGATGCGGGCCAGCACATGCACGTCGCAATCGGGCGGCAGCAGCGTGCCGGGCTTGTTGGGATAGGCGAAGAACCCGACCGGCGCCTTGGTGCCGGCCAGCACGGCGGCGCGATAGGGTTTCAGCGTCTCGACCGCCAGGTCCACGAAATAGGGCACGCGCTCCAGCGCCAGCCGGCCGCGGCCGCGCGCGAAGCGGGCGTTCGACCCCTGCGCCAGCAGCTTGCAGCCGGTGGCGGAAGCGATGCGCAGCGCTGCCTGCTGGCCGGCCAGCGTGGCCACCGCCGGGCCGCCCAGCAGCAGCACCGCCTTGGCGCCGGCGGCGCGCAGCATGCGCGCGGCCTGGTCGATCTGCGCCGGCGCTGGCGGCGTGCGCGCGGGCACGGGAAGCGGCACGGCCGGGCCGTCCGACGACTCCCAGGCGGTGTTGGCGGGCAGCACCAGCGTGGCGATCTGCCCGGGCGCGGTGCGCGCCGCCTGCACCGCCGCCGCGCCATCCTGCGCGATGGTGCGCGACGATGTGCCCCCCCGCACCCAATGGCTGAACGGCCGCGCGATGCCCTCCACGTCGGCGGTCAGCGGTGCGTCATGCTCGCGATGGTAGGTGGCGTGGTCGCCCACGATGTTCACCATCGGCGTGTTGGCGCGCTTGGCGTTGTGCACATTGGCCAGCGCATTCGCCAGGCCCGGGCCGCAATGCAGCAGCGTGGCGGCGGGTTTTTCCGCCATGCGCGCGTAGCCGTCGGCCATGCCGGTCACCACGCCTTCGAACAGGCCCAGCACGCAATGCATGCGGGGTTTGCCGTCAAGACCGGCGCCGCCCACGCGATCGAGCGCGGCCACGAAATGCATCTCGCTGGTGCCGGGATTGGCGAAGCAGGTATCGACGCCGCAGTCGATCAGCGTCTGCACCAGGCTTTCGGCGCCGTTCATGTTGCCAAGGGTGGCCGCATCCATTGTGGGACGTGTCCTTCTATCGCGACGGCAGGGCGTAGCTGGTGGTGGCGTGCGCGATCAGGTCGCCGGTATCGACACGCAGGATTTCGCCGACGGTGGAAACCAGCTTCTTGCCGGCCTTCAGCACCCGCGTGTCGCACACCAGATCGTTCTGCCCGGCGGCGCGCAGGAAGGTGATGGTCAGGGTCGACGTGACCGCGCTGGGTGTCAGCCCCGAAGCCGCCAGTACCGCGATCCAGGCGGCGATATCGGCCAGGTACATCATGGCCGGGCCGCTGACCGTGGGGCCGGGGCGCACCCAGGCGGGATCGAACGGCATGCGCACGCGGCAGTTCTCCGCGCCAAGCTGCTCCAGCACGAACTTGCCGCGGCCGAAGCCGGCTTCGGGAAAGTGGCGTTCCACGAACGCCACCATCGCGGCGATGTCGGTGGCGTGCCGGCGGTCGCTCACGAATCGACGCGCGCGCCCGACAGCTCCACGATCGCCTTCCAGCGCGGCCGTTCGGCGTCGATGTATTGCGCCAGCGCCTGGGGCGATGCGTCGCCCACCGCGAAGTAGCCAAGCGGCGCGAGCTTCGCCACGAAGTCCGGGTCGGCCACCACGCGCCGGAGCGCACCGTGCAGCGTGGCCACCACGTCGGGCGCCATGCCGGGCGGGCCCATCACCGCGTTCCAGCTGATCATGTCGATGTCGCCCAGGCCCAGGTCGGCGTGGTCCTTCATGCCGGGGATGTCGGGCAGGATCGGCAGGCGTTCGATGCTGCCGACGGCCAGCGCCTTGAAGCGGCCGGCATTCACGTGCGGCATGAGTGCGGGCATCACGTCGAACATGATGTCAACCGTGCCGGCGATCAGGTCGGTGATGGCGGGGCCGCCGCCGCGATAGGGCACATGCGTGATGCCCGCCTTGGTGCGTTCATTGACCAGCGCGATCATGAAGTGGCTGGTGGTGCCGACGCCCGAGGATCCCATGGACACGCGCTCGGGGTTGGCCTTCGACCAGGCCAGCAGGTCGCGGAAACTGTTCCAGCCGCGCTCGCGCGCGGTGTTGGCATTGGCCACGCACAGCACGGTGCCCCAGGTGGTGCGGCTGATCGGCGTGAAATCGGTGCGCGTGTTGAACGGCAGCCGCGGATACATGAATTCGTTGGCGCACAGCACCGAGCTTCCGATCAGGCCGATGGTGGTGCCGTCGGGCGCGCTTTTCGCCACGTTGTCGGCGCCCAGATTGCCGCCGGCGCCGCCGCGATTGTCCACGATGATCTGGTTGCCCAGGACCGGCTGCAGCCGTTCCGCCAGCAGGCGGCCCAGCAGGTCCACCGCACCGCCGGGCGGGAACGGCACGACGATGCGTACCGGGCGGCCGCCTGCGAATTGTGCTTGAGCGCTGGCGGGCAGGGCCAGGATGGCAGGTGCTGCAAGCAGCGCCCGACGAGTGATGGTCATGATCGTGCGTCTCCCGAGGACGATGGCGGGGCGCAGCCTGCTGTGCCCGGGCGTCTCACGCAAGCGGCCGGAAATTCTCGATCAGGATGGCGGCGGCGGCACCCACGTTCAGCGACTGCACCAGGCCGCTGCCGGGAATGGTCACCACATGCGTGCAGGCGGCGATGCTGGCGCTGGACAGCCCTGCTTCCTCGTTGCCCAGCACGATCGCCACCGGCCGGTCCCGCGGCACGTTGCCGGGCGCGATGCCGGTTTCCGACAGCGCGGAGGCCAGCGTGGTGAAATTCTCCGACAGCGCGAACAGGGCCGCTGGAAGGTCGTCCGCACGCCACAGCGCCAAAAACTCCAGCGCGCCTTCGGCCACGCGGATGGCCGCGTCGCTGGGCCAGGCCTGGCGCGGGTCGCCCGACAGCACCAGGTGGCGCACGCCCAGGAAGGCGGCGGTGCGCGCAATGGCGCCGAGATTCTGCGGGTTGCCCACGCCATCCAGCACCACCACGGGCGCCGGCCCCTGCATGGCGGCGGCATCGAAGCCGCGGATCGGCAGCGCGCCTGCGATCGCCACCACGCCGCCGTGGTGCACCGTGCCGGCGGCCTTGGCCACTTCCTCGGGCGGCAGCATGCGATAGGGTTTCTTGGCGGCCGCCAGCGCGCGGCACCAGGCCCCCACCTGCATCTTCGCGGCGTCGGTGTAGAACAGCCGCTGCACCGCATCGGGCCGCTTCGCAAACACCGCGGCCACGGCGTTCACGCCGCAATGCCGCTGCCATTCCGCCTTCGCCATGCGGCAGCCTATACGCGCAGCGCATCCAGGAAGCGATACCAGCGGATCAGCGCGCCCAGCGTGGCGCGATGGAAGCGGTGCAGCGGAATCGCCGCGATCGCCGTGGGCGCCAGCGGGAACGGCGCGTTGGCGCCATGCGCCAGGCGATCCGCCAGCAGCGTGCCCAGCGTGGTGCCCAGCGCCAGGCCCCTGCCGTTGCAGCCCAGCATGGCCGTGATGCCGGGGGCCGGTTCGTGGAAATGCGGCATGAAGTCCTGGGTCAGCGCCACCCGCCCGGCCCAGCGATGCGTGATCGGCAGGGCCGCCAGCGCCGGATAGAGCCGCGCGATCGCCGCTTCGATATGCCGGTAGTCGCGCGGCCCGGTGGGGGGTGCGAACTTGCCGCGCCCGCCCATCACCAGCTCGCCCTTCGGCCCCCGCCGGAAATACAGCAGCACGCGGCGCGTGTCGCTGACCGACTGTGCGTCCGGCAGCACGTGGGCGGCCTGGTCGGCTGGCAGCGGCGCGGTCGCGACCTGGAAACTGCTGGCGGGAATCACGGTTTCCTTCAGGCCCGGCAGCAGGTCGTCACTGTAGCCGTTGGTCGCCAGCACCACCTGCTCGGCGCGGAAGGTGGCGCCGTGGCGCAGCCGCACGATCCAGCGCCGCCCGTCACGCTCGATGCTGACCGCGCGGCTGTCGGGGTGCAGCGCCGCCCCCGCCTTCAGCGCGGCCCGCGCCAGGCCGCGCGTGTAGGACAGCGGGTTGATCGTGCCGCCGCGCCGGTCGACCCAGCCGCCAAGATAGTCGCGCGTGCCGGTGAGGCGTTCGACCTCGGCGGCGGACAGCATGGCCACGTCGGCGCCGCGCCGCTGCCACTGCGCCACCCGCGCTTCCAGCATGGGCAGCTTCGCCGACAGGTGCGCCGCCTGGATCCAGCCGGTGCGCACCGCGGCGCAGTCGATGCTTTCCGCCGCCGCCAGCTCGAACAGTTTTTCGGCCGCGCCCGCCACGGCCTGCACCAGCGCCTCGCCATGCGTGCGCGCCAGGTCGTCGGGGTCGTGCTTCAGGCCGGGGATCACCTGGCCCCCGGCGCGGCCCGAGGCGCCAAAACCCATTTCGGCGCCGTCGATCACCGCCACGCCGGCGCCCTGCTTCGCCAGCCGCAGCGCGCAGCTGAGCCCGACGATGCCGCCGCCCACGATCAGCACCTCGGCACCCGTGCCGCCCTCGGCGCGGATGATCTCTGGCGCGGGCGGCGCAGACTCCTCCCATAGGCTGCGCCCGAACGGTGCGGCGGTGACGATGGCGTGATGCTCCCTGTTTCGCGGCACAATTGAAGCGGGCCTGGCGGCTGTCAACGCACGGGCTTGCGGCGGCGTGCATCTGGCCGCAGCCTTGCCGCGTGGGATTTCTCCGACGCGATCTTGCGGCGCCGCTGCGCTGGCTGACCGGCGCGATGTTCCTGGCGATCGTGGCGCTGACCGCCGCCCAGGTGGTGTTCCGCTACGCGCTCGACCGGCCGCTGGTCTGGAGCGAGGAGCTGTCCAAGCTGCTGCTGGTGTGGCTGGTGTTCCTGGGCGCCGCCGCGGTGGCGTTCGATGGCCGGCACCTGGACGTGGACGTGGTGTTCCGCGCCGTGCCGCCGCCGGTGCGGCGGGGCCTGCGCGCCTTCAACCTGGCGGCGGCGCTGTTCTTCCTGGCCGCCATGGTCTGGTACTCGATCGACGTGATCGAGATGGAAAGCTGGGCGGGCCTTGGCGCGCTCGACATCAGCGCCGCCTGGGTGCGGCTGCCGGCCGCGGTGGGTGGCGCGTTGATGATCGCCTTCCTGCTGATCCGCCGCGCCACCGGCGGCTGGCAGGGCGCACCGGACCGGCCGGACGAGCGGCCGCTGTGACCGCCGGCCTGATGCTGCTGCTGATGGTGGGCCTGCTGCTGACCGGCCTGCCGGTGGGCTTCGCCATGGGCGCGGCCAGCGCCGCCTATCTGCTGGCCGCCGATATCGACCTGGGCATGCTGACCCAGCGCAGCACCGCCAGCGTCAACAGCTTCCTCATCCTCGCCATCCCGTTCTTCTATCTGGCGGGCGAACTGATGAACGCGTGCAGGCTGACCGATCGGATCATGACACTCAGCCGTGCGCTGGTGGGCCACCTGCCGGGGGGGCTGGCGCAGATCAACGCCTTCAGCAGCGTGATCTTCGCCGGCATGAGCGGCAGCGCCACCGCCGACGTGGCGGCGTCTGGCTCCATCCTGATCCCGGCGATGGTGAAGGAAGGCTACCCGGCGGGGTTCTCGGCCGCCTGCACGGTGGCATCGGCCGTGGTGGGCCCCATCATCCCGCCATCCACCGCCATGGTGATCTATGGCGCGCTGGCGGACGTGTCGATCGGCCGCATGCTGATGGCCGGCATCCTGCCCGGCATCCTCATCATCGCCGTGCAGATGGCGTGGATCCACCATGTGGCCAGGCGCGAGAACTACCCGAAATATCCGCGCGCCACGCTGCCCGAGTTCATGCGTTCGATCGGCGTGGGCGCGCCCGCGCTGCTGCTGCCGGTGATCATCGTGGGCGGCATGCTGACCGGCGCCTTCACCCCCACCGAAGCCGCGGCCGTGGCCGTGATCTATGGCCTGGTGCTGGGCGTGGCGGTGTACCGCAACGTCAGCCTGCGCCAGGCCTGGCGCATCTTCATCGAGGTCGGCCTGTCCTCGGCCCGCATCCTGCTGATCATCGCGGTCGCGTCCGCCTTCAGCTGGATCATGGTGCGCGAGAAGGTGCCGCAGGACATCGCCGCGGCACTTGGGTCCATCACCACCTCGCCCACCGTGGTGCTGCTGATCATGATCGGCTTCCTGGTCGTGGTCGGGCTGTTCATGGTGGCGAGCTCGGCCGAGATTGTCCTCACGCCCATCCTGGTGCCGGTGGTGATGAGCTTCGGCATCGACCCCGTGCATTTCGGCGTGCTGTTCATCTTCATCCTGGTGATCGGCGGTGCCACGCCGCCGGTGGGCGTGCTGATGTACATCGCGCAGGACATCGCCGGCCTGACCTTCGCCGAGATGTGCCGCGCCATGCTGCCCTGGTACATCCCGCTGGGCATCGCGGTGCTGCTGATTGCCTTCGTGCCGCAACTGACGCTGTTCGTTCCCGACCTGGTGTTCGGACCCCGCACATGACGCAGAAGCATCTTCTGGCCGAGATGAGCTTTCGCGAGTTCGCCCTGCGCATCGCCGCGAAAAAACCCGTGATCATCCTGCCCATGGCCAGCCAGGAGGAGCAGGGACCAGGCAGCCCGATGGGCGACCACATGCTGACCGAAATTCTTGCCGGGCGGATCGCGCAGCAGGCCGGCGCGATCGCCGCCCCGACCATTCCGTTCGGCCATGCCGACTATTTCCGCACCGTGCCCGGCGGCATCCAGCTGCGCGCCGCCACCTTCCGCGCGCTGCTGCGCGACGTGATCGACAGTTTCCTGGACCACGGCCTCGATCGGCTGCTGATCTTCAACGGCCACACCGGCAACCACGCCGCGATCGATGAAACCACGCGCCTGGTGCGGGCCGAGCGGCGCGTGATCGTGCCCTGGGTCAATGTGTGGCGCATGGTGACGCCCGAGGTGTGGAAGGCCGCGCATGGCGACCAGGCCGGCCGCGCCCAGGGCCATGGCGCCGACCCGATGACGAGTGTGTACCTGCACCTGAAGCCGGAGCTGGTGCGCAATGACCTCACCGAAGCACCGAACCCCGGCCGCAGCCTGCTGGGCCTGCCGACCGCCGGCCTGGGCGCAGTGCGGCTGGGCGGGCTGGAGGTGAACGTGCCCATCGCCGTCACCGACCACTGCGACAACGGCATCGTTTCCGGCGACCCGCGCCTGGCCTCGGCCGCGGCCGGAAAAATCTTCGCCGACCACGTCGTTGCGCAAACCGTGGCCCTGGTGGAGCATTTGAAAACCGCGCCGACCACATGAGGGAGGCCATCATGAATCGCCGAACGCTGCTTGCCACCGCCCTTGCCGCGCCGCTCGTTGCCCGCGCGCAGGCCACCACCGTGCGCTACGGCACCTGGGCCAAGGAGGGCGAGGCGCAATACACCGCCGCCAGCGTGTTCAAGGCGGCGCTGGAGCGCGAGACCCAGGGCCGCTATCGCGTGGAAATCTTCGGCGGCAACCAGCTGGGCACGCCGGCGGAAATGCTGGCGCAGCTCGGCCTCAACACCACGCAGATGATGGCCAGCGGCGACCCCGGCATCCGCGAGATCGAATATCTCGCGCTGCCCTACCTGATGCGCGGCCTGCCCAACCACCTGGCGGTGCTGGCACTGCCCGAGGCGCAGCGCTGGCAGGACGACCTGGTGCGCCGCCGCCGCGTGCGGCTGCTGGGTTTTTTGCCGCGCAACCCGCGCCAGATTTCCGCCAACAAGGTGATCAATTCCATCGACGATCTGCGCGGCCTGAAGCTGCGCAGCCCAGAGCAGGACTACTACGTGCAGTCGCTCACCGCACTGGGTGCCCGCCCCACGCCGATGTCCTTCGCCGAGGTCTACCAGGCGCTGCAGCTCGGCACGGTGGATGGGCAGGAAAACCCGATCGAGACGATCTGGGCCTCGAAATTCTACGAGGTGCAGAAATGCGTGGCGATGGTCGATTACATCGACAAGCCCGCCTACACCATGGTGGCCGAGCGGCTGTGGGCCGGCCTGTCGGCGACCGACAGGGATGCGTTCCGCAAGGCCGACGCCGAGGGCGTGGCCGAAGCACGCCGCATCATGCCCGGCCAGGCCGAGGATGTGCTGGCGAAATTCCGCGCCGCGGGGCTTTCGGTCACCACGCCCGACAAGGCGCCCTTCATCGCCGCCACCCAGAAGGTGCGCGACGAGCTGGGCGGCAAGATCTGGGGCGCCGAGCTGTACGCGCGCATCACCGGCATCGGGCAGCAGGCGCTGACCTGACAGGGGGCGCATTCCGCCCTATGTGACGGGGCATGGAGGCACCCTTCGTCGTTCCGCCCGAGCCGACCGCCGCCGAGGCCATCGCCGGCATCGGCGAGGCCCTGGACTTCTTCGACGACGATCTGGAGAAGTTCCAGATGATCATGGATTGGGGCCGCGCGCTGCCGCCCTTCCCCGCCGCCTGGCAGACCGATGACCGCCTGGTGCCCGGCTGCCAGGCGCGCGTGTGGCTGCAGGATTCGCTCGACGACGGAAAACTGTGGCTGGCGGCCGACAGCGACGCGCCGATCGTGCGCGGCCTGGTGGCCATTCTGCTGCGCGTCTATTCCGGCCGCGCGCCCGCGGAGATCGCGGCGACCGATCCGAAATTCCTGAAGGAACTGGGCCTGCTCGGCTCGCTCTCCATGAACCGCGGCAATGGCGTGGCCAGCATGGCGCGGCGCATCCGCGAACGCGCGGCGCTGGCCACCGCATGAACATCCTGTTCCAGGACGACCGCTTCATCGTCGTGGACAAGCCCGCCGGCCTGCCCGTGCATCCCGGCCCGCGCGCCAGGGCCAGCGTGGAGGATCACTTCCCCAGCTTGCGCTTCGGCCGGCGCGACGGCCCCTTCCTGTGCCACCGGCTGGATGCCGACACATCCGGCTGCCTGCTGCTGGCCCGCAGGAAATCCGCGCTGCGCGAGGCGAACGCGCTGTTCGCGGCCGGAAGCGTGGACAAGACCTACTGGGCGATCGTGCAGGGCGCCCCGGATGCCGTGCGCGGCAGCATCGACCTGGCGCTGGCCAAGCACAGCGATGCGCGTGGCTGGCGCATGGTGGCGGATGCCGAGGGCCAGCGCGCGGTCACCGTCTGGCGCGTGCTGGCACGCGGCAGCGGCGTGGCCTGGCTGGAACTGCGGCCCCGCACCGGCCGCACCCACCAGGTGCGGGCACACTGCGCGCTGGCGCTGGGCTGCCCGGTGCTGGGCGATCCGGTGTACGGCAGCGGGGCCATCCCGAGGAAGGGGGGCCCGCTGATGCTGCTGGCGCGCGCCATCGCGTTGCCCACCGCCTCGCCGGTCGACGCCACCGCCGAGCCGCCGCCGGCGATGGCGGACGTGCTGGCCACGCTGAAGCAGGCGGCATGAGCGACCTGCCGATCGCCACCCTCGCGCTTGCCGGCGGCGGCGCGATCGGCGTGGCGCCCTGCCCCGCGGCCACGGATCGCGACGCGCTGGCCACCTGGAAGCCCGATGCCATCATGACCCTGATCGAGCCAGGCGCCCGCGCCGACGCCGTGGGCGCGCTGACGGCCAGCCTTGGCGCGACCTGGCACCACCTGCCGATCACCGATTTCGGCACGCCGCAGGCCGCGTTCGAAGCCGCCTGGCAGCAGGCCGGCCCAGGCCTGCGCGAAAAACTCCGCGGCGGCGGGCGCGTGCTGGTGCATTGCGCGGCCGGCCGCGGCCGGTCCGGCACGATCGCCGCCCGGCTGCTGGTGGAACTGGGCGAGGCCGATGCCGCCACCGCCATCGCCCGCGTGCGCGCGGTTCGGCCAGGTGCCATCGAAACGCCCGCGCAGGAAGCGCACATCGCCGGGATCGCCCAACCCTGACGCGCACGGCGCGTGCCACGCCGGCATCGGACACCACGCGTAACCCTGGCCGCGGTTGGCGCGAACCCGAAGCGCGGCCGTCGTGCCGCGGTGTCAGCAAAGGATCCGCCCATGCCGCTCCGTCGCACGCTGTTCCGATCCGGCGCGCTTGCGCTGCTGGCCCTGTCCGGCACCGCACTCGGCCAGGATGCCGGGCTGGTCACGCAGCCCAGCCGGCACGACGCCGCGGAAACCGCGCGCCGCTTCGCCGCCGCGGTCCGCGATGCCGGCTGGGTGGTGTTCACCGAGATCGATCACGCCGCCGCCGCGCGCGCGGCCAACCTGGCGCTGCCCACGCGCACCGTGATCATCTTCGGCAACCCCGTCACCGGCACGCCGGCCATGGCAGGCCAGCCCACCCTGGCGCTTGACCTGCCGATGCGGGTGCTGGTGTGGGACGATGCCGCGGGCCGCACGCACCTGACGCGCAGCACCGGGCAGGACATCGCCGGCCGGGTCTTCGCCCGCCACGGCATCGCCATGCCGGCGCCCGCGCAGGCCGGGCTGGAAGCAGCGCTGGCAGGCTTCGCGCGCCGCGCCACCGAATGATCGCGGCTGCACGACGCCTTGGCGCGTGCCGTAGCGTTGCGCTTGCAGTGGGTCTCGCGGCCACGGCTCTGGTTGCGATCGGCATTGCCGGCCTGCCAGATCGCGCATTGCCGGCGGTGTTCGCCGTGGCGCTGCTGCTGGGCGCGGTCTTTGCCTGGACCGGCTTCGGCTTCGCCGGCGGCTTCCGCGCGCTGCTGCTGCAGCGCGACGCGCGCGCCGTCAGCGCCTCGCTGCTGATCCCGGCGGTGGCGGCGCTGGCGATCATCCCGCTTGGCACCGATGACCCCGGCCGCGGCAGGTTCGTCGTGGGCATCGGGCCGATGCTGCTGCTGGGCGCGGTGCTGTTCGGCGTGGGCATGCAGCTTGCCAATGGGTGCGGTTCCGGCACGCTTGCCGCCGCCGGACAGGGCTCACTGCGCATGTGGGTCGCGCTGCCCTGCTTCTGCGCCGGTGGCGTGCTGGGCACGCTGGTGCTGCCGTCCGCGATGCATTGGCCGGAGCTGCCGCCGATCGACCTGCCCGGCCGGTTCGGCGCGCTGGGCGGGCTTGGCGCGACGCTGGGCTTGCTGGCGGTTGCCGCGCTGTTGCTGCTGCGGCTGGGCGGCTGGCCTTCGCCGGTGCAACTGCGCGCCGCGGCGCTGATTGGCGCGCTGGCCGGCATGTTGTTCCTGGTGTCCGGCCAGCCCTGGGGCGTGACCACCGGGCTTACGCTGCTGGGCGCCAAGGCCGCCGCGGCCGTTGGCTTCGACATGCTGGCCACGACCTATTGGGGCTGGCAGGGACCGCGTGAAGCCCTTGCCATGCCGCTGCTTGCCTCGCACAGCGCGCTTGCGGATGTGGGGCTGGTGCTGGGGGCGTGGCTGCTGGCCAGCGCCACCGGCCAGTTGCGCCTTGGCGCGACGCTGCAGTTGCGGCCGGCGCTGGGCGCGGCCCTGGGCGGGGTAGTGATGGGCGTCGGCGCGCGGCTATCGTCCGGCTGCAACATCGGCGCCTTCGTGGGCGGGGTATCGTCCGGCAGCCTGCACGGCTTCGTCTGGCTGCTGGCCGTGTTGCCCGGCTGTCGGCTGGGCGTGGCGCTGCGCCCCGGGTTTGGCATGCCGCGGCACTGAGCGGCTGGCGTGGCCGCGATTGCCCGGCCCTGACGCGCGCGCCATCCTGCCGCCAACACCTGCCGGAGGAACGCATGCGCCGTCGCCATCTGCTGCTTGCAAGCCTTGCCGCGCCCGCCATCGCGCGGGCGCAGAATTGGCCCGACCGCCCCATCCGCTTCATCGTGCCGTTCCCGCCGGGCGGGTCCACCGATGTGCTGAGCCGCGTGCTGTGCGAGGCGCTGGCCGCGCGGTTGGGCCAGCCCGTGATCCCGGAAAACCGCGCTGGCGCGGCCGGCAATGTCGGCGTGGAGGCGATCGCGCGCGCCAGGCCCGATGGCTACACCATCGGCATCAGCACGATCGGCCCGCTCAGCGCGCACCTGGCGCTGTATCCCACCCTGCCATTCGACCCGCGCAACGACTTCGTCTATCTGGCGGACCTGTACGAGATTCCCAACGTATTCGTGGTGAACCCGCGCAGCGGCATCGGCTCGGTCGCCGACTTCGTGACGCGCGCCAAGGCCAGGCCGGGAGAACTCACGTTCGGCACGCCCGGCAACGGCACCACGGGCCACCTGGGCACGGAGTTCTTCAGCCGGCGTGCGGGCATTCAACTGACCCATGTGCCGTATCGCACCGGGGCGGTCGCGGTGCAGGACCTGATCGCCGGGCGCATCGACATGATGTTCGACAACCTGCCCACCATCACCGGTCAGATTGCCGGCGGTGCGATCACGCCCCTGGCGGTCAGCACCGCGCGCCGCTGGCCGGGGCTGCCCAACGTGCCCACCATGATGGAAGCAGGCTTCCCCGACTTCGACGTGACATCCTGGTCCGGCATGCTGGGCCCGAAAGGCTTGCCCGATCCGATCGCCAGGCGCCTGACGGACGAGGCGATCCGCATCGGCCAGGATCCTGCTTTCGTCGCGCGCTATCGCGAGATGGGGGCGCTGGCCACCATGAAGGGGCCAGATGTGCTGCGCGCGCGGGTCGAGGCGGAAATCCCCCGCTGGGCCGAGGTGGTGCGCGCTTCGGGTGCCAGGCTGGAGTAGTGCCGCCGGCTCGCCCGCTTCCCCTTCTGCTGCTGGCGGCGGCGGCGTTCGTTTCGGCCGGCAGCATGCGGGTGATCGACCCCGTGCTGCACCTGATCGCAACCGATTTCGGCGCCAGCGTGGCGCAGGCCAGCGTGCTGATCGCGGCCTTCGCGCTGCCCTATGGCGTGATGCAGATCGCCTTCGGCCCGCTGGGCGACCGCTACGGCAAGCTGCCCGTGATGTGCGGCGCCTTGGTGGCCTTCGCCGGCGCATCCGCATCCTGCGCGCTGGCCTGGTCGCTGTCGGCGCTGGAGGTGCTGCGGGGTGCCACCGGCATGGCCGCGGCCGGGATCATTCCGCTGTGCCTGGCCTATATCGGCGATCACACCGACTATGCCGTGCGCCAGGCGACGATTGCGAAATTCCTGACCGGCATCGTGCTGGCGCAGGTGCTGGCGGCGCCGCTGGGCGGCGTGATCGGCGAGTTCTTCGGCTGGCGGCCCTTGTTCCTGGGCACCGGCGCGGTCGCGCTGATCGCCGCCACGCTGCTGTGGCGCGCGCGGAAAACCGCGCCCGAGCGGCCGGGCGCGGAGGGCCGGCTCAGCCTGCGGCCCTACGCGGTGGTGCTGTCGCGCCCGGCCGGGCGGTTCGTGGTGCTGGCGGCGCTGGCGGATGGCGCAGCCTTGTTCGGCCCCACGCCCTTCCTGGGCGCCTTCCTGCACGAGCAGCACGGGCTTTCGTATGCGCGCGTCGGCCTGGCGCTGGCGCTGATCGGCGTGGGTAGTTTTGCCTATACGCGGCTGGCCACGCGCCTGGTGGCGCGCTTCGGCGAACGGGGGCTCGTTTCCATCGGCGGTGCTGCGATCGCCACCAGCTACGCGGCGATCGGCCTGGTGCCCACGTGGCACTGGGCGGCGGGGCTGATCGCGCTGCTGGGCGGCGCCTTCTTCATGCTGCACGGCACGATGCAGGCGCGCGCCACCGAAGCGGCACCGGAAGCCCGCGCCACCGCCGTGGCGCTGTTCGCCATGGCGCTGTTCCTGGGCCAGTCGGTGGGGGCGGTGGCGATCGGTGCCGCGATCGGTGCGGCCGGCTACGCCGCCGGCTTCGGCCTGGCCGCCGCCGGCGTCGCGGCGCTGACCCTGGTGTTGCGCGCGCGGCTATAGGGTTTACGCTTCCGCCCGAAGCAACCATTGCCGGGGCAGGGAATGTCGGACCAGTTCGACTACGTGATCGTTGGCGCCGGCAGCGCCGGCAGCGTTCTGGCCAACCGCCTGTCCGCTGACCCGCGCACAAAAGTGCTGCTGCTGGAAGCTGGGCCGGCCGACAGGAATATCTGGATCCACATCCCGATCGGCTACGCGAAACTGTTCAACCACCCGACGCAGAACTGGAACTACAGCACGGCGCCCGAGCCGCACCTCAACAACCGGCGCATCATGCAGCCGCGCGGCAAGACGCTTGGCGGATCATCCTCGATCAACGGGCTGCTGTATGTGCGCGGCCAGGCGGAGGATTTCGACACCTGGCGGCAGATGGGCAATGCCGGCTGGTCGTTCGCCGATGTGCTGCCGTATTTCCGGCGCGCCGAGGATTCCTTCCTGGGCAACAACGAATTCCACAGCGCCGGCGGCCCGCTGGGCGTGCGCGAAACCCATCGGCACGAGCTGGTCGAGGCCATGATCGCGGCCGCCGGCACGCAGGGCATTCCGCGCAACCACGACTACAACGGCGCCACGCAGGAAGGTGCGGGGTATTTCCACACCACCTCGCGCAATGGCCGGCGCTGTTCGACCGCCGTGGCCTACCTGAAGCCCGCCCGCAACCGCGCCAACCTTCGCATCGAAACCGAGGCGCTGGCGACGAAGCTGGTGCTGGAAGGCAGGCGCGTGGTGGGCGTGCAATATCGCCAGCGCGGCGCCGAGCGCACCGCGCGCGCCGGCAACGAGGTGATCCTGTGCGGCGGCGCCTACAACTCGCCGCAGCTGCTGCAGCTTTCGGGCATCGGGCCGGCGGCGCTGCTGCAAGCGCACGGCATCGACGTGAAGCACGACCTGCCGGGCGTGGGCGAGAACCTGATCGACCACCTGCAGGCGCGCATGATGTTCCGCTGCACCAAGGCCATCACGGTGAACGACGTGCTGGGCACGCCGTGGCGGCAATGGATGGCCGGCGCGCAATGGATGTTCACCCGCAGCGGCCCGCTGACCATCTCGGCCGGGCATGGCGTGATCTTCTTCAGGACCGACCAGCGCATGGCCACCCCCGACGTGCAGATCCATTTCATCGGCTTTTCCACCGACAGGATCGGCACCAGGCTGCACCCCTTCCCCGGCTTCACCGCCACGGTCTGCCAGGTGCGCCCGGAAAGCCGTGGCTATTGCCGCATCGTTTCGAACGATCCGGCGGTGGCGCCGGAAATCCTGTGCAACTACCTGGCCACCGAGACCGACCGCCGCACCAACGTCGAGGGCCTGAAGATCCTGCGCAGGATCATGCAGGCCGAGCCGATGCGCCCCTATATCGCCGAGGAGATCGCGCCGGGGCCCAGCGTCTCCACGGATGAGGAATGGCTGGAATTCTGCCGCCAGTACGGCACCACGGTGTACCACCCCGTGGGCACCTGCCGCATGGGCCCCGACACGATGAGCGTGGTTGACCAGCGGCTGCTGGTGCGCGGGCTTGCCGGGCTGCGCGTGGCCGATGCGTCGATCATGCCGACCATGCCGTCGGGCAACACCAACGCCGCCTGCATCATGATCGGCGAGAAGGCGTCCGACCTGGTGCTGGAGGATTTCTCCGCGGCGCAGGCGCGCGCGGCATAGGGGCGCTTCGCCCCGCCGGCTCAGCCCGCCGTGCGCCGGCGTGCCGCGCGCTCCAGCACCATGGGCGTCAGTGCCATGCCCAGCCCCGCGCCCGGCGGAGGTGCGATGGCGCCGTCATCGATCTCGGGCAGCGCGGTCACCAGGTCGCGGTACCAGCCGGACCAGTAGGCGCGCACGCTTTCCATGAAGGCGGCATTCGGCACCGAAACCGCCAGGTGCGTGCTGGCCGCGAATACCACCGGGCCGGTGCAGTCATGCGGTGCCACCGCGCGCTGATGCGCCTCTGCGATGTGGGCAATCCGCAGCGCCTGGGCAAGCCCGCCGCACCAGCCGATGTCGAGCATCACGTAGTCCACCGCGTCGGCCCGCAGCAGATCGAGATGCGTGTTCATGCCGGCAAGCGTTTCGCTGGCACACACCGGCAGGCCTGACTGCCGCCGATAATCCGCCAGCGCAAGCGGGTCGGCGTTGCGGATCGGGTCCTCCATCCAGAACGGGCGCAGTGGTGCGGCGGCGCGCGCGATGGAGAGCGCTGCGGGCAGGTCCCACATGGCGTGGAGCTCGACCATCACCTCCATGGCATCGCCCACCGCATCGCGGATTTTTTGCAACGGCGCGCAGCCGGCGGCGATGTCGGTGGCGTGGATCCACTGGCCGGCGGTGCGCGCGGCAAAGCGGTCGAAGGGCCAGATCTTCATGGCGCGGATGCCCATGCCCAGCAGGCTTTCGGCAAGCTTGCCGGCATCGCGCTCGAACGCGATCTGGTCGTCGTACGGACCGGCGGAGGCATCCTCGGTGCCGATCGCGCGGCGGCCGCCGGCGGTGTTGTACGAATAGCCCGCGCAGGTGTTGTAGGTCGGCACGGTCTGGCGCGACCGGCCGCCCAGCAGGTCGTGCAGCGGCACGCCGCGCGCCTGGCCCACCAGGTCGTGCAGGGCGAGATCAACCGCGCTGGCCGCGCGCATCTCGGCGCCCGAGCCGCGATGCCCGACATAGGGGCGGCACAGTTCCGTGGTGATGGCGTCGATCCGCGTGGGATCGGCGCCCAGCAGTTTCGGCGCGATGTCGGCGTGGATGAGGGCTTCCACGCCGGCAGCACCGCGGAAGGTTTCGCCCAGGCCCACCAGGCCCGTGTCGGTGTGCAGGTGCAGCCACAGGATGTTGTCGTACGGCGGCAGGCGCAGGGTTTCGACCGCGGAAATCCTCATGCGCCATAGCCCAGCGCGATGCGGGGCAAGGTCAGCGACATGCCGGGCCAGTAGGTGGTCAGCATCAGGGCAGCGAAGATCGCGGCCCAGAACGGCCAGATCGTCGCCACCACGCTTTCCATGCGCACCTTGGCGATCGCGCAGCCCACGAACAGGCAGGCGCCCACCGGCGGCGTGGTCAGGCCCAGGCCCAGGTTCATCATCATCACCATGCCGAACTGCACCGGGTCCATGCCGGCTTGCTGCGCCACCGGCAGGAAGATCGGCGTGCAGATCAGGATCAGCGCCGCCATGTCCATGATGCAGCCCAGCACCAGCAGCGTGACGTTGATCAGCAGCAGGATCACCCAGGGCCGGTCGCTGATGCCGCGCAGCGCCTCCAGCAGCAGCTCCGGCACGCGGTGCAGCGCCAGCAGCCAGCCGAAGGCGGTGGCGGCTCCCACCAGCAGCAGCACCATGCTGGTGGTGCGCACCGCGGTCGCCAGCACCTGGCGGAACGCCGGCCATGACATCTGCCGGTAGATCGCAAGCGTCACGAACAGCGCCCAGCAGGCACCGGCCGAGGCGCTTTCGGTGACCGTGAACACGCCCGACAGCACGCCCCCCAGGATGATCACCGCGGTCAGCAGGCCGGGCAGCGCGATCACGAAGGTGCGGGCCAGCCAGCGGAAGCCCTGCCACGGCTCGGCCGGATAGCCGCGGCGCAGCGCGATCACGTAGGCCACCACGCCAAGCGACAGGCACATCATGACGCCCGGCGCCACGCCCGCCAGGAACAGCGCGCTGACCGAAACCCCGCCGCCGGCAGCCAGCGAATACAGGATCATGTTGTGGCTGGGCGGAATCATGATGCCGGCGATCGAGCTGGTGATGGTCAGGTTCACCGCATAGTCGGTGTCGTAGCCCTTGTTGCGCATCATCGGGATCACGACCGACCCCAGCGCCGACACATCCGCCACGGCACTGCCGCTGATGCCGCCGAACAGCATGCTGTCGGCCACGTTCATCACGCCCAGCCCGCCCCGCAGCCAGCCGAAGGCGGCCTGCGCCAGATCGACCAGGCGCTGCGCGATGCCGCCATGCAGCATGATCTCGCCGGCGAAGATGAAGAACGGCACGGCCAGCAGGGAGAACACGTTCATGCCGCTGGTCATCTGCTGGAAGGCGACCGCCAGCGGCACGCCTTCCCACCAGAATCCCGCGACCGCGGCGATCGCCATGGCGAAGGCCACGGGCACGCCGATGGCCAGTGCCACGGCGAAGACGCCGAACAGGATGATCAGGCCCATATTGCCATCGTCATGCTGGGCGCCTCAGTCCAGGCTGACCGACGCCGTGCCCACCGGCGGCAGGCCGACCAGGCGGCGCAGCAAATGCTCGGCGGCGAAGGCGGCGGTCAGCACGCCGCAGATCGTCATGGGCAGGAATTGCAGCCCCTGGCTCAACCCCAGAAGCGGGATCCTGAACGCCCACATCTGCGTCACCAGCAGCCAGGATCCCTGCACCATCACCAGGCCGAAGCCCAGCATCAGCAGGTCGGCGCCGATCCGCAGTTTTTCGCGCGCGTAAACCGGCACGGCATAAAGCACTACCTCGACCGCCATGTGGAAGCGTTCGCGCACGCCCACCGCGGCGACCGGCAGCGCCACCCACAGGATCGCCAGCAAGGCGCCCTTCTCGACCCAGGTGGCGGTGTCGTTCAGCACGTAGCGGGTGAACACCATCCAGCCGGTGATCAGCACCAGCAGCACCAGCGCGCCCCCGGCCAGCGCGATCACCAGCCGCGCGACCAGCGCGAAGCCGGCCGACAGCGCCTGGACTGCCGCCTTCACTGCTGCGCGCGGATCCGTTCCAGGATGCCCTTCAGCGGCTCGCGGCCGGCGTATTTCTCGTACAGCGGGGTCATGCGCGCCGCCCACGGCCCGCGATCGGCAATCTCGGTCACGGTGGTGCCGCCGGCGATCACGCGGGCGCGGCTGGTGGTTTCGCGCTCGGCCCACAATTGGCGCTGCAACTGGCTGGCCTCGCGCGCGGTCTCGCGCAGCAGGGCGCGGTCGGCCTCGTTCAGCCGGTCCCAGCGCAGCTTCGACACCACCACGATCTCGGGCACGTTGCTGTGCTCGGTGGTGGCGTAGAACTTCGCGACCTCGAAGTGCCGCGTGCTTTCGTAGCTGGGCCAGTTGTTCTCAGCGCCGTCGATCACGCCCGATTGCAGGCTGGTGAACACCTCGCCGAAGGGCAGCGGCGTGGGGTTGGCGCCAAGCGCGCGGATGAGATCGACGAACAGGTCGCTGGTCTGTACCCGGATCTTCATGCCGGCCAGGTCCTCGATGGTGCGGACCTGGCGGCGGGTATAGATGCTGCGCGCACCGGCATCGAACCAGCTGACCACCACCATGTTCAGCGCCGCGATCCTGGCCGCCAGCTCCTCGCCGATCGGGCCATCCACGGTGCGGTGCACATGGGCCACGTCGCGGAACAGGAAGGGCAGCGTCAGCACCTGGGTTTCCGGCACCAGGTTGTTGAGCGGCGTCAGGTTGAAGTTGGCGAAGTCGATCGCGCCCAGGCGCAGCTGCTGGATCGCCTCGTCCTGCTGGCCCAGCTGGGCTGCGTGGAAGGTGCGCATGCGGATGCGGTTGTTGGACTTCTGCGCCACCAGCTCGGTCCAGCGATCGAGCCCGCGGCCGTTCGGATAGTCGGCCGGATGGATGTTCCAGCCACGCCATTCCTGCGCGACGGCGGCAAGCGGGGTCATCAGCAAGGCAGCAAAAGCCGCCGCCAGCATGCGGTTGGCCATGGAACGTGATCCTTCCCACCTGAGGATGTTGTTGGCCTCACGCTGCCCGACGCAGGCGCGGGGTGTCAAACCGGCGCGCCGGTGCGATCGTGCGGTATCATTCCCCTCGGCACCGGAGCCTGGATGCAGCCCCAACCCCCTTGTCCCGCCGGCAGCGCAGCGCCGCTCACCATCCTGGTGGTCGATCCGCTGTTCGAGCACGACGCCGACATCGAGCACACCGCGGCCGGCCCCGATGTGACGCTGGTGTTCCGCAGATCGACTGAGGGCAGGCTGGACGACGATGCCGCCTTCGCGGCGGCCGATGCGCTGCTGAACTGTCGTGGTGCGCACCGGCTGCCGGCCGAGGTGATCGCGAAAATGCCGAAATGCCGCGCCATCCAGCAGGGCGGCGTGGGCTACAACCACATCGACCTGGTTGAAGCCGCCAGGCGCCGCATCGTGGTGATGAACACGCCCGACTACGGCACCACGGAAGTCGCCAACCACGCCGTGGCGCTGGCGCTGAATTTCTTTCGCGGCATCCAGGCGTACGACCGGCGCTTGCGCCGCGGCAATGCGTCGTGGGATGCGCGCGAGACCAAAACCGTGCGCCGGCTGGGCGAGCTGCGCTGCGGCATCGTGGGGCTGGGCCGCATCGGCACCGCGGCGGCGCTGCGCTTCAAGGCGCTGGGCATGGAGGTGGGCTTCCACGATCCATACATTGCCGCGGGCCAGGAACTGGCACTGGGGCTGCGGCGCTTCGACAGTGTCCGGGCGCTGCTGGAAAACAGCGACCTTGTCAGCCTGCACTGCAACCTGACTGCCGGGAACCGGCACCTGATCAACGCCGAGACCCTGAAGCTGCTGCCCGACGGCGCGGTGCTGATCAACACCGCGCGCGGCGGCCTGGTGGACTTTTCCGCGCTGTACCCGGCGCTGCGCGAAGGTCGGCTGGCGGGCGCGGGCATCGACGTGTTCGAGCCCGAGCCGCTGGACCGCACCGACAAGCTGATCGCCGCCTGGGTCGCGAACGAGGCGTGGCTGGACGACCGCCTGATCCTGACGCCGCACGCCGCCTGGTACAGCACGGCCAGCGTCAAGGACATGCGACGGATGTCGATGCGCTACCTGGTGGGTTACCTGCGCACCGGCCGCAAACCGACCTGCGTGAACGAGGCCGAGCTGCGCGCGCACGCGCCGCCGCTTGCCAAGGCGTAGCTGGCACCGCGCGGGTCCGGCCAGGGGCCGGCCACGGCTGGCCGGGCGATCGCACTACAGGTCGGCGATCCTGATCCAGGCTGCGATCGCGGTTGCGATCACGGCGCCGGGGACCAGCGGCGCCACGCCCGCATAGCCCAGGTCGCGCGCGCCGACATACCACAGCGCGAACACGCCGATGCCCACCGCGATGCCGCCGATCAGGCTGGCGCGGCCCTTCTTGATCTCGCCCTGAAGGGCCTGGGTCATTCTGCCGCCACGGGGCGCCGCACCTGGCCGGCACCGACGCTGTCCGTGGTGTTCCGCACGCGCTTGAGATCGGTGCGAACATGCTCCCGGCTGTAGCCATTGAAAATGTGGCCCAGCACACCGCGCTTCAGGTCGCTGGTGCCGAACAGCCAGTCGGCGATCGGGTAGGTCAGGTTGAAGTTGCGCTCCATCATGATCGACGTGTTGTGGTGCGCGATGTGATGCCGCCGTATCGAGTTCACGAACGGGATGTGCCGGACAATCCGGTCGTCCTTCACGTGGCAGCAGAAATGGAACAGTTCGTAGTTCAGATAGAGCGCCACGTTGGTGGTCAGCAGCAGCCAGCCCACATTGGGCAGGCCGAGCCAGATGAACAGCGCCGCCGGCGGGATCGACAGCGTGATGAACGCGATCAGCGCGTAGGGTGGGAAGAACACGATGCGGAAATCGCGGAAGCTGTCGATGGTGGGTTCGTGGTCGGTGAAGAACTGGTGGTGCGCCAGGGTGTGGCGCTTGTAGATGCCCATCAGCCCCTTGATCGGCCGGTGCATGACGAATTTGTGGATCCACCATTCGAACACGTTGGCGATGGTGAAGGCCACCGGGATGATCAGGAACTCCCACCAGGCCGGCTGGTGCACCTGGCGCACCGCGTACCAGATCGCGGCACCGCCGATCGCATAGATCAGCGCCACGTGCAGCCAGCCATCGTAGGCGCGCGCGATCTTGGCCCGGAAGTCGGTGCGGAAGGCCTGCTGGCGGGCGGTCATGCGGGTGGAACCAGGCATGGCGGCATCAGGCATCGCGGCATCCTCGGCTGAGATAATACTGATATATCACCAACCATCGGCCGGCCGCAAGCGCGCCACGCGCCTCGTTGCCGGCGGCCCTTTTCGGCCGGGGCCAGGTATCTAGGCCGCCGGCACCCAGCCGCGACCCGGAATGCTGTCCAGCAGCGCCCTGGTATAGGCATGCGTGGGCTGGCCGAACACCTGGGTCGTCGCGCCCTGCTCGACGATCGCGCCGTTCTGCATCACCGCCACCCGATCACACACCTGGGCCGCCACGCGCAGGTCGTGCGTGATGAACAGCATGGTCAGGCCAAGCCGGTCGCGCAGCTCGGCCAGCAGTTTCAGCACCTGCGCCTGCACCGACACATCGAGCGCGCTGACCGGCTCGTCGGCGATCAGCAGCTCGGGTTCCATGGCGAGTGCGCGCGCGATGCCGATGCGCTGGCGCTGGCCGCCGCTGAATTCGTGCGGGAAGCGGTCGATGGCGCCGGCGTCAAGCTGCACCAGCGCCAGCAACTCCCGCGCCCGGGCCAGCGCGGTGGCGCGGGGTGTGCCGTGCGCGATCGGGCCATCGGCGATGATGTCGCCCACGCGGCGGCGCGGATTGAGCGAGGCGAAGGGGTCCTGGAACACCATCTGGATTTTCCGGCGATAGGGTTTCCAGGCGGCGCGCGACAGGGTGCGCAGGTTGGTGTCGTGGAATGAAATCTCGCCCGCTTCCGGCTGCACCAGCCGCACCACGCAGCGCGCCAGCGTGCTTTTCCCCGATCCGCTTTCGCCGACCAGGCCAAGCGTTTCGCCGTGCGCGATCGAGAAATCGGCATCGTGCACGGCGCGCACCGGCTTGGGCCGGGCGAACCAGCCGCCGCCAGGGCGATAGTAGGTCTTCGACACGCCGCGTGCCGTCAGCACCGTGGTACAAGCCGCGGGCGTGCGGGCCGCGCCGGACCCGTGCGGCACGGCGGCGATCAGCGCCTTCGTATAGGCATGCGTGGGCGCGCCCAGCACCTGCGCGGCCTGGCCCTGTTCGACGATGCGGCCATGCTGCATCACCGCCACGCGGTCGGCGATCTCGGCGACCACGCCGAAATCATGCGTGATGAACAGCACGCCGGTGCCGCGGCGGCGCTGGATGTCCTTCACCAGGCGCAGGATCTGCATCTGCGTGGTCACGTCCAGCGCAGTGGTGGGCTCGTCGGCGATCAGCAGCTTCGGCTCCAGCGCCAGCGCCATGGCGATCATCACGCGCTGGCGCTGGCCGCCGGACAGGCGAAACGGGTACGCGCGCGCCGTGGCCGGCGGGTCGGGCAGGTTGACCGCGTCCAGCAGGTCCAGCACCCGGCGCTCGCCACCGGGCGCGTCGTGCACACGGAGCACTTCAGAGATTTGATCGCCGACGCGCATCAGCGGGTTCAGCGCGGTCATCGGCTCCTGGAAGATCATGCCGATGCGGGCACCGCGCAGCTGCCGCATGGCGTCGGGCGAAAGCCTGGCCAGGTCCTGGCCCTGGAACCCGATGCTGCCCCGCAGGATCGGCAGGCCGTGCGGCAGCAGGCGCATGATGGCGTTGGCCGAGACCGACTTGCCGGACCCGCTTTCGCCGACGATGCAAAGAATCTCGCCCTGGTCCAGCGTGAAGCTCACGCCTTCCACGGCATGCGCACGGTCAGCACCCGGCGGCAGCGCTACGGTCAGGTCCTGCACCTGCAGCAGGCTCATCCGCGGCGCCGTGCCAGGCGCGGGTTCAGCGCATCCGACAGGCCCTCGCCCACCAGGTTCAGCGCCAGCACGGTGACGAAGATGGCGATGCCGGGGAACACGCTCATCCACCAGGCCAGGCGGATGACACTGCGGCCGGACCCAATGAGAAAACCCCAGGACATCATGTTGGGATCGCCCAGGCCCAGGAAGCTCAGGCTGGATTCCAGCAGGATGGCGGTGGCGACCATCAGGCTGGCCAGCACGATGATGGGGCTCAGCGCATTGGGCAGGATTTCGCGGAACACGATGGCGGCCTGCGAATGGCCCAGCACCTCGGCCGCCTGCACGAATTCGCGGGTGCGCAACGACAGGAACTCGGCCCGCACCACGCGGGTCACCGGCGGCCAGGACACCACGGCGATGGCCACCACGATGCTGGCCAGCGACGGCGTGAAGATCGCCACCAGCACCACGGCGAACACGAAGCTGGGGATGGTCTGGAAGAATTCGGTGAAGCGCATCACCGCGTCGTCGATCCGCCCGCCGCAATAGCCGGCGATCGCCCCCAGCGTCACGCCGATGGCGAGTGCCGCCACGGTGGATACCGCGCCGACCAGCAGCGACACCGTGGCGCCATGCGCGATGCCGGCGGCGACGTCGCGGCCCAGGCTGTCGGACCCCAGCATGAATCCCATCTCGCCCGGGCGCATGAAGGGCACGCCCCGCATGTCCCAGGGGCTGAACGGGAACAGGATGGGCGCCAGGATGCCGGTGGCGAACACCAGCAGCAGCAGCACCACGCCCAGCACCGCGCCGCGGTTCCGCGCGAAGGCGCGCAGGAAATTCACCCGCCGACCTCGACGCGCGGATCGACCAGCGCATACAGCAGGTCGGTCGCCAGGTTGAACAGGATCACCATCAGGCTGGTGCAGAAGAACACGCCCAGCAGCAGCTGGTAGTCGCGGGCAAGCAGCGCGTCGAACGCAAGCCGCCCGATGCCGGGCCAGGCGAACACGGTTTCCACCAGGATGCTGCCGCCGATCAGCTGCCCCGCCTGGATGCCGGCGAAGGTGATGACCGGCAGCAGCGCGTTGCGCAGCACATGCGCCCGCTGCACGCGGGCTTCCGGCACGCCCTTCGCGCGCGCCGTCCTGACGAAATCCTGGTCGGCCACTTCCAGCATGCTGGCCCGCGTCAGCCGCGCATAGATCGCCATGTAGAACAGGCCCAGCGTCGTCGCCGGCAGCAGCAGGTGCCTCGCGACGTCGAGCACGACCGCGAAGCCGGTCAGGCTCGCCCCCACCGTGCTCATGCCGAAGGATGGCAGCCATTCCAGCTGCACGCTGAACAGCAGCACCAGCATCAGCCCGACCCAGAACAGGGGCGTGGCGTAGAAGCCCAGCGCCAGCACGGTGATCACGCTGTCGCCCCAGCCACCCACGCGCCGCGCCGCCCAGGCACCCATCGCCACGCCGGCCAGGATGGCGAAGGCGAAGGCGGCACCGGTCAGCAGCAGCGTCGCCGGCAGGCGCTCCAGGATCAGCGACGCCACCGTGCGCTGCTGGCGGTGCGAGATGCCGAGATCACCCGTGACGACGCCGGAGACGTAGATCCAAAGCTGCTCATGCGTTGGGCGATCGAGCCCGAACTGGGCGCGCAACTGCGCCACGAACTGCTCGTCGGCCGCGCCCGACTGGCCGGCGATGACCAGCGCGGGATCACCGGGGGCAAGCCGGATCAGCAGGAAGTTCAGCACGATGACCGCCAGGATCACCAGCAGCGCCTTGCCCGCGCGGCGCGCCAGGAAGGCAAGGAGGGCGGCGGGGGTCAAGGCGGGCCGGACCGCCCGTACGCCATCACGCGGTCAGGAACACGTCGTCGAAGCAGGCGTGCACGCCGGTGCCGCCCCAGGTGGGGAAGCGCAGCCTGCGGTCGCGCGTGGTGGGGAACAGCAGCTCGACCAGCCAGATCAGCGGCTGGTCGTCGATCACCAGGCGCTGCGCTTCCTTGAACGCCGCGGCGCGGGCAGGGGCATCGGCCTCGCGCGCGGCGACATCGAACAGCTCGTCCACCTTCGGGTTGGCGTAGCCAGACGTGTTGGTGAACGGGATCTTCTGGATGTTGCTGCTGATGTAGGTACGCGCCACGCCCAAGGTCGGGTCGCCGAACTGGAACACGAAGTTCACCGTGAGCTCGTACTCCCACGCGCCCAGCCGGCGCACCCAGCCGCCCGCATCGGTGCTTTCGATGGTGACGTCGATGCCCACCTGCCGCAGCGCCTGGCGGATATACTCACTGAGGCGCGTCCACACCTCGCCATAGGGCAGGCTCAGCAGCTTCACCGAATGCCGGATGCCCTGGGCATTCGGCCGCAGCCCCATCGCATCCAGCAGCGCGGTGGCGGCGCGCGGGTCGAAGGCGGGCAGGCGTGCATCGGGATCGTGGAACTTGGTGCCCGACGCGATCGGCGAGGTGGCCGGCCTGGCGCCGCCGAACCACAGCCGCTGCGCGACGAAGTTGCGGTCGATCGCATGCGCCATGGCCTTCCTGAAGCGCACGTCCTTCAAGACGTCCAGCCGCTGGTTCACCTCGATCCAGCTCAGCGGCGCGAACGCCTCCATGCCGGTCTTCACCACCTCCAGGTTCGGTGCCTGCTCCATCTGCGGGATGTCGAAGGGCTCCAGGTCGTTGACCTGCGCCAGCTGCGCCTGGCCCTGCTGCATGGCAAGCCGCCGCGACTGGCTGTCGGGGATGACGCGATAGATGATCTCGTCCAGGTACGGCTGGCCCGGCTTCCAGTAGCCGTCGAAGCGCCGCAGCCGCACGAAGTTGCCGCGCTGCCATTCGACGAACCGGAACGGCCCGGTGCCGATGGGGGTCTGGTTGGCGGGATTTGTCCGATAGTCCGTGCCGTCGAAAATGTGCTTCGGCACGATGGCGCAGCTGGTCACGTCGAACATCAGCAGGAACGGCTCGAACGGCGCATTCAGCGTAAAGACCACGGTGTGCGCATCGACCGCCTTCGCCTCGGCGATGCGCTGGAACACCTGGCGCGCGCGGGGCGCCAGTTCCATGTGGAACTTCATGATCGAGAACACCACGTCCTCGGCGGTGAAGTCGCGCCCGTCGTGCCATTTCACGTTGGGCTGCAGCCTGATGGTGTAGGTGCGCTTGTCGGCGCTGATCGCCCAGCTGGCGGCCAGTTCCGGCAGCGGCTCCAGCCTGGGCGAGAGCTTGATCAGCCCCTGGTAGATCTTGCTGGCGGCCACCAGCGTGGGGCCCTGGTTGTTCACGCCCAGCACCAGCACCGGCGGCTCGGGCGTCAGGATGCTGGTGAGCGTGCCGCCGCGGCGCGGCGCCACGCCTTGGGCGCGCGCCTCGTCCAGCGTCATCAGCGCCGCACCGGCGGCCGAGGCCGCGAACAGTATTCGGCGCGAAATCCCGCGCGGATCGATGATCATGCAGTCCCCCTGTCTTGATTGCCTGAAGCGTGCCTTGCGGCGCGAGCGTGTGCAAGCCGCGGGCCAGCGCGCGGATCGAACCCAACCGGAGATTTCGTCAGCTGGCTGCAACCCGTGCTGTCGCCACGCGTTGTGGGGCCGAACTGAAAACGGAGGATCGTGATGCGCAAGTTCCTGATGATCGGTGTACTGACCGGCGCCATGGCGACCCTGGCGGCATGCGGCAACAGCACCGGCGACCGCGCCCTTTCGGGCGGCGGCCTGGGTGCGGCGGCGGGTGCGGGCGTTGGCGCCATCACGGGCGGGTCGGTGCTGGGCGGCGCGGTGCTGGGTGGTGCCGCGGGCGCGGCCGCCGGTGCGCTGACCGGACCTGACCAGGTCAATCTCGGCCGCCCCGCCTGGCGTCGCTGAGGCGGCCGGCTCGGCGGCCGGGCGCCGATACCCCCCGGACCTTCGTCTCCCGTCGTGACCTGCGGCCGTCCTTTGGGACGGCCGCTTTTCTTGTCAGCGTCGGGCACTCCAACAGGACAGCCGCATTTTTCGCCTCATTGCCTGGCGCCGGCCACCGCGCGACGCTTCGCCACCAGCCGCGCGCCATCGGGCTTCTTCACCAGCGTCAGCGCACGCTCGTGCCACTGCTCCAGGCCCGGCCGGTGGCCGATGGAAACCAGCGCCGCATCGGGCAGGGTGGCGCGGAACAAATCCATCATCCGGCCCTGGTTTGCTTCGTCCAGCGCGCTGGTGGCTTCATCCATGAACACCCAGTCGGGGCGGTGCAGCACCAGCCGCGCAAAAGCCAGGCGCTGCTGTTCGCCCAGCGACAGGATCCTGTCCCAGCGCTCGTCCTCCGACAGGCGGTCGGCCAGGTGCTCCAGCCCCACCTTGGCCAGCGCGTCCTGCATCGCCGCTTCGTCGAAATCGCCCGCGGGATACGGGTATGAAAGCGCGCTCCGCAGCGTGCCCAGCGGCAAGTAGGGGCGCTGCGGCATGAACATCATCTTTTCGCGCGGCGGCAGCACGATTTCGCCGCTGCCCCAGGGCCATACGCCGCCGATCGCGCGCAGCAGCGTCGATTTTCCCGTGCCGCTTTCGCCGGAAATCAGCACGCCCTCACCCGGAAAAATCTCGGCCGAGGCATCGCTGATCACCACGCTGCCGTCGCTGAACGCCACCTGCACGTCCTTGAACGCCAGCACGCTGCCATCGCCTTCGGTGACCGTCAGCGTCGATTGCTCGGGATCATGCGCCAGCGCGTCCAGGTCCTCGATCGCTTCCTGAAGTGCCAGGATCCGCTGCACGGCGCTGCGCCATTCGGCAATGCGCGGGAAATTGTCCACGAACCACGACAGCGCAATCTGCACCTGCTGGAAGGCGCCGGCGATCTGCATCAGGCCGCCCAGCGTGATCACGCCCGCGAAATACTGCGGGCTGGCCACCAGCGTGGGGAACACCATGGCCACCATGGTGTAGCCGCTGGTCAGCCACATCAGCCGGCGCTGGCCGCGCATCACGCCCTTCACGGTCACGGCGACGCGGCGGAAGGCGTTCACCAGGCTCTTCGCCTCGTCCGCCTCGCCCCTGATCAGCGCAATCGATTCGCTGCTTTCGCGCAGCCGCGTCAGCGCGAAGCGGAAATCGGCCTCGGCCCCGGTGCGCCGCACATTGAGGTCCACCAGCGGCCGGCCCATCAGCCAGGTCAGGCCCGAGCCGACCAGCGCGTAGAACAGCGCGGCCCATACCATGTAGCCGGGGATCACCACCTCGTTGCCCGCCAGCACCAGGCGCAGCGGGCCGGACAGTGTCCAGAGCAGGCCGATGAAGATCACGAACATCAGCACCGCGTTCAGGATGCCGACCGCGAAATCCACCGCCGCCTCGGTCGCCACGCGCGCATCCTCGGCGATGCGCTGGTCGGGGTTCTCGGCGCCCTCGCTCATCACGTAGCCCAGCTGGTAGTGCCGGGCATCGGCCAGCCACGCGGCCACCAGCCGGCGCGTCAGCCAGTCGCGCCAGGCCAGCTGCAGCAACTGCTTGACGTAGAGCTGGTAGATCGCAACCCCCATCGAGCTGATCGCCAGCCCCGCGAACACCACCATCTGGAACAGGAAGGCGTCGCGGTCGCGCGCTTCCAGGGCGTTGAAGAAGTCGCGGTTCCACAGGTTGAAGCGGACCTGGATGCCGATCTGCAGCAGCGTCAGCAGCAGCAGCAGCGCGGCCGTGCTGCGCGCGCGCGCGGTGCCTTCGCGCCCCAGGAATGGGCCGGCAAGCCGGACGAAGCGGCGCAAAACTGCGCCGCCGCCCTGGTCGGGAACGGCGGCTTGGTCGGGCGAAGCGGTCATGCAGGCTCCAGTCAGCGGGCGGCTCAGCGGGGTGGCGCGATCGGCTCCAGGGTCTGGGGCGTCTCGCCGATGCGGCGTGCGGCAATGGCGCGGCCCACGGCGGTGGTGGCACCGCTGCCGGAAGCCGCCAGCGTCGCACCCGGCTTCAGCCGCGCCACCAGCGTCTCCGCGATCGGCAGCGGCAGGCGGATCACGGTGCCATCCTCCAGCAGCGCGCCCACCGGTTCGCCCTGCGGCGAGAGGATGGTGGCGCGCACCGTGCCGGCCGCCTGCATCTCGGTTGCGTCGGCGCGCGGCGCCGGCAGGCCCAGCCGCCACACCGGCTGGTCCACCATGCTGGGTTCGGCATCGCCGTTCGGCGCCCAGGCCAGCATGGTGACCACCGCGGCACCGCGTGCGCGCAGACCATACACCACCAGGCTGCGCCCGACCGGGGCCGCGGCCAGCAGCGCATCGGCGATCGGCGCGGGAAACACCACCTGGCTGCCTTCGCGGAACAACAGCCCGTCAATGCCGCCGGCGGGGTTCGGCAGGTAGCGATCGACCGTGCCGGTGAACGCCGGCAACTGGCCGGGATCGAACCAGGTCTGCTGCGCGCGAACCGAAGCCGCCGCCGTGAGCGTCACGGCGGCGGCCAGGGCGATCGCGCCGCGGCGCGGGTGCCGCGTCAAACGCTGCGCACCGCGCCGAACAGCAGGCTGGCGACGAACAGCACCAGGAACACCACGAACAGGATCTTCGCGATGCCGGCGGCCGTGCTGGCGATGCCGCCAAAGCCCAGCACGCCGGCGACCAGCGCGACGACAAGGAAGATCAGGGACCAGTGCAGCATTGTCTTGGCTCCGGGCTGTTGCGTTGCGTGCCGCATGAACGCGCGCGGCAGGTGGGGGTTGCGCGCTCGCGGCGGAATCGAAACGCCGCCGGGACGGTCCCGGCGGCGTCGGTTCAGGCCAGGGATGCTTCGATCAGAAGCGCGCTTCCCAGGCCTTCACCTGCTTCTCGGCTTCGTCCTTGGCGATGCCGTAGCGTTCCTGCACGCGGCCGACCAGCTGGTCGCGCTTGCCTTCCACGCGCGCCAGGTCGTCATCGGTCAGCTTGCCCCACTGCTCGCGCACGCGGCCCGACAGCTGCTTCCAGTTGCCGGCGATCTGGTCCCAGTTCATGGCGAATTCCTTCCATCGTGAACCCGCGTCGTGGCGGGCATGGCGATGCAACGTGCAGGGGCGCGCCCGGTTGCGCTGGCGCCGTTTCGTCGCAAGCGCGCGCAGTGAAACGGCGCCAGGTCTTTGTCTGGTCGCGCCTGTCCCAGTCGTCAGGCGAGTCGCCTGATACCAGCGGTCAAATTCTTTGACCGCTGGTATCAGCTTTTGCTTGCCCTCAAGCGCCGGGCGCGGCCTCCGGCCGCTTGGCTCGCCGCACCGGCGGCGGGCGCCTTCGGCGCCTCGGCACGAATCAAGAATTCGTGCCGTTGGTATGACTTGAAAACGCCCTACTTCGCCAGTTTCCGCGGCTGCGTTGCCTGGTAGGTGGTGATCGCCAGCGCCAGCGGGTCGAACGGCTTGGTCACCACGAAGGTCGGCTCCACCTGCGCGCCGGTCAGCAGGCGTTCCGGATAGGCGGTCACGAACACCACCGGCGCGCTGTGCGATTCCAGGATGCGCGCGACCGCCGCCGTGCCATCACCGCCGCTGCCAAGGTTGACGTCGGCCAGGATCAGTCCCGGCTTGGTCTGCTCGGCCAGCGCCACCGCCTCGGCCTCGGTGGCGGCCACGCCGGCGACGCGGTGGCCGCAGTCGCGCACCAGCTGCGTGATGTCCATGGCGATGATCGGCTCGTCCTCGATCACCAGCACGTCGGTGGCGGCGGCCTCGCGCAGTTTTTCGCGCGCCTCGGTCACCGCGGTTTCGGCGGCGTCGGCGCCGATGCCCAGCACCTGGCCGGCTTCGGCCGGCGAAAGCTCCTCCAGCGCGGTCAGCAGCAGCAGCTGCCGGTCGCGCACGGAAAGGGGTGCTTGGTCTTCATCGGCATCGGCCAGGGCCGCGCTGATCCCGGCATACAGCGCCAGCCGCGCATCCGGCACCGCCTGCGACGACAGCGTTTGCAGCGCCTGCGCCACCAGCGCATCGCCGCGCTGCTGACTGCCGGAAAGCGCCCTGCCGTAGCGCCGCGCATAGGGCACGGCGCGCACCACCTCGTCGCGACTGAAGGCGTTCATCCCCGCTCTCCCTCGGTATTCATACGATCGTGAGCAGCACACCTGCCACCCTTGTCGGTATCGCGTCCAGGGTCGAACATTCCGGCATGAAACCAGGCAGGCAAGGCGCCCCCCTGGATCTGCGCCAGACACTGGTGACGCTGCTGCCCGACCTGCGCGGCTACGCGCGTTTCCTGGCGCTTGATCGGGTCGAGGCGGATGACCTGGTGCAGGACGCGCTGACCCGCGCGCTGGCGGCGCTGGACGGCTTCACCCCCGACCCCGACAAGCCTGAAGCCGCGCTCAAGGCCTGGTGCTTCACCATCCTGCGCAACACCTTCTACGCCAATCGCCGTCGCGGCCGGATCGAACGCGGCGTGCTGACGCTGGTGTCGGGCGAGGCCGAGGCACGCTCCGGCGGCCAGGAAGCGCATGCCGACCTTTCCCTGCTGGCGCGCGCCATGGCGCAACTGCCCGACGAACAGCGCGAGGCGCTGGTGCTGGTGGGCGCGCAGGGGCTGGATTATGCCGCCGCTGCCGCCGTGTGCGGCACCGCGGTGGGCACGGTGAAGGCGCGCGTCAGCCGCGCCCGGGCGCGGCTTGCCGTGTTGCTCGACGCCGCGGCGCCGGCGCATCTCAATCCCGACGCATGATGCCAAGCATGGCCAGCAGTGCGCCGCCCGCCAGCAAAGCCGCACCCAGCACCAGGCGCCATTCCGTGCCTTCGGTGTTGCGGCCCGTCAGCCCCTGCGCCAGCTGCTCCAGCGGCGCCTCGCGCGCCTGGAAGCCCATGGCCAGCAGCACGCCCCCGGCCACCGCAAGCCCCACGCCCGCTGCCAATCCCAGTTTCATGTCCCGCTCCCATGCCCGGTCGGATCGCGGCGACAACACTTTCGCGGCGCCAAGGTTGCAGGGGTGCGCGAAAATTTCCGGAGCGCGGCTTGCGGCGCGGTGCAACCAATCTGCGCCGCCATGCATTGATGCCCTGAAAGCCCGGCCGCAAAGCCGGCCAGGGCACGGGACCAGAGACGGAGACGACACATGCTGGACGCCGCGATCAGCACCATCGAGCAGCCGGGCATCGACCAGCCGGAAGCCGCGCCCTTCGTGTTCCACGATGCGCTGGTGGCCATGCTGCCGAAGCTGCGCGTGCAGGCCCTGGCACTGACGCGCAACCGCGCGCAGGCCGATGACCTGGTGCAGGACACGGTGGTGAATGCCCTTTCGGCACAGGACAGCTTCCAGCCCGGCACCAATTTCCCGGCCTGGATGCACCGCATCCTGCGCAACAGGTTCATCAGCACCATCCGCCGCCGCCGCGAGGAAACCGGCGTGGACGCGGAAACCTTCAACTGCCTGGTCACCGCGGCACCGCAACATGACCGGCTGGTGCTGAAGGAGCTGGCCACCGGCCTTGGCAAGCTCAGCGCCGACCAGCGCGAGGCACTGGTGATGCTGGTGATCCAGGGCATGAGCTACGAGGAGATCGCGGATGCCACCGGGGCCGCCGTGGGCACGGCGAAGTGTCGCGTGTTCCGCGCCCGGGCGCGGCTTGAAGCGATGCTGCTGGGCGAAGCCGGCAGCGAGGCTGATTCGGAGCGCCAGCAGGATGCCCGGCGTTCCAAGGATGCGATCCAGGCGCGCCGCGTGAAGCGGCATGCCGGGCAGGAGGTTGACGTTTTGGCCGGCAAAGTGGGGTCAGGCGTGCGTTCATCCTTTAGGGTCAAGGGTGTGGCACCGCTGCACGCCGGCGGATAGGATGCATTGCGCGGTGCCAAATTCGGGCCGCAGGAAGCGATTGCCAGGGATGACGGACAGCCAAGGCAGCAAGCCGCCCGCCGCCAAGCGTTCCACCGCGTCCTCGCGCCGCCGGCGCGAGGCCGAGCCTTCGGCTGCATTCGACATCTGGCTGGACCGCGACCTGCACCGCATGTTCGACAAGGTGGCGGCCGAGCCCATCCCGGATGAGCTGCTGCGCCTGATCGAAGCCGACCGCAAGAAGTAAGGGGCGACCCATGCAGGGGCCCCATGCGCGGGGGCTATGGCGTCGCTGGCTGGGGCCGGTGCGCAACCGGCTGCTGGCGCTGATGCTGGTGGCCTCGGTCCCGGTGGTGGGCGTGGCGGGGAGCAACGCCTGGAACACCTATGAGAACGCCCGCGGCCTGCCCGTGCGCACCGCGCAGTTGCTGCGCGAGGCGTCCGTCGCACGGCACCTGGCCACGATCGAGGGCGCCGAGCAGATGCTGGCCGGCCTGTCCAAGGCGCCCTTCATGCGCGGGGCCGCACCCGAGGAATGCGACCGCGTGCTGGCGGATGTGCTGGCGCTGGCGCGCGAACGCTACAGCAATATCTGGGTGATGGACGCCGATGGCCGCCTGCGCTGCAGCGGGGTGCCGCGCCAGCGCTGGCAGAATTTCGGCCACCTGGCCTGGTTCCAGGAAGCGCTGCAGCGCCGCGCCTTCTCGCTGAGTGCTTTCCAGACCGGCGTGGCCACCGGCCTGCCCGTGATCACCGCCAGCTTCCCCGTGCTGGATGGCGAAACGCTGGTGGGCGTCGTCGCGGCCGGCCTGCGCCAGGACTACCTGGTGCAGCGCGACGCGCCGCGCAGCGCGGGCGACGACCAGATGCCGGCCGTGTGGCTGATGGACGAACAGGGGCGGCTGGCAGGTGCCGGGCTGTCCGACACGCTGCCGATGGAAACCGACCTGGCGCGCCTGGGACAGGGTGCGAACGCCGCGCTGCATGCGATCTCGCGCGGCGGCCAGCCCTTTGCCTATGCCTCAACCATCCTGGCCGATGATGTGCGGCTGATCGTGGCCTATCCGGCCGCGCGCGACCTGCTGGTGGCGCGCGGCCTGCTGCAGCAGCGCATCGCCGAGCTGGTGTTCTTCCTGATCGCCTGCCTGGGCGCGGTGATGTTCGGGCTCGATCGGTCGGTGGTGCTGCCGATGCGGCGCATGGCAGGCGCGGTCGATGCCTGGCGCAGCGGCAAGGGCTTTGCCCCCGGCGCGCTGGAATCGGTGCCGGACGAGGTGCGCAACCTGGCCGAGACGTTCGGCCAGGCCACCGCCACGCTGGCGCAGCGCGAAAGCGAATTGCGCGACGCCCTGGCGCATCGCGAGATGCTGCTGCTGGAGGTGAACCACCGGGTCAAGAACAACCTTCAGGTGGTCGCCTCGCTCTTGAACCTGCAGGCGGCGCGGCTGCGCAACACGGAAGCGCGCAGCGCCTTTGCCACCGCACGCGACCGGGTGCGGGCGCTGTCCACGCTGCACCGGCACCTTTATACCCAGGCAGAGTCACAGCGGATCGAGCTGAAGGCCTTCCTGACCGAGCTTGCGGGCACGCTGTTCACCACCATGGGCGAAACCCCGGGCGAGCGGATTGGCCTGGAGATCGACGCGCCAACCCTGCTGCTGGGCAGCGACCAGGCCGTGCCGCTGACCCTGCTGGCGACCGAGGCGCTGAGCAACGCGCTGAAATTCGCCTTCCCCGACGATCGGCGCGGCACCGTGTGGATCGACCTGGTGATCGACGACGGCCAGGTGAAGCTCAGCGTCTGCGACGATGGCGTGGGTATGGGCAAGGCGGCTGCCGATCCGGACAGCACGGGGCTGGGCAGCCAATTGATCGGCGCCTTCGCCCGCCAGGTCGGCGGCACGCTGGAAGTGCGCGAGCGGCCCGGCGGCGGCACGGTGGTCAGCGTGCGGTTCCCGCTCGCCCCGGCATCGGCCGGCGTCGCGGCTTGACGGACAGCGCTTCAGTTCACCGTCACGTGCCATAGCCGCAGCCGATTGTCCGGGCCCTGGCGCATTTCGATGTTGCGCTTCGACGCCCACACGATCGGCTGCTGGTGCAGCGGGATGTGCGCCACGTCCTCGCGCTCCAGCCGCAGCGCCTCGCGGATCAGGGCGAAGCGCCTGGCGTCGTCGGTTTCCACATTGGCGCGCGCGATCAGGGCGTCGATCGCGGGATTGGCATAGCGCCCGGCGTTGAGCCCCCCCTGCGAGGCGTTGCGGCTGTGCACCACGTCGTTCAGCGTGGCCAGCGCGTCGGCCTGCGGCAGGCCGGCATGGCCCACCATGAACATCGACAGGTCGTTGCCGTTGAGCCGCCGCGACCACAGGTTCAGGGGCTCGATCTGCGGCAGCACCCGGATGCCGATGCGCGCCAGCATGCCGATGGTGGCGAGGCAGATGCGCTCGTCATACACGTAGCGGTCGTTGGGGCAGGACAGGCCCACCGAAAATCCTTCCGGATAGCCGGCTTCCGCCAGCAGCTTCTTCGCCGCATCGGGGTCGAACGGGAAAAGCCGCGCGTTCAAATCCTGCGGTGCGCCGTTGAGGAAGGGGCTGGCCATCATGCCGGCGGGCCAGCTTTGCCCGCGCATCACCTGGCGCCTGATCGCGTCGATGTCGATCGCCTGGTACACGGCGCGGCGCACGCGGATATCCTTGAAGGGGTTCTTGCCCTTCACGTCGGAATACAGCAGCTCGTCGCGAAAATGGTCGAAGCCGAAATAGATGGTGCGCAGCTCCGGCCCCTGCACCACCTTCAGCGCCGGTGAGGCCTCAATGCGCGGCATGTCCTGGATCGGGATTTCCACCGTGGCGTCGATCGCGCCGGAAATCAGCGCCGCGGTGCGGGTGGCCGCACTGCGGATCGGCTGGAAGGTCACCTCGGTCAGGTTGTGTTGCGGGCGGTCCCACCAGGTGGGGTTGGCGGCCAGCACGGTCTTTTCGTCGATCGCGCGCGACACCAGGCGGAAGGGGCCGGTGCCGTTGGCCTGGCGCGCCGCGCCGCTTTCCTGGTTGGCCTGAAGGTTGGCGGCGACCGCGGCGTTGTTCGCCTCGCTCCAGCCCTTGTCCATGACGAAGAAGTGCGTCAGTGCCGTCAGCAGCAGCGGGTTGGGGGCGGCGGTTTCGATCTCGACCGTGTGGCTGTCGAGCTTGCGGATGTCCTTCACGTCGCCGATCACGCGGCGGGCCAGTGCGCCTGGTGTGTTGAGGCGCGCGAAGGTGAACACCACGTCGTCGGCGTCGAACGCCTCGCCGTTGTGGAACACCACGTTGCGGCGCAGGTGGAACCGCCACAGCGTGGGGGACAGGATCTCCCACCGCTCGGCCAAAGCGGGTTCCAGCTCGACCTTGTCGTTATGCCGCGTCAGCCCCTCGTAGATGTTGTTGGCGAAGGCGTTGGTGAAGGTGTTGTTCGAGCTGTGCGGATCCAGCGTCAGGATGTCGGCGTTGAAGCTCCAGGTGAAATTCCTTGCGGCCGCCGGCGTGGCCAGCATGGCGGCGGCAAGTGCGATGCCGATGATGCGCATGAAGCAATCTCCCCGATCCCGACGCTCTGGCCAGGGTGCGGTGTGGTGGGGGGTGCGTCAACGCGCAAAGCGCCTAGCCCAGCCTGGGGTCCAGCCACACCTGCTCGACCCTGGCCCACGGGTGCGCCGCCAGCGCCTCCTCGCGCGGCGCGCAGCCAAGCCCCGGCGCATCGGATGCCCGCGTGCGCCCGCCCTCCAGGCCGGGCACTGAACCCTGCATCGCCGTGAAGAATTTTTCCGACTCGCCCAACTGCACTTCCAGCAGCACGGCGTTCGGGATGGCCAGGCAGGCATGCACCGAGTGCGCGTGGCACACCGGGCCGGTGGGGTTGTGCGGCGCCACCTCGATGCCGGCGGCGTGGGCCAGGGCGGCAATCCGCTGCATCTCGGCGTGGCCGCCGCAATACTTGATGTCGGGCATCAGCACGTCGTAGGCGCCGGCGTCGATCAGCGGGCGATAGGCGGCCAGGCCCGACAGCGTCTCGGCGCCGGCCAGGCGCATGCCGCGGTCATTCGCCATGCCGCGCAGCCGGCGCAGGTCGGGCAGCAGCGCCTCACTGACCGGGCATTCCACCCACCAGCAGTTTTCCGCGGCCAGGTCGCGGATCAGCCGCGCGGCATCGGGCACCGAGAATCGCCAGTGGCAATCCACCATCAGCGCGGCGTTCGGTACCGCCTGGCGCACGGCGGCAATGCGCGCCATGCCCTGGGCATAGGCAGACTCCCAGTGCGCGCGGTCGCGATCCTCCCACACCAGGCCTTCGAACGGCGCGAGCTTGACCGCGGCAAAACCCTGCGCCACGGCGCGCGATGCGGCGGCGGCGAAGTTTTCCGGCGTGCGGGGCGAAACGGCGCGATTGATGTTGGCATAGAGCCGCACATCGTCGCGCACACCCCCGCCCAGCAGCCGCACGACCGGCACGCCCGCATCCTGTGCCGCCAGGTCGCACAGCGCCTGGTCCAGCGCGCTGAGCGCCGCGTGGCGCACCAGGCCGCCGGGGGCATGCGCGATCAGCCGCGCATGGCGGTTGCGGTCGCGCGCGTCCTGGCCATTGAGCGCGCCATCAAGGCCAGCAATCTCGGCGGCCAATGCGGCCTCGTGCCGGGCCAGGGTGCATTCGCCCCAGCCGGTGCGGCCGTCATCGGCAGTCACCGCAAGCCAGCACCAGTTGGTCTTCGGCGTCGCGCCGAAGCCGTGGAACGCGACCCGGGCGATGCGCATCACTCGACCACGATGTTCGCGGTGCGCACCAGGTCCCGCCACTTGGTGATGTCGGCGCGGATGCGGGCGTGGAATGCCTCGGGCCCGTCGTCGCGCACGCTGCCGCCGATCAGGCGGATTTTCTCCACGATGTCGGGCCGCTTGCCGATCTCGGCGCACAGCGCGTGCAGCCGGTCGATGATCGGGCGTGGCGTGCCGGCGGGGGCCAGCAAGCCGAACCAGGCCACCGTCTCGAAGCCCGGCAGGGTCTCGGCCACCGTGGGTATGTCGGGCAGGTCCGGGCTGCGCGACACCGACGTCACCGCCAGCGCCGCCAGCTCGCCGCGGCGGATGAAGCCCAGCGCCGGCGGCAGGTTCACGAACATCACCGGCGGCTGGCCCGAGGCAAGCGCCTGCAACCCCGCGCCAGCGCCGCGGAACGGCACGTGCAGCAGGTCGATGCCGGCGCGCGCCTTCAGTAGCTCCATGCTCATATGCGCCGAACTGCCCGGGCCGCCGCTGGCGAAATCGAGCGCGCCGGGGCGTGCCTTGGCGGCCGCGATCAACGCCTCCACGCTGGCCACGGGCAAGGCCTTGCGGTTCACCACCAGCACGTTCGGCGCCTCGACCAGCAGGGCGACGGGGGCGAAGGCAGTGGGCACGTCGTATGGCAGGTCCTTCTGCGTGGCGGGGTTGATGCCGTGGCTGCCGGCATTGCCGATGACCAGCGTGTGGCCATCGGGCGCGGCACGGGCAGCGACCTCGGTGCCGATGCGCCCGCCGGCGCCTGGGCGGTTCTCGATGACGATGGGCTGGCCCAGCGCCTCGCTCAGGTAGTGGCCCCACAGCCGGGCGGTGCTGTCGCTGCCATCGCCGGGCGGGCTGGGCACGATGATGCGGATGGGCCGGTCGGGCCAGGCTTCCGCGCGCGTGATGGCGGGCATGGCAAGGATGGGCATCGCAAGGATGGGCATCGCAAGGATGGGCACGGCCAGGACGGGCACGGGGCCGGCGAGCATCAGGCGGCGACGTTGCATGACGTTTCCCCGGGAACGATATGACAGCCATGGTCGCAAGCCGCCCTGGGAGCGGCAAGCGGGCATGGGGTGCCGTGGCGCGCGCTGCAACCGCCCCAATCATCATCCTTGGTGATGACGCACGTCACAATCTGGAATTTCCATGTTGGTGCGGTGCAGCGCATCTTCCGTGGCGTCGGACGGGAACGGTTCCCGCCCCTCCGAACCGAAAGAGGATTTTACGATGACCAAGTTCACGAAGTTCGCCGCCGCCGCCCTGATCGCCCTTGCCGCCGCCGCCCCGGCGCTGGCCGAAGGCGAGGGCTATGGCGTGGCCGGCACGCCCGCCAACATCCAGGTTGGCAGCGGCCAGGTGACGGCCACCTACAATGCCGACAACGGCGCCCTGCCGCAGAAGCGCACCCCGGCCCTGGGGTTCAGTGGCCCGGCCAGCAACCAGGCGGTCAGCTTCAGCTTCAACAGCAGCCAGAACGGCTGATTCCCGGGCGCCGCTTTCCCCGGCGCCCAGCCTGAGCAGCCCCGGCAGGGACCGTCCCTGCCGGGGTTTCGCTTGTCCGTGCCGGGGCCGCGCGGCGCGACAGGGCGCCGGGCCCTCACCCTGTCCCTCTCCCATTGCATGGGAGAGGGAACCGCGGCGCCGGCACCCGACACGGGTGGCACCCTGTCGGGTGCATCAACAGGGTGCCCTCCCATGCAATGGGAGAGGGACAGGGTGAGGGCGCTGCCCCTGCTACCCCCGCGCCACGCGGTTCACGATATCCAGCGCGCGGCGGATCAGGGTTTCGCTGGCCTCCGGCGTGCGGAAGGCGCAATGCGCGGTCAGCACGGCGTTGGGCAGGCGGGTCAGCTTATGGTCGGCCGCCAGCGGCTCGTTCTCGAACACATCCAGGCCGGCGCGGATCCTTCCGGCCTCCAGCAGCGCCACCAGGGCGGCTTCGTCGATGATGGCGCCGCGCGCGGTGTTCACCACGATCGCACCCGGCTTCAGCTTCGCCAGCCGTTCCTGCGACAGGAAGCCCCGGGTCTCGTCGCCCAGCAGCAGGTGCACGCTGACCACGTCGGCGGTTTCCAGCAGCGTGTCGAGCGCCACCTGGGTCACGCCGGGCAGCTGGCGGGGCGAGCGGTTCCAGCCGATCACCTTCATGCCCATGCCGCCGCACAGCCGGGCCATCTCCGCCCCGATCCCGCCCAGGCCGATCAGGCCCACGGTCTTGCCGGTCAGCTGCGGGCCGGGCAGCGAGTTCCAGGTGCCGCTGCGCAGCGCGCCGTCCTGCGCGGCGACCTGGCGCGCGGCCGCCCACATCAGCGCGAAGGCGTGCTCGGCCACCGCGGTGTCGCCGTAGCCCTTGATGGTGTGGACCTGCACGCCAAGCGCGTTCAACTCGGCAATGTTCATGTAGCTGGCGGCACCGGTGCCCAGGAACACCACGTGCTTCAGGTCAGGGCATTGCCTCACGAAGTCCGTGGGCATGTAGCTGTGGTCGTCCATCGCGATCGCCACGCCCTGCAGCAGCGCGGGCAGCTGCTCGGGCGTGACGCGGGCCTGGCGGTTCACCGCGACCGGGTGGTCCTTGGCGGGGTCGAACACGGCGTCGAACACGCCGCCCAGCTGGTCGTTGCAGTCGATGAACAGGGCTTTCACAGCGTCTCCTTCGGGAACGGCCAGATGAACGTCAGCTCGTGCTTGTTGTGCGCCAGGTGCAGCAGCCTGCCGCCGGGGATGGCGGCAAAGGCGTCGGCGGTGTCGTGGTCGGTGGCGCCCTGGAATTTCACCGTCGCCACGATCCGGGCGGCCCGCGCGCTGTCAAGCCAGCGGCGCACCAGGGCAAGCGTGCGGGCGGGATAGGCGATGACGTCGCAGACCAGCCAATCGACGCGGGGCTCGCGCCTGGGATCGAGCGCGAAGGCACTGTCCGCGCGCTGCTTCACGCCCAGCATGGCGGCGACGTTGTCGGCCAGTGGCGCCTTGTCGATCGCCAGCACGCGTGCCCCCAGCTTCGCGATCGCCCAGGTCCAGCCGCCGGGGGCGGCGCCCAGGTCGTAGCAAAGGTCGCCCGATACGGGGTGTGCCTGAAGCAGCGTGAGGGCTTCCCACAATTTCAGATAGGCGCGGCTGGGCGGGCCCTCGGCATCCTCGTGGAAGCGCGGGCGGCCGGCGGGGAAGCGGCTCGTGCGCGTGGGGCTGGCCAGCCACCGCCCCGGGGCGACGCGGGTGAACGCGCCCGAAGGCGGCGGCAGCGCGGCGGGGAAGCTTTGGCGCCGGTTGGGCAGCGGCGTGATGCCCGGGGCGGCATCGTCGCGCGCAACCGTGGTCCAGCGCGGCGCCAGGTGGCGCAGCGCGGCCGGGTCGGTCACGTCCCGCGGGTCGAGCCAAGAATCCTGCGCCCATGCCAGCGCGGCAGGCGGGTCAGGCGACACCGCGAGCCTGCCATGCCAGGCCGACAGCCTGATGCCGCGGCGGGAAAGCTCCTCGGTCAGTGGTTGCTCGAAACCCTCGGCCGCCAGATAGGCAGCAGCGGTCACCGGCGCTTGGCGGGCCTGGCCGCGCCGGTGCGCAAGCCCGCCAGCCCCAGCAGCAGCCAGCCGGCCATCAGCGCAAGCCCGCCCAGCGGCGCCAGGTGCGGCACCCGGATCGACCAGCCGGCCTGCAGATAGACCCCGCCGCAGAACGCCACCAGGCCGGCGGCGAAGGCGATGCCGGCCAGGGTCACAAGCCGCCCGTTGCCGCGCCCGGCCAGCCACGCCACCGCCAGCAGTGCGGGCGCATGCAGCACGTGCATCAGCAGCGCGTTGCGCGCGCCTTCCAGCGCCGCCGGGTCCGGCCGCACCGGCGACCAGGCATGCGCGATGATGGCGCCCGCCGCCACCGCGGTGAATCCGGCCACCGCCCCCAGCATCAGCCACAGCCGTTCCATGCGGCGCCAAATTGCCGGGAATGCCGCCTTGCGCAAGGGCTTGACGGGCTGAACTGGACGGTTCAGTTCATGCGCTCATGGTCGCGACCGCGCTTGCCGTGCCGGCCCAGCCCGGCACCGATCGCCGCCGGCGCATCGTGCATGCCGCCGCCAGCCTGATCATGGCGCAGGGCTATGGCGCCACCAGCATGGACGCCGTGGCGCGCGCGGCCGGCGTTTCCAAGGCCACGCTCTATGCGCATTTCGGCGCCAAGGCGCAGTTGTTCATGACCATCGTGGCCGAGGAATGCGCCCGCCACGGCAATGGTGCCGGCGCGGGATTCGGCGTGGCCGCCGTGCCGGACGCGCTCGATGCCATGGGCCATGCCTATCTCACGCTGCTGTTCAGCGACAACGCGATTGCCATGTATCGGGTGGTGATGGCGGAAGCGCACCGGTTTCCCGAACTGGGCCAGGCCTTCTTCGACGCGGCGCCGCGAAGAATCTTCGCCCGCTTCGGCGAATGGGCGCGCGCGCGCCAGGCGGAAGGGGCGCTGGATGAAGCGGCGCTGCCGGAGACCATGGCCGAGCATTTCTTCGCACTGCTGCGCACCAGCGGCTTCCTGCGCCGGCTGATGGCGCTGCCGCCGGCGCCCGACGGCCCCGAGATCGACGCCATGGTGGCCGGCGCCGTTCACGTTTTCATGCGCGCCTACGCAACCCCCCGCACCGGTGGTTGAGCGGCGCGCGCGCCGCGCGTAGCCTTCGCGCCATGGCTGCGCCGCGCCTCGTTGCCGAGCCGGCCGTCACCGTCGTCTGTGCCGTCTGCGGCGCGAAAAGCCGCCAGATCCGCCCGGCGAACGTGGCGCCGGAAGGCCCGCCCGACCTCGACCTCCGCCCCGCGGCGGCGGCGCGCCTGGCCATGCCAAACTGGCTGCAGCAATGCCCCGGCTGCTGGTATGCCGCGCCCAAGCTTGATCGCGCCGGCGCGGCCGAGCGCCAGGTGGTGCTGGGCGCCAATTACCGTGCCCTGCTGGCCGACGATTCCGCACCGGAACTCGCGCGAAAATTCCTGGCCCGCGCCATGCTGCTGGAGGAGCAGGGTGACCTGCACGGCGCCGCCGAGCACACGCTGCACGCTGCCTGGGTGGCCGACGATGCAGGGCTTGCCGACCAGGCCGCGTCGTGGCGGCGCGAATGCGTGGCGCTGTTCCGCGCCGGCGCGGAGCTTTCGTTCGAGCAGCGGCTGCGCATCGTCGATATCCTGCGCCGCGCCGAGGATTTTTCCGGCGCCGCCGAGGAAGCAGCCGCCCTGGCCGATGCGCCGCTTTCCGATGCCATGGCACGGGTGCTGGCGTTCGAACGCCGGCTGATCCGCAGTGCCGACCTGGGCGCCTACACCGTGGCGGCCGCCCTGCCGCCGCCTTCGGCCCGCCCGCACGTGACCCTGCGCGGCGCCTCGCAGCGGCCGGGGCTGCTGGCGCGCCTGCTCGGCTGGCTCCGTCGCCGCTGAGCGGCGCCAGCTTGACCGGCGCGCCCGAATGACTCCTGCTGCCGGACGCAGCGGTCCGTCATCCGCGATGCCGCACGGAGATCGACCGTTCCCATCCTGACCGTCCGCCATGTCACGACGTATAGCTACCGGCAGCCGGTGGCGTTCGGCGAACACCGCATGATGCTGCGGCCGCGCGAAGGCCACGACCAGCGGCTGATCGAAGCGCGGTTGCACATCACGCCCGAACCGGCCGCGCTGCGCTGGCTGCACGACGTGTTCGGCAACAGCGTCGCCATCGCACGGTTCGACGGCAGGGCGCGGCAATTGTGCTTCGACAGCACGGTGCGGCTGGACCACGAGCCGGCGAATGCGCTGGAGTACCTGCTGCGGCCCGACGCGGAAACCTACCCCTTCGCCTACGACGTGGAGGAGCTGCCCGACCTGGCGCGCTCGATCGAGCGCCAATACCCCGATCCCGACCACGAGGTGGATCGGTGGGTGCACCAGTTCGTGAACCGCGACGGGCCGACCTTCACGCGTGAGCTGCTGACGGCGATCACGCATGCGATACGGCGGCGCTTCGTGTACGTCTCGCGCTCGGCGCGCGGCGTGCAGGCACCGTCCCAGACGCTGCGCATGGGCAGCGGCACCTGTCGCGATTTCGCGGTGCTGATGATCGAGGCGGCCCGCGCGCTGGGCCTGGCCGCACGCTTCGTGTCCGGATACCTGTATGTGCCGGAGCAATCCGGCCATGTCGGCGGCGGCAACACCCATGCCTGGGTGCGCGTTTACCTGCCGGGCGCCGGCTGGGTGGAGTTCGACCCGACCAACGGCGTGGTCGGCAACCGCGACCTGATCCGCGTGGCCATCACGCGTGACCACCGCCATGCGCTGCCGCTGCATGGCACCTGGACGGGCTTCCCTTCCGACGACCTTGGCATGACGGTTGCGGTCAGCGTGACTGCGGCGGATGCATGGCGGGCACTGCAACCTGCGGGCGGTGCAGGAGTTTGACCCACGACTCCAACAGGGACGCCTTCATGCGCATCAGTGCCGGCTGCCAGATCACCTATGACTGCCCGCAGCCGACCCCGATGCTGCTGATGGTAAGCCCGCACCCATCGCGGGAACCCAGCCTGATCGGGCCGCACGAACTCAGCTTCGACCCGGTGATCCCGTCATCCGACTACCTGGACAGTTTCGGCAACCGGTGCACGCGCATCGTGGCGCCGGCCGGGCGCCTGGTGATCTCGACCAGGTTGCTGGTGACGGATTCCGGGCAGCCGGACCCGGTGGCGCCGAACGCGCGGCAGCGCCCGGTCGAGGAACTGCCCGACCCGATGCTGATCTACCTGCTGGGCAGCCGCTACTGCGATACCGACCGGCTGTCCGACATCGCGTGGTCGCTGTTCGGGCATTATCCGCCCGGCTGGGCCAGGGCGCAGGCAATCTGCGAGTACGTGCACCAGCGCATAACCTTCGGCTACGAGCATGCGCGCTCGACCCGCACGGCCTCGGAGGCGATGGCCGAGCAGCGCGGCGTGTGCCGCGACTACGCGCACCTGGCGGTGGCGCTCAGCCGGTGCCTGAACATCCCGGCGCGCTACTGCACCGGCTACCTGGGCGATATCGGCGTACCGCCGGCCGATGCGCCGATGGATTTCGCGGCCTGGTACGAAGTGTTCCTGGACGACCGCTGGCACACGTTTGACGCGCGGAACCTGGTACCCCGCATCGGGCGGATCCTGATGGCACGCGGCCGCGATGCCACCGACGTGGCCATCGCCACCACCTTCGGCCAATGCTCGCTGGTGGGCTTCAACGTGATGACCGACGAGGTGCTGCCCGACTCGGTTCCCGCCTGACCCATCATCAGGCAGCGGCCGACCCGCCGGCGGTGACGGCGGCGAATACCGCGGGGGCGTCCCCCGTGGTGCTGGTGTGCGAGCATGCGTCGAACCACATGCCCCCGCGCTACCATGGCCTGGGCCTGCCGCGGGCCGAGCTTGAGCGTCACATCGCGTGGGACATCGGTGCTGCCGACCTGGCCAGGCGCCTTTCGGTGCTGCTGGATGCGCCGCTGTTCCTGTCCGGTTATTCGCGCCTGCTGATCGACTGCAACCGCCCGCTCGGGTCGTCCACCAGCATTCCGACCCAGAGCGAGGACACGGTCATCCCCGGCAACCTTGGCTTGGATGCCGACGAGGTCGCGCGCCGGCAGGCGGCCTGGTTCACGCCGTTCCAGGACCGCATCGCGCGGCACCTGGATGCGCGCATGACGGCTGCGCGGCCCACCATCATCATCGGCGTGCACAGTTTCACCCCGGTGTTCCAGGGTGTCGCGCGGCCGTGGCAGGCGGGCGTGCAATATGCGCGGGCCACGACGCTGGGGGCGGGCCTGGTCGCGCAACTGCGCACCGAAGGCGACCTCACGATCGGCGACAACCAGCCCTACTGCATCGAACCCGAGCACGACTACACCGTGCCGGTGCACGGCGATGCGCGCGGCATTCCGGCCGTGCTGATCGAGGTGCGGCAGGATCTTCTGGCGACGCCTGCGGACATCGCCGGCTGGGCGGCGCGCCTGGCGGGGGTGCTGGACGCCGTGGTGCCGATCAGGCCTGGATGACGTTCGGATAGGGCGTGCGGTACTGGCCGCGGGTATCGACGACCAACGTGGCATGGCGCTGCACGAACGCCCAGTCGATGCCGCGATGCGGCGTCACCACCATCACCGCGTCCTGCGCCGCCAATGCCTCGGCCGACAGCGTCGTGCTGGAAAGGTCGCGCGCGCCGTGCCGGCGGGTGTGCGGGAACGCCGGCAGCAGCGGGTCGTGGTACGAGACCTCGGCGCCCTGTTCGGACAGCAGGTCAAAAATCTCCAGCGCCGGGCTTTCGCGCGGGTCGGCCACGTCGGGCTTGTAGGCGATGCCGACCAGCAGCACCTTTGCCCCCCGCATCGCCCGCCCGCGATCGTTCAAGGCCGCGGCCAGGCGGTGCACCACGTAGTGCGGCATGGCGCTGTTGATGGTGCCGGCCAGCTCGATGAAGCGCGTGTCGAAGCCGTATTCCTTGGCCTTCCAGGTCAGGTAGAACGGATCGATCGGAATGCAGTGCCCGCCCAGGCCGGGACCAGGCCAGAACGGCATGTAGCCGAAGGGCTTGGTCTTCGCGGCCTCGATCACCTCGAAGATGTCGATGTCCATGCGGTGGCACAGCATCTTGAGCTCGTTCACCAGGCCGATGTTCACGGCGCGAAAAATGTTCTCCAGCAGCTTCACGGTCTCGGCCGTGCGGGTGTTGGACACGCTGACCACGCTTTTCGCCACCGGCGCATACAGCGCCTGCGCCACGGCCAGGCAGGCGGGCGTGTGGCCCGACACCACCTTGGGGATGTCGGCGATGCCGTAGCGGGCGTTGCCGGGGTCCTCGCGCTCGGGGCTGTAGATCGCGAAGGCATCGGTGCCGACGCGAAGGCCCGCTGCTTGCAGCACGGGCACCACCTCCTCCTCGGTCGTGCCGGGATAGGTGGTGCTTTCCAGGCTGATCGCCTGGCCGGCGCGCAGATGCGGGCTGAGGCTCGCCATCGAGCGCACGATGTACGACAGGTCAGGCTCGCGATGCGCGCCAAGCGGCGTGGGCACGCAGATCAGGATGGCATCGCAGGCGCTGGCTTCGGTGAAGTCGCCGGTGGCGGTCAGGCGCCCCGCCTGGCGCGCCACCACCGCGTCGGCCAGGCCGTGCAGCGGGCTGCGTCCGGCATTGATCGCCGCGACCTTCACCGGGTCGATATCGAACCCGACCACGCGAAACCCCACCTCGGCGAAGCGCAGCGCCAGCGGCATGCCGACATAGCCCAGGCCCAGCACGCCGATCACGGCGCTGCGCTGCGCCAGCTTCGCGATCGTCGCCTCGGCGACCGGCAGGGCTGCGTCGTTCATCGTGGGCGCTGCTCCTCGGCGTGGGGCGAGGCTGCGGCGCGGGAAAATTCCGGCACCAGCACGCCAAGCTGCGCCAGCGCCGCCGCACTGTTGCCGGCGCGGCAGGCGGCCGCCAGGTCTTCCAGCGCGCGCGCGACAAAGACCTGGTCGGCCGTGCGGGGTGCTGCCACCAGCAGCCCGGGCCGGCCGGCCGGCACATGCGGCTCGCGCCCGTGGAACAGTTCCTCCTCCAGCTTCTCGCCGGGACGCAGGCCGCTGAAGCGGATTTCGATATCGACCTCGGGCCGAAGCCCGGCCAGCCGCACCATCTGGCGCGCGAGATCGACGATGCGCACCGGCTTGCCCATGTCCAGCACCACGATGCCGCCCGATTCCGCCGGCGGCGGCAGCCCGTTCTCGTGCGCCAAGGCACTGGCCGCCAGCACCAGGCTGACCGCTTCCGCCACGGTCATGAAATAGCGCTGCATGTCCGGGTGCGTGACGGTCAGCGGCCCGCCACGTTCCAACTGGCGGCGGAACAGCGGCACCACGCTGCCGGTACTGCCCAGCACGTTGCCGAAGCGCACGGTCACGAACCGGGTGCGCGCACCGGATGCGTGGCCGCGCTTCAGATCAAGCGCCTGGCAGTACATCTCGGCCAGCCGCTTGGTGGCGCCCATCACGCTGGCGGGATTGACCGCCTTGTCGGTGCTGATCAGCACCATCACGTCCACATCGGCGGCGCGGCACGCATCGGCCACGTTGCGCGTGCCCACGGCATTCGTGGCCACACCTTCCAGCGGATTGTCCTCGACCAGCGGCACGTGCTTCAGCGCCGCGGCGTGGAACACCAGCTGCGGCCGGGCCTCGGCGATCACGCGGCCGATCCGTTCGCGGTCGCGGATATCGGCCAGCAGCGTTTTCCGCGGCAGCAAGGGGTGGGATTCCGCGATCGCCAGGTCGATCTCGTAGGCAGCGAATTCCGACACGTCCAGCAGCGTCAGGTGCTCCGGCCCGAAGCCGGAGATCTGGCGCGCCAGTTCGCCGCCGATGGTGCCGCCGGCGCCGGTCACCAGCACGCGCTTGCCGGCCACCAGCCGTGCCATGGCCTCGCGGTCGAGATCGACCGGCGGTCGGTTCAGCAGATCCTCGATGGCGATGGGCCGCAGGTCGAGCCGCCGATCGACCGGCCGGCCGCGATCATTCGCCCGCCGCGCCGCGGGGTCCAGCGCGGTCAGTCGCGGCAGGCGCTTCACGGCCACGCCCTCGCGGTCCGACACGTCCAGCAGTTGCGACAGGGTCAGGCCATCGACCGCGGGGCTGGTCACCACCACGGCGCGCGGTAGCCGGCCTTCGTGGCGCAGGCGCGCCAGCACGTCGGGCGCCTCCTCGATGGTGCCCAGGATGGGGCGGCCGTGGATCAGCTGGCCCACCGATTTCGGATCGACAGTCAGCAACCCCACCACCTCGAAGGGTGCCCGCTGGTCGCGGCCAAGTGCCCGCAGGAACAGGTCGGCGCCGTCGCCGGCGCCGGCCAGCAGCACGGGCTCGCTGGCCTGCTCCACCGGCTCGCCGCCGGCCCGCGCGCGCAGGGACCGCCAGGTGGCGCGCGGAAAGATCCACAGCAGGGACAGCACGATGGCCTGCACCGCGGGGGCCATGGGCGACAGCGGGTGCCAGCCGCCGGCGGCCAGCGACAGCCCGGCATAGGCGGCGCAGGCGATGGTGGCGGCAACCGCGATGCGAATGGCATCGGGCATGCCGAAATAGCGCCAGGACTGGCGCGGCACCTTCAGCAGCAGCAGCGGCAGCAGCGCCACGGCGGCGAACCCCAGCCCCGCGCCCATCACCACGCCCACGGGCGCCGAGGCGATCAGCAGCGGATCGGTCAGCACCAGGCTGGCCGGCAGCGACAGCGCGGCCGCGACCAGGTCGGCCACCAGCGCCAGCTGGAAGCGGGTGAGCCACCGGGGGAAACGGATGGACGGCATGCTGGGTTTGGCTTCTAGAGCGTTTTCAAGTCAGGTGGAATCGCCTGACGACTCGGAAAACGCGATCAGGAATCTAGACCGGATGCCCGATCGCCCCAAGGGCCGCATGGTGGCGGCTGGGGTGCAGCGCCAGCGTGTTGAAGCGCATGTCCCCGGGTGCCGCGATCGGCACGGGGGCGCCGGCATGCACCGCGAACAGGCGATAGCCGGCCCGTACCAGCAGTGCATGGATGGCTGCGTGGTGCTGCGTGACCTCCAGCAGCAGCATGGGGGGCGCCTCGTGCAGCAGGCGCGCCATGCCCTGCAGCACGGCCAGCTCGTGGCCCTCCACGTCGAGCTTCACCAGGTCGGGCGCCAGGTTTTCCCGCGCGGCAAAACTGTCCAGCGCCAGCAGCGTGACCCGGCGCTCGGTGATCTCGGCCACGGCAACAGTCTGCGCCGCGTTGGCCGCCAGCCGGTGGTACGGCGCGCCCAGCGCATTGTTCTGGCCGGTCAGGCTTTCCTCGAACAGGGTGGCCTGGCCGTCCGCGGCACCGACGGCCGACTCGACCAGGGTCGCCTGCGGCAGCGTGGCCAGGTTGCGCCGCAGATAAGGCAGGTTGTTCAGGCCTGGTTCGAACGCCACCACGCGCCCGGCCGGCCCGACCAGCTGTGCCAGCCACACCGTGATCCAGCCGACATGCGCGCCGACATCGAACGCCACCATGCCGGGGCGCAGCAGCTTCTCGAACAATGCCATGGTGCTGGCTTCGCGGGCGCGGCCGTGGAACCAGTAGCCCTTGTGGCGGAACAGGTTGAGCTTCATGCGCCGTCCCCGCGCCCAGGGGTGGCTGATCGTCAGGTCGATGAAGCGGCCCAGCCACAGCAGCCGCAATACCAGCCGCCTCATGCCACCTCGTCCAGCGACGCGATCTCGGCATCGGGCGCGTGCGCAGCACTGGGCGGCTCGGCCCGTTGGTGCAGCCCGCCGGGGCGGCGAATGCGCAAGCTGCGCCAGCCCAGCGCGCGCGGTGCCAGAAAATCCTTGGCGGGATTGTCGCCGACATAGACGTAGTCCGCACCCGCGCCGCCATGCCGCGCCATCACGGTTTCGAACGCGCGCGGATGCGGCTTGCGGAAATCCTGCCCCCACATGTCGGTGACGATCAGCGGATCGAGGTGGCCGATGCCCAGCGCCCCGATCTTGTTGCGCTGGGTCACCTCGTGCCCATCCGTGATCAGCGCGCAGTTTTCCGCCCGCGCCAGCAGCCGCGCGGCATCCGGCGCCAGGGCGATCGCGGGCCGGTGCGACCGATAGGCCGCGACCATCGCCTTCACGCGTGACGGGTCGGGCGCCAGGCGATCAAAGATGTCGCCGCGTCCGCCCGCCTCCAGCAGCGCCCAGGCACGCGGCGCGAAGCTTTCGTCGCCCAGCAGCGCGGCCACGGCGGCAAAGCCGGAGCGGGCGAAGTCGCGCTCGACATACAGCGTGTCGTCCATGTCCAGCACGATCACGCGGGTCACGGCGTGAACACGGCGTCGTCGAAGCGCAGCATGGTGATGCCGTCCTGCCAGTCGTCGTCGGGTGCCCAGGCCAGGCCCGCGGCATCGGCGATCAGCCAGCGCGTGAACGGCGCGCCGGCGCGGTGGGCCAGCGGGAAGCCGCCGCCGAAGCGCGCATTCACCTCGAACACTTTTGGGCCGTCATCGGTGGTGATGGCCTGGAAGCACAGCACGCCGGAAAGACCCGGCAGCGCCGCGGGAAGACGCGCCGCGATCTCAGCCAGGGCCGGCACACGACGCGTGATGCCCTTTTCCACCTCGCCCGCGCGCACGGCCAGGCGCTGGTGCGGCACGGCGGCAACGGTGCGGCCCTGGTGCACGAACAGGTTCACCGTGAATTCCGCGCCCGCCAGCTGCTCCTGCACCAGCATGCCGGCGGGGAGCGTGGCGAGCTCTTCCGGCCCGACCACGCGCACGCCTTTCGAGGCCGAGCCGTCGCGCGGTTTCGCGATCATCGCGCCGCCCCAGGCTGCGGCTTCGGCCGGCGTGAAGCTGCGCGGCACGGCGATGCCGGCGGCATGCAGCGCCCGCATGGTGGCTTCCTTGTCGCGCGCGATCGCGATGGAAGCGGGCGAGGAAATGTTCACCGCCGTGCCCGCCGCGCGCAGTGCATCGGCAATGGCCGCGATGGGCGCGAGTTCCGGGTCGATCGTCGGCACCAGAAGGCGCACCTTCTCCCGCGCGCAAAGCGCGCTCAGGAAGGCGCCATAGGCCGGGTCGGTGGCGCGCGGCGCCGGCACCGCCAGGTCCGCCTCGGCACAGGCGGCGGACAGTTCTGGCGCCAGGTCGGTGGTGAGGATGCGCGGTTCCAGGCCCAGCGCCCGCGCATCGGCCCGCAGCAGCCGCAGCAGCGCCACGCGCCGCCCGGCCGAGGTGAGCAGGATGGTGAAGGGCGCGGTCATCGCTTGCGCGCGATCGCGAAGAAGCCGCCGGCAATGCGGTGCGCTTCCGGCGCGCGGGCCGACAGCAGGTCGGCCCAGCGGAACGGGATCAGCAGCAGGGCGGCGGCGGCCTTCGCGGGCAAGTACAGGCCGCGCCAGATCGCGCCGGCGGTGATGGCGCAATACTCCACCGCAATACGGTAGAAGCCAGAACCATGGCCCAGCGACGGCGCCACGCTTTCCACCTGCCAGCGCTCATCGAACAGCCGCGCCATGCCTTCCCGCGAGAAGCGCCAGAAATCCTGCGGGCCGGAATGCCAGCCCAGCATCCACGGTGTCTGCAGGTACAGAACGCCGCCCGGCCGCAGCACGCGAAAAATCTCGGCCAGCGTGGCGTGCGGGTCGGGAAGATGCTCGAACACTTCCTGCGCCACCACCAGGGCCAGCGTGCCATCGCGGAACGGCAGGCGGCCGGCGGGAGCGACGATGTCGGCCTGCGGCACGTCCGCGATGTCCAGGTTGATCAGCCGGGGATGCAGTTTTCGCGCACCACCCCCCAGATCGAGCCCCCAGTCATCGGGCCCCAGCCCCGCCAGGCACGCGCCGAGTGCCTGGCGCACGGCGCGCGAGGAATTCTGCGTGGCATACAGGTGCCGCACCACGATTCTGCGCGCGGCACCGCCTTGGGCGGAGGCGCGCGGCGCATCGGGCGCCAGCAGCCGCGCGCCCTGCCAGCGCCAGCCGGCGGGCGTGTCCAGCAGCGCGGCCCAGGGCGCGGTCATGCCGGCAACAGGGTGCGGTACATGGCGACCAGTTTCGCCGCTTCCGCTTCCCAGTTGTAGCGCGCCAGCACCGCCGCGCGGCCGGCCTGGCCCAGCGCGCGGCGGCACGCGGGATCGGTCAGCGACGCGATGGCGCGCGCGATCGCCGCCGCGTCGGACGGATCGACCAGCAGGCCACCTTGCGCGTCCGCCATGAAGGCGCGGACTTCCACCGCGAAGTCGGGCGCGATCACCGGCAGGCCGGCAAGCCAGTAGTCGAACAGCTTGTGCGGGCTTGCGAACACGTGGTTCTGCGTGCCGGGCTGGAACAGCACCAGGCCGATATCGGCGGCGCGGCAGGCGGCCATCATCGCGTCGAAATTCATCCAGGGGTCGTGGCTGATCTGCCCGGCAAGGCCCAGGCGGGCGGCTTCGGCGTGGAATTCTGCCTCGCTGCCGTCGTTGAAGGTGCCGATCACGTGCAGGCGCGCGGGCGTGGGCAATTGCGCCATGGCCGCCAGCAATTGCGGCCAGCCGCGCAGGCGCGAGATCAGGCCGACATGGACCAGCGTGAGGCCTGGTCGCTCCGCCGCTACATCTGCTCGCTCTCCCTCACTGCTCTTGCTTCCCTCTCCCCCCACCTTTGGGGGGAGAGGGGTGGGTGAGGGGGGTCTATCCACACCGCAAGCGCCGGGCCCTGAGGCTACGCTTTGTGGCTCCCCACCCTCACCCCGACCCTCTCCCGCCCCCATGCTTGAAGAGCGGGCGGGAGAGGGAGCAGACAGCAGGGCGGGAGACGGGGAATCGGCCCGCGCGGCCGCCCCCGAAGCGGCCGGCGCGAAATTCTGCACCAGCACGCCCCTGGCTCCCGCGCCAGGATAGTCCGGCGCCACCGTGCGCTTGGCGAACACGATGCGATCGGTGAACGGCGTCAGCGCCCGGAACAGCAGGCGCAAACCGCCCGCCACCAAGGGGCGCAGCGCCGGCGGAAAGCGGCTTTCGGCGAAGGTGCTGGGGTAGTGCTCGTGCACGTCGAACACCACGCGCACCTTGCCGCGTGACCACAGCTTCGCCAGCAGCCCGGACACCCAGCTGTCCACCTCGTTGCAGTGGAGCACATCGGGCCGCTGGGCCAGGCCGCGCCGCGCCAGCGCCAGCACGCCGAAGGCGCGCTCTACGATGCGCCGGCCGCGCCGGTAGGTGACGATGCGCACGCCATCCTTCTGGTACGCATCCGCCCCGTTGCCGGGCCAGGGGCACAGATGCGTCACCCGCCATCCGGCGGCGGCCAGCGTGATCGCTTCCTTGGCAAACACCCGCTTGTCCTCGGGCGGGTGGGCCGAGGACAGGAACACGATATGGCCCCGCGGCAAGGCGGCAATCATGCCCCGGCGAGGCGGCGGATTTCCTCGCGCACACGCGCCCCGGTCTGCCCGTCCCATAGCGGGATCGGGCTGCCCTTCGGCCAGTCGCCGCGCAGCACGCGGCCCACCGCCTGCGGCACGTCGTCGCGCGCGACCAGCCGGTTCGTGCCCAGCGTCACCGTGATGGGGCGCTCGGTGTTGGCGCGCAGCGTCAGGCACGGAATGCCCAGGTGCGAGGTTTCCTCCTGCAGCCCGCCGCTGTCGGTGATGGCCAGGCGCGCCCCCGCGACCAGCGCCATGAATTGCCGATAGGGCAGCGGCGGCAGCAGCGCGACGCCGCGCAGCGCGCGCCCGTTCAGCCGGGCGCGCGTGCGCGGATGCACGGGAAACGCCAAGGGCAGCTGCGCCGCCGAGGCCTCCAGCACGTCGCACAGCGCGGCCAGGTTTTCCGGCTCATCCACGTTGGATGGCCGATGCAGCGTGACCACGCCGTAGCCGCCGGCCCGCAGCCCGTCCGGCAGCGCCTCGGCCTTCGCGCGCGGAAAAATCATCAGCAGGCTGTCGATCATGGCATTGCCGACGCGGGCGATGCGCGCGGGCGGGTGGCCCTCGCGCAGCAATTGCTCGTCGGCATCGGCGCTGGGCGTCCACAGCAGGTCCGAGATCGCGTCGGTGGCCAGGCGGTTGATCTCCTCCGGCATGGCGCGGTCGAAGCTGCGCAGGCCCGCTTCCAGATGCGCGACCCGAACGCCCAGCTTGGCGGCGGCCAGCGCCGAGGCCAGCGTGGCGTTCACGTCACCCACCACCACCACCAGGTCCGGGCGATCGGCGGCCAGCGCTGCCTCATAGGCGATCATGGTGCGGCCGGTGGTTTCCGCATGGCCCGTGCCGGCCACGCCCAGCGCAAGGTGCGGCGCGGGCAGGTCGAGGTCGGCCATGAACGCATCGCTCATCGCCGGGTCGCTGTGCTGGCCGGTGTGCACCAGCACCGGGCGGCACCATGGCTGGTCCTTCAGCGCGTGCCACAGCGGCGCGACCTTCATGAAGTTGGGCCGCGCCGCGGCCACCAGGTGCACGGTGAAGCGCGTCATGCGGCCAGCGGTGGTGCCAGCGGCGCCACGCGCCGGTCGCCGGCGGCGGCGGCCTCGATCACGGTGCAGAATTTCTCGGCCAGCCGTGCGCGGTCGAAGCGGGTTTCGGCGAGCTTGCGCGCGGCCTGGCCCATGGCCGCGCGTCGGGGCGCATCGGCCGCGAGCGCCACCAGGGCGGCTGCGAAGGCCGCCGGATCGCGCGGCGGCGCGATGCCGGCGCCGGCGCCCAGCAGCAGGCGCGCCGCCCAGCCCTGATACGTGATCGCAACCGGCAGGCCGGCGGCAAGATAGTCCATCAGCTTGTTCGGGCTGGTGCCTTCCTGGAACGCGGCGATGTCGGCCAGGCTTTGCACGCCGATGCCGCAGGCCGCCATCAGCGCGGGCATTTTCCTGCGCGCCACGGGGTCAAGGAAGGTCACGTTGTCCAGCTGCTCGGAAGCGGCGCGTGCCATCAGCCGCGGCTTCTCCCGACCCTCGCCCACCAGCACCAGGCGCAGGTTGCTGCCGCGCAGGTGCGCCGCCACGTCCAGCAGGTGGTCCAGGCCATTCGCCTGGCCATGCGCGCCGGCGTACAGCGCCGCCACCTCGCCCGGAAGCAGCCAGGGCGTGGGTGCGGGCATGGTTCCGGGTGCGAAAAGCTCAAGGTCGCAGCCGTTCGGGATCACCGCCACGCGCTGGCGCGTGATGCCGCGCCGCGCCACGCCTTCCGCCATGCCGTCACTCAGCGCCACCACCGCGCGGGCACCACGATAGGCAGCCCATTCCAGCGCCGATAAAGCGCCGACCAGCGCGGGGTTCCGCACCACCCCCATGGCCACCGGCAGTTCGGGCCACAGGTCACGCACCTCGAACAGGTACGGTTTTCCGCGCGCCAGCTTGGCGGCCAGCGCGGGAATGGCCACGGTCAGCGGCGTCGAGGTGGCAAACACCAAATCGGCATCCGACACCACGGCGCGGCCGGTGGCGCCCAGCGCGAAGCGCGCGAACTTCCCCGCCCGCGCCCACAGCGACTGCGCGTTGCCGGCCTGGGCCTCGATCTCGATCACATGGATGCCGTCCACCAGGCCCTCGCGCCGGCCGCGCGCGAAGGGGCCGGACAGGCCGGTGGTGGCGCCACGATAGCCGCCGCACAGCATGGTCACGCGATGGCCGCGCGCGATCAGGGCGCGGGCGAAGGCGTGGCTGCGCGTGCCCACCGTGCCGTCGGGCGTGGAGAAGTGCTGGTGGATGTAAAGGATGCGCAAGCCCCGCACCCGGTCAGTGCCGCGCGATCGCCGTGCGCAACACCGCAATCACGCGCGCCAGGTTCGCTTCCGTCATGCCGCCGCCGCTGGGCAGGCACAGGCCGCGCGCGAACAGGTTTTCGGCCACCCTGCCGCCGATGCAGCGCGCACCGGAAAACACCGGCTGCAGGTGCATCGGCTTCCACAGTGGTCGGCTTTCGATGTCGGCTGCTTCCAGCACGCGCCGCAGGCGCTCCGGCTCGACGTTTTCCGGCCCCAGCATCACCGAAAGCCAGCGCGACGAGCGCGCCCACGGCGCCTCGGGCATCATCGAGAAGCCGTCGAAGCCGGCGATCGCGGCCTGGTATTCCGCGAAGATCGCGCGCCGGCGGGCCACGCGCCGCGCCAGGTCGCTGATTTGCGCCACGCCCACCGCCGCCAGCAGGTTGGACAGGCGGAAATTGTAGCCCAGCTCGGTATGCTCGTAATGCGCCGCCGGCTCGCGCGCCTGGCTGGCCAGCTTCCTGGCGCGCGCGATCAGCGCCGCATCGGCCGAGGCAAGTGCTCCGCCGCCGCCGCAGGTGACGATCTTGTTGCCGTTGAAGCTGAACACGGTCAGCGCGGCACCCGCGCCCGCATGCCGGCCGTGCAGCGTGGCGCCCAGGCCCTCGGCACTGTCGGCGATCACCTTCACGCCGTGCCGGTCGCAGATTGCCAGGATCGCGGCCAGGTCGCAGGGGTGGCCATACAGATCGACCGGCACCACCACCTTGGGCAGCGCGTTGGCCCGCGCGGCCGCTTGCAGCGCGTGTTCCAGCAGCGCCGGGTCCATGGTCCAGGTGCCGGGATCGACATCCAGGAACACGGGCGTGGCGCCCATCTGCACCGCGGGCGCAATGGTGGCCTTGAAGGTCAGCGTGCTGGTCCACACCGCATCGCCCGGCCGCACGTCCAGCAGCCGATAGGCGAGCGTGAGCGCGCCGGTGCCCGACGACAGGGCCGCGACATGGGCAATGCCGGTGGCGGCGGCGATGGCGGTTTCGAAGGCATCCAGGAAGGGGCCCGCGGGGGCGATCCAGTTGCTGGCCACGGCCTGCGCCAGCAACGCGGCCTCGGTGCCGGCCTGGTCGGGCGGCGAAAGCCAGATGCGTTCCAATTTCCGCGCCGCGTGCCGCGCCGTGCCGTCCACCTGCTGCTCCCTGGCCACGCCGGCCGATTTCGTCCCCATGGTTTCGCCGCCGACAGCGTGGCACCGTCTCAACCGTCATGACACTGCCCGCGCATTGGCGCAACAACTTCGACCTGGTGCGCCTGGCGGCGGCGTCGCAGGTGGTGTGGGTGCACGCGGTGGCGCACCTGGCGCTGCCGGTGCCGGCGTGGCTGGCGCCGGTCGACACGCTGCTGCGTGCCTTCCCCGGCGTGCCGGCGTTCTTCGTGGTGTCGGGCTACCTGATCGCCGACGCCTGGGCGCGCGACCCCGACCCCGGCCGCTACGCCGTGAACCGCGCGCTGCGCGTCTATCCCGCGCTGTGGGCCTGCTTCGCGGGGTCGCTGCTGCTGCTGTTCTGGTTCGGCCTCAGCCCCGCGATGCTGGCCGACCCCGCGCGATTCGCCGCCTGGATCGCGGCGCAGCTGACCGTGCTGCAACCCTACAACCTGCCGGCCTTGCGCGGCTTCGGCGTGGGCGTGCTGAACGGCAGCCTGTGGACGATCCCCGTGGAGCTGCAGTTCTACGCCCTGCTGCCGCTGCTGCTGGCCCTGCCGCGCCCTGCGCTGTGGGCCGTGGGCCTGGCGAGTGCGCTGGCCTACGCGCTGATCGAGGGGCCGCGCCCGCTGCCCATGGTGAACCGCGTGCTGCTGCTGACCGTGGCACCACACCTGTTCTGTTTCCTGCTGGGCGCGGGCGCGCGGCTGGCCCGTGCCCACGTGGTACCTCTGGTCGCGGGCCGCTTTCCCCTGTTCCTGGCGGCGCATGTCGTCGCCTTCCTGCTGCTGCCCGACGCAGCCTGGGCCGCGACGCTGACGCGCCCGCTGCTGGCCGGCGTGGTGCTGTCGGCGGCGTTCACCGCGCCCGACCTGGCGGCGCGGGCGCTGCGCGGGCACGACATCAGCTACGGGCTTTATCTTTGGCACATGCTCGTGATCAACGCGCTGGTGCAGCTGGGCCTGGTCGGCGCCTGGCGCCACGGCGCGCTGGCGGCGTGCCTGGCCCTGCTGCTGGCCCTGCTGTCGTGGCGCCTGGTCGAGCGCCCGGCGCTCAGCCTGAAACGCCGGGCGGTGCCGCAAGCCGTACCGCAAGCCGGCTGACCGCCAGCAGGTCCTGCCGTGCGATCGGTTGCGCAAAGCCGTCGCGATGCGCTTCGATGAAGGCGCCGGCCAGCGCGGCATGGCCCTTGTCCGGCTTGCCACGCCGCAGCCAGGCGCGGGGTGCTGCGGGGAAGCCGTGCGCCACCAGGCGCCGGAAATTGTCGATGCTGAGCGTGCGGCCGCCGACCGCGACCTCGATGCGTTCCTTCGGCACTGTCCGATGGCTGCCGGAGAAATAGTGGATCGCCGCGGTCGAGCCATCGGCGAAGCCAAGCGCGATCGCGCCGCCATCGCGCGACGGTGCCACGTGCGACGTGGTGGGCAGGGCGCCGGCCAGGCAGCACGCCAGGTCGATGAAGTGGCAGCCCTCGCCCAGCAGCGCCCCGCCACCGATCGCGGGATCGGCCAGCCAATGGCCGGCCGGCAGCGCCGGGGCAGCAACCAGGATCGAGATCGCGCGCGGCCCCGGCGTGGACGAAAGCAGCGCCAGTGCCGCCAGCGTGTCGGGAGCGAGCCGCCGGTTGAAGCCGACCATCAGCGTGCCGGGCGCCGCTTCGATCGCGTCGAGCTCGGCCAAGGTCAGCGCCAGCGGCTTTTCCACCCACACCGCCTTGCCGGCCGCAAGGGCGCGCACCGCCAGCGCGCCATGCGTGTGGTGCGGCGTGGCGATCGCAACGATCCCCACGCCAGGATCATCGAGCGCCGCGTCGAGGTCGCCGGCCGCCTGCGCGAAGCCGAATTTCTCCCGCGCCACGGCGGCGGTCACGCCCTTGGCCGAGACCACCACGCGCGGCGTGGCGCCGGCGGCCAGCAGGTTGGGGATCAGCGTGCGGGTGGCGAAATTGCCGGCGCCGATCACGGCCAGGCCGGTGGGGTCCGACCGCCCCCTGGCCCCAACCCTCTCCCCGGTGGGAACAGGGTGTGCGGGCTCTGAGGCAGCAACTTCATGCTCCAGCACCAGCCCCAGCGTTTGCGCATCCAGCGTCGCGTACGCGGCCGCCGCGTCGCCAAACGGAACGCGCGCCTGCACCAGCGGTTCCAGCCTGGCCGCCCCCGCCGCGACCAGATCGAGGAACGCTTCCAGATTGCGCCCGGCGGTCCAGCGCAGCGCCTCCACCGGCCAGTCGGTGCCGGATGCGTATTCCGCGTCGTGCCGCCCCGGTCCGTAGGACGACGACACCACCACCGACAGCTCCTTGCGGTAGAGCAGGTCGCGCGGCAGGTCGATCGTGGCGGTGCCCAGCAGCACGATTTTTCCGCGCGGGCGGGCCAGGCGGCAGGCATCGCGCAAGGGGCCGGCACCGCCACCCGACGTGGCAACGATCACCGCATCCAGCCCGCGCCCGCGCGAGAAACTTTCCGCCGCCAGGGCCGGATCGGCACCGCCATCCAGCACATGCGCCTCGGCGCCGAAGCTTTGTGCCAGCGCCACGCGCGACGCATCCAGATCAAGGCCGAACACGCGGCAGCCGGCGGCGCGCAGCAGCTGCACCGCGATCAGGCCGATCAGCCCCAGCCCGGTCACGCCCACCGCGCTGCCAGGTCCGGCTTCGGCCAGGCGCACCGACTGGAGCGCGATCGCGCCGAGCGTGGCGAAGGCGGCGTGCGCGGGCGCCACGCCATCCGGCACCCGCACCGCCAGCGTCGCGGGCACGGTGAATTTCTCGGCGTGCGGGCCGGCCGCGGCCACCAGGTCGCCGACCGCGAAGTTTTGCACCCCGGCGCCCCGCGCCACCACGCGCCCGCACGCGGCATAGCCAGGCGCCAGCGGCGCATCCAGCCGCGCCCGTACTGCCTCCAGCGCCGCGCCGATGCCTTCGGCCTGCGCCTTCGCAAACACCTGGCGCACGCGCTCCGGCTGCTGCAGCGCCTTCTTCCACAAGGGTGCCCGACCAAACTCCACCAGCATGCGCTCGGTGCCGGGCGACACCACCGAGGCGACGCTGTGCACCAGCAGTTCGTGCCGGCCGGGCACCGGATCGGGTGCCTCGATCAGGCGGCTCTGGCCGGTGGCGAAACTGTGCAGCAGTGCCCGCATGGCGGGGGGCTTGCCGCGAGGCGCGTCAGATGTCCAGCGCCGCCGCCTCGCCGGAAAGGGCGCAGGTGGCAACGACGCGCCCGCGCACGCCCGGCAGGGCAAGCGTGCCGTCGCGCGCCGTGGCGTAGCGCCGTGACAGGCCGCCCAGCGTCACGTCGTACGGCATCACGCCGGCAAAGGGCGCGCGCAGCCGGGCACCCGCGGCATCGCGTTCCAGGTGCGGCGCCGCGGGCGGGCCGGGCAGCATGGCCAGCACCGCGCCGCCCGCGTCGGGCAGGTCGAGCAGCAGGCCAGCCTCGGTCATGCGCCCCGGTGTGCGCAGCACGGTGCGGCGCGTGGCATCGATCCACACCGCATCCGGCGCGGTCGGCAGCAGCAGCTGCTGGCGGCGCGGCCCGGCGCGATCGGCATAGGTGCCGGCGGCGCCCGCCCCGCTTTCCAGCGCCAGGTTCACCACTACGTTCCAGCGCACCGCCCCGCCATCATGCGTGGCCACGAACACGTCGCCATCGTGCCGCGCGGTCTGCGCCACGCCGTCCAGCACGCGCGACAGACGATGGGCTGTCTCGTGCAGCCGCCGCTCCGCGCGGATATAGGGCAGCGGAGTCGCAAGGCCGGCATCGACCTGGCGCAGATAGCTGAAATCGGCCTGGAACACGCGGGCCGAGGGAAACGCGCTGCCTGTCACCACGCGCTTGCGGGCAGCGATCGCCGCGGCCAGTTGCGCCCGTGTCGCGTCGGGCAAGCCGGCCACGAAGGGCACGACGATGGCATCGAAGCCGGCCAGCAGCCCAGGGTCGGCAAAATCCTCGTCCAGCAGCACGCGGAAGGGCACGCCGCACTTCGCCAGCATGGCGGCCCAGGGCCAGGCCTGCTCGGCATCCCAGCCGACCGTGCGCGCGTTGCCGATGGCCGCGACCGCGCTGGCCGACAGCACCAGGGCGGCGCGCGGCACCTCGGGCCGACAGGCACGCAGCACCGGGCCGAAGGGGGCAATGCCCGCATCATGCACGCGCTGCAGCGCCTGCCAGGTGTCCATGCCCGTGGCGTCGCGCCCGAATGGATCGGCGGTGGACGGCGCATAGACCGCAAGGAATTCCGGCGCCTGCGCGAAGGCGAGCCACAGCGCCGTGGCCGACGGCGCGGCCGGGGCTATCCGCCAGGCGCCCGCTTCCTCGTTCGCCGCACTCCAGCGCGTCGGCAGATAGAGGCTCACGGTCTGCATCACCGCGCGGCCTTCGCCCGCCCCGGCGCGCAGGAACGGCACGATCAATTGCCGCAGCGGATGCGGGTGGCCATAGGTCCAGCTGCCCAGCACATCCACGCCCGGCGGCACGCGGAGCGGCGCGTCACGCCACGGGTCGGTCCAGGTGATCAGGTCCGGGCGCCGGCGCCTGGCCGCGATCGCCATGGCGGCGGTCAGTGCTGCGGCCGGTTGCTGCCAGCGGGCCGGATATTCGCTGTTGAGCAGCATGTGGCGCAGCGCCGGATGCTCGCCCACCGCGCCCATCCACCCGTCCAGCGTGGCCATGGCGTGGGCCCGCACCTCGGGCGATGCCGGGTCGGCCGTGCCGGGGCGGCCGAAGCGGGCGCTGTTGAGCGGGTGCAGGTAAAGCCCGAAGGCGTGGCCCGCGCGCCCTGCCGCATCCAGCATGCGCCTGACGCTGGCGACCTGGGCCGCGTCCGGCGGGTCGCGCAGCGCGCCCACGAAACTGCCCGAGATGCCGAGCCCGGCCCACTGGTCGAAGTTCGGATAGGCGGTGCCCCAGCGCCACAGCGGTATGGTCTGCGCGGGCGGCAGGGTGGGCTGGGCGTGGGCGGTGGTGGCCAGAAGGGGCGTGGCGAGCAGGGCGCGGCGGGTCAGCCGGCCGGTCCGGCCCGCGCGCCTCATGGCCATCGCGGCACGCTCTCCGCCCCCGTCCCCGCCAGCAGGCCCAGCGCGAACCACAGCAGCGGATTGCCAAGGTCGGTCGAGACCGAGATCAGCACCAGCATGATCACGCCGAAACACGCCGTCACCGCCCATTGCGGTGCCGAGGCTCGCCGCATCGCGCCGGCCCAGCCGACGCCGGCACAGCCCAGGATCGCCACGAACAGCAGCAGGCCCGGCGCGCCCAGCTCGACCAGCGCCTCGATGAACAGGTTGTGCGGAAACAGGTCGCGGTTCACGCCCCAGCCGGCAGCCGGCGTGTAGCCACCGAAGCCCAGGCCGAAAAATCCGTTGCGGCCGATCAGATCGAACGCGGCACGCCACAGCGGCAGGCGGGCGCTGCTTTCGCCGATGCCGCCCTGGGTGAAGCGTTCCAGGGTGCGCAGCCCCGTGGCCAGTTGGCTTTGCGCGAACAGCACCAGCACGATCAGCAGGCTGCCCGCCAGCATCGCACCGGCAAGCCACACGGCCTGGCGCCTGCGCCCTTCGTGCCAGAACACCAGGAACGGCCCCGTCACCGCCGCCAGGCACAGCCCGATGAAGCCCGACCGGCCGCCGGGAATCAGCGCGGCGAAGGCCAGCACCAGCGTGATCGCCGCCGCGGCCCAGCGTCGCGGGCCCTGCGCGCGCAGCGCCGCCACGGCATAGGCGCTGGCAGCCAGCGCGATCAGCAGGTTGGCCAGCTGGTACTGCACGCGCGCCGTTTGCAGGTTGCCGCGCCCGCCGAACTGCACCACCACGTTCACCAGGCCCAGCGCGAAGGCCGCCGCGATCAGCCCGCCCACGATCGGCGCCAGCACCTGTGCCGCCAGCACGAAGCGCCGGAACGCGGCGCGATCGGCGGCGACCGCCACGCCAATCGCCATCATCGCCGGCGCCACCAGCACCACGTCGCGCAGTTTCGTGTCGATGATCTCCCGCCCCCCCGAGGTGCCGGCCGAGATCACGCACAGCAGCGCGAACAGCGCGTGCAGCGTGAACAGCGCGGGGACGGCGGCGGGGAACACATGGGCGCGCGACACCAGCGCCCAGGCCAGGTGCAGCGCGACGATCGCGAACAGCAGCGGCGTGATGTCGATGGGCGCGTTGCGCACCACGGGGAAGGATTTCAGCACGCCGACGAACAGCAGCAGCAGCGCGAAGGCGCCGAAGTTTCCGAACAGCGAGTCGGCGGTGATGCTTGGTCTCGTGATGCTGGGCCTCGTGATGCTGGGCCTGATGGGCCCGGACACGCTAGTCATCCCCTGCATAGGCCGCGCGCCGCACCCGCTCCGGCCCGCGCAGCACCATCAACGCCGCGGCGATACCGGCGGCGAACACGAAACTGCCCGGCAGCAGCAGCACCAGCAGCAGGGCGCGGTTCGGCTGGCTGGGGTCTTCCTCGACATCGGGGCGGGACACCAGCAGGGCGGCCACGGCCTGGTCGGCCTGCACCACCATCTGCGCCCGCTGCTGCTGCGCGATCAGCTCGTACAGCGTGTTGCGCAAAAAGCCGTCCGGCTCGGCATCGGCGCGGCGCTGCAGCACGGCGACGCGCCGATCCAGCATCTCGGCCAGTTCGCGTCGCACCTTGTCCTCGGCGAAGGCGTGCAGGCGCTGCAGGATGTCCAGCGCCAGCGCGCGGTCCTGGTGCTGCACCTCGACGCTCCAGGTGATGTTGGTCAGGCTCTGGCCGACCGCCACGTTGCGCTCCAGCCAGCCCATGGCGCTGTCCAGCGTCACGCGCGGGTCGCGGCAGATGCCGAACAGGCACAGCGCGCCGCGTATGGCCTGGCCGGGGATGCTGGCCTGCATGCGCTCCAGCAGCTCGGGGCCAAGCCGCGTGTCGCGCAGCAGCATGCCGGCTGCCTCGCGCGAGCGCACGGCGCCCAGGTAGATCGCGAAATTGCCGGCGGGCTTGTTGTCCAGCAGGCCGGCCTGGAACAGCGGGCCGGGCGACAGCAGGGTGGAGGTCGCGATGTTGGTGGTTTCCAGCGGCGCCACGGTGGCGCGCGCCACGTAGCGCTGCGGCAGGCTGAACACGATGAAGGCGCCCAGCGCGAACACCAGCAGCGCGCCGAACGCGATTCGTCCGCGCGCGCGCCACAGGCCGGACAGCAGCAGATCAAGCGGCATGGCGCACCTTGCTTACGCCTTCCCGCCGCGCCGCGCCAACCGGTTCATGCGCGCGGCGCATCAGGCAAGCGTGATGACGGTCAGCATGGTGCCGGGCCGGTCTGTCCAGGCCTCCACCGCCGGCGTCGTGCTCCAGGCGCCATAGCGATCGGCCACGGGCAGCCGCGTCAGACGCAGTTCGCGCATGCCGTCCAGCCGCAGTTGCATGCCGGCGCCGCGCACCCGGTCGCCGTCCAGCCGCCAGTCACCCTCGGCCAGGCGCCAGCGCAGCACGGCGCGGCGGAAGCGCCCGGCAATGTCGTCCTGCACCATCACCAGGCGGCCCTGGCGGTCCACCTGGCGGTCATGCGTGCGGCCGCGCCAGTCGCGATAGGCGCCGCGCAGCTGGACGGGGCCGGCATGCATCACGCGCGGGCGCAGCCAGGCGGCATAGAGGAAGCGGGACAGGCGCGGCATCTGGTCGTCGTCGTCGAAGCTGATGGTGTTGTGCGCGGCGGTGCGCGCCAGGTCGGGCGCGTCCGGGTGGGCGTGGAAATTATAGGTCGCGGTGCCGGCGTCGCGCAGCAGGTTGCGCGATCCGTGCCACAGGTCCAGGTGCAGCGCATCCGCCTGGCTGGGGCGGAATTTGCCGCCGGGCATGCGCAGGAAAACGCGTACGTCACCGTCGTGCAGGCCGGCAAAGCCGCCATCCGCATCCAGCCAGAAGTTTGCGGCGGGCGGCACTTCGCCAAAGGTCTCTGTCGCGCGCGCCAATACGGGGCGCAGGTCGGTGGGGTCGGCGCCGAACAGCGCCGAGGAATCGTCGTGCCCGACGCGCCAGGCGGCGCCGGTTTCGGGATCGACCAGGCGGGCGAGCCAGGCCGTGCCCGCGGCCAGCCGCGCCAGCGCATCGCCCGGCAGGTCCTGCGCGCCGGCGGCCCGGGCGCGGCGCACCGCGAAGCCCGCCATCTCCAGCGCCAGCGCATGGTAGCGCAGCGAATGCTGCGCGAAGGCACCGGTGGGCGCGAACAGCCGCAGCACGGCCTTCCCCAGCAGCGTGCGGCCGCGCGACCCGGTGGCTGCATCGCCCAGCGCCAGGCCGGCGGCCCACAGGCCGGACGCCTCGCTGATGGCGTGGTTGTTGTCCTGCGCGATCGCGTAGTCCAGCGTCGCCAGGATGCGATCACGATGCGCCGCGACCACTGCGCGCGGCGCAGCATCGGCGTCAAGCAGGTGTGCCAGCCTGATGGCCGCCTCCTGGCCGCAGGCCCAGTGCGGGCCGCGGAAGGGCGGGTTGGCGCGCAGGAAATCCGCGGCCTGCGCCGGGTCGGCCAGGCGGCCCCGTTCCCACACCGCGCGGATGTCGAAGTCAGCGCCGGTCGGCACGTCCAGCGCGTGGCGCGCCCGGTGTTCCGGCGGCACGCCGTGGAACCAGGACGAGGCCGCATCCACCGCGCCGCCGCGATCAGCCAACATTTTCCGCGCGGCATCCTGACCGAGCCGGTGCTGCGCATAGGTCAGCAGCGCGCGCGGCCCCAGCCGCCACAGCGTGCCGGGCAGCAGGCGAAGCCGGTCTGGCCCGCGCAGCATGGGCAGGGGCGCCAGGGCGTGGTCTTGCATGGGCATGATGGCGCGGGCAGCCTGCCTGTCCTGCAACAAGAAGGGCAAGCGTGGCCCCGTTCCTCCTTCGCTACTTCCCCCAGGGCGGTTTTCTGCGCGCGGCGGCGGGCCTGGCCAGTGCGTCGGTCGCGGCGCAGGCGATCGGGCTGCTGGCGGCGCCGCTGATCACGCGGCTTTACGCGCCGGCGGAGCTGGGCGCGCTGGCGCTGTTTACCGCCACGGCGGGCTTGCTTGGCATCGTTGCCGGCGGGCGCTGGCACCTGGCCTTCGCGGCCGCTTCGCCTGCCGATCGCGCGGCGCTGCTGGGGTTGACCCTGCTGGTGGCCACGATCGGCGCGGTCGCGCTGACCATCCTGGCCTTCCCGATCGGGCCCTGGCTTGCGGTGCGGGTCGGCACGGCGCGGGCCTTCTGGGCGTGGCTGGCGCCACTGGGCGGCGCGCTGGCGGCGATCAACCTGGCCGCGCGCTGGCTGGCCGTGGCCGAGGGGCGCACGCAGGTCGCGGCCCAGGCCATGGTGCTGCGGCCGGCGGTGGCGGCATGCTGCCAGGTGCTGGTGGGCGCGTTCGGCGCCGACGAGCTGGGCCTGATCCTTGGCGCCATTGCCGGCTGGCTGGCCGCCGACACGCTGCTGCTGCTGGGCCACCCATTGCGCACCGCGCCTGGTGCCATGCGCGGGGCGGCGGAGAAATTCAGCGCCTACCCCATGCAGGCGCTTCCGGCCGCGCTGGCCGCGCAGGCGGTGGTGGTGCTGCCCGAATTCTACATTGCCGCCCGCCACGGCGCCGTGGCGCTGGGCTTCTACGCCGTGGTGGTGCGGCTGCTGGCCGCCCCGGTGATCGCGCTCAGCGAAGCGGTCAGCGCGCTGTGGTGGCGCCGCGCCGCGCGCATGGCCACGCCAGGCCCCGCGCTGAGAAGGCTGTTCGACCGGCTGCTGCTGGGCCTGGGCGTGCCCGCGGCGCTCGGCGCCCTGGTGATGATGGCCTGGGGGCCAGACATCTTCGCCCTCGTGCTGGGCGAGTCGTGGCGCACCGCCGGCGCCATGGCACGCTACCTGGCGCCGTATCACGCGCTCCGCCTCGTGTCCGCGCCGGCCTTGCAGACCGGGGCCGCGCTGGGGCGGCTGACGCCCGCCACGCTGTGGAACGCGGCCGACCTGGCGCTGGCCATCGGCACCTGCGGCGCCGGCATCCTGTTCGCCATGTCGCTTGCCAACTGGCTGATGCTGTTCGGCGCGCTGGGCGCCGCCAGCCGCGCCCTTGCCATCCTGCTGATGCGCGCCCAGGCGTCAGGGCGGCTATGAGGGGGCCATGAGCCTGCTGCGTCGCGTGGTCCGACAGATTGTCTGGGTGCGCCGGCATCCCATTGCCGGGCGCACGCCGGTGCGCTCGGTGCTGCGCGTGTGGCGGCGGCAATTGCTGCGGCGCGAGCAGGTGGTGCCCTTCATCGCCGGCACCAGGCTGCGCATCGGCCCCGGCCGGTCGGTGGCGAATGCCTGCCACGATGGCGGGCTTTCCGCCCCGATCGAGATGGCGGCGGTGCTGCACCTGCTGCGCGCCGACGAGCTGTTCGTCGATATCGGCGCCAACCTGGGCGCCTTCACCGTGCTGGCGGCTGGCGTGGCGCGCGCCCGCGTGCTGGCCATCGAGCCGGCGCCGGAAACCCTGCCGTGGCTTCGCGACTCGATTGCGCTCAACGACCTGGCGGACCGCGTCGAGGTCGCCGCCACCGCGCTGTCCGACGCGCCGGGCGAGCTTCGCATGACCAGGGGCCTGGGGGCCTCGAACCGCGTGTCGGAGCAGGGCGTGGCGGTGCCGGTGACCACGCTGGACGCGCTGCTGGCCGGCCGCGCGCCGACGCTGATCAAGCTCGACGTGGAGGGGCACGAGGCGCCGGTGCTGCGTGGCGCCGCCGCCAGCCTCAGCGCGCCATCGCTGCTGGCGCTGATCGTGGAAACCCGCGGCCATGGCGACGCGGCCGAGGTGGATGCGCTGTGCCGCGCCGCTTGCCTGACACCCCACGCCTACGACCCGGCCGCGCGCCGCTTCACGCCGCTGGCCGGCCCGCAATTCGGCGACACCTTCTACCTGCGCGACCGCGAAGCGGCCGAGGCCCGCGCGGTGGCCGGGCTGCCGGTGGTGGTGCGGGGCGTCACGCTGTGACGGCCCGGCTGCTGGTCTCGCTCGACTACGAGATCTGGTTCACCGCTAACGACGACCCCGCCGCCGTGCTGCTGCCGCCGACCGAGGCGATCCTGGCCGCCTGCGAGGCGCATGGCGCGCGCGCCACGCTGTTCGTGGATGTGTTGGGCATGCTCGCCGCGCGCCGCGTGGGCCTGGGCGCGTTCGTCGATGCGGTCGAGGACCAGCTGCGCCGCGCCGTCGCACGCGGGCACGACGCGCAGCTGCACCTGCATCCGCACTGGCAGTCGGCCAGCTTCGACGGCGCCGCCTGGCGCTTCGCCCCCGACACCTATCTGCTCGCTGCCCCCGGGCTCGACGCCGCCGCCGTCACGGCGCGCACCGCAGACCTGGCGCAGCAGGGCATCGGCTGGCTGCGTGCGGCGTTGCGCGACGAAGCCTACCCCGTGGTGGCGTTCCGCGCCGGCGGCTACGGCATCCAGCCGCAGGATGGCGCGATCCTGCGGGGGCTGATGCGGGCGGGCATCCGCATCGACAGCTCCGTGGTGCCGGGCATGCGCAAGCGCACGGCGCGCCAGGCGGTGGATTTTTCCGCGGCCCCCGACCTCGCGAACTGGCACGTCGCGCCGGAAACCGGCGTGCTGGTGCCGGCGCGCAGCGGGTTGCTGGAAATCCCGGTCGCGGCGGCCGATCTCGGCCCTGTCGCCGGCCTCGCCCAGGCGCGATGGCAGCGCCGCACGGCGTCGCCGCTGCTGGGCGGCCAGGGCCACTCGCGCGACGCGGCCCAGGAGAACGCGGCATCCGGCACCTGGCTTGAACGGCTGGCGCGCCGGCTGGATTACGGGCTGCGCGGCTTCACGCCGCTGATCTTCCCGCTGCCGGCCACGCTGCTGCTGTATGCCGCCGATGCCTGGCTTGCGCGCCATCGGTCCGGCGCATTCTCGGCGCTGCTGCACCCCAAGGGCTTTTCGCGGGGCGGGCTGGATCAGCTCAACCTGTTCCTGGCCGGCATGGCCTCGCGCACCGGTTTTGCCACCTTCGGCGATTCCACGCTGCTTCAATCGCGTGCAACGACATGCTAGTGCACTCACGCAACTTTCCGCGGGGTTTCATGCGCGCCCTGTTCGGCTTCCTGGTCCTGCTGCTGGCCGCGCCCGCGCTGGCGCAAGGCCCCGGCACGCTGACCGCACCGCCAAGCCTGCCCGGCCTGCCGCCGGGCGTGCCGGCCGATGCGGTGCAGCGCGCCTTGAACGCGCTGGGTGCAGGTGCTTCGCGCGTGCCGATCACGCCGGGCACCGCCGCCACGCCGCAACTGCCCCCGATCGTGCCGGAGGCAGCGCCTCAGCCCGGCATCGCGCAACCGCAACAGGGCGACCCGCTGTCCGAGATCGAGCGCTTCTACAACGACCGCATGCCGGGCCACCTGCCGCGGGTGCGCCAGTTCGGCTACGAAACCCTTACTGCCTTCGGCGCCGTGCTGCCGCAGGCCGGTGCCGCGCTGGCCGAGGACTACATGCTGGGGCCGGACGACGAGCTGGCCGTGACGTGGCGGGGGCGCGTGCGCAACGCCGCCAACGCGCGCGTCGATCGCGACGGGCGGGTGATCCTGCCCGACCTGTCGCCGGTGCCCGCCGCCGGCCGGTCCCTGCGCGAGTTCCGCGCCGACCTGGAGGCGCGCGTGGCGCGCGAGCTGCCGGGCACCGAGGTGTTCGTGTCGATCGCCTCGATCCGGCAGATCACGGTGTTCGTGGGCGGCGAGGTGAACCGGCCCGGGCTGCACCAGGCCACCAGCCTGTCGTCGCTGCTGGACGCACTCGCCCTGGCCGGCGGCGTGAAGCGCACCGGCAGTCTGCGCGCGGTGCAGGTGGTGCGCGGCAACGCCCTGCGCACGGTCGATCTGTACGGCGTGCTGACCGGCGCCAGCATGCCGGACCTGACGCTGCGCGCCGGCGACCGCGTGCTGGTGCCGGCGATCGGCCCGACGCTGGCGATCGCCGGCGACGTGGCACGCGGCGGCATCTATGAATTCCCCGCCGCCACGCAGAACCCGTCGCTGTCCGACGTGCTGGTGCTGGCCGGTGGCGCGCTGCGCCCGGCCGGCAATCGCTACACGCTGTTCGACTATGATGCGCAGGGCCGCCGCACGATCAGCGAAGTGCGCCCGTTCAACACGCTGAAGCGGGGCGACCTGATCACCGTGGGCGCCGGCGCCAGTGCGGCGATCGGCCAGGTGCGCATCACCGGCCACGTGGTCGGCGCAGAATCCCGCGCGCGGGCCGCAACGCCCACGCTGCGCGCGCTGATCGGCGACCCGCGCACCATCCGCCCCGACCCCTATTCGCGCATGGTCGTGATCGCGCGCACCGATGCCAACAGCCGCGACCGGCGCTTCATCGGCTTCGACCTGGCGGCGATCCTGTCGGGCCGCATCAACGAACGCCTGCGCGACGAGGACGAGGTGCTGGTCCTGTCCACCCAGGACATCCAGTTCCTGAGCGGGCCGCTGGTGCAGCGGGCGCTGCTGGGCCAGGTGCCCAGCCCGCCGCCGGCGCCGCAATTCCAGCCGCAGCTGGGCCAGTTGCCGACCGCGGTGGCGCCGGCCACCACGCTGGGCGATGAATGCCCCGCGCTGGTGCAGCTGGCACTCACCATGCAGCAAAGCCCGATGCGCTTTCCGCATGCCGCGGGCTTTCCCTTCGGCGACACCGCCAGCGTCACCTGCCCGCCGCTGTTCCGTGAGTTTCCCGACCTGCTGGGCTTCCTGATCGACAACGCCATCGCCGTGACCGGCGAGGTGGCGCGGCCGGGGCTTTACCCGTTGCCAGCCGGCACGGGCCTCGATGCCGTGGTGGCCGCGGCCGGCGGCCTGACGCGCACCGCCGACCTGGCCAGCATCGAGCTGTCGCGCCAGGCCTTCGAGGGCTCGGGCGGCGCGCAACAGCCGCTGGAACGCCGCACGCTGGATATCCGCAGCGGCAACCTGGCGGCCGTGCGCCTGGCGCCGCGCGACAGCATCCGCATCCCGCGCGGCTTCAGCGACCGCGACACCGGCCCGGTGCGCGTGCTGGGCGAGGTGATGCGGCCCGGCGTTTACGACATCAAGCGCGGCGAGCGCCTGAGTGACGTGATCGCCCGCGCGGGCGGCCTGACGCAGCAGGCCTATGCCTATGGCGCGGTGTTCACGCGCGAAAGTGCCCGGGCGCGGCAGCAGGAAGGCTTCGCCCGCGCCGCGCGCGAGATCGAGACCGCGCTGATGACCATGGCATCGGGCGCGGTGCAGCCGGGCGCTCCGGCGGCCGGGGCGCGTGGCGAGAACCTGGGCGATGCCATCCGCGCCGGACGCGAGCTGGCGCAGGGCCTGCGCCAGGCGCCCGCCGCCGGCCGCATGGTGATCGAGGCCAACCCCGCGATGCTGGTCGGCCGGCCGGAGCTGGACATATTGCTGGAACCGGGCGACCTGCTGGTGATCCCGAAGCGGCCCAGCGACGTGGCGGTGGTGGGCACGGTGCTGAACCCGGGCGCGCTGCAGTTCGAAACCGGCCAGCGCGCCAGCGACTATGTGCGCGCCGCCGGTGGGCTGGGACGCTTTGCCGATGCCGGGCGGGCCTTCGTGGTGCTGCCCAACGGCATGGCCAGGCCCGCCAGGATTTCCGGCTGGAACCTGTCCAATGATCCGGTGCCGCCAGGCAGCCTGGTGGTGGTGCCGCAGGATCCGGCGCCGTACGAGACGTGGGGGATGATCCGGGATCTCACGGGCGTGCTGAGCCAGGTGGCGATCAGCGCCGCAGCGCTCGCGGTGATTTCGCGCGAGTCGCGACGCTAGAAGTTGACCGCTGACGCGGTCAGCCAGGGGGGCGCTGCCCCCCCGGCACCCCCCCGCCAGGGGTCGGGGACCCCTGGACCCCATTGCTCCGCGCTGTCCCCCCCTGGCGCGCCAGGGGTGCCGGATGGGCACGGGGTTCCAAGGGCCTCAGGCCCTTGGTGGGGAGGTGCAGGAGGGGCAACGCCCCTCCTGCTGGCTGCCCTGGCAGCCATCGCTCCTCCGGCCCTGGCCCAATCCGGCTCGGACTACGGCGGCGTCGGCCTGATCGAGATGCGCAATGCCCGCTTCCGCCCCGATGGCGCGCTGGAAGCGGGCGTTGCCTATCGCCGCCAGCGCACCTTCTGGTTCCTGAACTTCCAGGCGCTTCCCTTCCTGGAAACCACCTTCCGCTTCACCCAGCGCCTGGATGGCCGCACCGGCAACCGCGACAGCACCGACCGCGCCTTCGACCTGAAGCTGCGCCTGCTGGACGAAAGCGAATACGTGCCGGCGCTGGCAATCGGGCTGCAGGACTTCGTCGGGACCGGCATCTACTCGGGCGAGTACATCGTCGCCTCGAAGCGCTGGCGCGACCTGGATTTCACCGCGGGCGTCGGCTGGGGGCGGCTGGGCACCGCGGCCACCATGACCAACCCGCTGGTCTATGCGTCGAACCGGTTCCGCGACCGCCCGACCGATTTCGGCCAGGGCGGCAACATCTCGGCCCGCTACTTCCGGGGCGAGGACATCGCGCTGTTCGGCGGCATCGAATACACGCCCTTCGCGGCCTGGGGCGCCGACAGCATCTGGTCCGGCCTGCGGCTGAAGCTGGAGCTGAGCGGCGACCGGCTGCGCGACGAACGCCCGCGCCCGCGCGGCAATGCCGAAAGCCTGGTGAACGTGGCGGTGCAGTGGCAGCCGGTGCCCTGGATCGATGCGGGCCTGGCCTTCGTGCACGGCACCGACCTGGTGGCGCGGGTCAGCTTCGTGTTCGACCCCACCAGGCCGCCGCCCGCGCGGGGCCAGGTGCCGCCCATGGCGGCCCGCCCGCCGGTCGCCAACGAACCACCGCTGTGGGGCACGCGCGAGGCCGAGGGTGCCGCGGCGCCCCGCATCATCGTGCCATCCGGCGTGCCGGTGGTGATCCGCGAAACCGGCCGGCTTGATCCGGTGGTGGTGGCTGTGGCGCCGCCCGCTCCGCCCGCAACGCCGGCGCCGCCGCAGATCGACTTTTCTGACCCCCGCGTGCGGAAACTGCTGGCCGACGAGATCGAGAAGCGCCTGCGCGCCGCCGGCATGCGCGCCGCCCGCATCGACCCCGGCACGCCGCACGCCACCATCGTGCTGGCGCGCAGCCCCTTCCGCACGCTGGGGCAGACGGCATCGCGCGCGATCCGTGCCGCCAGCGGCGCGCTGCCGCCGACCACCGAGCGCGTCACCGTGGTGCTGAAGGAAGGTGCGGTGGAGGTCGGGCGGCTCACGCTGCTGCGCCGCGAGCTGGAACGCGCGCAGCAGGGGCTTTCCAGCGCCGAGGAAATCGCAGCCTCCGCCCTGGTGGGCCAGGCAGGCGCGCCGCTGCCGGCCCAGTCGATCGACTATCCATGGTCACCGCAATTCACCTGGGCGATCGAGCCCTTCGTGCGCCTGCAGGTGATGGATCCCGACCAGCCCTTCCGCTACGACGTGCTGCTGACCGCCGCCGGCCGGGTGCATTTCCAGGGCGGCTGGAGCCTGGGCGGCACGGTGGGCCTGCCGCTGTTCGGCAACATCGCCGGCAACCGCGTTTCCGACAGCGAGCTCACGCATGTGCGCAGCGACATCGCGCGCTACCTGGACGAAGGCAAGTTCCCGCTGCTGACACTGACCGGCGAGCGCGTGTGGCTTGCCGCGCCCGATGTGTTCGCGCGGGTGACGGGTGGCTACCTGGAATCGATGTATGCGGGCCTGTCCACCGAGGTGCTGTGGCGCCCGGCCAATGCCAGCTGGGCGCTGGGGCTGGATGTGAACGCGGTGATGCAGCGCGACTACCGGCAGGATTTCGGCGTGCTGGGCTACAGCGTGATCACCGGCCATGCCAGCTACTACCAGGACCTCGGCTTCCTTGGCCTGACCGGCATTCTGCGCGCAGGGCGCTACCTGGCGGGGGACTGGGGGGCCACGGTGGAACTGGTGCGCAAGTTCGCAAGCGGCATCGAGGTGGGCGGCTTCGCCACCATCACCACCGTGCCGTTCGACCGCTTCGGCGAGGGCAGCTTCGACAAGGGCATCTTCATCCGCTTCCCGTTCGACCTGTTCCCCGGCCAGAGCACGCGCAGCGTGGCCACCGCGACATTGCGGCCGCTGACGCGCGATGGCGGGCAGCGGCTGTCGGTGGAGAACCCGCTGTACCAGCTGACCGAGCCGGGCCGGCGCGCGGCGTATGACCGCGACCTGGGCGCGGTGCTGCGGTGACGCGGGTTGTTAGCGACCTCTCCCTTCCTTTCTTCCCCCCTCTCCCGAATGGGACAGGGTGAAGGGCGATGACCCTTACCGCCCTGCTCAACCACCTGGTCTTCGCCGCGGCCCTGGCGCTGCTTTCCGCCGCCGTGGTGCGCGCGACCATCGCGGTGAGGATCATCGACGTGCCCGGCGCGCGCAGCAGCCACACCACGCCCACGCCGCGTGGCGGCGGCCTGGGCGTGGTGGCAGCGCTGCTGGCGGGCCTGGCTGTGCTGTACTTCACCGCGCGCTACGGCCGCATCAGCGACCCCTATTTCCTGGGCGCCATCGCCGGCCTGGTGACCATCGCCGCGGTGTCGCTGGCCGATGATGCGCTGGATTTCAGCTTCGCCTGGAAGCTCGCCGCACAGGTCGCGGCGGCCGCGGTGGCGGTGGCGTCGGGCCTGGTGCTGACCACGCTGAACCTGCCGGTGGTCGGCCCGGTGCCGCTGGGCTGGTTCGCGGTGCCGTTCACGCTGGGCTGGATCCTGTACCTGACCAACGCGATGAACTTCATCGACGGGCTGAACGGCCTGTGCGCCGGCAGCGCGGCGATCGCGGGCATGGCGCTGGCGGTGCTGGCGGCCGGCGTGGGCGGCAACTTCGTGTATTTCGGGGGGCTGCTGCTGGCCGCCGGGTGCCTGGGCTTCCTGCCGTTCAACTTTCCCCGCGCGCGCATCTTCCTGGGCGACGTGGGCAGCCAGAGCATCGGCTACTGGCTGGCCATCCTGGCGGTGGCGGCCGCACAGTTCGAAACCACCCAGGTGTCGTTCTTCCTGGTGCCGCTGCTGCTGGCCGCCCCCATCTTCGACGTCGGCTTCACGCTGCTGCGCCGCGCGCGCGAAGGGGCGCGGCTGAGCGAAGGCCATCGCGGCCACCTCTATCAGGTGATCCAGCGGGCGGGCTGGCCCGCGTCGCGGGTGACGCTGGCGCACTGGGGGTTTGCCGTGGTGCACGCCGTGGCCGGGTTCCGCTTCCTGACCGCCCCGCCACTGGGCAAGCTTGCGATCGTGGCGGCGGTGCTGGCGGGGCAGGGCGCCTGGGCCTGGTATGTGGCGCGGCGGGCCAGGGTGGCGGGCGTGGGGCGGTGGTAGAGCTTGACGCGCAAGCGATAGGACTATAAGCTTACACGATCAACTGCCCCCGCTATCAGCTGCCCACCCTGCGACCAGGCAGCTGCGGCCAGGCCTCTGCCGGGCGAGCACGTGTGACGCGACGGAGATGCGCCCGACCTCACGGGTCGAAGACCAGCCTGGGCCGCAGCCGAGGCGCGACATAGTCCACGAAGGCGCGCAGCTTGGCCGGCGTCGTCCGGCCGGCCGCGAAGACCATCTGTACCGGCAGCGGCTCGGCCCAATGCGGCCGCAGCAGGGTGCTGAGCCGCCCCTCGCCCACCGCGCCCGAGACCTGATGACACAGCAACTGCGCCACCCCCATGCCGGCGATCGCCGCATCCACCGCCGCCTCGGCGGTGCTGACGAACAGCCTGGGCCGCAGCGCGACGCGGCCGCCGTCCCGGAAGTCCCAGGTGATGGGCGTGACGTGGCCGGCAAAGCTGATGATCTGATGCTCCGCCAACGCCGCCACCGTCTCGGGCGCGCCGTGCCGCGCAAGATAGACGGGGCTGGCCACCACGACCGGACGCAGCTGGCCGAGATTGACCATGCGCAGCGCGCTGTCCGCGGCAGGCCCGATCGTCAGCGCCACGTCCAGCTGCTCCTCCGCCAGGTTCAGGTTGCTCTGCGTCAGTCGCAGATCGACCTTCACCTCCGGATAGGCGCCGAGGAAGCCGGCCAGGATGGGCAGCAGATGCGCCCTGCCCAGGACCATGGGCGCCGCCACCGTCAGCAGGCCACGCGGCGTGGAATACTCACCGGCGACCAGTCGTTCGGCTTCGGCCAGTTCCTCGATCAGCCGGCGTGCGGTGACGGCGAAGCCCCGGCCGGCTTCGGTGGCGGCGACATGCCGGGTCGTGCGGATCAGCAGGGCAGCGCCCAGGCGCGCCTCCAGCTCGGCCACCTTGCGGCTGACGGTGGCCAGCGGCATGCCGAGCCGGCGCGACGCGGCGGAAAATCCACCCTCGTCCAGCACGGCGACGAAGGTGGCCATGGCGTCCAGGCGGTCCATCGCGCCCTTCCATTCTGCAAGATAGTCATTCCCGAAATGACCTGATACTCCCGTCAGGCGGATTGGCGCAAACCGTCGCCTGCCGGCCGCCATCAGCAAGGAAACCCCGGATGCCGCGCCTCAACACCTTTGCCTCCATCGAAACCGCGCCCGCCGCCGCCCAGCCCCTGCTGACCGCGGTGAAGCGGCAGCTGGGCTCGGTGCCGAATGTTTTCCGTGTGATCTGCAACAGCCCGTCCGGCCTCGCCGGATTTCTCGGCCTGAATGGCGAACTGGCCAAAGGCAGCCTTGACGCCCGCACCCGTGAACGGATCGCGCTGGCGGTGGCCGAGGTCAATGGCTGCGACTACTGCCTGGCCGCGCACAGCTATCTGGCCCGCAACCTGGCCAAGCTGGATGACAGCGAAATCGCCGCCAATCGCGCCGGCCACTCCAACGATCCGAAGGCCGACGCGGCGGTACGTTTCGCGGTCCGCGTGGTCGTCAGCCGCGGCCACGTCTCCGATGCCGATCTGCATGCGGTGCGCGCCGCCGGCTTCGATGACGCTGAGATCGTCGAGATCGTCCTGCACACCGCGCTGAACACGCTGACCAACTACGTCAACGAGGTCGCCAGGACGGAGATCGATTTCCCCGCCGCCGGCCGCGTTGCGGCCTAAGTCGCAGCCGCCAGCCGCCAGCCGCATCCGCCGATCGCCGCAAGGAGCCGCCCCCGTGTCCATCCGCTTCATCGACGAAGACGTTCACGCCTGGCTCGACTATCCGGTCGCCGCCAGCCTGATCGTCATGCCCTTCCTGCTGGGTCTGGGCGCCACCAATCCGCTGGTCGTGTGGCTGTCGGTCGCCACCGGCCTGGCCGCGCTGGTGCTGACGCTGTTCACCAGGCACAAGCTTGGTGTCATCCGCGTGCTGCCGTACTCGTTCCATCTGGCAGTGGACCGCCTGGTCGGCGTGACCTTCGCGGCAGCACCCGTCGCGCTGGGCTTCACCGGGATCGATGCGCTTTACTATTGGGTGAATGCGGCGGCCGTGCTGGCCGTGACCTTCGTGCTGAACGCGCCATCGCCCCAGACACCCAGGACAGCCGCGCTGACCTGACCACCGGAAGGCCGCGGCGGCGACATCCGCCGCCGCAACGCGCGCATGCCAGGTTCGGGCCGCTTCGCCGAAAAAGCCGGTCCACCCGGTGAACCGTCGGTTCGTTTGCCACGGTTGCCTTAATCCATGGCGGTTACAGGTAGGGCTTGACCACCTCGATGCTGATGCGCGTGCCGGGACCGGCCCACTGGTCGGATTTCCAGACGAAGCCGGTGCGCGGGTCGGCCCAGAATCGGTTCACGATGGCGCTGCCGTCGCTGCCGCGGCAGCGCTCCTCGACCGTGGCCAGGTCGTAGCTGCGCTCCAGGATCACGACGGGGCCGCGCGCGGTGACTGCCAGGGTGCAGTCCAGCCGGAAGCCGAACCGGTCGCCGGGCTGCAGGTCGACGACGCGCCAGGCGGCGGCGCCATCCAGGAACTCCACCGGGCCGGATAGCGGGTCGGGGCCGGACTGCCAGGTATCGACCAGCTGGCCGCCCGGCAGGTTGGCGGTGGCCACGATGCGGCCGGCGCGGGTCACGATGACGCTGCGGTCGGCGGCCAGCCAGGTCTGCCGGTCGGCGGAAGCGCCGAACAGCACCACCCAGGCAGGCTGCCCGCCGCCGACGCGGACCAGGATGGAGGCGTACGGCGACGCCTCGGCCTCGGCCCGCGTGATCGGCGGCTGGGTGTTGGGGCGCACCAGGCCGACCGCGGCCGCGCCGGCGCGGCCGACCGGGCTGTCGCCGCAGGCGGCAAGCAGAAGCGGAAGTGCCAGAAGGCCGAGTGTCAGGCCGAGTCTCATGCGCGCGATTGTCGCCGCGTTGTCCACTGGAACGCCAGCAGCATGGCGGCCAGGGCCATGCCCAGCCAGTGCGGCGACGGCAGGGGGCGGGCGGCAATATATTCCGCCAACGCATCGAGTGGCGCGGGAAACACCAGCAGCGCGCCGGCCAGCGCGCTGCCCGCGCGTTCCCAGCCGGCCAGGCGGCGGAGCGCGAAACCCTGGCAGCCGGCCGCCAGCAGCGCGAGGCCGGCGGTCGAGAACAGCGTGACGGTGGCAATGTCGACCCACGTCATGCCGGGCAGGCGCTGCAGCAGCAGGCCAACGCCGATCGGGTCGGTGACGAACACGAAGGGCAGCAGGAAGGCCGGCAGCGTGTATTTCCAGGCCTGCATGGTGGTCTCGTACGGCCCTGCCCCGGTGATCGCGGCGGCCGCGAAGGGCGACAGCGCGGTCGGCGGCGACACCTCGCTGAGCACGGCGTAGTAGAAGATGAACATGTGGGCGGCGTAGTCCGGCACGCCCAGCTTGGTCAGCGCCGGGGCCGCGATGACGGCCGAGATGATGTAGCTGGCGGTAACCGGCACCGCGAGCCCGATGACCCAGACAATCAACCCCGTGTACAGCGCCGTCAGGGCAAGCGACCCGCCCGCATACTGGATGGCGATCTCGCTGAACTTCAGGCCCAGGCCGGTCAGCGTGACGACGCCCACGATGATGCCGGCGCTGGCGCAGGTGGACGCCACGTTCAGCACCTGGGTGGCCCCTTCCTGCAGCGCCTTGATCAGCCGCGGCAAGGTCATGCGGCATTCGCGCCGCAGCCACGACAGCAGGGCAGCGACCGCGGACGCATACACCACCGACAGCGTGGCCGAGTAGCCGACCAGCAGGAACGCGACGATGGACACCAGGCTTGTCAGGTGGAACCAGTATTTGCGCAGCAGGTCGCCGGCGGTGTCGGTGGCGATCCGCGCATCGCCGTGGCGCACGCCGATGCGCGCCTGGTCCAGCTCCACCATGAACAGCAAGGATGCGTAGTAGAGGCAGGTCGGGATGATCGCCATCTCGATCACCTGCAGGTAGGAAATCTTCAGGAATTCCGCGATCAGGAAGGCGGCGGCACCCAGCACCGGCGGCGAGATGATGGCGCCCAGGCCGCCCGCCGCCAGCAGGCCGCCGGCGTCGGCCGGGCGATAGCCCACCTGCTTCATCATCGGCCAGGCGACCGACCCCAGCGTGACCGTGGTGGCCACGCCCGACCCGCTGGGCCCGCCCAGCAGGAAGCTGCTGAGTACCACGGTGCGGCCGGCGGCACTGGCGCGCCCGCCCAGCAGCGCGAAGCTGAGATCGACGAAGAATTTTCCCGCCCCCGTCACCTGCAGCACCGCGCCGAAGATGGTGAACAGGATGATCAGGGTGGCCGAAACATCGACCGCGGTGCCGAAGATGCCGTCCAGCGTGATGGTGAGGTGCGGGATCAGGCGTTCGCTGTCGTAGCCGCGATGCGTCCAGGGTGCGGGCAGCGACGCGCCGAAGAAGGCATAGAGCATGAACAGAATGCAGATCGCCGGCATGATCCAGCCGGTGGTGCGCCGCGTCGCCTCCAGCACCAGGCCGATCAGCACCCAGCCGACCACGATGTCCATGGGTTCCGGGAAGACATAGCGATCGGCCAGGTCATCGCCGCCGGCCAGCAGGTAGTACAGGACATAAAGCGACGCCGCGAACAGCAGCATGTCCCACGGCATCAGGCGGTGGCGGAAGCGCGGCAACATGGGAAACAGCAGGAAACTCAACGCCAGCGTAAAGCCGACATGGATGTAGCGCAGCTGCATCGTGGGCACGATGTCGATCGCCGCCCACAGGTGGAACAGGCTCATGCCCACCGCGGCCGTGGTGGCCGCGATGCCAAGGAATCCCTTGAAGCGGTTGACCGTGCCTTCCTCGGCCTCGATCAGCGCCTCCACCTTGGCGGCGACGGCGTCGTCCAGCGCCGCCGCCTCGGGTGGCAGATGGTGCTCGGTGGCGGTGGTCACGCCGTCAGGCCAGGGTCGCGCCCTGCGCCTTCCAGAACGCCTCGGCCGCCGGGTGCCAGGGGGCGGCGGCGCGCGCGGTGACCTGGCCGGCAAGCGTGATGTTCCTGGCTTCCGCATGCACGCGATAGAAATCCTCGCGGTTCGCCCACATCGCGGTCAGGATCTGCGTGACCAGCGCATCCGGCATGTCGGCGCGCACGCCGCAGATGTTGGAAACGCTCATCTGCCGGTTCGCCGCCGCCTGGCCCGGATAGCTGCCGGCGGGGATCTCTTCCGGAAAATAGACCGGGCCGTACTTCTCCACGATCTTCGGCACGAACTGGTCGTGGTCGATCAGCACCAGCTGCTGGCCGGGGCTGGCGCCCAGGTCGGTGATGGCGCTGGTCGGGATGCCGGAGACGAAGAAATAGGCATCGAGCTTGCCGTCCTTCACCGCGTTGGTGCTTTCCGCGGGCGACAGCCGCTCGCGCGCGCGGAAATCCTTCTGCGGGTCAAGCCCGGCGGCCTCGATCAGCCGGAAGGCCATGACCTCGGTGGCGCTGCCGGGGGCGCCAGTGGACACGCGCTTGCCGCGCAGATCCTCCATGCGCCTGATGCCGGTGGTGGCCACGGTCACCACCTGCATGCGGTTGGTGTACATCACGAAGATGGTGCGCACCGGCACGGCGCGGCCCTGGAAGCGTTCGCGGCCGGCCACCGCATCGACCACCGCGTCGCCCTGCGCCATCAGCATGCCCACGCGGTTCGCGCCGAGCAGCTGCAGGTTGGCCACGCTGCCGCCGGTGACCTCTACGGTCATGGCCATGCCGGGTATGGCGCGGTTCAGGATGTTCGCAAGCCCGCCGCCCAGCGGGTAGTACACGCCCCCCGTGGTGCCGGTTGCGATCGAGATCTGCGTGCCCTGTGCCTGAACCGTTGGCGCCAGACCGGCGGTTGCGGCAGCGCCCAGCACGGTCGCGCCCAGGGCGCGTCGGCTGACAGACGTCATGTTCGAATTCCTCCCCAGCGTTCAGGCGGACCATAGAGCGTTTTCGAGCCAGGTGAAATCGCCTGGCGACCCGCAGGACGCGATCCGACAAGGGTCAGGCACATGTTCTCCTCCCAAATCATGCCATCGTCTGGCACGGTATTGATCCGGATCAAGGCGGCCCGCGCTTCGTGCTGCTGCATTGAAATCCTGCGGGTAGGCCGCACGATCCAATTGCAGGAAAGGACCGACCATGAAGGCCGTGGACCTGATGACGCCCGACGTGATCACGATTGCGCCGGACACGCCGGTGCTGGCGATTGCCCGGCTGCTTGCCGAACGCCACATCAGCGCCGTGCCGGTGACCGACCGCGACCGCCGCGTGCTGGGCCTGGTCAGCGAAGCCGACCTGCTGCGCCAGGTCGGCGACTACGAGGACGACAAGCCCGGCTTCTTCACCGCGCTGTTTTCCGACCCCGCGACGCTGGCCGTGAAATACGCCAAGGCGCATGGCCGCACCGCCGCGGACGTCATGACGCCCGACCCGGTGGCCGTGACCGAGGACACCACCGCCGCCGAGATCGCCAAGCTGCTCGACAGGAAGCATGTGCGCCGCGTGCTGGTGCTGCGCGACAAGCGCCTGGTGGGCGTGGTGACGCGCGCCGACCTGCTGCGCGCGCTGGTCGCGCCGCCGGCCACGACCGCCGATGACACCAGCGACGACGCGCTGTACCGCGCCGTGGTGAAGGCCATGCGCAACGAGCCCTGGGCCAGCACATTCTACACCACCATCACGGTGCGCGACGGCGTGGTCGGGTTCTATGGCTATTGCGGCAGCGAGGAATACAAGCGCGCACTTCGAATCCTGGCCGAGAATGTGCCGGGCGTGAAGCGGGTCGAGGACCACTTGGTGATCGGCCCGCTCTACGTCTACGCGTAGCTCAGGCCAGGCTGAACGGCCCGCCGCGCGCCACGCTGCGCTGCCAGCCGGGGCGGGACTGGATGCGATCGAGCCACGCCATCAGGCGCGGGCGTTCCGCATCCAGCCCACCCCGCGCCGCGGCCGCCTGCACGGCAAAGCTCATCTGGATGTCGGCGGCGGTGAAATCCTGGCCGGCGAACCACGGCGCCTGGCTCAGCGCGGCTTCCATGTGGTCGAGGTGCAGCGCCAGCTGCGGCGCGATGAACCTTGCCTTCACGCCGCGCGCCAGCGCCCGCGTGATCGGGCGGACGAAGAACGGCACCGGGCCGTGCTCGATCTGGTCGAACACCAGCTTCAGCAGCAAGGGCGGCATGGCTGAGCCTTCCGCGTAGTGCAGCCAGTAGGTGAAGGCGCGCCGGTCGGGCGTGCCGGCGGGCGGCATCAGCCTGCCCTGGCCGTGTCGTTCCAGCAGGTGCTGCACGATCGCGCCCGATTCCGCGATGACCAGCCCGTCATCCTCGATCACGGGTGCCTTGCCCAGCGGATGCACCGCGCGCAGCGACGCCGGCGCCAGCATCGATGCATCGCGGACATACGGCACGATGGTGTAGTCCAACGCCAATTCCTCCAGCAGCCACAGCACGCGCTGCGAGCGCGAGTTGTTGAGGTGATGCACCGTGATCATGCGCGCCGCACGCCCCACAGCAGCCAGGCGCCGGCGGCCAGGAACAGCAGGATGGTGGCCATACCCACGCGCTGGCTGCCGCTGATCAGGGTGGCCGCGCCCAGCACGGCGGGCCCGGCGAAGCTGGTGACGCGGCCCGACAGCGCGAACAGGCCGAAGAACTCCCCACGCAGGTTTTCCGGCGCCAGGCGCGCCATCAGGCTGCGGCTGGCCGCCTGCGCCGGCCCCATGAACACGCCCAGGGCCAGGCCCAGGCCCCAGAACAATGCCTTGTCGCGCGCCAGCAGCAGCAGGGTGCCCAGCCCGATCATCGCCAGCAGCGCCACCATCACGGTCGGCTTGGCGCCGAACCGGTCGTCGATGAAGGCGAAGCCGGCGGCGCCCAGCCCAGCCGTGACGTTCAGCGTGATGCCGAACAACAGCACCTCCTCGGTGGTCATGCCGAAGCTGCCGGCGGCATAGACCGCGCCGAAGCTGAACAGGGTGTTGAGCCCGTTCATGTACAGCATGTTGGCCAGCAGGAAGCGCGCCGATCCCGGCACCGCCTGCAAGGCGGGCCACACCCGCGCCATGGCGGCGATGCCCTGGCGCGCCGCCTGGCCCCAGGGCAGCGCGCCGGGAACCTTCGGTTCGCGCACGAAGGCAAACAGCGGCCAACTGAACGCAAGCCACCACAGCGCCACCAGCGGCCCGACCGCGCGCACATGCTCGGCCTGCGCGCGATCAAGCCCCAGCGGCGAAGGGTCGGGCCGCACCAGCAGCAGCAGGCACACGGCCAGCGCGCACAGCCCGCCGGCATAGCCGATGCCCCAGGCCCAGCCGCTGGCGCGGCCCAGCAGATTGGGCGGCGCCACGCCAGGCAGCAGCGAGTTGTAGAACACCGTGCCGATCTCGAACGCCACCGTGCCGGCGGCGGCCAGCACGATGCCCAGCACGGCATAGGACGGATCGGGGCGCACGAACCAAAGGCTCGCGCAAAGCGGCACGTTCACCAGCGTGGCCAGCAGCAGCAGCGTCTTGCGGGCACCACCTTTGTCGGCAATGGCACCCAAGGGCGGCGACAGCACCGCAATCGCGATGCCGGCCGCGCTCATGGCCAGCGACCACTGCGCCGTGCCCGTCGCCGTGTCGGCCGCCACGCCCTGCACGAAGTAGGTGGCGAACACGAAGGTGCTGATCACGGTGGGAAAGGCGCTGTTCGCCCAGTCGTACAGGCACCAGGCCCAAAGCGCCCGCTTCTCGGGCGCGGTCATCGTCATGGTGGGGCGCGGCGTTCCTGGGGGCTTCAGGCGAGGCTCGCGAGCGCGCGCGCCGCCACCACCACGCCGGCGAGGTCCGGCGACGTGGCCGCATCCTCGACCAGCGCGGTGGCGGCGGTGGCGCGCCCGCCGGTGGCGGCGTGGAAGGTGGCTACCGCATCTGCGGGGCCGGCACCGTTGGCGCCCGCCAGCACGGCGCTGGTCAGCCGCCGCTGTAGTGCCGACAGGTCGTCCTCTACCGCCGCCACGGCGCGCCCGGCGAAGCGGCCCGCGGCCTGCACGCCGGACGCCGCCTGGCGCAGCCGATCGAGCGCGAAACCCTTGCCCACCGCGCCCCAGAGTTCTTCGGCGCGCGGCAGGTCAAGCCCCGCTTCCGCGGCCAGGGCGACGATGTCGGGCGCATGCGCAAGATCGACCAGCGCGTCCACCCGCTCGGCCAGCGTGCCGGAGGCCGGCAGCAGCGCGGCGATGGCGGGGCGCAGCGCGTCGATCGCGGCCTGGGGCGGGCGCATGTCCGGCACCAGGCGGCGCGTGACCGCGGCGTGCAGGCGGCGCAGGCGGGACAGCCAAAGAATGCGCGTGGCCTCGTCCAACGCGGCCTGCTCGATCTCGGCGCACAGGGCGGACAGGCCATAGGCGTCGCGCACCACCAGGGCGGCGCGGGCGATCTCGTGTGGCGGCGCGCCGGTCTCGTCGCTGAGGCGCGCGAAGGCAGCCGGACCAAGCCGGTTCACCAGATCGTTGGTCAGCAGCGTGGCGACCAGCTCGCGCCGCAGCCGGTGACCCGCGATGCCGGCCGCGAATTCCTGCCGCAGCCGTTGCGGGAAATATGCCGACAGGTCGTCGGCCAGCGACGGATCATCGGGCAGCGTGCTGTCCAGCAAGGCTTCGCTGAGCCACAGCTTCGCGAACGGCAGCAGCACGGCCAGGTCGGGCCGCGTGAGATGGCCGCGCGCCTGCGCGGTCGCATCGTCCGGCAGGCCTGCGACCGCGCGATCCAGCGTGCCGGCGGCTTCCAGGATCGCCATCAGGCGCAGCTGCGCGGCCAGGCCCGCGGCGCCCTCGGCCTGGTCCAGCGACACCGCCAGCGCCTGCTGGAAATTGGTGCGCAGCACATGGGCACCAACGTCGTCGGTCATGTCCTTCAGCAGCACGTCGCGCCGCTTCAGTGTGAGGTCGCCGGCGGCCACCGCGCCACCCAGCAGGATTTTCAGGTTCACCTCGTGGTCGGAGGTATCGACGCCGGCGCTGTTATGCAGCGCGTCGGTATCGATGCGCACGCCGGAAAGCGCGCCTTCGATGCGGCCGGCCTGCGTGATGCCAAGGTTGGCGCCCTCGCCCAGCACCTTGCAGCGCAGCTCGTTGCCGTCGATGCGGAGCGCATCGTTGGCGCGATCGCCGGCCTGGGCCTGCGATTCGTGGCTGGCCTTGATGTAGGTGCCGATGCCGCCGAAATACATCAGGTCAACCGGCAGCTTCAGGATCGCGTGCATGATGCTGACCGGATCGCTGCGCTCGGTCGCGATGCCCAGAAGTGCCCGCGCCTGCGGCGACAGCGCCACGGTTTTCGCGCTGCGCGGAAACACGCCGCCGCCGGCGGAGATCTTCGTCGCGTCGTAATCGGCCCAGGAACTGCGCGGCAGCGCGAACATGCGTGCGCGCTCGTCGTAACTGGTGGCGGGGTCGGGGTCCGGGTCGAGAAAAATATGGCGGTGGTCGAAGGCGGCCAGCAGTCTTGTCTGGCGTGACACCAGCAGCCCGTTGCCGAACACGTCGCCACTCATGTCGCCCACGCCGGCCACGGTGAACGGAGCGGCCTGGATGTCGTGGCCCATTTCCTTGAAATGGCGGTCGATGCACACCCAGGCGCCCTTGGCCGTGATGCCCATGCCCTTGTGGTCGTAGCCCTTGGAGCCACCGGAAGCGAAGGCATCGCCCAGCCAGAACCCGTAATCCGCGGAGAGCGCGTTGGCGATGTCGCTGAACGTCGCCGTGCCCTTGTCGGCGGCGGCGACAATGTAGGGGTCGTCGCCGTCGCGGCGCACGCAATTGGCCGGCACCAGGCCGGCGGGCGCGATGTTGTCGGTCACGTCCAGCATGCCGGAAACGAGCATCCGGTAGCAGGCCACGCCATCGGCCATGAACGCCTCGCGGTCGCGCGCGGCATCGCCGGTGGGCGCGGGCGGCTTCTTCAGCACGAAGCCGCCCTTCGCGCCCGTCGGCACGATCACCACGTTCTTGATGGTCTGCGCCTTCATCAGGCCCAGGATCTCGGTGCGGAAATCCTCGCGCCGGTCGGACCAGCGGATGCCGCCGCGGGCCACCTTGCCGGCGCGCAGGTGGCAGCCCTCCATGCGTGCGTTGTGCACCCAGATCTCCGCCATCGGGCGCGGCAGCGGCATGGGTCCTGCCTCGGCGCTGGTGAACTTCAGCGCGAGCCACGGCTTGTCCTGGAAGAAGTTCACGCGCGCCACCGCCTGAAGCGCGGTCATCACACGCTGCAGGATGCGGTCCTCATCCGGGCTTTCGATGCTTTCCAGCAGCGTGTTCCAGGCGAACAGGATGCGGGTTTCGGCGGCACGGTCGCCGGCAGGATTGTGCCGCGCGTGGAACAGCTCGATCAGCAGGCGGGCGGCGTCGGGGTGCTTGGCGAAGGCGTCCTCCACCGCGGGCTGGCTGAAGGCGAAGCCGACCTGGCGGCACCATTTGTACAGCGCCCGCAGCAGCCAGGCCTCGCGCCAATCGAGCCCCGCGCGCAGCACCAGGCGGTTGAAGCCGTCGGCCTCGGCCGTGCCGTCATCCAGTGCCGCCAGCGCCGCCAGCATGGCATCGGCGCGGCCCAGGTCGATGGCGCCGCCATCGGCGGCATGCAGCGTGAACACATGCAGCACGACTTCGGGGGCACCCGCAGCGTGCAAATGGTGCGGCACCTCCTCGAACGCGGCCAGTCCCATCGCTTCGAACAGCGGCATGATGGCGGCCAGCGGCTTTGGGCCGCGCGGATTGGCCAGGCGCAGGAACACCGTGGCGGCATCACCACCAGGCGGGCGCAGCAGCGCCATGGCGGGGCGCCCGGTGGCCAGCGCCTTTTCCGCAAGGCCGATATCGGAAACCGCATCGCGCGCGGTGTGGCGTTCCTGGTAGCCGGCCGGAAACGCACCACCCCAGCGCGTCAGCGCCAGCATGCCGGCGGCCTCGCCCGAGACCGAGGTCAGCGCCTCGCCCAGCCGGTCGCGGAAGCTGCGCGCGGCTTCCGCCATGGCGCGTTCCAGCGCCGCGGTGTCGGGGTCGGGCACCTGGCCGGGAATGGTGGCGATGATGTAGTGGATGCGCGCCAGCGGCGCATCGCCCACCTGGATGTAGTGCGTGGACAGCCGGCCGGCATAGGCGCGCGCCAGCATCTCGCCCAGCCGGCGGCGCAGCTCGGTGTCCATCACGTCGCGTGGCACGAACACCAGGGCCGAGATGAAGCGCTCGAAATGGTCGCGGCGCACGAACAGTTTCACGCGCTGCCTGGCCTGCAGCGCCAGGATGCCGCGCGAGGTTTCCACCAGATGCGCGATGTCGGCCTGGAACAACTCGTCGCGCGGGTAGGTTTCCAGGATGTTCGTCAGCGCGCGGCCGTCATGACTGCCAGGGGCGGCACCCGCCAGGCGCAGGATGTCGGCGACCTTGCGGCGCAGGATGGGAATGCTGCGCGGCGTGCGGTTATAGGCTTCGCTGGTGAACAGGCCCAGCAGGATGGCGCCGCCTGTCACGCGGCCCTGGGCGTCGTAGTCGGCGAGGCCAATCACGTCGCAATGCTGTGGCCGGTGCACGGTGCTGCGCATGTTCGCCTTGGCCACGGAAATGACGGGCGCCGCGCGTAAAAATTCGAGCACGGCGGGCGGCAGGTTTTCCGGCGTGCGCAGCGCATCGAACACGGAAACCGCGTGGTCGCGCAGCAGGCCCAGGCTTGCTTCCTGGTCGATGGCAACGCCGGTGTCGGTCAGGCGGAAGCGGCGATAGCCCAGCAGCACGAAATTGTCGTCGCGCACCCATTCCAGCAGCGCGCGGGCTTCCGTGGCATCTGCCGCGGGCACGCCGGGCGGCGGCGCGGCCAGCGCGGCGATCGCGTCGTCCAGCCGCTGGCGCAGCGCCGCCCAGTCATTGACCGCCAGGCGCGCGTCGCTCATGGCGCGCTTCAGCGCAGCGGCCACGCCCGCCAGCGCCGCGGCATCGGTCTCCAGGCCAAAGGCGATCTGCACCATGCTCTCGCGCTGGCCATCGGGCGCGGCATCGCCCAGCGCCAGCAGCCCGCCATCCGCGCCGCGGCGCACCGCGATCACCGGATGCACCAGCGCATGCACCTGGCGGCCCTGGCTTGCGAAGGCGCCCAGCGCGCTGTCCACCACGAAGGGCATGTCGGCGGTGATGATCTCGGCGATGCTGTGGGGGCTGCGCCAGCCCATGGTTTCCGGCCGCGGGTTGAACACGCGCACCGCGGCTTGGCCCTTGCTGCCGGCCTGGGCGAAGTCGAACAGGGACAGGGCGGCGCCGGCGAAATCCTCGATCGGCTGGGCCTCGATGTCGGCGCGCGCCAGGCCTGCCGCGTAGTGGGCCAGGAACGCCTGCGCCGCGGGGGCACCTTCCGCCGGCACGCGCCGGGCCACGGCGGCGGCGGCCTGGCGCAGCAGCTCCTCGCGCGCCGTGTCGGTCGGCTCGCCGATCGGGGTCAGACCTTCGGGCATGGGTGCGGCCTTGTTGCTTGGGGGCGCGGCGTGACGGGCAAAGCAATCATGCGCGCGGGCCTCGGCCCGGTTCAAGCGTCGCGCGCATGACAGGTGGTGCAACCCTGTATGCGGTTGCGCGTCAATCCAATGGCGTGCTGGATACACCAGCAGAACAACCGAACCGGAGGATCACCATGCGCCGCCTGTCCGCCGCCACCGTCCTGCTGCTGTGCAGCGTCATGCTGGCGCCCGGCACTGCCCGCGCCGCGCCGGATTGCCGCACCGCCAATCCCACCGCCGGCGGCGAGCAGTGGCAGGTGTTCTTTGCCACCGGCTCCGCCAGCATCGATGCCGAGGGCAACCGGCAGGTCAGCCGCGCGGCGTCACGCATCAAGGGGGTGTTCGCGACCGAGGTGTGCCTGATCGGCCGGGCCAGCCGGGTGGGCAACGTGGCCGCCAACCAGCGGCTTTCGCAGAGTCGCGTCAATGCGGTGAAAAGCGCGCTGCAGCGCCAGGGCGTCGCGGCCAATGTGCTGGGCACGAACCCGCAGGGCGAGTCATTCCAGCGCGCGTTTGGCGGCCAGAACGAACGCGACGAGCGGCAGGTGGCGATCATGATCATGCGCGCGTCCACGCCGACCACCGGCGCGCCGGCGGGCAGCGGCGCGGGTACCGGGCTGCGGTAGAGCCGTTTCACCGCGAGCGCGTGCGGCGAAACGGCTCTATGTCCTTGTCTGGTCGCGTTTGCCGAGTCGTCAGGCGATTCCGCCTGACTTGAAAACGCTCCAGCGCTGGCCGGCCGGTTCACGATCGCTCAACGGTCGCGTGCAACGCTTGCTTCCCAAGCGGGACGCGTCGACCTAGCATTCCGATGCGCCCAGGCAACGCTTGCCCGCCGATCTGACCTGTGGGGGCGGCGGCAGGTGGCCTATAGGCACGGAGGAACGCGATGCGCCGTCTTTTCTCATTGCGGGTGGTGGCGGCAGGCTTGCTGGCCCTGCTGGCCGGCCTTGCGGCCCGGCCGGCCCAGGCCCAGGACCCGTCCTTTTATGTCGCCAACCGATCGGGCACCACGATCAACGAGGTCTATGTCAGCTCGGCCAACGATTCCGGCTGGGGCCAGGACCTGCTGGGCTCCAACGTGCTGTCCAGCGGCAGCCGCCTTGCGGTTCGTCCGCGCGGCTGCGTCAACGACATCCGCGTGGTCTATGCCAATGGCCGGGCCGAGGAGCGGCGGCGGGTCAACACCTGCAACCTGAACGAGGTGGCGTTCGGTGGCGGCGGCGGCGGCAGCCCGGCGGCCGGCACCAACCCTGATTTCCGCATTGTCAACCGCAGCAACCGCACGATCAATGAGATCTACGTGTCGGCCTCGACCAATAACAATTGGGGGCGTGACTGGCTTGGGTCGAACACGCTGGCGCCAGGCCGGTTCTGGACCATCACGCCGCGCGAGGGCACCTGCGTGCACGACATCCGCGTGGTGTTCAACGACGGCAACGCGCAGGAACGCCGCCGCGTGAACACCTGCAACCTGACGGACGTGACCTTCCCCTAGCACCCGGCTAGTCTGGCCTCGGCCGCACGGTGGGGCGCGCGGAGACAGGGAAGGATCGTGCGATGCGGCGTCTTCTGATCCTGGCGGCGGCGCTGCTGTTGGCAGTGCCCGCCCTGGCACAACAGGCGCCACGCCCGGCACCACGCCCGCAGGCGCAACCGCAGCAGGGGCCGACCTTCACGCTGCGCAACGAGGGCAGCCGGACCTTGCGCGAGTTCTATGCCTCGGCCCCGAACCAGTCGGGTTGGGGCGATGACCGGCTGGGTGCCGACATGGTGCAGCCCGGCGCCACCTTCCGCATCCAGTTGCCGCGCGGCGCAGGCTGCATGCAGGACCTGAAAGCCGTGTACGACGACAACACCGAGGTCGAGCGCCGCGGCGTGGATATCTGCCGCGAGCGCACCCAAGCCTTCGCCAACCCGCAGGCCGACACCGAATTTGTGCTGCTGAACCGCAGCCCACGCACGATCTTCCAGCTGTTCATGCGCCCGCCCGGGTCCGGCGACGACTGGGGCCCGGACCGGCTGGGGTCAAGCACGGTCGATACCGATGCGCGCGAAACCATCGCGTTCAGCAGCGGCGGCGCCGGCTGTGCGTTCGACATGCGCGTGGTGTTCGACAACGACAGTGCCGAGGAACGCAAGGCCGTGGATGTCTGCGCCACCCCGGTGGTGGCGATCATTCCCGGCTGGACCACCAGCGAAAGCGTGCCGGGCGAGGACGCCCAGGCGCCGCAGGCCGCGCCCGGCGGGCCGCCAGGCGCGGCCACGCAACGCCCAGCGCCAGGCCGCACCATGGCCAGTTTCCGCAACCAGGGCGGCGCGCCACTGGTGCGGCTTTCCATCGACCCGCCAGGCAGCGCCAGCCCCGGCCCCGACCGGCTGGGCGACGGCGTCATCGCGCCCGGCGCCAGCCTGGAGCTCAGCCCGCCCGATGGCCTGTGCACCGCCGACGTCACTGCCGTGTTCCGCGATGGCAACCGGGTGCGCCGCGAGGCCGTGGCGCTGTGCGGCGGCGCCGAGGTGGTGCTGCCATGAGACACATCGTCGCCGCCCTGGCGGTCCTGCTGGCCCTGCCGGCCGCAGCCCAGACCACGGCCTTCGCGCCGAACCTGCGCGGCACCTGGGCGCTGGGCGACTGCGCCGCCCCCGCCGCACTGCTGCACGTCACCGCCCGCGGCGTAGCGCGCCTGCCGGAAGCAGGCAGCCAGCAGTGGACCCGCTTCGGTCGCTTTGCCGCGCGCGATGGCTGGACCCTGGCCTTCGGCACCGGCATGCAGCAAAGCCGCGTGCTGCTGCGGATGCGTCCGGATGGCGGCCTGGACCTGGCCGACCCGCGCGAGAAACTGCTGGACGAGGAACTGCCCGGCGACAGCCCGATCAGCAGCTTCACCCGCTGTGCCGCCCCGCCACCGGCGCTGACCGCCCTGCATGGCGAGGGCCTGGCCTTTGCCGCCGCCCTGGACGGCATCGAGGCGGCCTGCACCGCAGGCTCCGCCGCCGGCGGCCAGGATGCGTGCCTGAGCGCCGTGATGGCCTATGCCGACGTGGCGCGCGACGGCAAGCTGACCGTGGCCGAGATTGCGCGCATGACGCGCGGTGCCGCCTGGGCCGTCCTGGCCGGCGAAGGTGCCACGCTGGAGGAGCTGGCCGCCGGCATCGGCGCCGCGGGACTGGCCGGTATCGGGCTGGGGCACCTGCTGGTGGCAAGCTACGACTATGACGGCGACGGCCGGATTTCGGCGGCCGAACTGCTGCAGGACCGCGCGCCGGCGATGGGCGGCACGCCGCCCGACCCGCCGGCCGGACCGCCGGTCGCGGGCGCACCGCTGCTGCCATCCGGCCAGATGGGTGCGCTGCGGCAGCTGCTGGAAGGCCTTGGCCCCTGGCTGGGCAGCCAATCCGGCCGCTGATTCCCTCGCTTGTTGCGACGCAGCAACGCGTGGTTGTAAGCCCGGCCTGCCTTGCCGCTTCTTGAGCGCACGCAAAGATGATCATTTCGCCTTAAGGTTGAGGACATTCGTGCTTCCTTATCCCTTCACGTTTTGCTAAATATTTTTCAGGGAGTGGGGTCCCGGTGGGAACTCAAGCCGGTCAGATGTCTTTGGGGTGTAAGTCCTAGGCGCTATGCCAGCCAGCGAGTTTGAATCCGCGCTCTCCGAGCGCGTGGACTATGCGGTGTTCGTCGCCTACGAAACGTGGGCGCGCGAGGTGGGCTACAGCGCGCACAACCCCTACGACGTTCTGGCCCGGCTGCTGGATGGCCTGCCGCAGGCGCTGAGCGCCGCCGTCGCCGACCGCGGTGGCTGGACCGCGCTTGACCCTACCGGCGGCGCCAGCAGCGCGGCCACGCGCCACCTGGTCAACGAAATGGCGACCCACGTGGTCACGGCCCGGATCCAGGCCGACGCGGCGCACACCCCGGAGATCGGCCTGCTGGCCGGCCTGATCGTGGATGCGGTCAGCGGCGCCGTCACGGTCTTCCTGCAGGAACCCGGCAGCTTCGACCTGGCCGGCGCTGACCAGCCCACCGGCGTATCGCTGGGCGACCGGTCCGCGCCCACCGCCGCAGCCGAGGTGCCCGCGGCTGAGCCGCAATCGTTCGTCGCCGCCGCCCAGCCCGACCAGATCGACCTGCCCGGCGCTCTGCACCAGTACCTGACACCAACCGGTTCCAGCAGCGTGCGCTTCGACGCCTGGGACAGCTGGCTGAATGATTTCAGCACCATCTTCGGCTCGTCCAGCCAGTTCCAGCTGGTCGATCCGAACGGCAACGTCGATTTCTACCTGATCGAGCGTGACCCCGATCCGGCGCCCGACCTGGTCGCCGAGAACCCGGGCGCCCCCAGCCCGTCCGGCCCCGGCGGCTTCCCGGGCCCATCGGTGAACGACGCGATCGAGCAGTTGGTGGCGCGCTGGGAAGCCGCGCTGGCCGATGCGGCATTCTACCGGGTCGAGCGCGGAACCATCGTGCGCCTGACCGACGCCGAGGCGGAAAGCGTGATCGACGCGCTGATCGCCCGCGTGGTCGAGCAGGCCCTGCACAGCATGGGCACCCCCAGCACCACCGACCGCCCGCCCGAGCCGCCGGTGATCGATCCCGTGGCGCCCGAGCCGCCCGTGGCCATCGTGACGCATCACGACGTGATCTTCCCGGTCTGATCCGCGTCAGAATCAGTCGTGCGTCGGTCGCTTTGTGGCAAATGAACCGGCGGTTCACGGGGTGAACCGGCTTTCGCGCGCAATCGGCATTTGCGCGGGGGGCGGCTTTGGGGGCCGGGCGCAGTTCGGCACGGTGACTCAGGCAGTATATTATCCTATGGCGCGGGCGTCAATCGATCCCGCCAGGCGGCTCACCCCCCGCCGCCCGCCGCAGGCCTGCCCGGCAGCGGGGCGTGGAACAGCGCCGGATCGAAGCGCCCACCGGTTTCGATGGCCGACAGGGTCACCCGCACCTCCTGGGCCTGCGCATCGATCACCCGCCACTGGCGCAGCCCGATCGGGTCGGCGGCGAAGGTCAGCACCAGCGTGCCCTCGCGCGGGTTGGCGGTGCGCTGGGCGGTGATTTCCAGCGTGGCGCCGAAGCGCTCGCCCCGCACCACGCTCACGTCGCCGCCGGACAGCCTGATGCGGGGCGCCAGCAGGATGCCGAGCGGCGTCATGGAAATCAGCAGCGCGCTGGTCTGGCCCAACTGCCGGTCCTGGTAGGTCACCGATGTGCCGTCGGCGATCAGCAGGATCGGGCTGGGCGGATCGTATTCGAAGCGCATGCGGCCCGGCCGCCACAGCCATAGCGTGCCGTTCGCCACTTGGCCACGCTGATCGACCTGCAGGAAGCGCGCCTTCAGCGTGGTCAGGGCGTTGAGGTAGGCCTCGATCCGCCCCAGCTCCTCAGCCGCCAGCACGGGCGCCGGGGCGGCCGGCGGCGGCGGCGCGGCGCGCTGCTGGGCAGCGGCAATCGTGGGCAGGGCCAGGGTGGCCAACAGGGTCCGGCGCAACATCCCTTGCATATAGGCGTTCGTCGCCGCATCCGCGACACTTGCCGCCACCGTGGCCGGACGCCTCGTGAAGGGACCCCGCATGCGCCTGTTTGCCCTGCTGGCCGGCCTGCTGCTGGCGCTGCCCGCTGCCGCGCAGGACTGGAAACCCGACCGGCCGCTGCGCCTGGTGGTGCCCTTCGCGCCCGGCGGCGGCACCGACATCGCCGCCCGCGTGCTGGCCGACCAGCTGGCCACCCGCCTGGGCCAGCCGGTCACGATCGATAACCGCCCCGGCGCCAACGGGGTGATCGCCGCCCAGGCGGTGCTGGCCGCACCGGCCGATGGCCACACGCTGTTCACCGCCACCGCCGCGCAGTTCAGCGCCGCCCCCGCGCTGGGCCAGGCCCTGCCCTACGATCCGGATCGCGATTTCGCCGCGATCGGCCTGGTGGCCGAGGTGCCGCTGGTGCTGACCGCGCATGCCGGGTCTGGCTGGCATGGCGTGGCCGACATGGTGGCCGCGGCGCGCGCCCAGCCCGGCGTGCTGAACTATGCCAGCGCCGGCATCGGCGGCACCAACCACCTGGTGATGGAGATGATAGCGGCCGCCGCCGGCGGCCTGCAACTCACGCACGTGCCCTATCGCGGCGCCGCCCCCGCCCAGGCCGACCTGCATGCCGGCCGGGTGGAACTGTTCGTGGACAGCCTGGCCGCGGCACTGCCGGCGGCGCGCGATGGCCGCATCATCGTGCTGGCCGTCATCACCGAGACCCGCCAGCCCGCGCTGCCCGACATCCGCACGCTGCACGAGCAGGGCATTGCGCTCACCTATTCCGGCTGGGTGTCGCTGGATGCGCGCGCCGGCACGCCGCCTGCCGCGATCGCCACGCTGAACCGGGCGCTGAACGCGGCGCTGCGCAGCGACGCGATCGCCGCGCGCTACGCCGCGCTCAGCTTCGTCGCACCCGACCTGTCGGCCGAAGCAACGCGCGCCTTCGTGCTGCAGGATCGCGCCAAGCTGGCCGCGATCGTGCGTGCCCGCAACATCAGGCCGGAGTGACCCACGCCATGACGATGACTCCGACCATGCTGGTGGCGCTGCCGGTCCTGATGCTGATCGGGTCCAACGTGCTGATGACCTTCGCCTGGTACTGGCACCTGAAGTTCCCGCAGCATGCGCTGTGGCTGGTGATCCTGATTTCCTGGGGCATCGCGTTCTTCGAGTACTGCCTGGCGGTGCCGGCCAACCGCATCGGCTACGGCACCTACACCGGCCAGCAGCTGAAGGTGGTGCAGGAGGTGATCACGCTGTCCGTGTTCGCCGCCTTCAGCGTGCTGTACCTGGGCGAGGCGCTGCGCTGGAACTACTTCGCCGCCATGGCCTGCCTGGTGGCGGCGGTGGGGTTCATGTTCCTGCCTGGGAAGTAGCTTGGGGCGCGGGGGGAGGGGCGCTGAGGTTGTCCAACTCTGGGCAACTGTCCTACCGCGCCCCCGTCGTTCCTTCGACGCTGCGACCGATGATCGGCAGGTTCAGAATGATCGAACCGCGCGCTTGTGCCACCTCGTGGCGGTTCCTGAAGATGCGCAGTTCCTTGTCCTCGGTCGGCACGTTGGCGACCACCGGGATGCGCCCCACTTCCTCGAATTGTTCGCCGCGCAGCACGTCCTGCAAGGCCGCCATCACCGGAAGGTCTACCCAGAAAGCCGACTGCGCCACCACGTAGCGCACGCCCAGCCGGTCGAACATGGCGCCGATCTCGGCTGCATTCATGTCGCGCTGCGCCACGCCCAGTTCGCGCCGCACGGCCACATCCAGCAGCAGCTTGTCGGCGCGCAGCGTGATGATGTCGCGCCGATCCTCCAGTGTGCGCATGTTGAACACGAAGGATCCGTCGCGATTGCCGGAGAACACGATCACCTCGTCCCGCGGCACTCTCTGCGCAATCCACAGCGCCGCGTCGCGATAGCCCGCCACTTGCGGCACCGGCGACAGGCGCCAGGTGGCGGCACCGGTGCCCAACACCAACAGGAACGCAGCCACGGTGGCAGGCCGCGCCGGCAGCAGCCGATGGCAGGCGATGCCCGCCATGACCAGCAGCGGCGGCAGGATCAGCGTGGAGTGGCGGGCTTCCTTCAGGTCGATGAACGAGAAGAACACGTAGCCCACCACGACCCAGCCCAGCAGCAGCGCAAGGTCGGCCAGGGCCTGCGGCGTGATGGCATAGGCGCGCCTGCGCAACACCGCGGTCACCACGCCCAGCAGGCTGGCGGCCAGCAGCGGCCAGCCGAGCTGCCCTGGCACCTGGTGCGCGTACCACAGCCAGCCGGCGATGGAATCGCGCCCGACCACGCGGTCGGCGATGCCAACCACCGACTGCACGTTGGCGGCGCCAAATTCCAGCGTGAGCAGCGCCAGCGGCACCAGCCCCAACAGCACCAGGCCGGCCACCGCGTAGTTATGCAGCCTTCGCCACAGCGCCGTCCCCTGCGCCGCCAGCAGCATGGCGGCCGCGACCGGGAACAGGAATGCCGCCGAGATTTTTGTGTACACCGCGCACAGCAGAAGGAACGCCCCAAGGTATAGCGTCAGCGGCCGGTTGCTCCCGGCATGGGCGCGCAGCACCGCCATGCCCCAGACCGCGAAAGCAAGCGCGGGCACTTCCAGCATCACCTGGCGGCCCCACAGTGCCACGCCAGGCACCGCCATGATGGACAGCCCCACCGCCATGGCCACGCCCGCGCCCATGAAGCGCCGCGCCAGGATGTAAAGGCCGAACGCCAGCGCCACGTAATGCGCCAGCACGGCGACCAGCAGCGTCGCGTGCGACACGCCAAGCGCGGCCACGAAAGCGGCGCCGAAGGCATAGAACAGCGGCGGATAGAACAGGATGGTCAGTGCCGGGTACTGCACGTAGTACTGCATGGCCCAGGCGGCGGGGTCGGCCGGGCGGGCTGCCAGCAGGTCGCGCACGAACACGGCATTCAGCGCATGCCGCGGCGCATCGCTCCACCAGAATTCGCCCAGCCGCGGCGCGGTCAGGAACAGCGCCGCAGCACCCAGCGCGCACAGCAGCGCCATCAGCAGGTGTGCGTGCGTGCGGCTTACCATTTCAGCCGCGCCAGCAGTGCAACGCCGCCCAGGCCGGCAAAGACCAGCCACGAAACCCAGTCGCGCGCGGCATAGACGATGGGGTCGTCATGCATGTAGCCGCGCGCGGTGGAAAGCCACAGCCGGCATTGCCAGAACAGCAGCAGCGGAATGGCGCCCCACAGCATGCCCGGGTTGGGATAGGCCAGCAGCGCTGTGTCGCTTTGCACGTACAATGACAGCACCACGGCCGACGCGAAGCTGGCCGCGCAGCCCAGCATCTGCAGTATGGCCTCATCCTCGGGCCCATAGCCGCGGCGCGCGATGCGCGTTTCCGCCGTGGCGCGCAGCCGGTGCAGTTCCGACACGCGCTTGATCAGGGCCAGGCTGAGGAACAGGAACGACGAGAAGCCCAGCAGCCACAGCGACACAGGATGCGCGCCGGCCACGCCGCCGCCATACAGCCGCAGGGTGTAAAGGCCGGCCAGCACGAACACGTCGACCAGCGGCTGTTCCTTCAACCACAGCGTATAGGCGATGGACAGCACCACATAGATCGCCAACGCCTGCCAGGCACCGCTGAGCCAGCCCAGGCTGGCGCCCACCAGCAGCAGCACGGGCGCCAGCGCATAGCCGAAGCCCACTGTCAGCGCGCCGCTGGCGAAGGGCCGGTTGCGTTTACGCGGATGCGCGCGGTCGGCCTCCAGGTCGGAAATGTCGTTCAGGATGTAGATGGCGGATGCCGTGGCGCAGAAAGCGGCCAGGATGGCAATCGTGCCCAACCACGCGCCCCGGTTCGCGAAATCGCCCGAGGCCAGCACCGGCACCACGCACAGTGCGTTCTTGATCCACTGGTAGGGGCGCAGCGCGCGCACCGTGGCGCGAAGCCGGCCCTGGCGGGCGACGGCGGCATTGAGCGGCGCGTGGGCACGGGAGGACGGCATCGTGTGTAGCAGGTCTAGGCCAGGGAGCGGGTTGGTTTCAACCCTCGATTGCCAACGACCTGCGCCACCAGACGTGCCCGGGCATTCGTGATGGCGATCGAGAAATCACGGCAGGAGTTGGCGATACGGGAATAGGCAGTGCGCAGCATCGCGCGGCCCACTTCCATCACCGCCGCGCGGCGGCGGTTTTGCAGCACCGCCACCACGATCGCGTCAGGACCTATGCGGCGGCGTTGTCCTTGCACCAGCGCGCCACTTCCGCGTGCGTGCCGAACCACACATCGCCCTTGGCCTTGGCGTGGCGAATGACGCGGTCCAGCAGCGGCAGGCGCGAGCGATGGCCGATCACGTGCGGATGCATGGTCAGCAGGAACAGCCCGCCTTCCTCATAGGCACCGTCGAACTCGGCCTTGAAAATCTCCTCCACGGCGGATGGCGGGGTATAGGGGCGCAGGCCCGAAAACCGCACCATGTTGAAATAGACCGCGTCGTCCTTGATCCACTCGGGCGGCAGCTCGACGATGCCGGTGGGTTCACCATCCGCCATCAGCTCGTACGCGTCGTCATCGGCCATCAGGCTGCTGTCGTACAGCAGGCCCAGCTCGCGGATGATGTTCACGGTGTCGATCGAGAAATCCCAGCTTGCGGTGCGCATGCCGACCGGCCGGCGGCCGGAAATCTTCTCCAGCGTGTCGGCGGCGCGGAACGTCAGGTCGCGTTCCACACCGGGGGGCAGCGTGGTGTTGGCCTCGTGGATCCACGAATGAATGCCGATCTCATGGCCCTCGTCGGCGACCGCCCGCACTTCGTCCGGGTGCAGCAGCGCGGACACGGCGGGGTAGAAGAAGCTCGCGCGTATGCCGTGGCGATCCAGCAGTTTCCGGATGCGCGGCACGCCCTGGCGGTTGCCGTACTGGCCCTGGCTGATGCGCATGGGGCTTTCATCGGCGTCGCGCAACGGGATGGTTTCGTGGTCGGCATCGAAGCTGAGTGAAACTGCCGCGCGCGCCCCGTTCGGCCAGGATTTCGGCGCGAGCGACCTGCCGGCGCGGGCACGGCCCACGATCCTGCGCCACTGCGGCTCGGGCCATTCCCAGGGTTTCGGCGCGTCGGGCATGGTGCCACTCTCCGGCTGTTGCGGTGACATCGACTGTGCGGGCGGCGCGGGGAAGGGGCAAGCGTATGGGCATGCGGGCTGACCTGGCGGCGGCGGCGAAGGAATTTGCCGGCGTGCATGCGGCGTTCGACGTGACGCAGCTGCCGCCCGCGCAGTCGCGCGCCGCCTATGCCGCCGGCGCCGCCTATTGGAATTTTTCCGCGCCCGAGATGCCGCAGACCGACTTTTCCATCGGCGCGGTGCCGGCGCGACTGTATCGCCCCACGGGGCGGGAGAGGCGGGCGATCCTGTACCTGCACGGCGGCGGCTTCGTGCTGGGCAGCATCGCCAGCCACGACGCGCTGATGCGCCGGCTCGCGGTGGCGGCGGATGCCGCGGTGCTGGGCATCGACTATCGGCTGGCACCCGAGCATCCCTATCCGGCGGCGCTGGAGGATGCGCTGGTGGCCTGGGCGTGGCTGCGCGGCGCACTTCCAGGCGTGCCGGCGCTGATCGCCGGCGACAGTGCGGGGGCGTGCCTTTCGGTCTCCACGGCCTTGCGGCTGCGCGGTGCCGATGCGCCCAAAGCGCTGGGCCTGTTCTATGGCTGCTTCACGTCGCGCGAGGATTTTTCCAGCCACGCGACGTTCGGCGACGGCACGTTCGGCCTGTCCACTGCCAGCATGCGGTTTTTCTGGAACGCCTATCTGGCCGGCCAGGTGGATGCCGTGGCAACGCCGCTGGATGCCGACCTGCGCGGCCTGCCGCCGGCGCTGCTGCTGGCCGCCGGGCTTGATCCGCTGCTGGACGATTCACGCGCCATGGCGGCGGCGCTGACAGCGGCCGGCGTGGCCAACCGGCTCCGCGTATGGCGCGGCGTGAACCATGGTTTTTTGCGCCTGGGCAGCCACGTGGTGGCATCGCGCGCCGCGGTGCGGGTGGCGGGGTGCTGGATGCGGGGCGTGGCGTAGGCGCGCGGCTACCGGCACACCGCCACCACCATCCTGGCGTAGATCTTCGCGGCGTCGATCAGGTCCACCAGGTCCACGCGCTCGTCCGGCATGGTGTTGTACCGCCCGCCCGGCCCGCACACGATACCGACCATGCCGCCCTGCATCAGGTGGTACGCATCGGTGCCGTAGAAGCGCGCCGGCCCCACCGCGCCCAGCGGCGGTTCGCGCCCACGCTCGGCCAGGTAGGCGGCGCGCGCGTGCTGCACGATGTCGGCCTCCGGATCGACCTCGAACGGGCCCATCACCAGGCGCTGCGCGTCGCCGCTGCGCTTCAGCGCGAAGCTGGCGCCGGGGTGGCGCGCCACCAGTCTCTCCATCGCGGCCTGGATGTCGGCCACGACGCTCTCGGGCGTCTGGCCGGTGCTCCAGCGCGGGCTGAACTTGATCATGGCGCGGTCGGCCATCAGCGAAGGCCGCCACTCCTCAAACGTCTCGCCAAGCCCGGCCCGCATCACACCGATGCCGACCCGCCGCACCGCCTGGTGCGCCAGCGTTTGCGGGCCGGAAAACGGCATGGTGCGCAGCACGCCGATGGCCTCGATCATGATGGCGAGCGCGTCGGCGGCCTCCTCCATCTTCGACAGATGCCGGGTGCGACCGAACACCACCAGCTCGCACTCGATCGACCCGGCATGCATGGTGACGATGTCGAGGTCGGTGGGTTCGCCCACCACGAAGCGGTCGCAGAACACGCCCGACTTCACCAGGTGGTGGCTGCCGACGCCGCCCTGCAGCTCGCCCACCACATGCGCGATCACCACGTCGCCGCGCGGCCGAAAACCCGACGTCATCGCCGCCATCACCCCGCCGACATAGGCCGCATCGGCCGCCTTCATGTTGGACACGCCGATGCCGTAGATGAATGTCTCGTCCACCACGCCGCCCAGCGGATCGACCGTCCAGCCCTCGCCGCTGGGGTTGGTGTCCAGGTGGCCGTTGAACATCAGGCTGTTGCCGCCGCCGGTGCCCTTCCATGTCGAGATCACGTTGAAGCGGTTCGGCTCGACCTCCTGCAGGCGCGAGTCGAACCCCAGCGATTCCATGTGGTCGCGCAGCCAGCGGGCCAGCGTGCCTTCTTCCTTGCGGGCGCTGTAGCTGCGGGTCTGCACCATGCGCTGCAGCAGCGCGACCAGGGCCGGTGCATCCACGGCCTGCGAGGCAAGGGCAGCGGGATCGGTCATGCGGCGCGGCTCCATATGGCGTCGATGGTGGCGAGGTTTTCCACGGCGATGTGGCAGGCGAGCGCGCCTGTTGGCGTCTCCTGAATCGCAGGCGTCGTGTCGCAGACGGCACCAAGGCACCGCGGGCATCGGGGCGCGAAGGCGCAGCCTGGGCCCGGCGCGCCGGGGCCGGGCAACAACACCTGCCGCACCTGCACGGCGGGGTCGGGTACGGGTGCTGCGGCCAGCAGCGCCTCCGTGTAGGGGTGCATCGGGGCGGCGAGGCGGCCCGTCAACGCGCGGCGTTCCACGATGCGGCCCGCATACATCACCGCGATACGGTCGGCGACCTGCTGCACCAGGTTGAGGTCGTGGCTGACCATCAGCAGCGCCACGCCGGTCTCGGCCCGCAATTGCAGCAGCAGCGCCAGGATCGCCGCCTGCACCGAGACGTCCAGGCCCGAGGTGATCTCGTCGCACAGCACCAGCTTCGGTCGGGCGGCGAAGGCGCGCGCGATGGCCACGCGCTGCTTCTCGCCGCCGGACAGCTGGTGCGGGAAGCGCGTAGCGAAGTTCTCCGGCAGTTTTACGCGCGCCAGCCAATCGGCCACGGCGGTGCGCAGCGCCGCGCCGGACAGGGCAGCATGCAAGGCCAGGGGGCGGGCCAGGGCCGCGCCGATGCGCATGCGTGGGTTCAACGAGGCATCGGGGTTCTGGAACACAAGCTGGATGTCACGCCGCCACACGGCTGCGCGCGCCATGTCGCCGGCAATGATGGCACCGTCGAAGCGGATCGTGCCCGTGAAGCCACCGATGCCGGCGAGTGCGCGCAGGAAACTCGTTTTGCCGCAGCCGGATTCGCCGATCAGCCCGAACACCTCGCCGGGCCGCACATCAAGGTCGATCGCATCGACCGCTTTTGTACGCACATCCCGCCCGGCCAATCGGTCCAGCAGCCCCCGCCGGCCGTGCCTCGCCGACAATGCCGCAACCGCCAGAAGTGGCGGCGCGGGTGCGGCTGGTGCCACCGCAGACGATGCCACAGGAAGCGTGCTGACCAGGTCAGAGAACAGGCAGGCACTGCGGTGCGGTGCGGCCGTAAGCTTCGGCTGCGCCACGTCGCATGCCGCCTGGCGCAGCGCGCAGCGGGGCGCGAACACGCAGCCCGGCGGCAGGGCCGCCAGGTCCGGCAGGCGGCCAGGCAGCGGCGCAGGCAGCACGCGGGCCGCGCCATGCGGGTCGGGCACCGCGGCCAGCAGCAGGCGGGTATAGGGATGGCGCGGCGCGTGCAGCACACGCTCGGCCGGGCCCTCCTCGACCAGGCAGCCGGCGTAGAGCACGGCAATGCGATCCGCGATGCGTGCGGCCAGCGCCAGGTCGTGCGTAATGTACAGCACTGCCAGCCCCGCCTGGCGCCGCAGGTCAGACAGCAGCGCCACGATGCCGGCCGCGGTGGTGGCATCGAGCGCGGTGGTGGGTTCGTCGCACACCAGCAGGCGGGGGTTGGCAGCCAGCGCCATGGCGATGACCACGCGCTGCTTCTCGCCGCCCGAGGTTTCGTGCGCATGGCGGAGCGCGATTGCCGAAGGGTCGGGCAGGCCCACGCGCGCCAGCACGGCGAGCGTCGCTTCACGCGCCGCGTTCACGGCCATGCCGTGGATGCGCGCGAACACCTCGTGCACCTGGGCGCCCAGCGTCAGCGTGGGGTTGAGCGCCGCTTGCGGGTCCTGGAATACCATGGCGACGCGCCTTCCGCGATCGGCGGTGGTGATCGGCGTGCCGTCCAGGGCGATGCGACCCTGCATCGTTGCGTTCGGCGCGGCATGCGCGGCGCAGGCGAAGGCCAGGCTTGACTTGCCCGATCCGCTTTCGCCGACCAGCGCCAGCACCTCGCCTTGTGCCACGGCAAGCGACACGTCGCGCACCGCCGCGATCTTGCCGCGCGCGGTGCGGTAGGTGATCCCGAGCGCGTCGATGGCAAGCCCGGTCATCGCCGCCGCGCCCGCGGGTCCAGCGCGTCGCGCAGCGCATCGCCGGCCAGGTTGAAACCGAGTGCGGCCAGCGCGATGGCGATGCCCGGCACCGCCACCATCCACGGATTGCGGAACATGAACTGCCGGGCTTCCGCGATCATCAGCCCCCATTCCGGCGATGGCGGCTGCGCGCCCAGCCCCAGGAAGCCCAGCGTGGCGCCCAGCATGATGGCGAAGCCCACGCGGATGGTGGCCTCCACGATCACCGGCGCCACGGTGTTGGGCAGGATTTCACGCAGCACGATGAAGCCCATGCCCTCGCCGCGGGCGCGCGCGGCCAGCACGAAATCGCGCTCGCGCACGCTGAGCACGGCCGAGCGCGCGATGCGCGCCATGCCGGGCGTGAAGGCAACCGCGATGGCCAGCATGGCGTTCTGCCCGCCGCCGCCCAGGACGGTGACGATCAGCAGCGCGAACAGCAGGTCGGGCACCGCCACCAGCCCGTCCATGGCGCGCATGATCAGGTTGTCGATGGCACCGCCGATGGTGCCCGCGGCCACGCCGATCAGCCCGCCCGCCGCCGTGCCCAGCAGCGTGGCGGTGAGCCCGAACAGCACCGTCGCGCGCGCGCCATGCAGGGCGCGCGAAAACAGGTCGCGGCCGAACTGGTCGGTGCCCAGCCAGAATTCTGGCGTCGGGCCTTGCAGCCGCATGCGGGCGTGGAATTGTTGCGGGTCGTAGGGCGCAAGCCAGGGGCCGGCGATGACCGCGAGCGCGACCAGCAGCAGCAGCACCGCCCCCAGCGCGCCCTGTGGCCGCGCCAGCGCCTCACGCATGGCGCACACGCGGGTCGAGCGCCGCGATCGCGAGGTCGCTCAGCAGGTTGGTGATGGCATAGGTCGCGGCCAGCACCAGCGTGCCGGCCTGGATCAGCGGCAGGTCGCGATTCTGCACGGCGAAGATCAGCAGCCGCCCCAGGCCGGGCCAGGCGAAGACTTCCTCCACCACCAATATGCCGCCCAGCAGGTAGCCGACATCGAGCGAGATCACCGCGATGGCCGGCGCCATGGCGTTGCGCAGCGCATGGCGGAACACCACGTCGCGTGCCGGCAAGCCCTTGAGCCGCGCGGTGCGGATGTAGTCGGTTTCCAGCACGTCGGTCATTTCGCTGCGTACCTGGCGCGCGATATGCGCGGTGAGTACCAGGGCCAGGGCCATGGTGGGCAGTGCCAGGTGGCGAAAGAACTGCGTGGGATTCTCGGCGAAGGGCACGTAGCCGCCGGCGGGGAGAATGCCCGTCTCGGGTGCGGCCAGCCACACCAGCAGCAGCGTGGCGGTCACGAATTCCGGCACCGCGACGCCGGCATAGGCGAACAGCCCGGCCATCAGGTCGATGGCACCGCCCCGCCGCAGCGCCGCCAGCACGCCCAGCGGAATGGCAATGGAGCACACCAGCAGCAGCACCGCGGCAGCCAGCGCCAGCGACCGCGACGCGGCCTCGATCACCAGGAACGACACGGGCTGCGTGAGGCGCATGGAACGGCCCCAGTCGCCGCTGGCGATGCCGGACATCCACGCGAGGTACTGCGCCCACCACGGGCGATCGAGCCCGAGTTCCAGTTCCAGCGCCTCGCGCTGGCCGGGGGTGGCGTATTCGCCCAGGATCATCACCGCGGCGTTGCCCGGCAGGATCTGGGTGACCGCGAAGACCGTGAACGAGACGACCAGCAGGACGATCGCGATCGAGGCCAGGCGACGGGCGAGCGACCCCGCCGTCACCTGCCGAGCCAGACCTTCTCGACATAGAAGTTCAGTTGCAGCGGATGCACGGTCCAGTCGCGCACGGCGGCGTGGGATGCGGTCAGCACGTCCTGCCAGAATGGCAGCACGTAGGGCAGGTCGGCTGCCATCAGGCGCTGCGCATCGGCATACAGGCGCTTGCGTTCGGTCGTGTCGGTGGTGCGCCGGGCGGCGGCGACCAGGTCGTCGAACGGCTTGGAATTCCAGGCGCTGTCGGCGAAGGGCGCGTCGGAGGTGAACAGCAGGGTGAACATGCTGTCCTCGGTCGGGCGCATGTTCCAGTAGCCGACATAGAACTGGCCCTTGCGCCACACATTGGCCAGGTACGTGTCGTGCGGGATGGTCTGGACGTCGATGTCGAAGCCGCCGGCGCGCGCCATTTCCTTGATCGCCACGCCGAACTGCGTGCGGATGGCGGGGCGGTTGGAGCAGATCAGCGGGATTTTCACACCCTGCGGATAGCCGGCCTCGGTCAGCAGGCGCTTCGCCGCGGCGGGGTCGTAGCGGGGTGCGGCGAAATCCTGGAAGAAGCGGTATTCCGGGCTGATCGGATTGTCGGGTGCCACGCGGCCATAGCCTTCCAGCACCAGCTCCGCGATGGTGGGCCGGTCCATCGACAAGGCCAGCGCGCGACGAACCCTGACATCGTCGAAGGGCTTGGAATCCATGCGCATCACCAGATTGGCGAAGCGGCCGGCTTTCACGCGCGTGCCGGTGACGCCCTGCGCCGTGCTGATGCGCCGGTAGTCGGCCTGCTGCACGTCCAGCATCACATCGATGGTGCGGTTCAGGAAGTTGGCACTCTCGGCCGCCAGGTCGGGGAACAGGTACTGTTCCACCGCGTCCAGGTACGGCAGGCCGGGCACGAAATAGGTGGGGTTCTTGACCATGCGCAAAAGCCGCGCGCTGTCGTAGGTATCGACGCGGAAGGGACCCGTGCCGAAGCCGCGCGTTTCCAGCGCTGCTGCATCGTTGGCCAGCACGTCGGCCGGGCAGATGCGCGCGTTGGGGTGCGCCATGGCCACCGGCAGGTCGGCGAAGGGCGATTTCAGCCCGAAGCGCACGGTCAGCGTATCCACGGCCTCGATCGTGTCGATCGGCCCGATCGCGGCGCGCGCGGGGCTGCCGGTGCGCGGGTCCAGCACCGCGCGCACCGTGGCCACCACGTCCTCGGCCGTGAACGCACGGCCATGCGCGAAGGTGACGCCGGGACGGAGCCTGAAGGTGAAGGCCGTGGCGTCGGCGTTGGCCTCCCACGCCAAGGCCAGGTCCGGCTGGGGCGCGAAATCCAGGCCAAGGCGCGTGAGCCCGGAATAGAGCATGTCGGCCGCCATGTATTCCGGCAGGGCCGAGATCTTCAGCGGATGCAGCGACGCACACCGCGTGGAGGTGGAGACCTTCAGCGTGCCGCCGGGCCTGGGCTGTGCCGTGGCTGGCAGAGCCGCGGCCACGGCGGTGGCGCCCAGCACTGCGCGGCGGGTGAAATCGGTCATCTGCGCCCCCTTCAGGTGATCACGGTAAGTTCGCTCGGCAGGCCGGTGAGCAGTTCCGGGGCGCCCTCGGTCACCAGCAGCGTGTGGCCCACGCCCATGCCGTAGCCGGTGTCGGGGTCGCCCAGCATGACGTGGTAGAACAGCGTCATGCCCGGCTCGCACAGCGTTTCGTTGCCGTGGAAAATCATGGGCGGCACATCCATGCTGGTGGGCGGGAAGGTGCAGCCCACGGAATAGCCGGTGGCACCGAAGCGTGCCCCCTTGTAGCCACCCGCATCCAGCCCATCGGCGTGCACATCGAAGATTTTTCCAAGCGGCGTGCCGGGCCGCGCAATCTCGGTCATGCGGTCGAGCGTTTCGCGCACGGTTGCGTACATGTGCCGCTGCTTCTCGGTCGCCTTCCCCAGCAGGATGGTCCATTCGGTCTTGGCGTTGTACCGGCGCACCGCGACCGGATACTCCACGATGATCTGGTCGATCGGCTCCAGCAGGCGCGGCACCGAAACGCCACGACCGTACACCGCGCGCGCGCCGGAGTTGAACAGCGGATGATTGGGCGGCATGTCGCCGCCGCCTTCCAGCACCACCTTCAAGTAGGTCGCGGTCAGCGCGCCATCCATGATGCCGGGGCGCGCGGCGGCGATCACCGCATCGAGCGACTTGTCGAGCAGTTTCCCGGCCTGGCGCATGTACTCGATTTCGGCCGGCGATTTCACCAGGCGCAGCTTGCGGATCAGGTGGTCGTCATCCTCCAGCGTGCAGAATCCCTCCAGGGTTTTCTGCAGGCGCCAGAGATTCCAGCCCGTCAGGCCGTGCGTGTTCAGCTCCACCGCGATGCGGGTGCCGGCAAGGCCGCGCTCCTGCAGGATCGCCTTCAGTTCCGTGGGCGGGTTGGCGGTGGGAGAATCCCACCACAGGCGGATGTCCTCGATGATACTGGTCTGGCGCGCCTGCAGCAGGTCGGGGCGGCGGGTCAGCAGCACGATGGGCGTGTCCTCAGCGGTTACAAGCGCGCACTGGAAGAACACCCAGCCGCCGGTGTCGTAGCCGGTCAGCCAGAAATGGCTTTCCTGCGCGAAGACCAGCATGGCGGCGAGGTTGCGCCGGCGCAGTTCGGCGCGCAGCCGGGCGATGCGCGCTTCGTGCTCGGCGCGCGTGAAGGGCAGGACCGGCACGCCGGAAAAGGTCATGAAGACCCCCGCGCCTTGTTGCGTTCGGGCATCCTTTCGCGTCACGCCATGGCGCGCAAGGCCGCACACCCTGGGCACGCCGCTTGCGGCAGGGCACCATCATGCCAAACAGCGACGGGACCAGCCATGGACAGCGCGCCGATCCTGGGTTCGGGCGAGTATCGCTACCGCTACGTGCGGGAATGGGCGCACCTGCCGCGCTTCTGGACTTTTGGCGATGACGACCCGTCGCTCAGCCCGCCGCGCAGCGCCATGCAGGGCGTCTGCACCGCCGAGGGCGATACCTACGTTGTGTGTCGCGGTGCGCATCCGGTGCTGGTGTTCGACGCCGATGGCGGCTTCGTCTCGTCCTGGGGCGAGGGCAGGTTCACGCCCTGGATGCACGGCATCTCGGTGGCGCGCGATGGCAGCCTGTGGATCGTGGATACCGCCACGCATGCAGCCACGCGCCACGCACCCGATGGCGCGCTGCTGCAAACCCTCGGCCGCCCCGGCATGCCCGCGCCCACCTGGTATGGCGGCCCGTTCAACATGCCCACCGGCGTGGCCGAGGCGCCGGACGGCACGCTGTACGTGTCGGACGGCTACGGCAATCGGCGCGTGCATCGCTTCGCGCCGGACGGCACCCTGCTGCATTCCTGGGGCGAAGCCGGCGACGGGCCGGGCCAGTTCGCGCTGGTGCATTTTCTGGCGGTCGGCAGGGACGGCACCTTATACGTTTGTGACCGAGAGAATGACCGCGTGCAGCTGTTCGACACGGATGGCCACTTTCTGTCGCAATGGGTGGGCTTCCAGCGCCCCAGCGACATCGCGCTGGGCCGTGACGCGGCCTATGTCGGCGGCGCCGATGGCGTCACCATCCTGGATTACGACGGCACGCGCCGCGCGCAGTTCGGCGACGGGCTGAAGATCCACGGCATCTGGCTGGACGCAGCCGAGAACATTTTTCTGGCGCAGTTCGACCGTGCCGTGAGCCGCCTGGAGCGGCTCAGCGCTTGACAGCGCGAAGTCGCCCCGCACCCTGGCCGCCAAGGCGGGAGGGCGCGTGAGCGAGCAATACGACTACGTGATCTGCGGCGGCGGCAGCGCCGGCTGCGTGCTGGCCAACCGCCTGTCGGCCAGCGGGCGGCATCGCGTGGCACTGGTGGAAGCGGGGCCGGATACGCCGCCAGGCAACGAGCCGGCGGTGATCCGCAACAGCTACCATGGCTTCTCCTTCTACAATCCCGACTTCCTCTGGACGAAGCTGCGCGCGCGCCTGCCGGCCACGCCGCACAACCAGCCCGATGCGCTGCCGCCGCTGCGCAGCTACGAACAGGCGCGCGTGCTGGGCGGCGGCAGTTCCATCAACGGGCAGCTCGCCAATCGCGGCCTGCCCAGCGACTACGACCACTGGGTTTCGCGCGGCGCATCGGGCTGGGGCTGGACCGACGTGCTGCCCTATTTCAAACGCCTGGAGCGCGATGTTGACTTCGACGGCCCGCTGCACGGCAAGGATGGCCCCATCCCCATCCGTCGTGTGCCGCGCGAGAAATGGTCAGGCCACGCGCACGCGGTTTCCGCGATGTGGAGTGCGGCCGGCCTGCCCTTCATGGCCGACCAGAACGGTGAATTCCACGACGGGCACTTTCCCATCAGCATCAGCAACGCGCCGGAGGATCATCGCGTCTCCGCCGCCATGGGGTATCTGACCGCCGAGGTGCGGGCGCGGAACAACCTGCGGGTCATCACCAGCAGTCTTGCGCGCGACCTGGTGTTCGATGGCAGGCGCGCGGCAGGCGTGACGGTCGAGGGACCTGGCGGCACCACCACGCTGCACGCGGCGCGCGACGTGATCGTGAGCCAGGGCGCGGTGCACTCACCGGCCTTCCTGCTGCGCCAGGGCCTGGGGCCGGAGCACGAGCTGCGCGCGCTTGGCATCACCGTGCGCCAGCACCTGTCGGGCGTCGGCAAGCACCTGATGGAGCACCCCACGATCTGCGTGGCGGCCTATCTGCGGCGCGGCGCGCGGCTGAACTTTCCCGGTGCGATGGGGCGCACCATCTTCCTGGGCGCGCGCTACTCCTCCGGCCTGCCCGAAGTGCCGGCGGGCGACATGTTCGTGCTCGCGGTCAGCCGGCCGTCCTGGCACGCCATCGGGCATCGGCTGGGATCGCTGAACGCCTGGGTGAACATGTCGCACAGCCGCGACGGCAGCGTGACGTTGCGCTCGGCCGATCCGCGCGAGGAGCCGGAGCTGCGGCTGGAACTGCTGAGTGACCGGCGCGACCTGGATCGCCTAACGGATGTGGTGCGGCGCATGGTGGCCTGGCACGCCATGCCGCCCCTGGCCGCGGCGGCGCTCGATCCGTTCCTGGCGAACTATACCGAGCGCGTGCGCAAGGTCTCGGCGCCGACCACGAAGAACCGCATCCTCACCGGCATCCTGGGCGCCTTCATGGACACGTCGGACCTGGCGCGGCGCTTCGCCATCGGCCGCGCGATCGCGCCTGGCCCGACGCTGGCCGAGCTGATGGCCGACGAGGAAGCGCTGGCCGCCCGCGTGCGCGAAAGTGTCACCGGCCAGTGGCACGCCAGCTGTACCTGCCGCATGGGCGACGCGGACGACCCCGGCGCCGTCACCGACACTGCCGGCCGGGTTCGCGGCGTAGCGGGCCTGCGCGTGTGCGATGCCTCGATCATGCCGTGGGTGCCGAGCGCGAACACCAACATCCCCACCATCATGCTCGCCGAGAAGATTTCCGACGCGATCCTCACTCAGCAGTAGAAAGCAGCCCAGCTATGGCGAAGAGCCGCAAAGTCGTCATAACCTGCGCCGTCACGGGCAGCGTGCACACGCCCAGCATGTCGCCCCACCTGCCGCTGACCCCGGCCGAGATCGCGGCGGGTGCCGTGGGTGCGGCGCAGGCGGGCGCTTCGGTGCTGCACCTGCACGCCCGCAACCCGGAGGACGGGCGCCCCAGCCCGCTGCCCGAACACTTCATGGCCTTCCTGCCGAACATCAAGCAGCAATGCGATGCCGTGCTGAACCTGACCACCGGCGGGTCCGCGCACATGACGCTGGAAGAACGGCTCGCCGGCCCGCTGGCGGCCAGCCCCGAGATGACCAGCCTGAACATGGGCAGCATGAACTTCGCCATGTACCCGATGGCCGAGAAGAAGCGCGACTGGAAACATGCGTGGGAGGTGCCGCATCTGGAGGCGTCGCGGGCCGGCATCTTCAGGAACACCTTCGCCGACATCGAACGCATCATGAAGGAACTCGGTGAGGGCCACGGCACGCGCTTCGAGTTCGAATGCTACGACGTGGGGCACCTCTATTCGCTGGCGCATTTCGTCGATCGCGGCCTGTACAAGCCGCCGCTGTTCCTGCAGTGCATCTTCGGCATCCTGGGCGGCATCGGCGCCGAGTACGACAACCTGGTGCACATGAAGCGCACCGCTGACCGGCTGTTCGGCGAGGACTACCTGTTCAGCGTGATGGCCGCCGGCAAGCACCAGATTCCCTTCGCCACGCTGGGTGCGATGATGGGCGGCAATGTGCGGGTGGGGCTGGAGGACAGCCTTTACATCGGCGCCGGCAAACTGGCGGAAAGCAACGCGCAGCAGGTCGCAAAAATCCGCCGGATCGTCGAGGAACTCGGCCACGAGATCGCCACGCCGGCCGAGGCGCGCGCGATGCTGGCGCTGAAGGGCGGGGATCGGGTGGGATTCTGACGGGACGGCCGGCGAAGCGCCCCTCACCCTGTCCCTCTCCCGAGGGAGAGGGGACCGTTCACGGATAGGCCTCTCCAGGGAGGGTTCCCTCTCCCTCGGGAGAGGGACAGGGTGAGGGGCGCTTCGGTCAGCCCGCTCCACCGCCTACGCGTCGGGCAGCACCTTGCCGGGGTTCATGATGCCCAGCGGATCGAAGGCCTGCTTGATGCGCCGCATCGCCGCCACCGCCTCGCCGTGCTCGGCCTGCATGAACTTGCGCTTGCCCACGCCGATGCCGTGCTCGCCGGTGCAGGTGCCGCCCATGCCGATGGCGCGCAGCACCAGGCGCTCGTTCAGCGCCTCGGCTTCGGCGCGCTCTGTGGCGTGGTCCGGATCGATCAGCAGGCCGCAGTGGAAATTGCCGTCGCCCACATGGCCCAGCAGCGCGGTGAAGAAGCTTGCCTGGTCAAGCTCGGCCTGGGTCTGCCCGATGCAGTCGGCCAGGCGCGAGATCGGCACGCACACATCGGTGCCCCACACCTTTGCCCCCGGCCGCTGCGCCAGCACGGCGTAGTGGATGTCGTGCCGCGCCTGCCACAGTCTTGCCCGCTCGGCCGGGTCGTTCGCCCACTGCATGCCGCGTGCTCCGTTTGCCACCGCCAGCGCGCCGAAAGTCTCCGCCTGCTCGGCCACGCCGCCCTGCGTGCCGTGGAATTCCAGGAACAGCGTGGGCGTTTCCGCCAGGCCCAGTCTCGCGTGCGCGTTCACGGCCCGGATCGCGTTAGAATTCATCAGCTCCATGCGCGCCAGGCCAAGGCCAAGCTGGGTCGCCTCGATCACGGTGCGCACGGCGCCCTCGACGCTGGCATAGGGGCAGATCGCCACCGTCACCGCCTCGGGCTGGCCGAACAGCCGCACCGTCACCTCGGTGATCACGCCCAGCGTGCCCTCGCTGCCCACGAACAGGCGGGTCAGGTCGTAGCCGGCCGAGCTTTTGCGCGCGCGCGATGCGGTGCGAATCACGCTGCCATCGGCCAGCACCACCGACAGGTTCAGCACCGTCTCGCGCATCGTACCGTAGCGCACGGCGTTGGTGCCGGAAGCCCGCGTGCCGGCCATGCCGCCCAGCGTGGCATCGGCGCCGGGATCGACGGCGAAGAACAGGCCGGTGTCGCGCAGATGCGCGTTCAGCTGCTTGCGCGTGACCCCCGCCTGCACGGTTGCGTCGCAGTCGTCGGGCCGCACCGCCAGGATCGCGTTCATGCCCGACATGTCGATACACACGCCGCCCTGCACCGCGCCGATATGCCCTTCCAGCGAGGTGCCGGCGCCGAACGGAATCACCGGCGTGCGATGCGCCGCGCACAGGCGCACGATCGCCTGCACATCCTCCGTGCCGGCCGGCCGGGCCACGGCATCGGGCGGGCGCACGGGGTGGTAGCTTTCGTCGCGGCCGTGATGCGCGCGGTCGGCAGCGCTGGTGGACAGCCGATCGCCCAGCCGCGTACGCAGTGCATCCAGCAGCGGCGAAAGGGGCACGGGTGCGGCGTCGTTCACGGTATCCTCCCTGTGTGGCGCGCTTGGCCGGCGCGGCACAAAATTGTTATGTCAGGCCCCGTGCCCCCCGCCAAGAAACCGCGCCCCGAAATCATCCGCCGCCAGGCGCCGCGCGACCCGGAAAAGACCCGCGCCGCCATCCTGGATGCCGGTATCGCCGAATTTGCCGCCGGTGGCTTCGGCGGCGCGCGGGTCGATGCGATTGCCGCGCGCACCCGCACCACCAAGCGCATGCTGTATTACTATTTCGGCAGCAAGCAGGGCCTGTACGAGGCGGTGCTGGAGCACGCCTATGGCGGCATCCGCGACGCCGAGGCTGATCTGGGCCTGGATGCGCTGCCGCCGCTGGAAGCGCTGGAACGGCTGGTTGGGATCACCTTCGACTACCACGCCGCCCACCCGGATTTCGTGCGCCTGGTGGCGACCGAGAACATCAATTCCGGCCGCACCATCGCGGCCTCGAAGGCGATCGCCGGGCGCAACGACCGGGTGATCCGGATCATCACGCAATTGCTGGAGCGTGGCGCGCGGGCAGGCGTGTTCCGTGACGGCATCGACCCCTTCGCGCTGCACATATTGATGAGCAGCTTCTGCTTCTACCGCGTCGCCAACCGTTACACGCTGGGCGTGATCTTTGGCCGCGACATGACCGCGCCCGAGGCCGTGGCGGCGCAGCGCCGCATGATCATCGAGGCCGTGCTGACCTGGGTCAGCAGATCGCCACCGCATGATCGAGCGTGACCACCGCCCCACCCAGCAGCGCCTCCGCGATCGCCGCCTCGGCTGCCAGATCGCCCCGCGCCATCGGATCCCGCGCGGCGAGCTGCTGGTCCAGCGTGAGCCGCGACAGCAGCATGCGCCGCGCATCACCGCGCGCGGCGTGAATGGCCGCGCCCTCGGCCACGAACAGGCAGGCGCACGCGGCGCGGTAAAGCGCGCTGGCGGCCTGGCGGTGCAGCGGCTTCTCCTCCACCGCGTCCTCGGCGAAGGCGGCGGCACGGCGCATCGCCTCGGCGGCTGGTGCTGCGGCGGCAAGCGGGGCATCGGCCAGCATGGCCACGAAATGCTCGGCGAAAATCTCGGCGGCATGCTCCCGACCCACGGCGCGCAGGATCGCGTCCTCGGCCACGATGTTGCTGGTGCCTTCCCAGATGCTGCCCAGATGGGCATCGCGCAGCAGGCGCGGCTCCACGAAATCCTCGATGTAGCCGCAGCCACCCCGCGCCTCCATGGCGTCGCCGGCAACGCGGCGGGCATCGCGGCAGGCGCGGAATTTCAGCAGCGGCGTGGCCAGGCGCAGCAGGCGCACCGCCTGGGCATCGCCGGCATCGGCCTGGCCCATGATGGCGGCGGTCCACAACGAGAAACTCAGCGCCTGTTCCGTCGGCAGCAGGATTTTCAGAAGCTGGCGGCGCTGCGCCGGGAAGTCGATGGCGGCGCGGCCGAAGGCCAGGCGCCCGCGCGATGCCGCCTGCGCCTCCAGCCAGGCGCGGCGCATGATGCCGGCGGCGCGCACGCCGTTCGACAGGCGCGACACGTTCACCATCTCCAGCATCTGCGCAAAGCCCCGCGCCAGATCGCCGACGGGATAGGCCACGGCGCCGTCCAGCACCGCCTCGCCGCTGGCCATGTCGCGCGTGCCCAGCTTGTGCTTCAGCCGCACGATGCGCCAGGCATTGGCGCTGCCATCCGGCAGGCGCCGCGGCAGCAGGAACAGGCCCAGCCCCTTGGTGCCGGGCTGCCGGCTCACGCGCGCGAGCGTCAGCGCCGCGTCGCAGCCGGCATTGCTGCAGAACCACTTCTCGCCGGAAAGGCGCCAGCTGCCGGCCTCGTGCCGCGCCACGGTCTCGGTCGCGCCCACGTCGCTGCCGGCCGGCTTCTCGGTCATGAACATGGCACCGGTCAGCCACGCATTCGGGTCCTGCGAGGTCAGCCCCGGCAGCCAGCGCTGCATGAGCTCGGGCGAGCCGAAGCTGCGCAGCATGCGCGACAGCGAGTCGGTCATGCTGATCGGGCACAGCAGGCCGAATTCGGCGGTCGCGGCCAGGTATTGCAGCGCGTATTTCACCAGCGGCGGCGCGGGCCGCGACAGGCCCAGCACGCCGCCGCGATGGCTGATGGCGTGCAGGCCGAACTCGCCCATCAGGATGCGCTGCATGGCCTGGTAGCTGGCGTGGTGCTCGATCCGAAAATCGTCGCGACCAAAGCGATCGCGTACGATGAGCCGTGGCGGGTTCCCGTCGGCCTCACGCGCGAGCGCATCGAGCTCGTTCAGCACCAGGCCGCCCAGCCGGTTGAAATGCGGCGCCATGTGCGCCAGCAGAACAGGCTCCAGCCGCAGCGCCAGCAGGTCAGCCAGCGCCGGATCGTCGCGCCAGGCGTTGCCGCCGGTGGCGTCGGGCGCCACCCCGGGCGCGGGCAGCGAATGCGGCAGCGCATCGGACATGGCGCGCAGCATACCGCGCCCCGCGATTGACCGCAGCGCCTGTCCGCGCAAGCCTTCGCGCCAATCACCATTGCCGGGAGCAACGTTCATGCGTCGCCGCGCCGTGCTGGCCGCGCCCCTGCTTTGCCTTCCATCCGCGTCGCGCGCGCAGAATTTCCCGTCCCGTCCAGTGCGCATGCTGGTGGGCTTCCCCGCCGGCGGCACCAGCGACGTGCAGGCCCGCCTGGTCGCAACCGCGCTGGAAGCCGCCCTGGGCCAGCCGGTGGTGGTGGAGAACCGGCCCGGTGCCGGCGGCAACCTGGCCGTCGATGCGGTGGCGAAAGCGCCGCCGGACGGCCACGTTCTGGGTGCCGCCAGCGTCAGCAATTTGGCGATCAACCCACACCTTTATCGCAGCATGCCGTACGACGCCCTGGCCGACCTGGCACCCCTGTCGCTGATGGCGATCAACCCCAACATCATCGTCGCGCGCCCGGACTTCCCCGCGCGCGACCTGGCGGGGCTGATCGCGCATGCCAGGGCCAATCAGGGCAAGGTGAGTTTCGCCAGTCCCGGCATCGGCACCAGCCAGCATCTGGCGGGCGAGCTATTGAAGCAGGCCGCCGGCCTCGACCTGCTGCACGTGCCCTATCGCGGCGGCCCGGCCGCCTATCCCGACCTGATGGCGGGGCGCGTTGATCTGCTGGTGGATGTGGTGGTGACCGCGCTGCCGCAGGTGCGCGAGGGCCGCGTGAAGGCCATCGCCGTCACCACCGCGCAACGCGTGCCCTTGGCGCCTGACGTCCCCACCGTGGCCGAGACGATTGCGAACTTCGAAGCCGTCAGCTGGCTGGGGTTCGTGACGCAAGCCGCGGTGCCGGCGCCGTTGCTGGATCGCCTGGCGGGCGCCATCCAGGCCGCGATCCAGGCCCCTGCCACCATGCAGCGCATCGCCGAAAGCGGCGCGGTGCCGGTGGGATCGTCGCGCCAGGAGTTCGCTGCCTTCATCCGCGCCGAGCACGCCAAATGGGCGCCGGCTGTCCGCGCCTCGGGCGCCACTGTCGAATAGGAACCTCGATGCCATCTCCGACCGCCGCCACACTGACCACGATTCTGCTGAAGGATTTCGGCCTGCGGAACACCGCCGTGCGCGGCGTGGCCCCTCTGGATGCCGCGCGCGAGAAATTCATGGGGCCGGCCTTCACCGTGCGCTACCTGCCGCTGCGCGAAGACCTGCTGCCCGAACAAAGCCTGTCCAACACCGGCGCCGTCATGCACCAGCTGCTGGACCGCATCGCCAGGGGCGACGTGCTGGTGATGGATGGCCGCGGGCACGACGACAACGGCCTGATCGGCGACATCATCGGCGCCCGGCTGCACGCCATCGGCGTGGCCGGCGTGGTGATGGATGGCCGCGTGCGCGATGGCGCCGAGATCGCGCGGCTGGGCCTTGCGGTGCAGTGCCGCGGCGTGGCGCCGCCGCCCAGCTTCGTGAACCTGATGATCGCCGACGTGCAACTGCCGATCGCCTGCGGCGGCGTCACGGTCTATCCCGGCGACCAGGTGGTGGCCGATGGCGACGGCGTGACCGTGGTGCCGGCCGCGATGTGGGAGAAGGTCGGGGCCCAGGCGGTCGAGCAGGACCGGGTGGAACGCTACATCCGCCTGCGCGTCGAGAAGGGCGAGAAGCTCGCCGGCCTCTACCCGCCCAACGACGCCAGCAAGGCCGCCTACAAGGATTGGGTGGCACGTGGCGAGCCGGTGGAGAAGCTGACATGATGCGCGCGCTGCTGGCGGTAGTAGCGCTGCTCGCCACGCCGGCGCTGGCGCAGGAGGCGTGGCCCTCGCGCCCGGTGCGCATGCTGGTGGGCTTCCCCCCCGGCGGAGGGATCGACCTGTTGTCGCGCGCGCTGGCCGCCGACCTCGCCAAGGCGATCGGCCAGCCGGTGGTGGTGGAAAATCGCGGCGGCGCCGGCGGCAACCTGGCGGCCGATGCGGTGGCGAAGGCGGCGCCCGATGGCTACACGCTGGGTGCCATTCCGGCCGGCCCCATGGTGATCAACCGGCACCTTTATCGCAGCATGCCGTTCGACCCGCTGGCCGATTTCCGGCCGATCGCGCAGTTCGCCGCAATTCCGGTGGTGCTGCTGGGTGCCAATGCGCTGCCGGCGCGCGACCTGCCCTCGCTTGTGGCGCACGTGAAGGCCGCCGCGTCGCCACTGCCCTGCGGCACGCCAGGCGCCAGCACCACGCAGCACCTGGCCACGCTGATGCTGATGCAGGCGCTGGGCACCGAGTGTACGCTGGTGCACTACCGCGGTACCGGCCCCGCCTTGCCTGACCTGATCAGCGGCACGATCGCGCTCTACACCGATACCGTGGTCACCGGCCTGCCACCCGCGCGCGACGGTCGGGCACGGGCGCTCGCGGTGCTGTCCGCCGCGCGCATCCCGCAGGCCCCGGATGTGCCCGCCGCGGCCGAGACGGTGCCCGGATTCGTGGCCGAGACCTGGCTTGGCCTGTTCGGCCCGCGCGCGCTGCCCGAGGCGATCGCCGCGCGGCTGGAGGCCGCCACCATCGCGGCCGCGCGCGACCCCGCCGTGGTGTCGCGGCTGGCGGAGCTTGGCGCGGTGCCCACGGGTGTTGCGTCCGCACCGCTGGCCGCGCTGATCCGCGAGCAGGATGCGCGCTGGGGGCCGGTGGCGCGCGCTTCCGGCGCGACGGTGGATTGAATGCGCGACCGCGCTGGTGGGCGGCCCGAAGCGCCCCTCACCCTGTCCGCACCCCTCGGGAGAGGGGATCCTCACGCGGATGGTCCCGTTGGGTTCCCTCTCCCTCGGGAGAGGGACAGGGTGAGGGGCGCTTCTTTCGTTCTTGGCGCTGCGCCTACCGCACCGCGATGGCCGAAATCTCCACCTTCACGTCGCGCGGCAGGCGCGCCACCTCCACGGTGGCGCGTGCCGGAGGATTTGCGGGGAAATAGGTCGCGTACACCGCGTTCATGCGGGGAAACTCGTTCAGGTCCTTCATGAACACGCTGGTGGAGACCACGTTGGCCATGGTCATGCCGGCCGCTTCCAGCACCGCCTTCAGGTTGTCCAGCACCAGCTTCGTCTCCTCCTCGATGGTGCCGGAGCGAACCTGGTTGCTGGCGGGGTCGATCGCGATCTGCCCGGCCAGGTAGAGCGTGTTGCCCGCCATCACCGCCTGGCTGTAGGGGCCGATCGCGGCGGGCGCCGAGGGCGTGGAGATGATGCGGCGATCCTGCGCGGCCACGGGCAGCGCCAGCAGCAGGGCGACAGCGATCACGGCGGCACGACGCATGGGGTGCTCCTTCAGGTGGCGGGGGTTTCAACGGGCGTGGTCGGGCCGGCATGGGCCTCGATGATCTCGCCAAGCGTGAAGCAGATATCCTCGCGGAAGCGGGCGGCCACGATCTGCACGCCCAGCTTGATGTTCTGGGCGACCGTGGCGGTCGGCACCGACAGGCCGGGCAGGCCCAGGAAATTGATGATGGTGAGCGGCTGGTTGGCATGGCCCACTTCTTCGGCGCCCGCCGCGGTCAGGTCGTGGTCCTGCGGGAACGGCACGCTGCGGGAAACCGGCATCAGCAGCGCCGCGTACCGCTCGGTCAGCCAGCGTTGCCAGGCACGCCAGATCGCGGTGCGCCGTGCAAGGCCGGTGGCATAGGCCGCGAGATCGAGCCTGGCGTGCCGGCTTTCGAAGTCCTTGAAGGTGAAGCGGATGGCGTCGTCGCCCTTGTCGGCGACCAGGGCGGCCATGGCGCGGCTGGAATCGGTCGCCAGCAGGCCCATGAACAGCGCAATCGCCTCGTCCCAGTGCGGCGGTGTCGCGTCCTCGACGATCACGCCCGCTGCCTCCAGCCAGCCGCGCGCCTGTGCCAATGCGGCGGCCACCGGCGGGCTGGCACCCATCGGCGCGTAGGCCACGCGCAGCGGGCGCGGCATCGGCTGCGTGAGCGGCACCGGCGCGTGCCAGGGGTCGCGCGGGTCAGCGGCACTCATGGCGGCAAGGGCTGCGCGCAGGTCGGCGATGCTGCGCGCATGCGGCCCCTGCACCGACATGAGCTGCAGCGCCATGGGCCGTTCGTCGATGGCCAGCGTGCTGAAGCTCGGCACGCGGCCGAAGCTGGGGCGGATGCCGGCCACGCCGCAGGCATAGGCCGGGTAGCGGATGGACCCGCCCAGGTCGTTGCCGTGATGGATCGCCCCCATGCCCAGTGCGGCGGCAGCGGCCGCGCCGCCCGACGAGCCGCCGGGAGTCAGCGCCCGGTTGCGCGGATTGTACGTGCGACCATGCAGGTCGTTGGCGGTGAAGTAGCGGTAGCTGAAGGCGGGCGTGTTGGTGCGGCCGACGATGACCGCGCCGGCGCGCCTCAGGTTGGCCACCACCGGCGAGTCTTCCTTCGCCACCATGTCCTTGAAGGCGACCACGCCGTTGGTGGTGGCATGGCCGGCCTGGTCCACGTTCACCTTGATGGTGACCGGCACGCCGGCCAGCGGGCCGAGTGCCTCGCCGCGGGCGCGGGCCGCGTCGATCGCGTCGGCCGCGGCGAGCGCTTCCTCCGGCATGTGCTGGACGATGGCGTTCACCGCCGGGTTCACGGCGGCGATGCGATCGAGCGCGGCCTCGGTTGCTTCGCGCGCGGAGACTTTGCCGCGCGCGATCAGGGGGGCGAGGTCGGTGGCGGTGCGCCGCCAGAGGTCGCTCACCCCGGCAGCCCCAGCACATTCTTCGCGATGATGTTGCGCTGGATCTCGTTGGCGCCGCCGTAGATGGTGGTGGGGCGGGACGAGATGAAGGCGCCGGCCACGGTCAAGTCGCGGTTGCCCTCCAGCGGTTCGCTGAGCGCCGCAAGCTCGCCGGCGACCTCCAGCATGGTCTCGGTGATGCGCTGGTAGAGTTCGCTCTGCCAGACTTTCAGCATGCTGACTTCGGGGCCGAGTTCCTCGCCGCGGCGCAGCTTCGCAACCTGGGTTGCATACAGCGCCTTGCCGTCGGCGAGATCAAGGCGATGCCGCGTGTAGATGGCCTGGAACTGCGGATCGTCCCACACGCCCATGCGCTCGGCCAGGATCTTGAGCTTCGCCAGCGCGTGCGCGGGCTGGCGGGGGCTGCCCAGGAAGATGCGCTCGAACCCCAGCAGCGCCTTGGCCATGGACCAGCCGCCATTCTCGGCGCCCACGCGATTGGCCTTCGGCACGCGGACGGCATCGAAGAACACCTCGCAGAACTCGTCGTGCAGATCGAGGCTGATGATCGGCTTCACGGTGATGCCGGGACTGTCCATCGGCACCAGCAGGAAGCTGATGCCTTCCTGCTGCTTCGCGGCCTTGTCGGTGCGCACCAGCAGGAAAATCCAGTTCGCGTCGGCGGCCAGCGTGGTCCAGGTTTTCTGCCCCGTGACGACGTAGTCGTCGCCATCCGCCACCGCCTCGGTGCGCAGGCTGGCAAGGTCGGACCCGGCATTCGGCTCGGAATAGCCCTGGCACCAGATATGCTCGCCCGAGAGAATTTTTGGCAGGAAGGCCTGCTGCTGCGGCTCGGTGCCGTGGTCGATCAGCAGGGGACCCACCATGGTCACGCCGTGGTCATTGAGGCGGGGTGCGCCGATGCGCTCGAACTCCTCGATCAGGATCAGGTGCTTTCCGGGCGAAAGCCCCATGCCGCCGAATTTTTGCGGCCAGCCGGGCGCCAGCCAGCCCTGCTTCGCCAGCGCCATGTACCAGGGGCGGTTTTCGGCAAGGTGCAGGCGCTTCGGCGGATTGCGCAGCGCCGGCGGGCACTCGGCCTCGACGAAGGCGCGCACGCGGGCACGGAAGGCATCATCCGTCAGCGCGTTGAAATCCTCGCTCATGGCGCGTCTTCCTCCGGGCGGGCGGTGGCGGCGAAGCGGGCACGATGCAGGGCAGCGTTGCCGTACAGCGCGCCCAACACCATGGCGCGCTTCAGGTAAAGCCCGATGTCGTGTTCGTCGGTGTAGCCGATGCCGCCATGCAGCTGGATGGCCTGGCGGGTGACCAGCATGGCAGCGTCGCTGGCGCGCGCCTTGGCCTGGCTGACGGCGGCGGCGCGCCGCGTGCCCTGCGCACCCGCCTCGATCGCCGCCACCGCGGCATCGATGCTGGCGCGGGTGAGCGCCAGCTGGATGCAGAGATCGGCGGCGCGATGCTGCAGGGCCTGGAAGCTGCCGATCGCGCGGCCGAACTGCGTGCGGGTCTTCAGGTAATCGAGCGTCATGGCAAAGGCGGCGTCTGCCACGCCCAGCAACTCGGCGGCGGTGGCAAGGGCGGCGCGGTCGATCGCGCGGGTCAGGGGTGCGGCAGCATCCTCCAGCAGCGGCACGGCGGGCGTGGCGGCGAGTTCCAGCGTGCCGAAACCGCCGCCATCCATCGTGCCGTCAAGTGCTACCCGCGCGTCGGCCGCGGCGACCAGGAACAGCCCCACCTTGGTGCCGAGCCTGGCGGAGACCAGGAAGGCATCGGCGCCCGCGGCGCAGGGCACGAAGCGCTTCTGCCCGGTCAGCGCATTGCCCTCGGCCTGCGTGACCACCGCGCCGGCGTCGATGACGTTGGCCTTCTCCTGCCAGGCGGCCAGCACCAGGCGGTCGCCAGCCAGTGCCGTGGTCAGGTCCGGCTGCTTCGCCTCGGCCAGCAGCGGCAGCGCGAGTGCCGCGGTGGCGACGAAGGGTTCCGGCACACAGCCCCGCCCCAGCGCCTCGGCCAGCGCGCAGAGCTCGGCCAAGCCAAGGCCCGCGCCGCCGGCATCTTCGGGCACCGCAAGGCCAAGCCAGCCCATCTCGCCCATGGTGCGCAGCACGGCGCGATCGAAGCCTGGCGGCGTGAAGCGCAGTGCCCGCACGCGGCCAAGCCCGGCGCCTGGCGGCACCACGGCCGCAGCACTGTCGCGGATCGCCGCGATCGCTTCGGCGCGCGAAGCCTCCATCAGGACGCCAGGCGAAGCGGTGCCGCCGTACGCGCCTGCAAGGCATCGAAGGTCAGGCCGGGCACCATGTCGGTCACCTGCAGCCCGGTGTCGGTCACGTCGATCACCGCGAGGTTGGTGTAGATGCGGCTGACGCAGCCAAGGCCGGTGGGCGGATAGGACAGGCGATCGACGATCTTGGCGCGGCCATCCTTGGTGGTGTGCTCCATGGTGATCCAGATTCGTTGGGCACCCACTGCCAGGTCCATCGCGCCACCGACCGCGGGCGCCAGGTCGTTGGCGCTGGTTGCCCAGTTCGCCAGGTCGCCATTGGCCGCGACCTCGAACGCGCCCAGCACGCACAGATCGATGTGCCCGCCGCGGATCATCGCGAAACTGTCGGCGTGGTGCACCATCGCCATGCCGGCAATCTCGCCGATCGGCTCCTTGCTGGCATTGATCATCCAGGGGTCGGGCGGATCATCGGGCGGGCCGAAGCCGATCACGCCGTTCTCGCTTTGCAGGATGATCTCGCGGTCGGGCGGCAGCGCCAGGCCCACCAGCGTGGGAATGCCGATGCCCAGGTTCACCACCCAGCCTTCCGGAATATCGGCGGCGACGCGGGCGGCGATGCCCTTGCGATCCAGCGACTGCATGCGATCCCTCCCTCAGACTTTCACCACGCGCTGAACATACACGCCCGGCGTATGCACGTGGTCGGGGTCGATGCCGCCAAGCTCCACGATCTCGATCACCTGCGCGATGGTCAGCTTGGCGGCGGCGGCCATCACCGGGCCGAAATTCCGCTGGGCGCGGCGATAGGCCAGGTTGCCCCAGCGATCGGCGGTATAGGCGCCGATCAGCGCCACATCCCCGTGCAGCGCGGTTTCCAGCACGTAGTCGCGCCCGTCGATCGTGCGCATTTCCTTGCCGTCGGCCAGGCGGGTGCCGACGGCGGTGGGCGTGTAGAAACCAGGGATACCGGCGCCGGCGGCGCGCATGCGCTCGGCCAGCGTGCCTTGGGGGTTCAGCTCCAGCTCGATCCTGCCCGCTTCGAACAGTTCCTTGAACACATAGGCTTCCTGGCTGCGCGGATGGCTGCAGATGATTTTTCGCACGCGCCCCAGCTTCAGCAGCTTGCCCAGGCCGATCTCGCCGCCGCCGGCGTTGTTCGACACAACGGTGAGGTCGCGGGCGCCCAGGTCGCACAGCGCCTCGACCAGTTCGTTCGGCGCGCCGACATGGCCGAAGCCGCCCACCAGCACCGTGGCGCCATCCTGGATGCCGGCAACCGCCTCGCTCAGCGAGCCCACGATCTTGTTGATCATCGGAAGCGGAACATGCCGTTGCTGGCCACCACGGTATCGCGTTCCAGCACGCGCGCGCGGAAGGCGGCGCCGCCCACTTCCAGGAAGACTTCGGTGCGGATCGTCTCGCCGGGGAACACGGGGGCCGAGAATCGCAGGTCCATGCGGCCGAATTTCTCGGCGTCGTAGGCGCACAGCGATTTCAGCAGCGCGTGCGCGATCACGCCGAAGGTGCACAGCCCGTGCAGGATCGGCCGTGCGAAGCCTGCCTTCGCCGCGATCACGGGGTCGATGTGCAGCGGATTGTGATCGCCGTTGATCCGGTACAGCAGCGCCTGTTCGGGCCGTGTCGGCAAGTCAACCATGGCATCGGGCTCGCGATCGGGCGTGGGGTGCGGCGGCTTCACCGGGCCGCTGGGACCGCCGAAGCCGCCATCGCCGCGCAAAAAAGTGGTGCCGCGGATCGTCGCCAGGCGCCGCCCGGCCGCATCGTCGATCTCGCGAGTGGAAAACAACAGCGCACCCTTGCCCGGACCCTTGTCGATGATCTCGGTCACGCGCGTTCGGCCAACCACCATGCCTTCGGTCGGCAGCGTGGCGTGGATGATCATGGATTGCTCGCCATGCACCAGCTTCACGGCGTCCACGCCGGTGCGCGGATCGGCCAGCCAGAACCCGGCATAGCCCAGCACGTTGGCCATGGCCGGCATGACGCGCAGGCGCTTCTCGTACACATAGCCCAGCTGCGCCTCGTCCAGCGGGTCGTGGCCCAGGCCGACGCTGAGCGCATACAGGATCACGTCGTTCGCGCCGATGCGCTGGCGCACGTCCGGAATGTCGAAGGCCTTCAGTTTCTCGTAGTCGATTGCCATCAGAGCGGCGCCATCAGGGTGTCTCCAGCTCGATCACCGCATCGGCGGCGAAGGCGCCGTCGGGCGTGACGATGATGGGGTTGATGTCCACGGCAGCCAGGCGTGGGCCGGCCTGGTGCGCGAACACGCTCAGCCGCGCCAGCGCGTCGGCGAGTGCCGCGACGCGCGCCTTCGGCCGGCCGCGCGCGCCATCCAGCAGCGGAAAGCCGCGCAGGCCACGGATCAGCGCCACGGCCTCCGGCGCGCCGAAGGGGCACAGCTGATGCGCCACGTCGTGGAAGATTTCCGTGAAGATGCCGCCCAGGCCGACCATGGCCACCGGACCAAATACCGGATCGCGCGAAATGCCAAGAATGCACTCCACGCCGGCAAGCTGCGTGGCCGCGAGTACGCCGGTGATGCGGGCGTGCGGCGCGTTCGCGCGGGCGCGGTCCAGCAGCGTGGCGTGTGCCGCACGCACCGCGCCGGCATCGTGCAGGCCCAGGATCACGCCGCCGATTTCGCTTTTGTGCGCGATGTCGGGGCTGGCGAGCTTCAGCACCACCGGGAAGCCGGTGGCGTCCGCGAAGGCCACCGCCTCGTCAGCCGAGGCACAGAGTTTCTCGGGCGCGGCCTTGATGCCGATGCGTTCCAGCAGGCGCTTGGCGTCGAACTCGTCGGGCGTGGTCGCGGGCAGGTCCACTGCCGGCACCGCGGGTGGCGGCGACGGCGCGGGGGCGGCGAAGGCGTCGCCGAAGCGGCCCATGGCATTGATCGCGACCGTGGCGCGCGTAGGATCCTCGATCACCGGAATGCCGCGGGCCTCGTAGTCGCGGATACGCTCCTGCGGGGCCGTGATGCACATCACGAACAGCCGGTCGGGGTGCTTGTTGACGACCGGGATCAGCTCGTCGCGGATCGCCGGGCCCAGCTTGGAACTGCCGCCCAGCTGGGTGAAGAAGCTCAGGATGCTGCCATAGCCGCCTTCGGCATACATGGCGTGCGCGAACTCGCCCACGAGCTTCGGGTCGTTGATGACCTGGGCCGTCACATCGACTGGATTGAGCGGCGAGGCGAAGGGCAGCCGTTCCTTCAGCCGCTTCTGCGTGGCCATGGGCATCGGCGGCAGCGCCAGGCCGAGGGTCTCAGCCGCGTCGCTGACCAGCACGCCCGCGCCGCCCGATACGGTGATCACACCCAGCGTGTTGCGCACCGGAAAGATGCGCTTCTGCGCCAGGTACGCCACATCGACCAGCTCCTCGGTGGTCCTGGCGCGGTGCACGCCATAATCGCGGAACACGGCATCGGTCACCGCGTCGTCGCCGGTCAGCGACGCGGTGTGCGACTTCGCGGCCTCGCGGCCCAGCGCGCTGCGGCCCACCTTCATCACCACCACGGGCTTGCGGTTCCGCCGTGCCACATCCAGCGCGGCCAGCAGCGACGCACTTTCGCGGATGCCCTCCAGATAGGCCATGATCACGTCGGTTTCGGCATCCTCGGCGAGCCAGCCGATCGCATCGCCCACCGTCACGTCGGCCTCGTTGCCGGTGGTGACGACAATGGGCGTGCCGATGCCACGATCCCGCGCCAGCGCGAACAGATGCGTGCCATAGGCGCCGGATTGCGAGGCGATGCCGATGCGCCCCGGCGGCGCCCAGCCGTTCTCCACGGAGCTCGTGAAGATCGAATAGAAGCCGATCCGCGCGTTGAACAGGCCCAGGCAGTTCGGCCCCAGCAGCCGCATGCCGGCCGCCCGCGCCGTATCGGCCACGCGCGCCTGGTGCAGGGCGCCCTCGGGCGAGACCTCCGCGAAGCCGGCGGTGAACAGGATGATGCCCTGCACGCCCTTGGCCGCGCAGGCGGCGATCGCGTCCTGCACGCCCGGCGCCGGCACGGCGATGATCGCGGCATCGACCGGCCCGGGCACGTCGGCCAGGCTTGCGAAGGCAGGCAACCCCTGCACGGTCTTGCGGTTCGGGTTCACCGGATAGATCGGGCCGGCGAATTTCTGGCTGATGCAATAGGCGATGGGCCGCCCGCCGATGCGCGCCGGATCGTCCGACGCGCCGATGACCGCCAACGAGCGCGGCGCGATCAGCGGCGTCAGCGAAGCGAAGCGGTCGGTCACAAGGTTGCTGCCGTCCCCAGCACCGCAGAACACTGCGCCGACAACGTGCCGCCATTGCCGTGCACCAAAGCGAGGTCGCACTTTTCCAACTGCCGTGCGCCGGCCTCGCGCCGCAACTGCGTCACGGCCTCGACGATCAGGAACAGCCCGTACATGCCGGGATGCACGCAGGACAAGCCGCCGCCATTGGTGTTGACGGCCAGCTTGCCGCCGGGCGCGATGGTGCCGCCTTCCACGAAGCGCCCGCCCTCGCCCTTCGGGCAGAAGCCAAGGTCCTCTAGGAACAGCAGCGTGCAGATGGTGAAGGCATCGTACAGCATCGCCAGGTCGAAATCCTTGGGCGTCACGCCGGCCATGGCATAGGCGCGGGGCCCACTCTCGCTGGCGGCCGAGACCGTCAGGTCCGGCATCATGGAAATCGCGCGATGCCACTGCGCGCCGGCGGCACCCAGCAGATACACGGGCGGCTTGGCGAGTGACGTCGCGCGATCCGCGCGCACCAGCACGCAGGCAGCGCCGCCATCGGTCACCAGGCAGCAATCGGCCACCGTCAGCGGGTCGCTGACCATGCGGCTTTTCATCACGTCGGCCTGGGTCAGCGGCCCTTTGGCGAAGGCATCCGGGTTCAGGTTGGCCCAGCCGCGGGCGGCCACCGCGATGTCGGCCAGCTGCTCGCGCCTGGTGCCGAACTGCGCCATGTGGCGGTTGGCCGCCAAGGCATAGGCGGTGATGGGGTGGCGCGGCTTGAACGGCGCCTCGAACGCCTGCGGCTCGCTCATGGAGGCAAGCTTGCCGCCCTGGGTGCGCTGGTTCGACCCGTAGCAGATCACCGCCACGTCACACAGCCCGGCATCGAGCGCCAGTGCCGCGTGCAGCAGATGCGCCTCGAAGCTTGAGCCGCCGACATTGGTGCCGTCGAAGAAGCGCGGGCGCAGGCCGAGATACTCGGCGACCGACAGCGTCGGGAAGGCGTGGTAGCTGGATGCGCAGAAAATCCCGTCCACGTCGGACAGCTTCAGGCCCGCATCGGCGACCGCGTTCACCACCGCCTGGCCCAGCAGCTCGATGGCGGAGAAGCCTGGCGCCTCGCCGGTGCCGGCGGTGCCGATGCCGGCGATCGCGACCTTGCCGCGGAGCGGCGAATCGGATGATCCGCGCAGTGCATGTGCCACGGTGTTGTCCTCAGGCCGGGTCGAAAACGATGTTCAGCGTGCCGTCATCCAGCGTGGCGATGCGGGCCTTCACGGCCATGCCCACCTGCACCGCATCGGCCGCGATGTTCTCCACCCGGCTCATCATGCGCGGGCCTTCCGCCAGTTCCACGATGGCGATGTTGGTCGCACCCTCCTTCGACCGGTTGGCCGTGGTGGCATAGACCGTGGCCGTGCCCTTGGCCGCGACCCATTCCAGGTCGGTCTCGCCGGTGCCGGGCGCCATGACTCGCGGATAGAACACGTGCCTGCCGGTCGCGCGGCTGCGCTGGATCATGAACCTGCCCTGCCCGAGGAAGGCGCGCCACTGCGCCTCCGGGCCGCCGGACGGTGTTTCGGTCATGGAACTTTGGTCTCCTCCCGATCGGGAGGCGGATCATAACCCTCAGCCGGAAGGCAGCAAGGCGATGCGGGGCTACAGCGCGTCGGGGCTGACCAGGCTGCACTGCCAGCGCTGGCGCGCGAGCCGATCGCAGCCATTGTCCGCCGCCTGCTGGGTCAGGCCGCCCACCCGCGCGCGAAAAAGTTTGCCGCGCGGCGTCTGCACCGGGGTGACGAAGGCCAGGCCGCCGGCAAGTTCCGGTGCCTTGCCGCGCGCCTCGTTCGCCGCGCTGCGCGCCAGCGACTCGGACGCGAAGGCGCCCACCTGCACTGCCCAGCGGCCGGCGCCGCCGCGCGCGGCGGCCGGCACGGGTGCTGCGTTGGCGGAGCCGATCAGCCCCCAGCTTCCACTCCGCTGGGCCGGCGCGGATGGCGGCGCCGAAGCGACCAGCACCGGCTGCGGCGCGGGGCGCGACGCCACGGCGGGCGCGGGCGCGGGTGCACGGCCAGGCGCGGGCCGGGCGCTCGCCAGCATCACCGGCGCGCCGCGCCGCGGCGGGAAGCGCGGACCTGGCGCGATGTTGTCCGGGATCATCGCGATGTTCTCGGGCGCAGTGCGGTTCACCGGGTGGTACGCGCGCACGTTGGGCGCGATCATGCGCACGTAGTTGCGGGTTTCGGCGGGCAGTTGCTTGCCCTCGTTCAGCCAGCGTTCCAGGCCGCGCGGGCCGGCATTGTACGCGGCCAGGAAGGCGGGGTTGCCGAAGCGCTCGTACATCTCGCGCATATACGCGGTGCCGGCGCGGATATTGTCCTTGGGGAAGAAGGGATCGTCGCCCAGGTCGTAGCGGCCGCGCAGTTCCTCATAGGTGGCGGGCATCAGCTGCAGCAGACCCATCGCGCCGACCGGCGAAACGGCGTTGGTGCGGCCGCCGGATTCCACGCGCATCACCTCGCGGATCCAGGGCTCCGGCACATCGAACTCGGCGGCGGCATGCTGGATATAGGGACCCCACGGGTCGTGCGCCGGGCCCGGCGGCGCGTAGCTGGGACGGGCGCGCTGCGCGTAGTCCTGCGCCAACTGCGCCTGGTTGCGGCCCTGGCCGGCGCAGGCGGCGGTCAGCACCACCAGGGCCAGCGCAAGGAATCGCAGCAAGGGGGATTGGCGCATCGCGAGCATTAACCCTTGATCGGGAAACGGGCATCAGGCCCAAATGCCAGGGTTGCGCCCCGACCTTCAGGTGCGTATCAAGAATCGGCCTGTAAATGGCTATAATAGGGCGGCTTCGCGTGCAAGTTACATCGTGCCCTGCATCGCGACACATCGCAGAAACATCGGAAACCGTAGTATGCTGGCCACACCCGGAATGGAGAGCCGAGCCATGCGCGTCGTGTCCCGCCTGCTGCCCGCGTTCGCGCTGGCGGCAATGCTGCCGATGGTTGCCTGCGCGCCGTCGCGCACGGGCGAATCGTACAATGCGTCACAGCTGAATCGCACCGCGATCAGCACCCAGGGCACCATCATCGGCATGCGCGAGGTGCAGGTGCAGGGCGGCCAGGGCGGCGTCGGCACCGCGGCAGGCGCGGTTGCCGGTGGCATCGGCGGCAGCTTCATCGGTGGCGACTGGCGCAGCAACCTGCTGGCCGGCCTGGGCGGCGCCATCATCGGCGGCATCATCGGCAACCAGGCCGAACGCGCCATCAGCAGCGGCACCGCCACGGAATTCGTGATCCGGGAGACCACCGGCAACGACATCGTGGTGACCCAGACCAACGAGGAAGGTCTGCGCATCGGCGACCGCGTGCGCGTGAACCGCAGCGACCGCACCCGCGTGGTGCGCGACCTGTCGCAGGGCTAGCACCCGAAGCTGCAGGTCCTTCTGGCTGCCGGCATTTTTCCGCCCGACATCGGCGGGCCTGCCACCTGGGCCGCCACCGTCGCCGAAGGCTTGCGCACACGGGGGCATGTGGTGCGCGTGGTGGCACTGTCCGAGTCGCCCGCACCCGACCGCATCGTCCGCGCCACGCCCCGCCCGAGTCGCATGCCCCGCACCATCGCGCTGCTCACGGCCGCGGCGCGCGACTTGGATGTGATCCTGGCCACCGGCCTGTGGGCCGAGGCCGCCCTGGCCGCGCGCCTGGCCGGCCGCCCGCTGGTTGCGCGCATCCCGGGCGACCCGGCGTGGGAACGCGCCCTGGCCGCCGGCCTGCCGCTCGCGATCGAGGCGTTCCAGACAGCGCGGCTGCCGGCCCGCTGGGCCGCCTTCCGGCGCGCGCGCGCGGCCTGGACACGCGCCGCCGACCACGTGCTGGTGCCAAGCGCCTGGCTGAAGCACCTGGTGACCGGGTGGGGCGTGCCGGAATCGCACATCAGCGTGATCGCCAACGCGGCGGGCGCGCAGCCGGGCGGTGCCGCGGACCACGACCTGGTCTGGGCCGGCCGCTGCGTGGCCCAGAAGCGCCTTCCGGCCCTGGTCGACGCCGCGCGGCAGGCAGGCGCCACGCTGCTGCTGATCGGCGACGGCCCCGCGCCGCCGCCGGACGCGCCGCATGTCACGCGGGCGCCGCCCAGCGCGCCGCCGCCGCTGTGGCGCGGCAAGATCTTTGTGCAGGCCAGCAGCTATGAAGGCCACCCGCACACGCTGATCGAGGCCATGGCCGCCGGCCTGCCGGTGATCGCGACCGACGCCGGCGGCACGCGCGAGTGTCTTGCGCATGGCGTGCACGGCCTGCTGGTGCCGGTCGGCGACGACGACGCGCTGGCCGAAGCGATCCGCACGCTGCTGCACGACGCTCCCCGCGCCGCCGCCATGGGCCAGGCCGGGCAGGCGCATGCGCGGGCGAATTTCGGCGTCGATCGCATGCTGGATGCCACGGAGACCCTGCTGCGCCGCGTCGTCGCGCGCTAGGCTCGGCGACATGCGCCTGCTGATGCTGTCCGGCGATCCGCATTTCCTGGCCCCGGCCGCGGCGCCGCATGGCGGCGTGCTGGGCCGGCACCTGGCCTATGCCCAGGCCCTGGCCGCGCGGGCTGATGGCGGGCATTTGCTGGTCGCCGCCCCCGGCCCCGCCGCGCGGCAGGACCACCCGCACCTCACGCTCGCCACCGGCCGCTTCGCCCGCCAGTTGCTGCGCGCGCCCTGCGATGCCGTGACGGCGGAAGCGCCATGGGATTTGCGCGCGCTGGCGATCGCGCGGGCCCGGCGCGTGGCCCTGCTGGCACAGGTGCATTTCGACCCGTTCGATCCCGCCTGGCAGCGGCATCGCGCCAACCGCGCCCGCACGGCGCTGGCGCGGGTCGGCCTGGCCGCCGCCCAGCGTGTGCGCGTGATGAACCCGGAAACCGCGGCGCTGCTGGCGGCGCGCTGGCGCATCCCGCAGGCGCGACTCTGGGTCGCCCCCGTGCCCGTGGCGCCGCTGCCCGAAGCACGCATCGCGCGCGGGGAACTGGTGGTGGGCGCCATGCGCCTGGCGTCGGATCGCGCGCCGATGCTGTGGCTGGAAGCGGCGGCGCGCATTGCGGCCCAGCGGCCGGCGGCGCGCTTCGTGCTGGCCGGCGATGGGCCGTTTCGTGCGCGCCTGGCCAGCGCCGCGCGCACCGCCGGCATCGCGCTTGCGTTGCCCGGTGCGCTGGGCCGCGCCGCGCTGGCGACGCTCTATGCCCAGGCACGATTGTTCCTGCACGCCGCCCCGCACGAGGCCTTCGGCCGCGCCCTGGTCGAAGCGCAGCTAGCGGGATTGCCGCCCGTGGCCTTTGCCACCGCCGGCGCGCGGGCCGTGGTCCGGCACGGCGAAACCGGCCTGCTTGCGCAATCCGCCGACCTGCGCGCACTGGCCGACGCCGCCGTTTCGCTGCTGGCCGCGCCCGGCCGCGCCGATGCGCTTGGCCAGGCAGCGCGCCGCCATGCCGCCCAGCACTTCGACCCGGCAGCCATGACCGACCGCGTGGTGGATTTCTGGCTCGGGTCGCGGTGAGGCACCTGCTGCTGCTGACGCCGGCGCTGGACGCCGACGACCCCGTGCTGGGCTTCGCCGTGGGCTGGACGAATGCGCTGGCCCGCCACGTGCCGCGCATCAGCGTGCTGGCGCTGCGCCTGGGCAACACGGCATCGCTTGCTCCCGGCATCCAGGCGCGCGCCTTGGGCCGGGGCCGCGCGCGCATCGCGGCGTCAGTCATCCGCGCGATCGCGCGGATGGACCGGCCGGATGTGGCGCTGGCGCAGATGAACTGGCCGCTGCCGCTGGCCGCCCTGCCCGCGCTGCGCGCGCGGAGAATCCCGTTGGCGCTGTGGTGGGCGCATGGCGCGGCACCGCTGGGCCTGCGCGCGGTGCTGCCCTTCGCCGCGCGCGTGCTGACCTCCGCGCCAAGTGCGTTTCCCTTGCCCACGGCGAAATGCGTGGTGGTCGGCCAGGGCATCGACACCCAGGCGTTCTCGCCCGCGGCACAGGAGCCGGCCGCGCCGTTCACCGTGCTGACCGCCGGGCGCCTGGCCCCGGTGAAGCGGGTGCCGCTGGTGGCGCGGGCCTGCGCGGATGCCGGCGTGGCGCTGCGCGTGGTCGGCCCGCCCGGCGCCGCCGTGCCGCATCGCGCCATGCCCGACATGCTTCGCGCCGCGCATGCCTTTGCCACCGCATCCGCCACCGGCAGCCCGGACAAGGCGGCGTTGGAGGCCATGGCCTGCGCGCTGCCTGTGGTGGCGCTGGGCGAGGGCCTGCGCACCGCCCTGCCGGACGCGCTGGCCGACCAGGTGATCGTGCCCGACCTGCCCGCCATGGCGGCGCGCCTGGCGGCGCTGGCGGCGATGCCGGAAGCGGTGCGGCGCGGCTTCGGCCTGGAGCTGCGCACGGCGGTGCTGGCGCGGCACGACCGCGCCGCACAGGTCGCGCGCATCGCCGCGGAACTGCAAGCGCTCGCACGCTGATGCGGGTGCTGCACGTCATCACCTCGATCGCGCGCGGCGGCGCGGAGCACCACCTGCTGATGCTGGCTGGTGGCCTTGCCGCGCGCGGACACCAGGTGTCGGTGGCCGCGCTGAAGCCGCCGGCCGAGTTGGCCGAGGCCTTCCAAGCACGAGGTGTGGCCACGCACGCGCTGGGCCTGCGGCGGTATGGCGAGATCGCCCCCGTGCGGCGGCTGCGCGCGCTGATCGCGGCGGAGCAACCCGACCTGGTGCACGCGCACCTGCCGCCTGCCGAATTGTATGCACGGCTGGCGCTGCTCGGCCGATCCACGCCGCTGATCATCACCCGCCACAACGACGAGCGCTTCGCGCCGGTGCGGTTCGAGCGCGCCCTCTCCCGCTGGTGTTCAGCGCGGGCGCGAAAGGTCGTCGCCATCTCCGACGCGGTGGCGCGCTGGAGCAGCACCGACCCGCGCGGGCCCGGCCTCGATCCCGGGCGGCTCACGGTGATCCGATATGCGCTGGCCGAAGCACCGCCTGCCCGACCCGCGCCCGACTTGGCCGGCGATGGCCCGCTGGTGATGGCGGTCGCGCGCCTGGTGCCGCAGAAGGGGCTGGACGTGCTGCTGGAGGCCTTCGCATGCATCCCGCCGCCGGCCCGCCTGGCGATCGCCGGCGAGGGCGTGCTGCGCCCGGTGCTGGCCGCGCGCATCGCCCGCCCCGACCTTGCCGGGCGCGTGGAACTGCTGGGCGCGCGTGCCGACATCCCGGCCGTGCTGGCCGCCGCCACGCTGTTCGTGCTGCCCAGCCGCTGGGAGGGTTTTGGCTTGGTGCTGCTGGAGGCCATGGCGGCGGGGCGGCCGATCGTCGCCAGCCAGGTCAGCGCCATTCCCGAAGTGCTGGGCGAGGCAGGCGTGCTGGTGCCGCCGGACAACCCCGCGGCGCTGGCGGCCGCGCTGGGCGCGCTGCTGGCCGATGCACCCCGCCGCGCCCTGCTGGCGGCCGCCGGCAGGGCGCGCCTGGCCAGGCACTTCGCGCCCGAAACCATGATCGCCGCCACCGAGGCCTTGTACCGAGAAACGCTCGGTTGCTGACCGCCGGGCCTTGAACGCGCGGCCGGGCGCGTGCCACCAAGCGCCTCAGCGATGCAAGCAACAACACTTCCAGCGGCGCGGGTCGCTCTGGTCGCCGGCGGCGCAGGGTTCCTGGGCTCCGCGCTGATCCAGCGCCTGCTGCATCACGGCGCCAGCGTGCTGTGCATCGACAATTTCTCGACCGGGCGGCGCGCGGCGCTGGCACCGGTGCTGGCGCACCCCCGTTTCCGGCTGGTCGAGGCGGATGTGCGCGCGCTGCCGGCCCTGCCCGGCCCGCCGCCCACGGAAATCTGGAACCTTGCTTGCCCCGCCAGCCCCACCGCCTGGCAGGCCGACCCGGCCTTCGTGCTGACCACCTGCGTCAACGGCACCGCCGCGCTGCTTGCCCTGGCCCGCATGCAGGGCGCGCGGCTGCTGCATGCCTCGACCAGCGAGGTGTATGGCGACGCGGCCAGTGATCCGCAGCATGAGGACGATGCCGGGCGGGTTGATTGCACCGGGCCGCGCGCCTGCTACCAGGAAGGCAAGCGCGCCGCCGAAACCCTGTGCGCGATTGCCCGCGCGCAGGGCCAGGATGTGCGGGTGGCCCGCCTGTTCAACACCTACGGCCCTGGCATGCGCCAGGATGACGGGCGCGTGGTGGCGGCCTTTGTCGCCGCCGCGCGCGCGGGCGCCCCCCTGACACTGCACGGCGATGGCACGCAAACGCGCTGCTTCTGCTTCATCGACGACATGCTGGACGGGCTGCTGGCCCTGATGGCGCGGGCCGGGCCGCCGCCGCCGGTCAACCTGGGCAGCGACACCGCCATCAGCATGCGCGACCTGGCCCTGCTGGTGGTCCGGCTGGCCGGTTCGACCAGCCGGATCGAGGCCACCCCCGCCCGCCCGGATGATCCGCGCCGCCGCCGGCCGGGGCTGTCGCGCGCCCGCGCCCTGCTGGGCTGGGCGCCGCGCGTGGCGTTGGAAGACGGGCTGGCGCGGTGCATCGGGGTTTCCGCGCCGCCGGTCACGATCGGTTAAGGCCCGCCGCGCAGCATGCAGGGTGCCCACCAGCCCGCGCCGGAGCCGCCCCGCATGCCGACCGACGCCGCCCTGAACGCCCGCCCCGCCGCGGCCGCCGCCCAGGGCGGGCTTTCCGGCCTGCTGGGCGGGGCGGGCGACAGCGATCGCGGCTGGCTGGCCTGGGTGCGCGCCGCCCTGGCCGGCGCCCTCGCCGCCCAGCCCGACATCGCGCCCCCCGACCCCATGCAGCAGGAGCAGCCCTGGCTGGTGCCCGCCGCCATCCCCTTCATCGAAGCGCGCCTGCGCCCCGGCATGGCGGCGCTGGAATGGGGCGCCGGCCGCTCCACGCTGTGGCTGGCCCGGCTAGGCCTGTCGGTCCTCAGCATCGAGGCGCGGGCCGACTGGGTCGAGGAAGCACGCGAACGCATCGCCGTGGCGGGCCTGGCCGGCCTGGTGCGCTTCGTGCCGGTGGCGGCGGCGCGCGGCACCAACCTGGCGGGTGCCGTGGCAGCGGCCGCGGAAAATTTCGCGCCGCACAGTTTCGACCTGGTGCTGGTCGATGGCCATTTCAAAGCCGCCTGCCTGCGTCCCGCCTGCGCCGCGCTGAAGCCGCGCGGCCTGCTGGTGCTGGACGATTCGCACGCCGCCGATGTGGCCGCCCTGGCGGACCGCCTGGCGCCCTGGCGGCTGGCCGCGTTCGACAACGGCATCTGGCAGACCGCGGTTTTCCAGGCGCCGGACCGTGGCCTGCCTGGGCTGGACGGCGACGCAGCGTGATCGCGCCGCAACAGTCCTGGGATGCTTGCCTGAGTTGCATCAGCAAGCGGTTGCACACGTTGCGTTCTGCTGCGATTTTGTCGCCGATGCGTTCGTTTCGCTTCCTGGGGGTTTCACTCGCGGCCTGGTTGACAGGGGTACTGCCGGTGGCAGCCCAACCAGCCGTGCTGCCCGTGGCAGCCCCACGTGCCGTCACCGCGGCACCGGCACCCTGCCAGCACATCATGCCCGCCTGGCTGAACGATGCAGCGCTGCCGCTGCGTGCCACGCGGGCCAGGCTGGCTGACCGGCCGGTGCTGAAGATCGTGGCCATCGGCTCGTCCAGCACCGAGGGTGTCGGCGCCAGCAGCCCGGCCAGCACCTATCCCGCGCTGCTGCAGGCCCGGCTTTCGGCGGCTCTGCCGGGGGTGAAGGTGAAGGTCATCAACCGCGGCATCAGCGGCGAGGATGTGGCGCAGAACCTGGCCCGCTTCGACGAAGATGTGCTGACCCACCGGCCCAGCCTGGTGATCTGGCAGGCCGGCGCCAACATGGCGATGCGCCAGGCCGACCCGGCGCGCTTCCGCACGCTGCTGGATCGCGGCATCGAGGTGCTGAAGACCGAAGGCATCGACGTGATCGTGATGGACAGCCAGCCCAGCCCGCGCGTGCTGGCCGCCCCGCGCAACGACACCTTCCTGGCCATGACGCGCGACACCGCGCAGGAGCACGAGGTGTCGCTGTTTCCGCGCAACGCCGTGATGCGCGCCTGGCAGGCCGCCGACCCCGAGCTTGCGGCGCAGTTGATCGGCCCCGACCGGCTGCACCACACCGATGCGGGCTATGCCTGCGTGGCGCAGGGCCTGGCCCAGATGATCCTGGCGGGGTTGCGATAGGCCTGCCCCCGGCTTGCGCGCCCTGCAGGCCGCGCCCTAGATGCCGGCCAGCATGACACCGCCCTTCCTGGCCGACCCGTCCGATTCCGCCAAGGCGCTGCCGCTGCAGGCGGTCACGCCCGCCACCCTTCCCGCGTGGCTCGACGCGGCGCCGCCGGCCACCCGCGCCTTCGTGGCGGGCCAGAATTTTGCGGGCAAGGCGCACGAGCTCGCCCTGCTGCCCGGCCCGGACGGCGTGGCCGGCGCGCTGGCCGGGCTTGGCGATGCGGCCCGCCCCGGCCCCTGGGCCTGGGGTGGTCTGCCGATGGCGTTGCCGCCGGGGTCGATCTGGCGGCTGGATGGCGTGGCCGACCCCGCCGGCGCGGTGCTGGGCTTTGGCCTGGGCAGCTACGCCTACAGCCAGTTCAAGTCGCCCAGGCGGGAACCCGCACGCCTGCTGCGACCCGACACCAACCAGGCCGCCGCCGAGGTCAATGACGCGATCGCCGCCGTGGAAGCGACCTTCCTGGTGCGCGACCTGGTGAACCACCCCGCCAACCTGCTGGGCCCGGCCGAGCTGGCCGAGGAGGTCACGCGGCTGGCGCAGGCCTTCGGTGCGGCGCCCCGCGTGACGCAGGGCGAGGGCCTGGAGGCCGCCTATCCCACCGTGGCCGCGGTCGGCCGCGGGTCGAACCGGGCGCCCTGCGTCGCGGAGCTGCGCTGGGCCGGGTCCTCCGACCCCGCGGCGCCGCTGGTCAGCCTGGTCGGCAAGGGCGTGTGCTTCGACACCGGCGGCTACGACCTGAAGCCCGGCGCGAACATGCTGCGGATGAAGAAGGACATGGGCGGCGCCGCCATCGCCATGGGCCTTGCGCGCATGATCATGGCCGCCCGCCTGCCGGTGCGCCTGCGCCTGCTGGTCGGCGCGGTGGAAAACAGCATCGGCGCCGGCGCCATGCGCCCGCTTGACGTGATCCGCACGCGCAAGGGCATCACGGTCGAGATCGGCAACACCGATGCCGAGGGAAGGCTGGTGCTGTGCGACCTGCTGGCCGATGCCGATTCGGAACAGCCGGCGCTGCTGCTGGACTTCGCAACGCTGACCGGCGCGGCCCGCGTGGCGCTGGGCCCCGACCTGCCGGCCTTGTTCACCGACGACGATGCGCTGGCCGCGGATCTGCTGCGCGCAGGGGTTGATGCTCATGACCCGCTGTGGCGCCTGCCGATCTGGCCCGGCTACGCCGCGTGGCTGGACAGTCCGGTCGCCGACATGAACAACGTGTCCAGCAAGGGCACGGCGGGCGCGATCGTTGCAGCCCTGTATTTGCGCAAGTTCGTTGCGGAAACAACGTCTTGGGCGCATGTCGATGTCTATGCGTGGAACGATTCATCCCGCCCCGGCCGCCCGGAAGGGGGCGAGGCCCAGGTCATGCGGGCGTGTTTTGCGGCGCTGAAGCGGCGCTTCGCCAGCGCCTGACGCTGCGCCCAGCCCTATCCAACACACGCGTGAGGCGAAGGTTGCGCCCGGGCGAGTAACGAAAATTCGATGCTGCTTAACGGGATTTTGTGCCGCCCCGGGCTTCTTATCGCCGCGATTGTTTCATATGTGACGTCCATCACGCGGTCTCCCGGGGAGCTAGCGACTTCAGGGCCCGCACAACAGACAGCAATGAAAGGAGCCGACAATGTCGCTCCCCACCAACGACCAGCTTCTCAGCATCCTGCGCGACACGGTGGTCGCACTCGTGCGTCGCGACGGGCCCGACCTGTCGGCGCGGCAGCTTGGCGTGCTGCTGACCGTGTACCTGACCGATGGGCCGCACACCGTGCGGGGCCTGGCGGCCGAGTTGAAGGTTTCCAAGCCGGCGATCACCCGGGCGCTGGATCGCCTGGGCGAGCTTGATCTGGCGCGCCGCAAGGTCGATCCGATGGACCGTCGCAGCGTGCTGGTGCAGCGCACGCTGAAGGGCGCGGGCTTCCTGCGCGATCTGCGCAGCACCATGGGCGAGGCCGCGGCCGGCATCGGCAAGGCCCCCGGCTTCCTGCCGCAGCGGGCGCCGGCTTCCGCCCGCGCCGCGGCGGGCTGAACCGGGCCAAACGCTCCCTGGATTGCGACCCTGGATGGGGCGGTGCCGCGCGGCACCGCCCTTTTTCTTGCGCCTATCCCGTCGCCGGCAGCGCCTCGGCGAAGGCAACCCAGTCGGCGGTGGGGCCGCGCGCCTCGGGCACGCTGCCATCCTGTGTCATCAGGCTGAGCGCGCCCGCGCCCCACATGCGCTCGAACTCGTCAACGCCACCCAGCGCGTAGGCCAGGCTGCGTTCATAGACGCGGTCGCGCAGCCTGGGCAGCACCAGCAGGAACCACACCACGCCCGCAAGCCCCAGCGCCAGCACGCCCAGCATCGGCCCGCCCAGGATCGTGGCGCCGATCACGCCGAAGAAGCTCAGGAACAGCGGCACCGCGGATTCGCGGCGGATGAACACCGGGCTGCCCGGTCGGTTGGCGATGCCGATATTGACGCCCAGGTGCACGCGCTTGGCCTCGATCGCGGCCTTCAGGCGGGCATGGGCACTCTGTCGCGCGTGCGGGCTGCGAGCTGTCATCGGCGTTGGCCGTGCGCTGCGCGCTCACCGAGCCAGGCGTGATCCCGCAGCACCCTGCTATCGCGCCGCCGCATCGCCTGGCCCCACCGCATGCAGGTCGAACGCCGCGGCCAGCAGCGCCTTCGTGTAGGGCTGCTGCGGGTCGGCGAACACCGATTGCGCGTCGCCGCTTTCCACCACGCGGCCGGATTTCAGCACCATGATGTGGTGCGCCATGGCGCGCACCACCTTCAGGTCATGGCTGATGAACAGATAGGCCAGGCCATGCGCCTGCTGCAGCCCACGCAGCAGCTCCACGATCTGCGCCTGCACGCTCATGTCGAGCGCGCTGGTGGGTTCATCGAGCACCACGAAGTCGGGCTTCAGCACCATGGCGCGCGCGATCGCGATGCGCTGGCGCTGGCCGCCGCTGAACTCGTGTGGGTAGCGCGCCGCCATCGCGGGATCGAGCCCGACCTCGGCCAGCGCCTCGGCCACGCGGGCGCTGCGCTGGGCGCCGCGCAGGGATGTCTCGTGCACGGAAAACCCCTCGCCCACGATCTCCTCCACCGTCATGCGGGGGCTGAGGCTGCCGTACGGATCCTGGAACACGATCTGCATGCCGCGCCGCAAGGGGCGCAGGTCACGCCGGCCCAGGGCCGCGATGTCGCGGCCCAGATAGGCGATGCGCCCGGTGCTTTCGGTCAGCCGCAGCAAGGCGAGGCCAAAGGTCGATTTGCCGCTGCCCGATTCGCCGACCAGCCCCACGGTTTCGCCGGCGCGCACCGCCACGCTGATGCCGTCGCACGCCACGATGGCGCCGACCTTGCGGCGCAGCACGCCCTGGCGGATCGGGAATTCCACGCGCACCGCATCGGCCGCCATCACCTGGCGCGACGCGGGCGGCACGGGTATCGGCGCACCCTTGGGCTGGGCGGCCAGCAGCATGCGCGTATAGGGGTGCTGGGGCGCGCCGAACACGTCAGCCACCCGGCCTGCTTCCACCACACGGCCCTTGCTCATCACGCACACCCGGTCGGCGAAGCGGCGCACGATGGAAAGGTCGTGCGTGATCAGCAGCAAAGCGAGGCCCAGGTCGCGGCGCAGCGCCGCCAGCAGCTCCAGCACCTGCGCCTGGATCGTGACATCCAGCGCGGTGGTGGGTTCGTCGGCGATCAGTAGCTTCGGGTCGTTGGCCAGCGCCATCGCGATCATCACGCGCTGGCGCTGGCCGCCGGACAGCTGGTGCGGGTAGGCACCCAGCCGGTGCTCGGCATCGGGGAAGCCGACGCGCCGCAGCAGGTCGATCACGCGGGCCTTCAGCGCAGGCCCGCGCAGCGGCCGGTGCAGCGTGATCGCTTCCGAAATCTGGCGCTCGATGCTGTGCAGCGGATTGAGGCTGGTCATGGGTTCCTGGAACACCATGCCGACCTGGCCGCCGCGTACGTCGCTGAGCGTGGCGTGGTCGGCGCCGACCAGTTCCCTGCCCGCCAGCCGGATGCTGCCCCGCGGATGGAACGCGGACGGATAGGGCAGCAATTGCAGCACCGACAGCGCGGTGACGGACTTGCCCGAGCCGCTTTCGCCGACCAGGGCGAGCGTTTCCCCGGCATCCAGGTCGAACGTGACCCCGGTTGCCGCCACCACCTCGCTGCCGCCCAGCCGGAAGGACACGCCAAGATCACGAACTTCCAGCAAGCTCATCGCAGGCCCCCCGGCAGCTTGCGCGGGTCGAAGGCGTCGCGCACGGCCTCGCCGGTGAAGGTCAGCAGCAGCAGGATCGCGCCCGTGCCGATGAAGCTGGTGGCGGCCAGCCACGGCGCCTGCAGGTTGTTCTTGCCCTGCAACGCCATCTCGCCCAGTGACGGCGACCCGGGGGGCAGACCGAAGCCCAGGAAATCGAGCGCGGCCAGGATGGTGAGCGACCCCGCCAGGATGAACGGCATGTTGGTGACGGTCGCGACCATGGCGTTGGGCAGCACGTGGCGGAACATGATGACGCTGTCCGACACGCCCAGCGCGCGGGCGGCCCGCACGAAATCGAAATTGCGGGCGCGCAGAAACTCGGCGCGGACCACGCCGACCAGGCTGGTCCACATGAACAGCAGCAGCAGGAAGAACATCACCCAGAAGCCGGGCACGATGAAGCTGGACAGGATGATCAGCATGTACAGCACCGGCAGGCCCGACCAGATTTCGATGAAGCGCTGGAAGAACAGGTCGATCGCGCCGCCGTAGTAGCCCTGCACGGCGCCGGCGACCACGCCGATGGCGCTGGCGGCGAGCGTGAGCGTGAAGCCGAACAGCACGCCGATGCGGAAGCCATAGATCAGGCGGGCCAGGAAGTCGCGCGCCTGGTCGTCGGTGCCGAGCCAGGCCCGCGCACTGGGCGGCGCGGGCGAGGGGCGCCCCAGGTCGCGCACCTGGCTGCGATAGTCGTTCTCGATCAGCGGCCAGATCGCCCAGCCGTTCTGCGCAATGTTCTGGGCGATCAGGGGGTCCTTGAAGTCGGCCTGGGTCGGCAGGTCGCCGCCGAACGCGGTTTCGTCGTGGTCGAACAGCACGGGGATGAAGAATTGGCCTTCGTAGCGCACCAGCAGCGGCCGGTCGTTGGCGATGAACTCCGCGCACAGCGTGATGCCGAACAGCACCAGGAAGATGCGGGCACTGACCCAGCCGCGGCGATTGGCGCGGAAATTCGCCCAGCGGCGCTGGTTCAGCGGCGAAAGCCTCATCGCCCAATCTTCATCGTGCGGCGAAATCGATGCGGGGATCGACCAGCGTGTAGGTGATGTCGGTGATCAGGTGCACCACCAGGCCCAGCAGCGTGAACACGTAAAGCGTGCCCAGCATCACCGGATAGTCGCGCTTCAAGGCACTTTCGAACCCCAGCAGCCCCAGCCCATCGAGCGAGAAGATCGTCTCGATGATCAGGTTGCCGGAGAAGAAGATGCCGATGAAGGCGGCCGGGAAGCCGGCGATGATCAGCAGCATGGCGTTGCGGAAGACGTGGCCGTACAGCACGCGCGGCTCGTCGCAGCCCTTGGCGCGCGCGGTGGTCACGTACTGCTTGGCGATCTCGTCGATGAAGCAGTTCTTGGTCAGGATCGAGAGGCCTGCGAAGCCCCCGATCACCATGGCCAGCACGGGCAGCACCATGTGCCAGGCATAGTCCAGCATCTGCTGCGCGATGGTCATGTCGGCAAAGCCCGAACTGGTCAGGCCCTGCAGCGGGAAGATGCGCAGAAAACTCCCGCCGGCGAACAGCACCACCAGCACGATCGCGAATAGGAAGGACGGGATCGCCGACAGGCCCAGCAGCACCACGGTGGTGCCGGCATCGAAGCGACTGCCATCGCGCACCGCCTTCCTGATGCCCAGCGGGATCGAGATCAGGTAGATCAGCAGCGTGGTCCACAGGCCAAGGCTGACCGACACCGGCAGCTTCTCGGCCACCAGCGCCATCACCGGCTTGTCGCGGAACCAGGATTTTCCGAAGTCGAAGGTGAGGTACGATTTCAGCATCAGCACGAAGCGTTCGCCGGCGGGTTTATCCAGCCCGAACTGGCGTTCCAGGTCGCGCAGCAGGGCGGGGTCGATGCCGCGCGCGCCACGATAGCTGCGCTCGTTCCCCGCACCGGTATCGGCCTGGGGGCCGCGGGTCTCGCCGCCGGCGGCACCGGTGAAGCGTTCGGTCACGCTGCCTTCGCCGCGCAGGTCGGCCAGCAGCTGTTCGATCGGGCCGCCGGGCATGAACTGGATGACGGCGAAGTTGATCACCAGGATGCCGAACAGCGTCGGCACCATCAGCAGCAGGCGACGCAGGATATAGGCGGCCACGCGCTATCGCCGCTCCGCGTTCACCCTGGCCGCCTTGGCGGCATCCACCCACCAGGCGCTGAAGCCGAAGCCGAAGCGGGGGTTGCGGTCCGGGCGGCCGAACATGTCCCAGTGCGCGATGCGGAAGGCGCGCAGGTGCCAGTGCGGCACAACGTAGTGGCCCCAAAGCAGCACGCGGTCCAGCGCCTGCACGGCCGGGATCAGGGTGGCGCGGTCATGCGCGGCAATGATCGTCTCGATCAGCGAGTCCACCACCGGATCGCACACGCCGATGGTGTTGCGGCTGCCCTGTTCGCGCGCCTTGGCGCAGCTCCAGAAGTCGCGCTGCTCGTTGCCGGGCGAAAGGCTTTGCCCGAACACATCGACGATCATGTCGAAGTCAAAGCCGTCGGTGCGGCGCTGGTACTGCGCGGGATCGACCGTGCGCACCCGCACCTCGGCGCCAAGGCGGGTCAGCGCGTCGCGGTACGGCAGGGTGATGCGTTCGAACAGCGGGCTGTTCAGCAGGATCTCGAAACTCATCTGCTGGCCCTGGGCGTTCACCAGCTTGCGGTCGCGGATCGTCCAGCCGGCGTCGCGCAGCAGCGCCACGGCGCGGCGCAGCCCTTCGCGGTTGGTGCCGGAGGCGTCGGTCTTCGGCACGGTGAATTCGCTGGTGAACAGGGCGGCCGGCAGCCGCGCGCGGTGCGGCTCCAGCAGCGCAAGCTCGGCACCCTGCGGCACGCCGCGCGCGGCAAAGTCGCTGTTGTCGAAGTAGCTGGTGGTGCGGGCATAGGCGCCGTAGAACAGGTTGGCGTTGGACCATTCGAAGTCGAACAGAAGCCCCAGGGCTTCGCGCACGCGCGCGTCCTGGAATTGCGGGCGGCGGATGTTGAACACGAAGCCCTGCATGCCGCTGGGCAGTTCGTGCGGGATTTCCTGCTTCACCACCAGGCCGCGGTTGAAGGCCGGGAAGTCGTAGCCGGTGGCCCATTCCAGCGCGCTGTTGACCTGGCGGAAATCGGTGCGGCCGGCCTTGAACGCCTCGAACGCCACGGTGGTGTCGCGGAAATACTCGTAGCGGATCACGTCGAAATTGTCGGTGCCCTTCTCGGTCGGCACGTCGCGGCCCCAGTAATCTTCCACCCGGCGCAGCGTGATGCTGCGGCCAAGCTCGAAACTCTCGACCCGGTAGCTGCCGCTGCCCAGCGGCGGTTCGGTCAGCGGGGCGGAGAAGTCCCGGCCCTCCCACCAGTGTTTCGGCAGCACCGGCAACTGGCCGAGAATTTGCGGCAGCTCGCGGTTGCTGCCGTCCTTGAAGCGGAATTCAACGCGACGCGGGTTGGGCGTGCGCACGTCGGTCACGTCGGCGTAATAGGCGCGGTAGAAGGGGCGGCCCTTTTCGCGGAGCGTCGCAAAGGTCCAGGCCACGTCCTCGCTGGTGATGGGCCTGCCGTCGTGCCAGCGCGCATTGGCGCGGAGCTCGAACGCCACCCAGGTGCCGTCATCGGGCAGCTCGATCACCTCGGCCAGGTGGGCATATTCGGTGCTCGCTTCATCGGGATTGCCGCGTAGCAGAGTTTCCCAGATCTGGCCGACGCCGCCGGCCGGGCTGCCGCGGATGATGAAGGGGTTGAAGCTGTCGTAGCTGCCGATGGCGCTCTGCACGACGGTGCCGCCGCGTGGCGCGTTCGGGTTGGCCCAGGGGAAATGCGTGTAGTCGGCCGGCAGCGAAGGCTCGCCGATCAGGGAAAGCGCGTGCGTGCGGCGGGTTTGGGCGTCGGCTGGCACGGCAAGCGCCAGGCACAGCAGCACGGCGGCGATCAGACGCATTGTTCGGGCCTCCTGTCTCGCGTTGCAGGATAGTGCGGATCGGCCGGCCGCGCGCACAAGGATGCGTCAGCCGCCCAGCACGGCCATGGCGGGGGCCAACAGCGCGGGGTCGCCTACCGCCAGCGTCCGGCCATCCGTGCCGAAACGCAGCGGCGCGCCGTTCCAATCCGTCAGCCGGCCGCCCGCGCCCTCCACCACCGGCACCAGCGCCGCCCAGTCCCAGGGCTGCATGGTGGCGTCGGTGACGATGTCCAGCAGGCCCAGCGCCAGCAGGCCGTAGATGTAGCAATCCCCGCCCCAGCTGGTGCGCCGCGTTGCCGCCGACAGCGCCTGGAACCCGGCCAGGCCCAGCCGGTCATACACCGCGGGGCTGGTGGACCCCAGCTCGGCCTCGGCGAGCGTGCCGCAGGCGCGGCTGCGGGCGGGGCCGCTGCCGGAAAGCGGCGACTCGAACACCGTGTCGCGCCCGCTGATGCCAAGCCAGGTCTCGTCCAGCACCGGCTGGTGGATCAGCCCCAGCATCGGCACGCCCCGATCCATCAGCGCGATCAGCGTGCCGAACAGCGGGCGCCCGGTGATGAAGGCACGCGTGCCGTCGATCGGATCGACCACCCATAGCGGGCCAGACGTGTCGGGCTGGCCCCCTTCCTCCTCGCCCAATATCGGGATGGCGGGGGTGCGCGCGCACAACACCTGACGGATCGCGGCCTCGGCGCCGCGGTCGGCGACCGTCACGGGGCTGGCATCGGACTTCAGGTCGGCGGCGATGGGGGTTCGGAAATGCGGGCGGATGGCCGCCCCGGCCGCGGCGGCGGCTTCGCGCGCGATCGTGGCCAGCGCATCCAGTTCAGCCTGGGTCATGCCGCATCCCTGCCCTGGCCGGCTTGTCGGGCCGGAATCGTGCACCTAAGGTCCGCCCTTCAACCACATGAACCCCATCGTCGTCATCCCCGCCCGCATGGCGGCCACCCGCCTGCCCGG